>LSQX01324292.1_pt1 | contig 40124 bp, 39 predicted proteins | sample 654561 | NCBI WGS metagenome assembly LSQX01 (sample SAMN04489861, study PRJNA283612) | anaerobic digester metagenome | isolation source: 4 biogas reactors fed with cattle manure at either 37C or 55C with and... | place: Denmark: Kongens Lyngby | collected 2014 | reverse complement strand
GAGACAAGCGACAGTGAAAACCCCATCGACGAGGACTGCTTTTATGTGGTATCGCCCGCCGGAGCAATTGGCTTATGCGAGGACGGCGAGGATATAGACTGGCTGTTTCTGACGGGCTCCAGTACAGATGAGGATTTACCCATCACGCTTCAGACTGCTTGGCAAATCAAATTCTGTTCGAAATGTGGAAACGGAGTTATTCTGGGCGCTCGCTTTTGTGGAGCCTGTGGCGCGAAACTTAATTAGAAACATGGAAGAACCGTTATAGACCAGAATAACGAAATGAATACAGCCAAATGCAAACCCATCAAAAGGTGGGACGCAAAGCCTGCCCTCTTTCATGGGGGTGGGCTTTTACGGTTTTTAAGGGACGATTTAGGCGACAGAATACCAGCCTTTGCAACGCTCTGTGGCAAAAGGGGCACTCCTATAAGCATTATTTTCTGTTTTTATTTCTTTGAGAGGTGGAAATAAAGACGGTGAAGTCAATATATATCGCCTTCTACCTATATAATTTTATATTGCTCTTCAGTAGCGTTGCATTAAATATTTGAGCAAAAGTCAATAGTAAAATCTTACAGGCATACATTGCACCTCTAGGGATAATATGGATAGCACTAGGTAAAAAGGATAACACCTTAATAGGCCCTAAGGGTACGAAACTTGAAAACTTAATACTGTCTTATCGCCTGCTGACCATGCAGTAAAGTAACAATGAGGCATACTCCTTTTTCCAGTTAAACCGTTTTTGCCTGCGCCCAGGCGGCCTAACCGGAGCTAGAGATTTAGCCAGTTAAGCCATCGTGTTCCAAAGGCCGCTTGCTATATGCCTTACAAGCTTTAGAAAGCATGTTTACTACCGACTAAAAGGTGCATGAGCCTTAGGAGCATAAACAGAATAAGTGCACAATAAACTTCTTGGTTCCATGGTCAGTACCGGTTTCATCAATAGTCTTTTCAGAATATTCACTGGTAAAAAGCCTTTTAAGGCATCAAATACTGTGGTACAATCAGCCATGAGGTAACTCCTTTCTAATGGCTATGGTTGGTTTACCCCTACCGTTGATAGTAGCAAGGAGTTCTTATTTTAACTACAGGTAATTACTGCGTGGCTAACCAGAACATTCTGGTTGATTTTTGCTAATTCTTTTTATGTAACACTACTGAATTAGCATAACCATTTTGTATAAAACAAGTGTTGAGTGTCGGAATTATTGAAAATATACCCTGACGCCAAGGGGGTACCAGGCTCGACGGTCATCAGAATTACAGCAACAAGGCATGTGGAATGTACCTGTAAACTTGTCCGAAGATATGATTGATACGGCGACAAGAGCACTACATACACGTTGAAACGGTCGTGTTGATGATAAATATAAAAAAACAAATAAGCGCCTGAAAAAACGGTTTGAATTTAGGGTTTTCCGACGACTTACCATCTGCCGTAAATGTGTTTTTTAGTGGCCAAAATGCAGAGTAGCCCGCCGTTTGACCAATTACGGCCTTATTAATATAATATAAGCCATAGAGAAACCTATATATAGAAGGAGGTACATTATATGGGGATATTTAGCGAAATGGAAGAATATGACTACGAACAACTAGTGTTTTGCCAGGATAAAAGCACCGGGTTAAAAGCGATTATCGCTATTCATGATACTACATTAGGGCCGGCGTTAGGCGGAACAAGAATCTACGATTACAAGACCGATGAAGAAGCGATTATTGACGCGTTAAGATTGGCAAGGGGCATGACTTATAAAAATGCAGCCGCGGGATTAAACCTCGGCGGCGGGAAAGCGGTTATTATAGGTGACCCGAAGAAGATAAAAAGCGAAGCGCTGTTTAGAGCTTTTGGAAGATTTGTTGAAGGACTTAACGGCAGGTACATAACAGGCGAAGATATGAATATGACACAACAGGACGCTGCATATATTAATTGTGAAACGAATTATATAGTAGGTTTGGAAACAGGAAGCGGCAACCCCTCGCCGATGACGGCTTATGGAGTATTTAAAGGGATGCAGGCAGCTGTTAATGAAGTTTATGGCAGCGATGATTTAGAAGGGAAAACGGTGGCAATTCAAGGACTGGGAGCTGTCGGTAAACTCCTGGCCGAGTTATTGCATGAAGCAGGAGCCAAATTATTTGTAACTACAAGAGATCAAGCAAAAATTGATAAAGCTGTAGCAGAATTAGGCGCAACTGCAGTAGGACAGGATGAAATATATGGAATAGAGTGTGATGTGTTTTCGCCCTGCGCAATAGGCGCCATAATCAACGACAAAACAATTGAGAAGCTAAAATGCAAAATTATAGCCGGTTCGGCTAACAACCAATTAGCCGAGGCAAAACATGGTGATATTCTTGAGGAAAAAGGAATACTATACGTACCGGATTATGTAATAAATAGCGGCGGTGTTATTAATATAATCGATGATATATCGGGACGTGAATACAGCAAAGAAAATGCCATGAAAAACACTGCAAAAATTTATGACGCCTGCAAGAAAGTGTTTGAGATAGCTAATAGACACGGCATTCCAACATACAGGGCAGCCGATAAAATGGCTGAAGATAGAATCGCGTCAGTAGGCAAAATTAAAACAATTTATAATAGAAAATAGTCTTCAGGCATAACATACGTTGAATGTGTAACATTGATGTCAAGGGTGGATGGATGAGGGTGCGTAAAAGCCTTATATACCAAGGCGTTAGCGCATATGGACACGTAGCCCATTGGGAGAAAATCATGAAAATATCGCTCCGTGGGAACAAGTCCATAAGAATTGTTTTGATAGTCAAATGGTCAGGTTAGATGTTTGTATTGTATATGGTCGGAGAATATGTAAAGAAAAGACTTTCGCAATATTTGACCTTGTTACAGGATTAAAAACAAGGCACTCTACGCGAATTCTGAGCTTAGGGCGCCTTTAATGTTTTTTATCCATTTTATCCGGGTATTATTGTAACAGAGGGTTGTTAATATGATGAATACCCTTTAGCGTAGCAAATCGGAACAGGAGAACATAACCGCTGGTTTGTCAGGTAAATTGGCGATGGCCATTGAAAAAACCAACCGCATTATGGCGGAAGACCTCATACGAGAAGCAAGATACACGCTTCCGCAAAGCCAAAATACAAAAATACAGGGGGATGAGAAAATGGTAAAATATCGTTGTTCAGTATGTGGATATATTCATGAAGGAGAATTGCCGAAGGACTTCAAATGTCCTCGATGCAAACAACCGGCTTCGGTATTTGTATTAGTAGAAGAAGTGAAAGTATCAGAGAATAAATACACAGGAACTAAAACGGAAAAAAATCTTATGGAAGCCTTTGCAGGAGAAAGCCAGGCAAGAAATAAGTATACTTATTTTGCAAATATAGCCCAAAGAGAAGGGTACGAGCAGATAGCAGAACTCTTCCTATCCACTGCAAGAAATGAACAGGAGCATGCACGTATTTGGTTTGAGGAACTTGGCCATTTAGGAAATACAGCTGAAAACCTCAAGCAGGCAGCAGAAGGCGAGAATTACGAATGGACAGATATGTATGACCGTTTTGCAAAGGAAGCGGAGGAAGAAGGCTTCAAAGATCTGGCTGAAAAATTTCGTAATGTTGGTGCCGTAGAAAAGGCGCATGAAGAGCGGTACCTAGCTTTGCTAAACAATGTAAAGATGCAGCAGGTATTTGAAAAAAGCGAGGAAACTATGTGGGAATGTCGTGTCTGCGGTCACCTTGTAATTGGTAAAAAAGCTCCAGAAGTTTGTCCGGTTTGCAAATATGCACAAAGTCATTTTGAAGTAAGAAAAGAGAACTACTAATATAAGCAAAATTCTTGTTGTCGGGAAAAATAGTGCTTGTACAAAGTAGTATTGTGCAAGTACTATTTTTATTAAATCCAATTATGTGCAATACCCTTGATATGTTCCCTCATATGACCATTCCTCAAAAAACAGCAAAAAACCGATTGACATGTTTCCGCAAGAAACCGTCACCGGTTCCAACCGACACTGGCGAAAGTTGGGGGTTTAAGCCACACGCTATGGTCAGCGCCGGAATGTATATTTTCTTTATCCAAACGGGACTATATGGTATAGTTTTCCCGGGGGGATAGGAATAATGCCCTGGCAAGCCGGGGCTCAAAGTCTGTTAAGAATACAACATATGCTATGAATCTTAATGAGAGCAGACGAGATTCAAATATTATCAAGTATTAGGAAAGGAGTAAGAAATGGGTTACACTAAATTTCAGTATGGTACTCTTCAAAGCTTCTGCCATAAGGTGTTTGAAACCTTCGGGTTTTCGTCCTGTGAAAGCAGGATAATTACAGATGTTTTACTTTTATCTGACCTTTATGGCATTGAGAGTCACGGTATTCAGAGAATGGTACGCTATCATATGGGCATCAAAAAAGGCCTTATTGATGTAAAGGCGGAGCCGGAAGTTGTATTTGAAACGCCGGTATCTGCGGTTATAGACGGTCACGACGGTATGGGGCAGGTCATCGGTCACAGGGCAATGAAAATAGCAATTGAAAAAGCCGGGCAGACCGGAGTGGGTATAGTTACAGTCCGCAATTCAAATCACTATGGAATTGCAGGATATTACGCAAAGATGGCATGTGACGAAGGACTTATAGGTTTTTCGTGTACCAATTCAGAGGCTATAATGGTTCCGACATTCGGGAGGCTTGCCATGCTTGGCTCTAATCCCATTGCATGTTCAATGCCCGCAGAGCCATATCCATTCTTTTTTGATGCATCTACTACGGTTGTAACCCGCGGCAAGCTGGAAATATACAATAAGCTTGAAAAACCATTGCCGGAGGGATGGGCTTTGGACAAAGACGGTCATAGCAGTACTGATGCGGCTGATATACTAAAGAATATTGTACATAAGAATGGCGGCGGCATCATGCCCCTTGGAGGAAACAGCGAGATATCCGGCAGTCATAAGGGTTACGGGTTTGGTATGATTTGTGAAGTATTCTCGTCGATTTTATCTCTTGGCATGACATCCAACTATACCATGCAGGATAGTAAGGGAGGAATATGCCATGGGTTTGCGGCAATTAACCCTTCAGTTTTCGGGAGCGCAGAGAGTATAAAGAGGCACTTATCCAATTACCTGCAAGAGCTAAGAGAGAGCCCAAAGGCTGAAGAAAAACAGCGTATTTATACTCACGGAGAAAAAGAAATTGAAGCGTTGGAGGATAGGATGCGTAATGGCATACCTGTCAATGAAAACACTATGTTAGAATTGCTTGATTTATGCGAGTATCTCAATATGGATTTTTCTGCTTACTTCGGTGATTACCGCCCGCAGAAGGGAACGATAATGTTTGAGAATAATTATTGATTGTTCTTTCCAAGGTGCAAAAGAAAAGTAGGCTCGCGAACAAGGCAGCCGACAGGAGTAACCAAGGGGATGATTCTTGAGGTAATAAATATCCTTGGCAAAAGGGCTGGTGGGGGGAAAAGAGAAAGAACAACTGCTACTTAGAAGAATAGAATAGCTAGGCAAATGATAATGAGGAGTGAGGAAATGTCGGAACAGCAAAGGGCACCGGCTTTTTTGGGCGCCAGGACAATTAAGACTGGCATAGCTGTCGTATTAGCCCTATTTCTATCACAGTATGTACCATACTCGTTACCACTGCTGGCGGCGGTGGCTGCGGTTTTATGCATGCAGCCTAGTATAACTGCCGGTGTTCAAAAGGGGTTTATTAGGATAAAGGGTACTATTCTAGGTGGTCTACTAGGGTTAGCTCTCCTTTATATATTCGGGTCTAATTTATTGCTAATAGGGGCTGCAGTTATTGTAGTTATTTGTATTTGTAAGCAGTTAAGGTGGGAAGAAGGCATTTCCCTGGCTTCAATATCAATAATAGCTGTTATGGTGCGGGTATCTGTAGAGGCGTTTCCCTATGCTGCAGGGCGGGTAATTAGTACTATAATTGGTATAATAGTAGCCACATTAATCAATATTGTTGTTGCACCTCCCCGGCACCAGATTACTTTCCGGGAGGGAATACGGCAGATTACAACCAGTTTTCCACACATCTATGAAAAAGCAATAGAAGCTTATGCCTGCAACCGGCTGGATTTGGCGGAGCAGGTGTTGAAAGAGCTGGGGAAAGCCCAGACTGGAGTAGAAAGTTTACGCCGCGAGCTTAGTCACCTAAAAATAGGAACGCAAACACCTCTTGGGACGCTTTTGGAGGGTATTGAACTGGATGAATATCTTTTGTTTGATCGGGGGGTTCACTTTCTGGCAGATGTTATTGCCAAGATGGAAGATATAGTTGATGTGATTCAAAGACGTTACGAAAGGAAACTCGAACTTGAGTATCAAGGAAAGCTATGGGGTTCTCATTCTTTAACACCGGAATTTTCCGACCTTCTGGCGGTTTTGCGGGATTTAGTTATCATGCTAGGGGAACTACATCAAAATGTTTTTCACTTGGTAGTGGAACATGACCTTGACGTGATGCCGAGAATACAACAAAAGGTAGAAAAGATCTGTGGCCTCAAAGAGCTGGTACGGGAGCGTCTGAAATATTGGCAGGTTGAGCATATTGAGGACCTGGATACATTTTCCCTTATGTCAGCCCACCGGGTTATATTTGATTTAGAGGAGATAACCATTGCCCTAACGGATTTAGCCAAGGCAGTAGTTAAAGCAAACAGTCAGCTTTAACCCTTGATATACGTTTACGGGAACATATCGGGGGTATATATTTGAAAGAAGAAGGAAGCTGAGCTGATGAAGTTACTATATCAATTGTACAAGGGAGGAATATATTATGCTAACATTTGACGAAGTGATAAAATGCAATTTTGAAAAATTGCAACTATTTGTACCAATTGTAGCCCGTGTCCATGGAGGGAATCATCCAGAATTCCATGATGTACACAGATTATTTGATGAGATGAGTGCAAAAATTAAGGAAGCAGCATCAGAAAAACCGAATTTAGATAGTGAATTGAAACAATTACGTGAAATCACAGATAACTATACCGTGCCGGATGGCGTATGTGAAAGCTATGAAGCTGTATACAATATGTTAGCTGAAATAGATAAAGCATATAGGGCGTTATAAAGTAAAAGAACAATAAAAGGAGCGCAGACATGCAACGGCATATTTTAAGCAACAAAAATAAGATTACATTAATAAGTGGTGTTTTAATAGCTGTTGGATTTATAAGTAAATGGACAATGGGCAATATGGACGTCTTTATTTGGTCATTAGTCATTGCATCCGTCTTAGGCGTAGCACCTATTGCAATTCAAGCATATCAAGCTTTAAAAGTAAAAGTGGTTAGTATAGATGTTTTAGTCACAATCGCCGTTGCTGGTGCCTTTTTAATTCAAAACTTCGAAGAATCAGCCATTGTGACATTTTTATTCTTATTCGGTGCATTTTTAGAGCAGCGCACATTAAACAAAACGCGTTCAGCAATAAAAGAATTGACAGAAATGGCACCGGAAAGCGCACTAAAACGAATAGAGAATGGAGAGTTTGTAGAAGTTGAAGTGGATGAAGTTGACGTAGGTGACGTTTTGCTTGTCAAAACCGGCGCAAAAGTTCCTGTTGATGGTACAGTTTTAACCGGTGAAGGCAGTGTTAATGAAGCAAGCATTACAGGAGAATCTATTCCCGTTGGAAAGGAAAAAGGCTCAAATGTATTTGCAGGTACAATCCTAGATAATGGAACTATTCAAATTGTCGCTGACCGTGTGGGCGAAGACACGACCTTTGGTAAAATTATTGAACTGGTAGAGGAGGCACAGGACTCAAAATCAGAAGCGGAGCGTTTTATAGACCGTTTTGCGAAATATTATACACCGGCAGTCCTTGTTATAGCATTTATAGTTTGGTTATTCTCGCGGGATATAGAACTGGCCATTACTATTCTTGTTCTAGGTTGTCCGGGTGCTTTAGTTATAGGGGTACCAGTATCCAACGTTGCAGGTATAGGAAATGGTGCACGCAATGGAGTATTGCTAAAGGGCAGTGAAGTAATTAGTGACTTCAGCAGGCTGGATACAATGGTATTCGATAAAACAGGCACACTAACTGTAGGGGACCCATCGGTTGCAGAAAAAGAATACTACGGGGACAGCATTGATGAGGCGTTAGGATATCTTGCAAGCGTTGAACGGGAATCGGACCACCCATTAGCGAAAGCAGTATTGGAGGATATTGGTGAAACGACGTTCTCGGTGGTTGAAAATACAGAAGTTGTAAAGGGCGGCGGAATTGTAGCCAGTGTAAATGGACATAAAATAGCCGTTGGTAATGTTGCTCTAATGGAAAGAGAAAATGTTAAACTGGATGAAAAAGCAAGGGCTGATATTGCCCGCTTTGAAAGGGCTGGAAACTCGCTCGTATTAGCCTCAGTTGATGGTGAACTGAAAGTCTTGATGGGTGTCCGTGACCAGGTACGTCCGGGCGTGAAAGAAGACCTGCAAAGGCTAAAGAAAATAGGAGTAAAGAACCTTATTATGCTATCGGGCGACAACCAGGGAACTGTTGACGTGGTTAGCCGTGAGCTGGGCTTAACCGAAGCCCATGGAAACATGTTACCCGAGGATAAATCAGCGTATATTAAGAAGTTAATTGAAGAAGAAGGCCAAATTGTTGCTTTTGTTGGAGATGGTGTTAATGACAGCCCTTCAATAGCTTTAGCGAATATTGGTATAGCTATGGGAAGCGGTACAGACGTAGCTATTGAAACATCAGACGTTGTTTTAATGAATTCGGATTTTAGTCGTTTACCCCACGCTCTTGGATTAACAAAGGCTACGGCTAGAAATATGAAACAAAACATTTTTATTGCCCTCGGCGTTGTAGTAGTCTTACTATCAGGCCTACTATTTAGTGAATGGGTTAACATGTCAATCGGTATGCTGGTACATGAGGCTAGTATTTTAGTAGTTATTCTTAACGGTATGAGGTTATTGCGTTATAAATCAAAGGGTTTTGCTTAGCAAAATAGAATATAATTAATGAAAGGAGTTTTTAATATGAAATCGGCAACAATCCAATTAGAAACTTTAACATGTCCATCATGCATGCTAAAAATCGAAGGCGCACTAAAGAATTTAGACGGTGTAGACAAGGATACGGTAAAGGTATCATTTAACTCTAGCAAAGTAAAAGTGGACTTTGACGAAGGTAAAGTCTCAATAGATGAAATCGAAAATTCAATTAATAAACTTGGCTACGATGTAAAAAAATCCAGAGTAAAATAAGCTTGTTTACACCAAACACCGAAGATACAAAGAGCAAGTTTTTAGAAGCGATTGTTTTTTGTAAAGGAGGAGTCTTATGCAGTATAGGAATGCAACGTTGGAGGATATACCGGGCGTTGCACAGTTACAACGAAAATATCATGTATCATCAATAAGCGAAGAGGACAAGCCGGATGGCTTCGTTACAACCTTATTCACCGAAAGTCAGTTTAAGGACCTGATCGAATTAGAAAACGGGCTTGCCGTAGCCTGTGATGCAGGCAAGGTTGTGGCTTATGCTATGGCTGCATCTTGGCAGTACTGGGCGCAATGGCCGCTATTTCAATACATGATAGAGGATTTGCCGAATGTAACGTACCTGGGTCAAACTCTTTCTATGGATAATTCCTATCAATACGGGCCAATATGCATAGATAAGGACTATCGGGGTACTGAGGTGCTTCCGAACGTTTTTGAATTTTCAAGGATACAGATGTGCGAAAGATACCCCATTTTAATTACTTTTATAAACCACATAAACCCTAGGTCTTATAATGCCCATGTTAACAAGCTCGGACTTGACGTAATCAAGAGCTTTGAGTTCAACAATAATCAATACTATGAGTTAGGATACGATACATCAAAGAGGACCAATGGTTCTACCTTACCGTAACACAAGGGGACGGTTCTCCTTTGTTAAAATCGCCTCCGGTTTATTATAATCTAAGCCGGGGGTGATTATTTTTATGCTAAAAATCAAATTGCTGATATCAAGAAGGCATAGAAGCACTGGGAATAGTGTCAAAGAAGGCTTGATAACAGGCACCGGAAACAAGTTGTATCTCCGCGCCCATACAGAATGGGCTAAAGCAGCGGTATTTCTGAAGTATTATAGGCTGAGCATTGGACTTGCAGTCTTTAAGGGATTTCGTAAACAGCTGTATCACATAAAAACAAAAAATTGAGTAATTGTTTTGCAACCCCTCCTTCAAGGTATTATATAACTATAATAATGAATACAAGGAGGACTTTTTTAATGAGTCAAATGAATGATATGGTAAAGAGGCAGCTTGGGCACCGTACAATCCGTGAGTTTAAGGATTGGGAAATTCAAAGGGAAGTATTTGACACCATGATGGAGGTCGCAAGGCGGACTGCCACCTCCAATGGAATGCAGTCCTATTCGATAATCCGGGTGACCGACCCTTCCATTAAGAAGGAAATAGCCGATGTGTGCAACCAGGAGTACGTGGGAAGGGCACCGGAACTTCTGATATTTGTAGTGGACCAATTCAGAAATGATAGCATCGCAAAGGAAAAGGGAGCCAAAACCGAAAACGCAGCGGACATGGACCGGTTTTTCCAAGGCTTTACCGATGCGTGCCTGGCACTGCAAAATGTTGTTAATGCGGCGGAGGCCATGGACCTGGGTGTTGTGTATTTGGGCAGCATTTTAAACGATGCGGCAAGGATTTGCAAAATTTTAAAGCTTCCCAAGCTGACATTCCCGGTGCTGGGCTTGGGTATAGGCTATCCCAATCAAGACCCGCAGCTAAAACCCAGGTTTGAAAACCGGCTTAGGGTTTTCGAAAACAGCTATAGGATTTTTGACAATTACTTAGAAGAAATTAAAGACTATGACCAAGAGATGACAACCTATTATGACTTAAGAGACGCAAACAGGAGGGTGGACTGCTTCAGCGACCAGGTGGTGACCAGACTAAATATCTCCATGCCCAACAGGCAGGAGATACTTAAAGTTATCCATCGGCAGGGCTTCAAGGTATAGGCGTGAACGCAAGATGTGCCATGATGATGATATCTCAATGTTTATGGGCGCATAGCCCATTATAAAGAATATGTAGGTACCCCGGATAAGATAGACTTTATCTGGGGTATTCTTATTTTGAGCGATGCTGGATTGTCAGCTTGGCTGAAGAGGACAACATATAACACGACTGTATTATGGCGGTTGCAAACAGGGGGGGTGTTGAAAAGGATCGTAGAAGTAGCCCGCCACTCAGGTGCAACGGGAGCCGCTATCATACGCGGAAGAGGTACAGACGAACGTCAAAAGGTTTTTAGATGGTTCACAGCGTTTCATTTTTTGACGAATTCTATTGCGTTTACCGGACAACGATTGATGGCTTTCTTAAGCTTGTCTTGATCCGGTTCAAAGCTGTGTTCTTTTATATAAGCTTTCCTATTATTCATCTCGAAGAGTTCTTTGTACTCCTGTACACATAAAGCGCAACCCATGCAAGCATCCACGTTGATGTTTAATCCAGCTTCACTTTCATCATTTTCTTTTGGCAAATCGTCATTTTTGACGATTTGCGATGTAATCCAAGAGAATATTGTTATTGCAATGATTGTCAATACCCAACGGACAATCATAAATTTTGCTCCTAAGAATTTCATCTCATTTAAGAGCATTGGGATTTTTATAACCGCCCATGAGCTTAATATGATGACAATATTTTTTATTGTTGCACCTTTTTTATGAAGCATTATACAAATTGGGAAAGCTGCATAAACCGGCCCGGCTGAAACGGAGCCCAAAGCAAATGATAGAACAATTCCTTTAAACTTGGATTCTTGACCAAGGTATTTCATGATGGTCTGTTTCGGAACCCATGTATCAAGCAATGCGGTCAAAATAAAAATAACCGGCATGATTAGTAACATTTCCTTTATATAGTAGCCACTGTTTTGTACCGCTTGAACGCCCATTTGTGGCTTCATTAAGAGAATAACTGCATAGGCTAGAACAATGAAAACAAGAAAAAGGTTTTCTTTTATTTTTTTAAGTATCCCTGTCATATAATTACCCCCATAACAAGTGCAATGATGATAGCAAAAATAAAGCTTAGAGCATTTCTGATAAATGTGAATTTCCTTCCAAACGATTTAATTTCCAGTGGGAAAGTAACAACTCCTACCATTGTAAGTGTAGTTATAAATGATACAGATGGCACAATCCCCACCCCTCCATTGATAAGCGTTCCGACAAGAGGAAATGCAATAAATGCCGGAACAAGAGTTACTGTCCCTAAAAGTGCCGCGGAAATGGTTGCAATAAGCACATTTTGTTTTTCAACAAATACTGCAATTGACTCCGGTGTAAAAATAGCAAGCAATAGGCCAATTGCCAAAATGATGGATATAATGGAAATGAGCATTCCTTTCCCCATACCTAATGCTTTTTTTACTGATTCTTTGGTTTTGTGTTTGTCTTTAACGAAAGAAAAGACAAGAAATCCTACCGTCAAAACCCAAACGCCCGCTGTGAATACGTCCATATCCATCCTCCTAATTCAATTTATTATTAAATGCCTAAAAGGCTCCTGCCTCAACCCCCTGCTGAAGAGGCATTGAATAAATTCTATCAGTTGTCCAATTTAACGGATAGACACCTATGTTACTTTCAGATAAAATAATTTAGGGAGGGTTTGAAAATGGAAATCAGCTGTCTTAAACATATTCCGCTTTTTAGGGATGTTGATGAAAGGCTTATATTAAAATTGATCCAGGAGCATGAGATATACGAAAGACAATATAAGAAAAATACAACCGTTCATTCCCGCGGAGAAATATGCACTTTGATTGATGTTGTTTTGGCGGGGAAACTTGTATCATATTCGCTTGCGCAAAATGGTTCCGAGAGTATAATGTTTGAATTTAAAAGCAGGAGTCTCATCGCTGCGAATTTAATTTTTGGTGATAACAATCGTTATCCATTCAATATTTACAGTACGACGGATTGCCATCTGTTACATTTAACGAAGTCGGCGGTATGTGAACTGCTCAAGGATTACAGCTTTGTTATGCAGTTTGTTCGCTCGCTTTCACAGAATTCTCAGGGAATGAATCGGAAAATTGTTATGTTCACACAAAAATCCCTGCGGGAAAATGTACTTGATTATATTGCCGCTTTATCCATAGAGCAACAATCGGATACAGTCACGCTTCCCCTGACAAAAAAGCAGCTTGCCGATTACTTCGGTGTTCAGAGGCCATCACTTTTCAGGGTATTGAAAGAATTAAAAGACGAGGGATTGATTGAAGTTAATAATAGAGAAATCATACTTCATAAAGGTACGCACATGGTATGACCACGGACACAGGGGAACGGTTTTTCTGTATTGAAGCCCAGGCAAGAATCCCTACAGAACAACAACGTTTAAGCAAGCCGGTAAAGTTCCCGGAGAATCGAAAAGAATTCTGGGATAAGTATAGGAAACTTGGATCGGAAGACTATCTAAAACTGTATAAATAAAAAGCAGCAAAAAGTGATATTATTAGAATGTAGAATAACAAAGGAGAAGAAGGAGGTTATTGCTGTGGGCTCTGAAAAAAGAAGTAACGAGAACATAAAGGAAATCTACCTGGCAGGAGGCTGTTTTTGGGGCGTCGAAAAGTACCTGTCTTTAATTAAAGGTGTTGTAAGCACAGAGGTGGGTTATGCGAACGGCAATACCGAAAACCCCACCTATGAAGACGTGTGCTATAGGAATACGGGTCATGCGGAGACAGTCAAAGTATTATACAAACAGGATGAAATAAGCCTGGAGCGCATACTAAATCTCTATTATGAAATAGTTGACCCGCTGGCAAAAAACAAACAGGGCAACGATGTGGGAACCCAGTACAGGACAGGGATTTATTATGTAGATGACTGGGATAAAGGAGTTATCGCAAGTTCGCTAAGAGAGCTTCAAAAGCGCTATGACAAACCGGTATTGATTGAGATGATGCCGCTACGAAATTACTATACCGCCGAAGAATACCACCAGAAATACTTGGACAAGAATCCGGACGGGTACTGCCATATCGGTGAAGAAAAATTTGAGAAATGCAAAGGTGAATTTATTGTATAATTATAGAAAACCTTGGCGGCATTGTCGAGCCTGTTAAAGAGGGGGGGGATAGTGTGGAATACTCGGTAAAAACTACAAAGGCACAGCAGTTTGTGGATATAACAGGCCTTGTTAATAGGGCGGTGAGCGAGAGCGGGGTAATGGACGGGTTAGCGGTGGTCTTTGTGCCCCATACCACCGCCGGTGTAACAGTAAATGAAAATGCCGACCCGGATGTTGTGAAGGATATATTGGCGGCGCTAAACAAAACATACCCGGAGCAAAACGGATACCTCCATACCGAGGGCAACTCCCATGCCCATATAAAGGCTTCGCTTGTGGGCTGTTCGTGCAGCATCATAATCGACAACGGGAAGCTGAAACTGGGTACCTGGCAGGGGATATATTTCTGCGAATTTGACGGGCCAAGAAATAGAAAGGTCTACATAAAAGCAATAAAAGCATGATACCTATATATAATGTGATAAAGACTTTACACAGCTGTCATCCTGAGCAAAGCGAAGGATCTTTGCTGAGGAAGGTTCTTCACTACGTTCAGAACGACAGAGTCGGATTCTTCGGGCTCCGCTTCTTCCGAATGACAGATAAAGGAGTGTAATATTATTAGCGCGTTATATATAGAAAAGGTCTAGGGTATTGTCAATGCGTGCAAAGCTGATAAAGGGGCAGCCTGATATGGCGACGGGGCTGTTGACAATATCCAATTTTTACCCTATAATATGACTATAAAAACAAAAACAGTCACACAGTAGGGAGATGGGATTATGGTAAAGGCTTTCACCGAAAAAGAAAAGGAATTCATTAAGACAAAGCTAAAGGAAGTGGCAAAGGAATGCCTGGGAAGGTACGGCGTGAAAAAGACAACCGTTGATCAGTTGGTTGAGATGACGGGCATTTCAAAGGGAGCATTCTATAAATTCTATCCTTCCAAGGAAGCTTTGTTCTTTTCAGTATTAGAGGATTATCAGAATGAAGTTTTGCAGGACCTTGCCTACAGCATTGGCGGTAGGGACAGTGTGACCGCCGATGACTTCACGGAACTCATATATAAACTATATCAGGATGTAAACCGCTCCTTTGTCATGAATATGGTAAGAAATAAGGAATTCGATTATCTTCTGAGGAAACTGCCCGAGGAGCTTATTCTAAGGCACCACAGATTTGATGACCTGCTTGCACAAAAGCTATTTGCTAGCTTAAGGCTAAAAGACACCGTTGATGTAGAGGTGGTCGCCGCCTCTTTAAGGGCAGTCTTTATGTGCATGCTCCATGTCAGAGAAATAGGGGAGAAGGATTTCGACGGGGTGCTTAAGCTTTTAATAAGAGGCCTTGCGCAGCAGATAATGGAGGGGGCTTCCCATAATGAATGAAGTAATAAGCACCACAGGTTTAACAAAGGTTTACGGAAGAGTCCTTGCCGTAAATGACCTGAGCCTGTCGGTGAAAAAAGGGGAGATATTTGGTTTCCTGGGCCCCAACGGTGCCGGGAAGACCACCACAATACGGATGCTGCTTGGCATGGTATCGCCCACCTCCGGCCGGTGCTTTGTGTTGGGCAAAAGGATAAGCGCGGGCAGTACCGCCCTGTGGAACGACGTGGGATACATTGTGGAGACGCCCCATTCGTATCCCGAGCTGACGGTCAGGGAAAACCTTGATATAGTTCGCTCATTAAGGGGCATTGAAAACAAAAGCCGCGTTGAATGGATTATGGGCAAACTGAAGCTAAACAGGTATGCATGCATCAAAGCAAGGCATCTTTCCACAGGAAACGCACAGCGGCTTGGTATAGCAAAGGCTCTCATTCATAGGCCCAAGGTACTGATACTGGATGAGCCCGCCAACGGGCTGGACCCGGAGGGTATTATTGAGGTCCGAGAGCTCCTTCGGGGCTTGGCAAAGGATTTTGGGGTAACAATACTGGTTTCAAGCCACAGACTGGACGAGATATCCAGAATGGCTACAAATATAGCCATTATCCATCAGGGAAGGCTGATTAAAGAGCTGGACGCAAAACGGCTTGAACAAGAGCTGAAAAAATCACTGGTTATAGGCGGCAAGGACAAGGCGGCTATGGCATCGGTTATTACCAAGGCCGGATACAAAGTAAAAATGTCCCGTGAAGTTGCAACGGACATCCCGTTAGATTTGCGGATAGATGACAAGGATGCTTTGGAAAACCCCGAAGCTATAGTCACACTGCTTGTAAATGCAGGCCATCCTCCGAACCTGGTCAGGATTGAGAAAGAGGACCTCGAAGGCTATTTTATAAGAACCATAAAAGAAGCCGGAGGGAATTATTATGAATAATACATTTATATCATTTTTAGCGGAATGCAAAAAGTTCTTCCGTTCAAAGGTGCCCCTGGTAACCATGCTTGCAGTCATAATAATACCGTTCATAGGCGGATTTTTCATGTTGATTCTGAAGGACCCCAAATTGGCGCAAAGGATGGGCATCATTTCCGCAAAGGCACAGATTATGGGGACCGCCGACTGGCCCTCCTATCTTGGACTTCTTGCCCAGGCCGTATCCATTGGCGGTTTGATAATCTTCGGGTTTGTGGCCAGCTGGATTTTCGGGAGAGAGTATTCGGATAGAACTATAAAGGATTTGCTTGCACTGCCCATATCACGAAGCAGCATAGTAATGTCTAAATTCCTTCTGGTCTTTGTTTGGTGTGTGATTCTTTCAGCCTTCGTATTCGTGCTTGGGCTGGTTGTAGGGGATGTCGTTGATATACCGGGCAAGGGCGAAGGGATACTGCAAGAAGGGTTAACCGTCTTTGTGGTCTGCTCGCTGCTAACAATCCTCCTCTCCACCCCGGTGGCCCTGTTTGCCAGTATCGGGCGGGGGTATCTCTCACCCTTTGGCTTTATGATATTTACCGTTGTGCTGGCGCAGATTGTCGCGGCGGCCGGTTACGGCCATTTGTTTCCCTGGTCCGTACCAGCCTTTGCAAGCGGTGTCGCAGGCAGCGATGCTGCCGTGCTTGAGACAGCCAGCGTTATCATTGTACTTATTACAAGCATGTTTGGGCTAATAGGAACCATGCTGTGGTGGAGATACACCGACCAGAACTGACACGGGGACGGGGCCGTTACATGCCACAATGGAGGTAAGGTGTATTGTCAATCCGGAGGTTTTCATGAATGCTGCAAATAATTACATGTAACGCTTTGGAAGTATAAAACGTTAACGTTTATAGTACAGGGGGCCACCCTTTGCTATATTAGGCAATAAAGATTTTACACAGATGTCATCCTGAGCGATAGCGAAGGATCTATATCCACGCCAGATTCTTCGGGCTCCACCCTCTTAAATGACAGGCAAGGAAATGTAATATTATTAGTGCGTTGCATCCCCTTTACAAATACTAATGAAAAAAGGGAACAAATCCGTTTTGTTTTCGCCTAAAGAATAGAAGAAACAATTTGCGAAGGGGATGTTGTTTTTATGAAGAACAAACTACTGAGTAATGCAGTTATAGCAGGAGCCCTATGTATGGCTTTATCGGTTCCGTCATTTGTACTGGGTGCGGAGGTACTGCCCGTATCGGCCGAAGATAAGAGGATTGTCCCTATTAGCCATGAATTAAAACACTGGGCCGAAATGTATGTAGACCGGTTGTCAGAAGGATTTGATATAGAGCCGGTATATAATGATAAAAACCTAGACGACGCCATCACGATAGAGGATTTCCAAAAGCTTGTCAGGCTTACCATTGACCAGGAATACCAAGGCACGCCGGAGGCGATGACCAGGGAAGCGGTTGTATATGAGCTTACAAGAATGTGGGCGCAGAAAACAGGCCGAGACCTGGAAAGTATTCCGGTAATAAAAATGCTTATATACTCGGATACCGACAGCATAGACGCAAAGTACAGGCAGGGTATAACCGTGGCCTATATGAGAGATATAGCAAAGGGCAAAGGGGCAAGGCTCTTCGACCCCAAGGCAGATGTTACCTATGGCCAGTTTGCAGCCCTTCTTAGCAACACCGTTAAGGCGCTGGAGGATGAACAAAATCCCGCAGCGGAAGGCAGGTTCGAGACCAGGGGGAGCTATGAAATAAAGGACGATAAGGTGGTTTTTGATTTTGAACTGGTAAACCTAGGTGCCCACTCAAAACGGCTTATGTTTGGGTCGGGACAGCAGTTTGAAGTAACGATAACCGATAAAGAAGGCGGGGAAGTATACAGGTACTCGGACGGCAAATTCTTTACACTGGCCCTTATATACAAGGATATCGAGCCCGGCCAGGCAATAAAATGGCAAGATGCATGGGATATGACCAATAAAGAGGGGAAGAAACTGACCTCGGGAGAGTATAATGCCCAAATAAGAATTCTGGTTGCACCGGAAGAGGACAGCGAAAGGATTGAAGAACACCAGCTGTCAACTAATATAAGTTTCAGCTTGAATGAGCCAAACCGGGCGGAGGCGGAAAATGCGGCCCGGCAGTACCTTCCGGAGGATGCTAAATTCTCGGTAGGGGACCTGGACGGCGACGGCACATTGGAGATGGCCTCAATCACAAGGACCGATGGGGAAGTACCCTCGGTCAGACTGCAGGTCCACAGCTATATAGGCGGCTCCTTTGAACTGGAATACCAAAGCGAGCTGGAAGGGGGACTGGGAGCAGCAAAAACAGCAAATGATTGAGAACGAAACACCCTACGTGTTGCTTGGCCAGAACAGTGAGAATATGCTGGTGGCGGAACTGCCTCAAAAAAGCGGCGAGCTTTCCGGTGAAGGTCTGAGGGAGTACCAGGATATGCTGCCGGACAGCGAAAGCTTACTGAGAAGCTTTATTGTAACATCGTCTGAAGTGTATGAGAATACGCAATACGGTTTTAAGTTCCTGCTGCCCGGAAGCTGGGAAGGCTACGACATAATAACCGACAAATGGGAAGGCCTGTCCCAGGGGCAACCGGAAGGCGGCAGGGCTGTGGAAACCGGCCCGGTTATAAATATTAGGCACCCCGAATGGACCTCTGAACACCCACGGCAGGATATACCGATAATGGTGTTTGCCCTTGCCCAGTGGCAGGCAATGCAGGATGGTGAATTTCATATAGGTGCGGCGCCTGTCGGGCCGAGGGAGCTGGGGCGGGGCGACCGGTTCGTGTTCGCCCTTCCGGCCCGATACAACTACGCATTTCCAACCGGGTACGAAGAAGTGGAAAGCATTTTGGAGTGCAGCCCCTTAAGGTAACCAGGGGGATAACCAGGGGGACGGTTCTTGCGGCTGACATACTCCCATAAGGTGATGCAATCAGCCGCTAGATAACCAGGGGGACGGTTCTTGTGGTTGATACACTCTCATAGCTATAATACCATTAGCCGTCTATAAAACCTCTGGCAGATATATTATCATACCGACGTAAATAAGATTGGGGTTTACAATCACAGGACTGTACGTAAGTACTTCATCCATAGTGGTTGGAACCCCAATATTTTTTTATAACATAAGTACTCATTGGTGTTAATCTGAGTATATTGATTACCTGTCGCATACTGTCCCATGAATAACAAGCAGTGCAGAGTGACATATAACACCGTCCATTTCAATACCGGGTGTATTTATCGCATAATTATAGAAAACCATGGTGGCACTGCCAAGCCTTTTTAAGCGAAGGTGATAGAATGGAATACCCGGTAAGGACAACGAAGGTCCAGCAGTTTGTGGATATAACCGGCCTTGTTAAAAAGTGTGTAGATGAAAGCGGGGTAAGGGATGGGATAGCAATGGTCTTTGTTCCCCATACCACCGCCGGTGTAACAGTAAATGAAAACGCCGATTCCGATGTTGTGAAGGATATACTGGCGGCGCTAAACAAAACATACCCTGAGCAAAACGGATACCTCCATACCGAGGGCAACTCCCACGCCCATATAAAGGCCTCGCTGATGGGCTGCTCATGCAGCATTATAATCGACAACGGAAATCTGAAACTGGGTACCTGGCAGGGGGTATATTTCTGCGAATTTGACGGGCCAAGGAACAGGAGGGTTTACATAAAAATTACCAAAGCATGATAATCAGTACAATATGCCAGGAAACTGATAAAAGCGCATCTTCCCGCTTGATAAAAAAGGAACACCGGCAAATTAGAAAGTATCTTTGGAAAGAGTATTTTTGGTCAAGGAGTTTTTGCCTGCTTACAAGAGGTGGTGCACCGATAGAAGTTGTCAAACGTTATATTGAAAGCCAAGGTGAGAAGATATGAATAAGGCTTACAAATACCGTATATATCCTGACCTTGAGCAAGAAATTCTTATCAACAAGACTTTCGGCTGTGTTCGTTTTGTCTACAATAAAATGCTTGCTAACCGCAAAGAAATTTATGAGCAATTCAAGGATGATAAAGAAGTCTTGAAACAACAGAAGTATTTGCTTCCGGCAGACTTCAAGAAAGAATTTGAGTGGCTTAAAGAAGTGGATAGCTTGGCACTAGCGAATGCTCAACAAAATCTACAGACCGCCTATAAGAATTTCTTCCGGGATAAATCAATAGGTTTTCCTAAATTCAAAAGCAAGCATCATGATAGAAAATCATACACCACAAACAACCAAAGCGGCACAATCCGGCTTATTAACGGGCAAACAATCCGATTGCCGAAACTAAAAGATGTACGAATAAAGCTTCATCGGCAATTGCCGCAGGAAGCAGTCATAAAATCTGCAACTATAAGCAAAACACCTACTGGAAAATACTATATTTCCATATTGGTTGAGTATGAGTCCAGCATCGAACCGGTAACACCAGTACTAAAAACAGTGCTTGGTTTGGATTATTCATCAAGATCGTTGTTTGTCGATAGCCAAGCGAACAACGCTGATTATCCAAAGTTTTACCGCAAAGCAGAGGAAAAGCTAAAGAAAGCGCAACGCAAATTATCCAAACGTCAAAAAGGTGGCAAAAATCGTGATAAGCAACGCCGCAAAGTAGCCAAGCTTCACGAGAAAGTAGCTAACCAGCGTAAAGACTTTTTGCATAAGCTGTCTAGACAGATAACCGATGCCTGTACAGCCGTTGCAATCGAAGACATAAATATGCGTGGGATGGCGCAAAGTCTCAATCTGGCAAAGTCTACGAATGACAATGGGTTCGGAATGCTGAAAACCTATCTGGCGTACAAGCTTGCTGAACAGGGAAAACAGTTGGTCGTTATTGATAAATGGTTCCCCTCCAGCAAAAAGTGTAGGTTCTGCAACAATGAAAACAAAGAACTTACCCTATCAGATAGAACATGGACTTGCAGCTATTGCGGAGCGGAATTAGACCGCGATGTAAACGCCGCCATCAATATCAAAAATGAAGGTTGTCGAATACTTGACATAGCCAAATGAATAACATAGAACCGTTGGGCAAACGGGGATAGCTTGGTAATTATGCTGGCATTAGCCGGTACGTCCCAAGAAGTCCCCACTTCTAAGCGTTAGCGTAGGTGGTGGGAGTATGTCACCAACTATGACTACTATGAATTGGGTTATGATACATCAAAAAAAGTCCGGCTGTTTTAGGCAAAACCTAAGTAGAAAAATTGGTATTGCCTTTAGTGGTGAGAAGGGCGAATTGAAAATATGAAGGATAACGTAAGGGGCTTGGATAACCAAGCCCCTTACGCTACTTGTTAGGTATAAACGCTCAAAAAACGAACAGCAACATAAAAAAAGTGTACATATATCGAACGACATTTCTTCGTGGCTGTTGCTGTACCCATTGAAAATGCTTGTATTATTATATTGGCATGGAACTTGCTGTAATACATGGCAGTATTTCTAATAATTACAAAATTTACTGGGGATGTTACTTTTACAAAAGAAGGGGGCAATACATATGAAATTGGTGCCTTTGGGAGATTCCATTGGTATGGTTCTGGCACATGATATGACGGAAATCATTCCGGGAAGATGGAAGGGCGCAGCCTTTAAGAAGGGACACATTATCAGAGAAGAGGATATTCCAAGACTGTTGAACATGGGAAAAGAACACATAGGTATTATTGAATATAAAGCGAACAGTGTGCACGAAAATGAAGCAGCGATACGGATGGGTAGTGCTGCGGCGGGCCCCGGTCTCAGGCTCACCAAACCCTCCGAAGGGAAGGTCAGCTTGATTGCGGAGATTCCGGGGCTGCTGAAAGTAAATTATAGAGCGCTGCTTGATATTAACTGCATTGATGACCTCATGATTGCCACACTTCATACGAATCAACTTGTGGATACGGGCACAGTGATTGCAGGGACAAGAATAGTTCCACTGATTACGGAGGAAGAAAGAATTACAAAAGTAGAAAAAATTTGCAAAAAAAACTATCCAGTCATCCAGATTATGCCTCTGCGAAGACTGAAGGCCGGTATCATTACAACAGGCAGTGAGGTTTTTCACAGGAGGATACCGGATGAGTTCGGACCGGTGATTTATGAAAAATTTGAAGAACTGGACTGTGAGGTGATGAAGCAGATTTACTCAAATGATGATTCGGATATAATAGCACAATCAATAAATACACTGATAGAAGAAAACGCAGAGATAATTGCCGTCACAGGCGGAATGTCTGTCGACCCGGATGATGTAACACCGCTGGGGATAAGAAAATCCGGAGCGGAAATCATTTCCTACGGGGCTCCTACGCTGCCGGGTGCTATGTTCATGCTTGCATATAAAAATGGCGTTCCAATAATCGGGCTTCCGGGCTGCGTTATGTACAGCAAAAGGACAATCTTTGATTTGATTCTCCCCAGACTACTGGCAGGAGAAAGAGTCACTAGGGAGGACATCGCAAGGCTCGGGCATGGGGGATTATGCATGGGCTGCAAAGACTGCAGATACCCAAGCTGTGGATTTGGTAAGGGCGGGCTGTATTAAATTTATATAGCAAATAAATAAAAGGGAGGATGAGTGATGCTTAAGAGAAAAATATTTGTCAACGGTGTTGAGAGGACTGTGGTTGCGGATCCGGAAACAACCTTGGCACAGTACGTGAGAAAGCAGCTGTGTCTTACCGGAACCAAGGTCGGATGCGGAAAAGGAGAGTGCGGAACGTGCACGGTCATCTTGAACGGTAAGGTAGCAAGGTCTTGCATAGTAAAGATGAAAAACGTTCCCGACGAGTCACAGGTCATTACAATTGAAGGCATAGGCTCACAGGAGAACCTTCACCCGCTGCAGTTGGCATGGATGGTTCACGGTGGTGCGCAGTGCGGATTCTGCACACCGGGATTCATCGTGTCTGCAAAGGCTTTACTTGACCAAAATGTAAGCCCGACAAGGGAAGAAGTAAGAGAATGGTTCCAGAAAAACAAAAATGTATGCAGATGTACCGGATACATACCGCTGGTTGATGCCGTTATGGACGCTGCAAGGATTATCAGAGGAGAAATAAAGAAGGAGGACCTGTGGTGCAAACTGAAGGAAGGAGCCAGCATGCTGGGTTCCAATGAAGTTCGACCTTCTGCCCTCGCGAAGGTAACAGGCACATGGGATTTCGGAGCGGACTTAGGCCTAAAGCTGCCTGAAAACACTTTGCACATCAAATTAGTACAGGCAAAGGTGTCTCACGCCAATATACTTTCCATAGACACTTCGGAAGCTGAAAAAATGCCTGGAGTATTTAAGGTAATTACTTATAAGGACGTACCCGGAACAAACAGGATAAACGGTCTGGCGTTCCCCCAGAACAAGGGAGACGGCAAAGAGCGGCCGATACTTAATGACAAGAAAGTATTTCAATTCGGCGATGCGCTTGCTATGGTGCTTGCAGATACCCCGAAACAAGCGGAGGAAGCCGCTAAAAAGGTAAAGGTTGAGCTGGAAGAATTACCGGCTTATATGAGCGCACCCGAAGCAATGGCCGAGGATGCCATAGAGATTCATCCAGGTACACCCAATGTCTATTTTGAGACCAAGCGTATCAAGGGTCAGGATACCAAACCTTTAATGAAGAGTCTTCCCTACGTTATCGAGGATGACTTTTATGTGGGAAGGCAGCCCCACCTTGTTCTTGAGCCGGACGTAGGCTTTGCTTATATGGACGAGGAAGGCAGGCTGATTGTCCACTCAAAGAGTATTGCTCTGCATTTCCACCACCTGATGACGGCCGAAGGTATCGGTATAGCCCCTGACAAGTATTTTATAATACAGAATCCGGCAGGCGGAACCTTTGGATACAAATTCAGCCCGACCAACGAAGCCCTGCTGGGTGTGGCCGCACTGGTGACCAAGAGACCGGTATTCCTTGAGTTTGATATGTATCAGCAGATAACCTATACCGGGAAAAGGTCTCCGTTCTTTATCAATCTTAAGTATGGAGCCAATAAAGACGGTAAGCTGGTAGCAATGGAAGCGGATTGGTCGGTTGACCACGGTCCGTATTGTGAATTCGGTGACCTTGTTACAATGAGGGGTACCCAGTTTATAGGTGCCGGTTATGATATCCCGAACAACAGGGGCGTAGGAAGGACCGTTGCGACGAACCATGCGTGGGGCTCGGCTTTCAGAGCTTACGGTTCACCGCAAAGCCTGTTCGCTTCTGAAGTACTGGCAGACATGATGGCTGAAAAGATAGGAATGGATCCTCTGGAATTCAGGTATTTGAATGTATACAGAGAAGGTTCTACCACCCCGACCGGCTGTGCACCCGATGTTATTGCATTCCCCCAGGCCATCGATACTCTCAGGCCGTTATATAAAGAAGCAAAGGAAAGGGCCAAGGAAAAGAATAAGAGAGGCGGGAACATCAAATACGGCGTCGGCATATCGCTTAATATGTACGGCTGCGGCCTTGACGGCGCGGACTCCTCGGAGGTCTGGGTAGAGCTTACCAAGGATGGTGTTACCCTGGGTGCTTCATGGGAGGACCATGGGCAGGGAGCCGATATGGGTGCTCTGACTCATGCCTATGAATCTTTGAGGCCATTGGGCATAAAGCCGGAAAACATTAAGCTGGTATTAAACGACATGACTAAGACACCCAACAGCGGACCTTCCGGCGGAAGCCGTCAGAACGTCGTAACGGGCAACGCAATTGGAGCAGGATGCAGAAACCTTTTGGAGGCTATGAAAAAACCGGACGGTACATATAGGACCTATGATGAAATGGTAGCAGAGAATCTGCCCCTCAGATATGAAGGCAAATGGACTGCGCCGAATACTTCATGTGATATTGACACAGGGCAGGGAGATCCATTCTCAACCTATATGTATGGTGTGCTTATGAGTGAAGTGGCAGTCGATACCACCACCGGAAAAACATCGGTGGAAAAAATGACTATTGTATCCGACTGCGGTACCATTATAAACAAACTGGTGTTGGAAGGCCAGATTTACGGAGGTCTTGCACAGGGAATAGGCCTGGCATTGAGAGAAGACTTTGAAGACCTGAAAAAGCATACAACTCTTACAGGCTGCGGGATCCCTGAAATAAAGGACATACCCGACAATATAGAAATAATCCACCAGGAGACACCAAGGCCCCATGGGCCCTTCGGGGCTTCCGGTGTGGGCGAAATGCCTCTTTCCGCACCCCATGCTTCAATAATAAATGCAATATATGATGCCTGCGGTGTGCGCATAAAGCACCTGCCCGCATATCCTGAAAAGGTTCTGGCCGGTTTGAAGGGGCTTAACAAATAATGCTGGTTGAATAATTAGCATACGCTAAAATATGGAATTGGGATTTAATTCCCAATTCCTATTTTAGCAAAGGGGGTACAATCGATGGACCTGGATAAGCTGCTTGAAAAAAGCGAAGGCTGCATATATGACGAGCCGCCGGCATGCACCTCATGCTGTCCTGTTCATATGGATATCATTTCTTTTGTGTCGGAAATGGAAAAGGGGGAGTTCGATAAAGCCTATAAGATAATGGAAAAGCGGGTTCCCTTTGCAAGAATAATAGGCAGTATATGTGACCATCCCTGCGAAGAGGTTTGTGTCAGATCGGACTTGGGAGGAGCGGTCAAAATATCCGAGCTGGAGAAGGCTGCCGTCAGTTATGGCTTCTCTCCGCCCAAAAAGACCATTCCCATACCTAAAAAAAAGGGGAGAGTGGCGGTTATAGGCGGAGGAATAAGCGGTATGACGGCAGCCTTTGATCTTGACAAAAAGGGTTATGAAGTTACTATGTACGATAAATCAAACAGGCTGGGCGGGAAGCTGCGGAGTTATGTGGGAAGGGGACTCAAAAAGGAAGTACTGGAGGAAGAACTTCAAGCCTTAGTGAAACTTGGGATAAACGTAGTGTTAAATACTCCTGTTGACAAAAAAAGACTGGAACAGCTTACCGGAGAATATGATGCGGTTTATCTGGGGACAGGTGTATGGGAGGAGGAATTGCCAATCCATCCCCAAACGTTCCAGGTGGAGGATACATCAGTGTTTGCCGGAGGAAAGCTGGCGAACAGGAATGGTTCGGTAATACTTTCGGCAAGCTCAGGCAAAAGAGCGGCAACATCCATAGACAGGTATATCAAAAGGATTTCAATGTACGCTTCCAGGGAGAGGGAAGGGTCCTTTGAGACGCCTTTGAGGTATGAAACAGACGGTATTAAGCCTGTCCGTGCCGTAAAAAAGACATCGGATATTTACAACGAGGATGAGGCTGCAAGGGAGGCAGGCAGGTGTCTTAAGTGCAGATGCAGGAAGTGTATTGAGGCATGCAGTCATTTATCAGGATTTGACATCTCTCCAAAAAGCTACATGAGGCAAATAAATCAAAGCGAGCGAATAATACTGGGAACCCATTATGCAAACAAAATGATCAATTCCTGCACAATGTGCGGACTATGTGAGGAAGAATGCTTCAAGGGTATAAGCATGAAGGATGTTATACAGGAAACAAGGGAAAGCATGGTGGAAAGGGGCAAAATGCCTGTTTCCGCCCATGACTTTGCGCTTAAGGATATGAAGTTCAGCAACAGCAAACGGTTCTCAATGGTGAGAAAACAGCCTGAAGGTATTAAAGGGCCTTGCCAATTCACAGAAAAAACGGAGTACCTGTTCTATCCCGGATGCCAGCTGCCGGCTTCGTATCCGGAGTATATAGAAGGAATATACAAATACCTGGTTTCCAATATGAAGGGCGGTGTCGGAATCTACCTGGGATGCTGTGGTGCTCCCGCAGACTGGGCGGGAAGGCAGGACCTGATGCAGGAAAGTGTTGAAAAAATTAAAAAAACATGGGAAGATATGGGCAGGCCTGTGTTTATTCTGGCCTGTTCCAGCTGCTGCGGTATATTTGAGAAATACCTTCCTGAAATCACCTTTGTTTCCTTATGGAAGGTATTCGCGCAGAATGGTTTGCCACAAAATAAAAAAACTTCGGGTAATTATGTCTTAAGCGTGCACGATGCATGCGCTACACGGCATAATAAGGAAATACACGACAGTATAAGAAAAATTGCTGCATTATCAGGTTATACCATACAGGAACTTAAATATTCAAGGGAAAAAACCAAATGCTGTGGGTATGGGGGTCTGGTGTACTATGCCAACAGTGAACAGTCTGAAGATTTCGTAAAACACAGGATAGAGGAAAGCGATAACGACCTGCTGGTATACTGTGCCATGTGCAAGGACCTGCTTGTGGATGGCGGAAAACGGACCTTTCACATACTGGATTTAATCTTCGGAGACGATTTAGAAGGCATTGCGCTCAGGAAAATGCCCACTTTATCAGACCGGCACAGGAACAGGGCACAGCTCAAGGTAAGGTTATTAAGGGAGATATGGGGTGAACAGCCGGATATGGGCTTGGAAAAGCAAAGCGATTATAAGATAACAATACCGGAGAATGTGATACGCTTGATGGAAGACCGGTACATTCTTATGGAGGATATAGAAAAGGTAATTGACAATGCGCAAAAAAGAAGCAAGAGGTTCTTTAACCCCAGTGAGGCCAGTTACCTGGCAAGACTTCGGATTGACAACGTCACGTACTGGGTGAAGTATGAGGAAAAGGGTGAAGGGATTCTTGTAAAGAGCGTTTACAGCCACAGAATGGAAATAGTGGAGGAATAAAAATGAATGTTGATAATAAAAAGGATATACCGTGGCTCTGCGATAAATGCAAAAAAGAGTTGGTGCTTCATAAGGTAAAGGTAAGGTATCTGGAGGGAAACTTCGAAGTTGAACTGTTGAAATGCCCGGAGTGTAATATGGTTTTTATAGATGAGGAATTGGCTACCGGAAAGATGCTTGAGGTGGAAAAAGGGTTGGAGGACAAATAGGGTGAAACGCTGTAATGCATATGAAAACAACAGCATGAAGGAAGTGCTGGGTGAGACCCTGAGGCCGGGCGGCTTTAGCCTGACGGAAAAAAGCGTGCAGTTCTGCGGGCTTGAGCCGGGGGACACGGTGCTTGACCTGGGCTGCGGCATGGGTGCTACCGTCGGATACCTTTATGATAATCACCGGATAAAAGCCGTGGGGATTGATCCTTCGGAAAAACTGCTCGGGTTGGCAAGAAAAAAATATGGATTTGCCGATTTTGTTTTAGGTACGGGAGAGAATATTCCTTTTAAAGAGGACAGCTTTACAGGCGTATTTGCAGAATGCACCCTTTCCCTAATGGAGGATTTGGGTGCTGTTCTGGAAGAAGTATTCAGGGTGATGAAAAAAGACGGCTGGCTGGTCATTTCGGATGTCTATGCAAAAAACCCCGCCTTTTTAAAGGAGTTGGAGGAGATTCAGTTTCGCAGCTGCATGAGAGGCCTGCATGATATGGAGCTTTTGAAAGAGCAGCTGGAAGGGCTTGGATTTGGTATTATGCTTTTGGAAGACCGCAGCGATCTGCTTAAGTCACTTATGGCCCAGATAGTGTTTTCTTACGGCTCAATGAATGCTTTCTGGAACAAAACAACGGACAACTGTGCGAAGGTCTGCAGATTCCAGGAAATACTTAAGGTCTGCAAGCCGGGTTATTTTCTAATGATTGCCAGGAAAGGAGATGCTGATTGTGAACGATACGGCGTTTAAACTGTTCAGACTGTCATCTTCAGGTTATTGCTGCACGCAGATAATGCTTAAGCTGGCGTTGGATGAGGAAGAAAAGGAAAATGAAGACCTGTTAAGGGCTGTAAGCGGGCTGTGCAGGGGTATAGGCGGCAGGCAAAAAACCTGCGGGGTGCTGACGGGGGGATTGGGAATACTTGGTCTGTATGCGGCGAAGGGGAAAGAAGCCGAATACCCGGAGCCCAATTATTCCGATATGACCAAAGAGTACCTGGAATGGTTCGAAAATGAGTTTGGTAGTGAAGAGTGCAGGGATATAATAGGCGTTGTTTCTTTTGACGATGACACGGGAAGTAATGCTTATTCAGTAAAGTGCGGTGATATTTTACTAAAGAGCTACGAAAAGGTGGTAGAAATACTGAGAGAAAACGATTACGAGTATGGAAGCAGGGAATGATTATGGATCGTATAAAAGTAGTATCTAAGACCGAAAGCCTGTGCCCGGTCTGTATGAGAAAGATTGATGCCCAAATTTTTACCAGGGGCAACAAGGCTTACATGGATAAGTATTGTCCCGAACACGGGTCTTTCAGGGTGATTACTTGGAAGGGCAGAATTTCCATACAAAATTGGGTCAGGGACAAAGAAAGGGCTTATATAAAGAAGCCCTCCACACCGGTGGACAAGGGGTGTCCCTTTGACTGCGGACTGTGCAGCGGACACCGGCAGCATACCTGTACGGCGCTAATAGAGGTAACTGAGCGCTGCAATCTTCACTGCGCATACTGTTTTGCGAATTCCAATGCTGCAAAGGGGGAAGACCCTTCTTTGGAGAGGATAAAGCTTCAGTATGAAAGCGTAATGAAAGCGTCAGGGAAATGTAACATACAGCTTTCGGGGGGAGAGCCTACGGTAAGGGATGACCTGCCTGAGATAATAAGGATGGGAACAGCTCTTGGATTTGCTTTTATACAGGTGAATACCAACGGGATACGCCTTGGGGAAGATGAAAACTATGTCAAAGAACTTAAAGCTGCGGGCTTAAGTTCGATTTATCTGCAGTTTGACGGTACCAGTGACCTGATATATAAAAAACTCAGAGGAAAAGAACTTCTAAAGGTTAAAAAAGCCGCTGTGGAGAACTGCAAAAAACACGGAATAGGCATCGTTTTGGTTCCGACACTTGTTCCGGGGGTTAACACTGGCAATATTGGTGAAATAATTGATTTTGCGCTGGAGCATGCACCGGCGGTAAGAGGTGTGCATTTCCAGCCGGTGAGCTATTTTGGAAGAGTGCCGAATATTCCTTCGGACGAAGATAGGATAACGCTTCCCGAGGTGATGGAAGAAATTGAAAGACAGACGGGGGGCAGAATTAAAACACAGAGCCTTAAGCCGCCGGGATGTGAGAATGCTCTGTGCTCCTTCCATGGCAGCTATCTAGTCGATGACAGAAAAAAGCTCATTAGCGTAACAAACCGTTCATGCTGCTGCAGCAATGAAAAAGCGGAGGAAGGTGCTGTAAAAGCCAAGGAATACGTATCACGGAACTGGTCATACCCAATAGAGGGTTCTATGAAGGATAAACAAGATCCGGGGAAAATATCGGATTGGGATAAAATACTGTATCGTATTAATAAAAACACCTTCAGTATTTCGGCTATGGCTTTTCAGGATGTATGGAATCTGGACTTAGAAAGGCTCAGGGATTGCTGTATCCATGTTGTAAGTCCCGATGGAAGGCTTATCCCCTTCTGCATTTATAATATCACAGATTCTGAGGGCAGATATTTATACAGGCGATAAACTTAAACTTAGCTTTCGGGGCACAGGGAGGAACGACTATGAATCTGACACCCCTTGAAAATTGGATTATGCAAAAGGCAGGTCTTAAAGAAAGGGCCAAAAAAGCGTTAGAGGCCTATCAACTTAAAAAAATAAGGGAAACTATTGCGTATGTGAAGGGGAACAGCACTTTCTACAGCAAGCAGTTAAAAAACGTGCGGGAAGAATCAATCTATTCCCTGGAAGGCTTCCGGGACATCCCTTTTACCTTTCCTCAGGATATTAGCAGAAACTCTCTTGGTTTTTTATGTGTGCCGCAAAGACAAGTCGCAAGAATAGTGACATTAAACACCTCCGGTACAAGCGGTGAAGAAAAAAGGCTGTTTTTTACAGAGGAGGACCTTGGTCTCACAATTGATTTTTTTAAGCATGGTATGGGCTGCCTTGTCGATAAAACCGACAAGGTGCTGGTCCTTCTGCCGGGCAGCGCTTATGGAAGCATTGGGGATTTATTAAAAAAGGCATTGGAACTGTCCGGTATTGAGTGTATTGTGCATGGGGTCCTTACTGACCCGGAAGGAGCAGTAAAGTGTATTGAAGAAAGAGGTATAACCTGCATTGTGGGAATACCCTCACAGGTGCTCTACTTAAGCAGGGTCAAAAGTGACGTTTTCGTAAGAAATATAAAAAAAGTACTGCTTAGCACCGATTATGTGCCAGACGTATTAATAGATGAACTTTCACAAAAGTACGACTGCAAAGTCTTTGGCCACTACGGGATGACGGAAATGGGGTACGGCGGAGGCGTTGAATGCGAAGCTTTATGCGGGTACCATATGCGGGAAGGGGATATGTATTTTGAAATAATCGACCCGGCTACCGGTAAGACAGTTGAAAAGGACCAATATGGTGAAGTTGTATTTACGACCCTAACCAGACAGGCTATGCCGCTAATCCGGTACAGAACGGGGGATATTGCTTCATTTTCTTCAACCGTGTGTGCTTGCGGTACCTTTCTCAATACAATGAAAAAAGTGCTTGGAAGGATAGATAACAGAGTACGCCTCGGAGAAAGCCGGTTTCTGTATTTGAGGGAATTGGATGAAACCATTTTGTCCTTTGAAGAAATTCTGGATTACAAAGCTTATATGGAGGATAAGGACAGATTGGTATTGAAAATGACTACAAAGGATGATGCGGTTTTTGAAAGGGTGAAGGGCAGAGTAATGCGGAATATACGGAACCTACTGTCCAATCAATCGGTGCGCAGGTATAGTGTTGAAGTTGTATCAGAGACAGGGCATAAACCTGCTGAAATAATCAACAGCATGGTAAAGAGAAAAATTGTAGATTGCCGTGAGGAGAGATGAAGATTGAAGGCTATATATAAACTGATCAATAAACAGCTGGATAAAAATGAAAGCTTTGTGCTGGCTACCATTCTAAAAAAGTCCGGTTCTGCGCCCAGGGAAGAGGGTACAAAAATGCTGATAAGAAAAGACTTTTCTATCGGAGGAACCATAGGCGGCGGGATTTCCGAGGCGATGACCATAAAGCTTGCAGTCAAGGTGTTTGAGAATGGGGAGTATATAATAGAAGACTTTGTGATGTCAAATAAGGATGCCGCACAGTCGGGCATGATATGCGGCGGCGATATCAGCGTATTGCTTGAGTATGTGGACTGTAGCGACAGCCGGACGGTTGACATATACAAGAAAGCTATCGAACTTAAGCACGGCAGTACTGATTTTGTTATGATAACAAAGCTGTCGGGTGATAATAGAAGGATCAAAGGCTCGGATAAATGGATCTGTACTGAAACGGGGTTCTACGGTACCGAGAATGAAGAAGTACGGGAAGTGGCAAAGCATATCAGAGAAGATTTTGCCGGAACTAGAATTAAGGTATGGTCTGTTGGAAAAGAAATGTATATTATAGAGCCTTTTTTTGACATAGAAAGCGTCTATATATATGGGGCAGGTCATGTAGCGCAAAAAATAGCGGATATAACAAAGAAGCTTGGTTTTTATACCGTCGTGATGGATGACAGGGAGGAATTTGCAAACAGGGAGAGGTTTAAAACGGCCGATGAGGTGAGAGTAATCCAATCTTTTAACAATTTGGGAAATTATGATATAATTGATGATAATAGTTATATTATCATAGTAACAAGGGGCCACGCCTACGATAAGGATGTGCTTGCCCAAATGCTCAGAACCGATGCCAAATATATCGGGATGATAGGAAGCATGAGCAAAAGGGACTATATATACAACAGCATTCTAAATGAGGGTTTTACTCCCGATGATTTGAAAAGGGTTCACTGCCCAATAGGTCTGAATATTTATGCTCAAACCCCGGAAGAGATAGCAGTGAGTATTGCAGCGGAACTGATTAAGGTTAAGAGGGGATCTCAAAATGAAAGACGGTAGGATGGCCGCAATTGTCCTGGCTGCAGGTTACTCTTCGAGAATGAACAGCTTCAAGCCGTTTTTGGAGTTTGGCGGGCATACTGCCGTTGAAACCGTTGTCAATACGTTTAAAGATACCGGAATAGAAGAAGTTGTCGTTGTAGCCGGGCACAGGGGTTCCGAGGTGGCAGACAAACTTAAAGGTTCCGGAGTTGTGTGCACATGGAATAAAAACTACTCCCAGGGCATGTACTCTTCTGTATTAAAAGGCATAGAAGCACTTGATGACAGCGTTGGGGCGTTCTTTATCATACCTGTGGATATTCCCCTGGTAAAAAAGCATACGTTGGAACTGATGAAAAGAAAATACATAGAATCAGGGAAGGGTATTCTTTATCCTGTTTACTGCGGTAAAAGAGGACATCCTCCGTTAATTGACATTAAGTACAGACAGGCTATATTGGACAGCTCCGGCGAAGGCGGGCTGGAAAGGATACTCCTTAGCTTTTCGGAAGATTCCATGAACGTCCCTGTATTTGATGCAGCGGTTATAATGGATATGGACAAAAAAGAGGATTATGATGCATTATTGAGCTACTATTTGATGGGGGCACCGAACAGAGACGAGTGCAGCGCCATCTTAAAAGCTTATTACGCCCCGGAAAGTATAATCAAGCATTGTTCAGAGGTAGCAAGGGTATCCCGTGATATTCTTAAATCCTTGAAAGGTTATGGATGTGCATTGGATGCCGCAGTCCTGGAAGCAGCAGCATTGCTGCATGATATTGCAAAGGGTCAAAAGGACCATGCCGTGAAAGGGGCAGTGATTCTTGAGGAAATAGGGTATGAACGAGTAGGATACATCATATCGACCCATATGGACCTGGATGTTGACGAGGATGGCAGCATAACCGAGAATGAAGTACTGTACCTGGCAGACAAGCTGGTGAATGGGGACAGAATAATGCCTCTTAAAGAAAGGCGAACCCGATACCTGGAAGCATATTGTGGGAACTTAGAGGCTCTCGATAGAATTAACAAGAGGTTTGATGCAGCCGAAAAGGTTGTAAAAAAGATAGAAAGAATTACCGGCAGGGGTTTTGTGTATGGGTAAAAAGATATATCTTATAAGGCATGGCGAAATTGATTGCGGTAAAGGAAAGAGTTATATAGGGGTTACAGATTTGCCGTTAAATGATGAAGGAAGGGCTCAGGCTTACAGGCTGAAGGCTTATTTTTCTAATATCCATATAGAGAAAGCATATGTCAGTCCTTTGATAAGGTGCGTACAAACATCCAAAATAATACTGGGGAATAAAAATATTAAAGGAATACGTGTTGATGCGCTGCGTGAAATCAATATGGGAGAATGGGAGGGTAAGTCCTTTAACTACATTAAAAGCCGTTTTCCCGACCAATATGAAAAACGCGGTAAGCATATGGATTGCTTTATTCCACCGGGAGGAGAGAGCTTTGAGCAGCTTCAGAAAAGAGTGATGCCGGCATTTGACGAAATTGCAGGAAGCAGCGACGGGAATATCCTAATTACTGCTCATGCGGGCGTTAACAGAGTGATAATAAGCAGACTTATGGCATTTCCACTGAAAGATATTATGAATCTACCCCAGCCCTATGGCTGCGTGAATATATTCTTCATGGATAAAACACATCAAAGCTGGAACTATGAAATTGTGCAATAAAGGAGAATACAAATGAATAATACCGATTATAAGCATGTGATTGAGCTTTCCCATGAAAGATGCAGAAAACTAGACATTAATAAGGATCAGGTTCTTAGCAGCAGAATAATTAACGAAACCGAGCTGCAAAAAAGGCTTGCCGAAAAAAGAAGCATGATTCTAACTGCAGCGCCTTATATGGAGCAGCTTATCAATTTCGTAAAGGGTCATAACTTTTTCGCTCTTCTTACCGACGAAGAAGGATGTATACTGAACGCTATCGGAGACGAAAAAATCCTGTCAGAAGCTTTTGATTTAAAAATGGTTCCCGGGGCTTTCATGAATGAAGAAAGCATTGGAACCAATGCAATGGCCATAGTAATTAAGACCGGGGAGCCTGTGCAATTATCGGGCAAGGATCATTATATCAAGGCATATCATAGATGGACCTGCTCTGGAGCACCTATCAAAGACAGCCATGGGAATCTTATAGGTGTTTTGGACCTTACAGGATACACCGAATGTGTACATCCCCATACACTGGGCATGGTCATCGCGGCCTCAAACGCAATTGAAGAGATGATCAAGGTCAAGGAATTCAATAATATGCAGGATATCAACAACAGGCATATAAAAACGGTATTTGATAATATACCGGTTGCTGTCGTAACCTCCGATATAAACGGAAGGATCAAAATTTATAACAATAAAGCCATGGAACTGTTGGGGAACAAGTATAACCAATTGAAGACAAGGGAAATGAGTGAGATTATTGAGGAATGGGATGGGATTAAGAAGGAAATCTGCCAGGATGGAAATATATCGCAGCAGATAAATATTATAGCGCTAAGGAACCGGTTCCCCTGCCGCCTGATTGCCAACCCCATATATAATTCAATTGATGACTGTGTGGAAATCGCATATGTTTTTGAAGAGGTTAAAAAGGTCGGAAAAGGAAAAAAGAGAAGTGAATACCAGGCGTACTATACATTCGACAAAATAATAGGGAAAGACGAGAATTTTATAAAAACCGTAGAGTATGCAAAAAAAATCTCAGACAGTAAATCCACAATACTTATTATGGGTGAAAGCGGTACCGGGAAAGAAGTATTCGCACAAGCCATTCACAACTTCAGCAAAAGAATGGACGGCCCGTTTCTGGCTTTGAATTGCGGTGCCATACCCAATCAGCTTATAGAATCCGAGCTTTTCGGGTATGAGGATGGTGCATATACGGGGGCAAAAAAGGGAGGAAATGTGGGTAAATTCGAACTGGCTGCAGGAGGTACAATTATGCTGGACGAAATAGGTGAAATGCCTCTGGATATGCAAATAAAGCTTCTGAGAGTACTCCAGGAAGGAATTATTACAAAAATCGGCAGCTCAAAACCCATACCGGTGGATGTGAGGGTTATTGCTTCCACAAATAAGGACCTGAAGAAGGAAGTGAAGCTTGGGAGATTTAGAAAGGACTTGTTTTACAGGTTGAACGTGTTACCTCTGTTCTTGCCGCCATTAAGCCAAAGAAAGGGAGATGTTTTGCTGCTTACAGACTATTTTATGAAAAACATTGCTAAAAATCTTGGCAAAAAAGAAATAGAGATTCCGGAAGAATGCTTAAAGATTATGACGGGGTATAACTGGCCCGGAAATATCAGAGAGCTTGAGAATTTTGTGGAGCTCATTATATATACCGAATCCATACCATATGGTTATTTTGCTCCGGAAAGATATGCTGATGAGGCATTGCATGACATAAACGATCAAAGCCCTAATATGAACCTGAGCAGTATGGAACAGGCCCATCTCAAAAAAGTGTTAAAAAAGCACAACGGAAATATTACCCACTCCGCCGAAGCCCTGGGCATAAGAAGAAATACACTGTACAGCAAAATAAAGAAATATAAGATTAAGATATAGGCCCAGTTCCCATATCCTATGTTTCAGCGACTATATTACCGGTTTCTTTCAATTCATATCCGCCGATTCCTTCAAGCTCCGCTCTGAACTCAGATGAGCGCAGTATACTAATGATGGCTTTAAAAGGCTGTTTGTCAATATCATCTTTTTTCATGACAAGCTCATATCGTTCGGTCTGCAGGGGAATGAAATCAATCCCTTTTACCTGGAGGCCTGTTTTTTCGTTTCCCATGCCCAAATGGGCATCACCCCTGGCAACGGCACTGGCTACTGCCAGATGGGAAGTACATTCATGTTCATAGCCCCTTATTTCTCCAGGGGAGATATTCATTTTGCGGAGGCGTTCATCCAAAAGCACTCTGGTTCCGCTTCCCTTCTCTCTGTTTACGATGGTGATATCGCTCCGTCTCAAGTCCTCCCAGTCTTTAATCTCTTTGGGGTTCCCATTTGTGACATAAAATCCCTGAACCCTGCAAGCCAGGTGAACTATAACTGCAGGTATACCCGGAAGCATCCAGCGAACAAAAGGAATATTGTACCGGTCGGTATCGCTGTCCCACAGATGGGTTGTGGCGGCCTGGACTTTTCCCTGATACAGTGCATATAAGCCGTTGTAGCTTCCTACATAGGAGCGCAGGGTGCGTATATCTGCTGAATGCATTTCGAGGTATCTGGACAGTATATCCAGCATGGCATCCTGTCCGCTAATGACAAAACCGCTGTCCTGAGGGGCATCCTCGTTCAATAGGGGGTTCGGCTTTGATGATGGCGTGGTTCTGGATTCTGTCCGGGGTAGAATATGTTTGGGGTTCTTTGATCTGTTCTTATAAGCTTCAAGGTCATTCATATCAATTCTAAGCTTTTTTCCAACTCTATAAGCATTTAGCTCTCCTCTTCTTATCAATGCATATACGGTGTTTTTTGCAATCTTTAATATATCTGCAACCTCTTGAGGGGTAAGCGCAGATTGGTCTGTCATAAAAAATCCTCCATTCATAAAGGCCGTTTTGCTATATTATAACATTTTTATTACAGAAATACACACCCCGGGCATTCAACCAATATATGCATTGCAACCGGGATAAGTATATTGTGGAATACTCACTAATTTGAGGTTTTTTGTAATTAAATTGAAATAAGATGTTGAATATACTAAATAATACTGATATTATTATCACAATAAAACATAACGAAACGTAACAAAATTAATAAATATACGGATCAAACATAACGTTATGAAATGTAATGTTACGTTACCAGGCACATACAGGCAAAATGGATATGTGTAAAAAAAAGGAAAATGGTAGAGGAGGTTATTATTTCGAAACACATTCAAAAGGGATTATTTGTTACACTGGTTATTGCTATACTGTTATTCTCGGCTGCCTGTGGAAAGGTGACTCCGGCGCAGGAGCAGAGTTCCAAGGCATCTGAGCCTGAGATTTCATTGACAATATCTGCTGCCGCCAGCCTGAAGGGTGCTATGGAGGAAGTCAAAGCGGCATATGAAGAAGAGAAACCCAATGTAACTCTTACGTGCAATTTTGGCTCCTCGGGTTCTCTGCAGCAGCAGATAGAACAGGGGGCAGAGGTGGATGTGTTCTTTTCTGCTGCTGCCAAGCAAATGAACGCATTGCAGGAAAAAGGGCTAATAATGGAAGAAACAAGGAAGGATATTCTTGAGAATAAGATTGTTCTTATTGTACCGATAGATGTTGCATCGGTTGCCGGTTTTGAAGACCTCACAAATGACAATGTAGAAATATTTGCTATGGGTGAAACAAAGAGTGTACCGGCGGGGCAGTACTCCGAAGAGGTACTGAAAAAACTCAATCTGATGGATCCCATCATGTCGAAGACAGTGTTCGGCAAGGATGTAAAAGAGGTCTTAACCTGGGTTGAAACAGGAAATGCCGATGCGGGAATGGTCTATGAAACCGACTCTAAAGTCTCCGATAAAGTCAGGATTGTAGCTTATGCACCCGAGGGCTCGCATAAGAAGGTTGTATATCCTGCATCCATAATTAAAGACAGCAAAAACATTGAGGCTTCCAAAGAATTTATGAATTTCCTTTGCAGCGGAAAAGCAAAATCAATCTTTGAAGAATACGGATTTGCATTTCTGGCAGAATAAATGGTGATTATATGGAGTGAATGAAGTGACTATAGATTTTTCTCCGATATGGATATCGCTAAAAACAGCATTAACAGCGACATTTTTTACATTCTTCCTGGGAATTGCGGCTGCATGGTATGTTGCAAACTACAGAGGGAAGCTCAAGGGACTTATCTATGGAATACTGACATTACCTATGGTCCTGCCGCCAACGGTTGCGGGCTTCTTTCTGCTTCTGATTTTCGGTAAATACGGTCCGATAGGGAAGATACTGTTCTCTCTTGGTATACCCGTCATTTTTACCTGGCAGGCTACGGTTATAGCTGCCACAGTGGTTGCATTTCCGTTAATGTATAAAACCGCAAGAGGAGCATTTGAACAGATTGACGGTAATGTATTAAACGCTGCCAGAACTCTTGGGGTTTCCGAATGGAAGGTATTCTGGAGGGTATCCGTTCCCCTTGCAAGACCGGGTATTGCCGCAGGTGCAATAATGTCCTTTGCAAGGGCAATGGGAGAGTTTGGTGCAACTCTTATGGTAGCAGGAGGCATACCGGGAAAGACTCAAACGATACCAATAGCCATTTTTTTTGCGGCGGAAGGCGGAGAAATGGACAAGGCGCTGATTTTGGTGCTGCTGATTTCCGGAATATCTTTGGCTGCAGTAGTATTGATGAATTATTGGCTGGAATACCAGCACAAAAATTTGACGTCCATTGGGAGGAAATAATATGGGACTGTATGTGGATATAAAAAAGAAACTTCCCGGTTTCTGCCTTGACGTTAATTTTGAGGCCGGAACGGACACAGTCGGTCTTTTGGGTGCTTCGGGCTCCGGAAAGAGCATGACTCTGCGATGTATTGCCGGAATAGAAACACCGGATAAAGGAATTATCAAGTTAAACGGACGCATTTTATTCGATTCGTCGAATGGTATCAATCTCCCCAGCAGGAAACGCCGGATAGGATTCTTATTTCAAAATTACGCGCTTTTTCCAAATATGACGGTGGAAGAAAACATCCGTTTTGGATTGGGGAACTTGAGCGCTGCGGAACAGTTAAAAAAGGTTGACGAGATGATTTCCATTATGCATATGGAGGGATTGGAGAAAAGATATCCCAGCC
>LSQX01282204.1_pt1 | contig 40124 bp, 33 predicted proteins | sample 654561 | NCBI WGS metagenome assembly LSQX01 (sample SAMN04489861, study PRJNA283612) | anaerobic digester metagenome | isolation source: 4 biogas reactors fed with cattle manure at either 37C or 55C with and... | place: Denmark: Kongens Lyngby | collected 2014 | reverse complement strand
CTACTAAATCAATGCCCAGTTGATCAAGTGTAGGAGTTTTGGTGCGAGTTCTTTTCTTCGACAACCCTGGTTGATTCATCTGATCCACATCTCCCCCGGAAAGATAGCGCACTACCTCTTGATACACTTTTTGCATATCGAGGCCCATGCTCATGAGCACTTGAGCTGCAATGCCCTCTCCTTCCGCGAGCAATCCTAAAAGTATATGCTCCGTTCCGACATAGTTAACGCCCATATTTCGGGCTTCTCTCATGGCTAAATCTAGCACTCGTTTGGCTCTAGGACTTAAAGGAAGATCCACCGGTTTTTCCTTGGGTTGCCCTTTACCGACAAGTTGCTCTACTCTCCTTCGAACCTCGTCCAGGTCGATGCCCAAAGACGTCAATACGTGAGCAGCAACTCCATCTCCCTCGACTAGTAAACCAAGTAATATATGTTCGGTCCCGATGATATCGTGACCTAGTCTTAAAGCCTCGCGATGGGCTAATTGAATCACTCTTCTTGCTCGTTCTGTAAAAAATTGCCACATACTTTCTTCACCCCTTCAGATCTACCTGTTTTCGATTGCTTTGATACGTTCACGCAAAAACGCTGCCCTAAAAACATCTCTCTCGTCTGGCGATAATTCTTTGTCTGCATACATTTGTACGTGATTGGGCTGTACGCCCAGTACGAGGTTGTTCCATTCTTCAACTGAAATCTTGGGAATTATCCCCATATCGCTGCCCATTTTAATTAACGAAATTAGCTCAAGCGCCTCCCTGCTGGTAATGCTCCTGGAATAACGCAATATCCCAAAAGCTCGCCATACTCTATCATCCAGCGATATGCCTAGTTTACGCTTCATAACGGCCCTCGCGCGCTCTTCTTCTGCAACCACTTGACTCACCGCTGAAGATACCTTGTCTACTAACTCTTCCTCGCTTAAGCCTAGGGTAATTTGATTCGAAATCTGATACAAAGACCCCAGTACATCGCTTCCTTCGCCGTAACTTCCCCTTACCGTAAGCCCAATGCGGTTGCATTCATTCACAAGCTTGACCACCTGCTTTGACATTTCAAGTGCAGGGATGTGAACCATTACCGATGCGCGCATTCCAGTCCCTACATTTGTCGGACAAGCAGTTAGATAGCCGAAATCAGGATCAAAGGCATATCCTAATTCCTCAAAGACCTTTTCGACCTTTTTTGCGATGCGCCATACTTCATTAAGTTCCAGGCCAGCCAAGATCACCTGAATCCGCAGATGGTCTTCTTCGTTTACCATTATGGAGACCACGCCCTTTGGATCTATGACCACAACTCGCCCCGAACCACCATCGGCGAAGGGAGGGCTAATCAAATGCCTTTCAACCAAAATCCATCTGGACAAGGGATCTAACGCATCCATTTCCACAACGTCGCTATTTTTTAAAAGATCTGACTCAGATATAACGTGTTTTACTTCTTCAACTATCGCTAATAACTTTTCTTTGCTACACCGATGCGTAAAGGGATATTTGCTTAAATTTCTAGCTAATCTAATGCGACTAGAAACGGCAATATTCGAGCTGCTGCCCTTTCCCTTGATCCATTCAATAGGATGTGCTAGCAAATCATGCCTTGCCATCGCTACCATCACCTTTCGATGTCAACTCGCGAATGCGATCGCGGATCTTGGCTGCACGCTCATATTCTTCTCTTTCTACTGCCTCTTTTAGCTCTCCTTGCAATCGTTCTAGCTCACTCTTAACCGCTTCTCCCCTAAAAGCACTGACATCTGGCCTGTCTCCCCTATGTCGGTCAGATCCATGGATCTTACGAAGCAGTGGTTTGATGTATTCCCTAAAAGTTTCGTAACAAGTAGGGCATCCGAATTTGCCGCTTTTTTGAAACGTCGTGAAATCTAATCCACAATCTTGACATCTGACCTCCGTCCGAGTTGTCCTGCGCGCACTCTTGGATGTTAAAGGCTCAAACAATGATCCCAACAAATTCTCCCAAGATAAATCGAAGCTTAAATGGGGAAACACGTCAATTTCAAGGCTCATAGCCTCAGCGCACTCCCTGCAAAGGTGATATTCCCTTACTTCCCCATTTATCATTTGTTTTATGTGTACCTCCGCCTCCCGATCTTGACAACGTTCGCACAACATAGCTATTCCCCCTAATAATGCCTATATAATAGCGAGGCTCTTCAATATCCGCCTTACAAGTTCTGTGTTAAGTTCATCTCTTCGGTACACAGGAAGATCGAAGAGCGATGTCAGCATTTCGTCCATAAACCTCAACATTACCTCTAAAATGGCTCGTTCCCTTAACGTTAGTATCTCTCGCTCTTCTAAATTCTTCAAAAGACGCCTCATGTCTTGCAGCGACATAACATCGTCCAAAATATCCTCTAGATGATTCAGTCGATCCTCCACATCAGATAAGGACACTCTTATGATTCGAATGTAACCGTGCCCCCCTCGTTGACTTTCAACGATAAAGCCTCTTTCAGGCGTAAACCTGCTTTGCAACACGTAGTTAATCTGACTGGGCACGCATCCAAAAAAGCTAGCCAGCTCCTTTCGCCGCAAGATAATTTCATCATCGGTATTCGCCTCAAGTAGATTACGAATATATTTTTCTATTTTCTCAGTAAGACTCCCCATGCCACAGCACCCCTATCTTGCAACTATTACCATGACCAAAAAACATTATATGCATAATGGTCAAGATATGTCAAGGATTATGTTAGGAATGCCGAACATTATATTAAGGCCTCTGTGCCTTGGAAAAACAGGTCAAGGGCTGGTTGTATGTTGACACGAGCGATCCTCATCCTAACGTGAGTTAAAATCTTAGACATGATTCATCAATAAAGAACATTTTCAAATTCATATAAACAACATTTTCAAACCTATAGCACATATGACCAGCCCGCCCAACATACAAGCAGATGGGCCTAAAAGAAACCCTAAAATTCGACCAAAATATACACCTAATAAGCACATGCCTGAGGTAATAATACCCGCTACTGAAGATAAAAAAATTATAGAGACATCCGTAACGGCCATTCCTACACCAACGGACAGGGCATCTATCGAGGTGGCTATGGCGAGCATTAATAAAGTAATTCCACTAGTAGGATCTTTCGCATTGCACTTTCGATCTTTTCGGGTGTCAACGATCATTTTTACGCCAACAAACATGAGGATCAAGGCGGCTATCCATTGATCATAGGGCGAAAACTTGCGCAACACGCAACATCCCGAAAAATAGCCCAAAATAGGCATAGCGAACTGAAAAAAACCAAAAACACTGCCCATCCTTAGGGCAGATGCAAAATAATTACCTCCTCGACAAGCCCCAACGCTCAAGCATACCGAAAAAGCATCCATTGATAGGGATAAGGCAATCAAAAGAACGTAAAAAATTGGCAAGCACAAAAAACCTCCTTCTAATTTCGAATTAAGGCGACTTTAAGCGATGCGTTCACCAACCTTGCGCTCGGTCCCGGTAAGAAGTCTTTTTATGTTGGCGTGGTGTCTTATTATGGTAAGAATCGCCAAGAAAGACGATGCCATAATATAAGCCCTGTTTGAACCAAGAAGCATTAACCATAAAGGTGTGGAAGCTAGGGAAACCATTGATGCTAACGAAACGTAGCGGCCTATCTTCATTATGCAATACCACAATATTCCCCCAATGATCGAAGCAAGGGGATGAAACATGAATATAACTCCAAAGGTAGTGGCGACTCCCTTTCCTCCTTTGAACTTTAACCATACTGGAAAGTTGTGTCCCAATACCGCCACCACACCCGTCAGGGACAAAACTTGAGGAGAAGTTACCCCGAGCATTTTAGCGATCAATAGGGCCAATCCTCCCTTTACGATATCGAAGATCCCGACCACAATGGCCCACCTTTTTCCCATGACCCTTCCTACGTTTGTCGCACCGATGTTGCCGGATCCATAATTTCTGATGTCTTCGCCCCTTACAATTTTGACGACCAAATAACCCATTGGCGCTGAACCCAGAAGATAAGCCAAAATCACTAACAGTACCACCATTGGCTATCACTCCTTCGCTTTGCGTAACACCAGGGCATCGGCAACGATCACTCCTTTGTTTTCGTCCAACACAAAGATGGGGTTTGCATCCAGCTCGAGAAGATCAGACTCGATACACGCAATTTTTGATACCAAGCTGACTACCCTGGCTAAGGCATCAATATCCTTTTTCTTCCTACCCCTGGCCCCCGCGAGAAGCGGAAATCCCTTTAGTTCCCTGATCATTTCATAAGCCGTTGATTCGTCAACAGGTGCATGGCGCAGGGACACGTCCCCTAACACCTCGACATATATTCCTCCAAGCCCAACGACTACTATGGGACCAAATATCGGGTCTCTTTTGATCCCAACCATACACTCTAATCCATCATCCACCATTTCCTGAACTAAAACTCCCTGTATTCGCGCGTCAGGACTATATTTATTAGCATTTTCCAATATCCTGCCGTAAGCATTTCGTATTTGCTCTTCACTACTAAGCCCTAAAGCTATGACACCTGCTTCCGTCTTATGCAATATGTCTGGGGACATTACCTTCAAAGCGATAGGATACCCTATCTCCTCAGAGACTGACAAGACTTCCTCAAGGGACAGGCATAACCGTTCTCGAGTAACGGGAATCCCCCAATGCTCCAAAAGCCTTTTAGCATCATATTCAGTCATCATCAAAGGAAGGTTCGGTAGGTAGGACTCGCCTTTTACGGTGATTTCCACCGTAGATTTGGATAATATTTCATTCCACTTTCCAAGGGCGCTCAATGCAAAGGCACTTCTTCTGAGACTTTGAAATAAGGGAACACCAGCTACCTTAAGTTGTTGCAAGAAGTTCTCCCCATGTTTTCGGTCGATCAACCAACTGCAGTTGATAGGCTTATAAGTTCGATCATTTGCCGCTATGAGGTCTTTCGTCATCTGCCTTCCCGACTCCCCGGTTATCATAGATATTATGACCGTCACCATATCTATATCCGGACATTCCAGTACGGCATCTAAACAACCGGGAAATCCTTTAGGATCGTTGATGACTTGGGCAGTCATATCCACGGGGTTTAAACACGAACCAAAGGGGGGAATATAAGGCTTTATCTTCTCTTGCGTTTCTAAGTTTAAAATAGGCACCTTTAAGCCAAATTCGTCCAACAAATCGGTCATAATAATACCTGCCCCACCTGAAGTAGTCAGAATGGCTACGTTTTTGCCCTTTGCCCTCTTGGGAGAGGAAAAGACATGTCCGAGATCTATGATGTCTTCTACATCCGAAATGCCAATCACGCCGTACTGTTTAAATACAGCATCCCAAACGACCTTATCTCCAGTCAAAGCAGCGGTATGACTTTTTGCCGCTTCCTTTGCAACTTCGCTTTTACCTACTTTTAAAACTGCCACAGGAATTTCTTTCTCACGAGCCCTTTTGACGAGCTCGAGGAACCTGGATCCGTCCTGCAAGCCCTCTAAGTAAAGTATAAGTAGCTTTACTTCTTCATCTTGTATGATATACTGCCCAAAATCTACCGCATCGAGATCTACTTGATTTCCTGTCGTCACAACATAGCGAAATTTAACGCCACTGTCTGCACTCAAGGCAAAAGATGCAAATCCGAAAGCACCGCTTTGAGAAATGTAGGCAATATTTCCCGGTTCCAACGGTTCGCCATCGAGGGAAGCGGAAAAACTTAAAGGGATTCCATCCACGAAGTTAACAAGGCCTTGACAGTTCGGTCCTATCAGGCGTATGCCTCCTTCTTTAGCTATTGAAACGATCCTCTCCTGCAAGTAGGGATCGTCTGCTTCTGCAAATCCTGAGGAAAATATAACTGCAAAAGGGACCTTCTTTTCAGCACATTGCTCTAAAATTCCGGGGACCAAACTTGCCCTTACTCCTATAATCACTACGTCAGGAGACACTGAGAGCGAACGCACGTCGGGGTAACAAGCAAAACCATGAAGGGAATCATATTTCGGATTGACCGGGAAAATGCCGCCTTTGTATTTATATCGCATTAATAACTTTAAAGGCCTACCCGATATGCTATCCAAGTTAGACGAGGCACCAACTATCGCGATGTTTCGTGGCCTAAAAAGACGACCCAGATCCACATTAAACGACACATATATCTCCCCCTCTGCTCGATCAAAAACTCCATCGATCGTGGCTGATAATATAGTATCACATGCTATAAACTCGGTGGGAACCACAAGAGTTTTTAAGACAGAGAAAATGCTTGACCCGGTGCCTTGCTTCATTCTGATGAGTAAAAAGGTAGGAGTAAAGGAGAGTAACGACAGGGATGTCTTATCAAACATTCCATCAATATGCAATTATAAGTAATCTACAATACAAAGAGGAGCTTGCTCAAGCTCCTCTTTGCTGCTTTATTTTCAATTCATGGTGCCGAGGGGGGGATTTGAACCCCCACGGGAAACCCCACACGCCCCTCAAACGTGCGTGTCTACCTATTCCACCACCTCGGCGTTGCAATCGCATTATACGCAACATATTTTTATTCGTCAAGACGAGTTACCTCACTTAAAACCAAAGGGAAACTTCTATCTCTCTACTCAATCCTTCCTATGGCTATAGAAAATACGTTTCATAAGCTCAGCGGAAGAGAAATAAGCCATCACTATAACGCAAATGGCCACAATGAGATAAAGCGGAAGAGGGCCAAAACCCATAATTGGCCCCACAGATGAATAGGGGAGCCAAAGGACAAAAACCATAACGCAAATAGAGACCAACAGTAGAGATTTTGCCGGGGAATTACGATAGAAGGGTAAACGAGTACGAAGGGCAAATATCACTGTCGCGGCAGAAAGTACAGACTCCACGAACCAACCTGTTCGAAATAAAACCTGATTAGCTTTAGTTAAAAGGAGCAAGCCAAATGTAGCAAAATCGAAGATCGAGCTCAACGGGCCAAAGGTAACCATGAAGCGACGAATGAAGCCTATATCCCAACGGTGAGGAGCTTTGATATATGTTTCGTCCACCCGGTCATAAGCGATGGTCATCTCCGGAAGGTCGGTCAGCAAATTGATAAGCAAAATTTGCTTGGGCAATAAAGGAAGGAAGGGGAGAAAAATGGACGCTACAGCCATGCTGAACATGTTGCCAAAGTTTGCACTGGTAGCCATGAAGACGTATTTCAGCGTGTTGGCAAAAATATGTCTTCCCTGGATTACCCCATCTTTGAGCACCTTAAGGTCTTTCTCAAGGAGGACGAAATCGGCAGCATCCTTGGCGACATCGGCCGCACTGTCCACAGAGATCCCAACATCTGCGCTGTGAAGTGCAAGGGCATCATTTACACCATCGCCCATAAAACCCACTACGTTGCCCATTCTTTTCAGGGTAATGACGATACGCTGTTTTTGGCGAGGATCTACCTCAGCAAATATTTCAGCCGCTTCGGCCATCCGAAGAAGGGCTTCATCGCTCAAGGCATCCAAATCTTTTCCGCTCAGGATCTTCGTCACCTTTAAGCCAACGGAAGAGGCGACATGGGCAGCGACGAATCTGTTGTCCCCAGTAATAATCTTGAGGTTTACACCTAATTCTTTAAGTTCCAATAAGACGTCTTCTATGCCCTCCTTTGGCGGATCGAAAAAACGCAGAAAACCGATGAAGATCATGTCTTTTTCGCATTCCTTCGAACATGTGATATCGGGGGGCAAATCTTTTCGTGCCACTCCGATAACTCGGAAGCCTTGCTCGCTCCAGGTGCGATACAAGGCAAGAATGTCATCCAGCTTAGCCTGGTCAAGGGGAAGAACTTTTCCGTCTTTATGAATGGAAGATGAGATTTCGAGGACATTTTCGAGTGCACCTTTCGTAATCATATATGAAGTTTTTGTGGTAGCAGAGTTTTCCTGAACAGCTATCGTGAGGCGTTTGCGCTCAAAATCATATGGAACCTCGCCGATCTTCTGAAAATCACTTATATCTAGCTGTCGTGCAGAGGCAATGGCCTCATCCAGAGGATTGACAAAGCCGGCCTGCAACTTCGCATTGGTATAGGCTTCCTTGAAAACGAAATCAGAAGGTTTTCCGTCAGCGTCGTAGGCACCTTCCAGCTCCACGGTCCCCTTGGTAATTGTCCCCGTCTTATCCATACAAAGGACATTCATGCTTCCGAAATTCTCTATGGCCGCAAGGCGACGTACGACAACCCCCGCCTTAGCCATGAGCTTTGAACCTTTGGACAAGTTCGTGACAATTATCGCGGGTAGAAGTTGAGGTGTGAGTCCTACGGCCAATGCGACCGAAAAAAGGAGCGAATCCAAAACAGATCTCTTGAAGACCACGTTTAGGATAAAAATTCCGAGGACTAAAATTAGCATTATTTCCGAGAGAAAATACCCTAAACGCTGAATACCGCGTTCAAACTCCGTGGTCGAAGGGCGAATCCTGAGCCGATGTGCAATTTGCCCAAGAATAGAGTCCCGCCCTGTCGCAACGACTAACATCTTACCACTGCCGTTTGCAACGCTCGTTCCCATGAACACCATGTTCTTGCGTTCGGAAAGGCTGCTTTGGGCATTAGCCGTTTCCGGTTTTTTCTCTGCAGGGAAGTCTTCACCCGTTATTATGGCCTGGTTGACAAAAAGGCCGTTTGATTCAATGACTATGCCATCTCCAGGAATAAGGCTGCCCACAGAAAGGAGAACGACATCTCCTGGAACGATTTCCTCCATCGGGATGAATTGTTCCCGTCCTTCCCGTATCACTTTACATTGCACGGAAACCCTTCTTTGCAACTTTTCAACGGCGTTATTAGCACTATATTCCTCGAAAAAACCCAAAACTGCGCTAAGGAAGACGATGGTCAATATTATCGCAGAATCCGCAAAACTCTGCACCACGGCGGAAACAACGGTTGCAAAGAGAAGGATTAAGATAATTGGGCTTTTAAACTGAGAAAGGAAAATGGAAAAGGCCGAAAAACGTTTTTTAGCGTCCAGCCGGTTAAGGCCAACCAATTTCAGACGTTCAAGGGCCTCAGATTCAGACAGTCCTCTCGCTATATCGGTACCTAACACATTTGCCAGTGCTTCGACAGGCATTGTCCAATACTCAGCAAGCTCTTCTTTCCAAGATCCTTCAGTCTTCATTTACGTCAACCTTCCCAGCTTTGGAATCGTCTAATACCTCGAAAATTCATCCACACATTATTGCAGTAAACTTACATTGTCAAGTCGTAGAACCACTTCATTTAAAATCAAAGTAAAATGATATCTATGTCTTGCGATCCTCAAAATGCCCTTGACAAGGATCGAAAGACAAAGAATATGTATAGTAGTGGACAAGCTGGACACAAAACCTTATATGGGCCAGGACTGCAACTAAAAGTACCGAAAACTCCTTGAAGCACAGGGCATCGAGTAAAGGCGCCTTGTTCCCTTTATTGTAGACACCTGCGGCAATACACTTAAATGCGGCTGCAGTTCCAACAAATTTTTTGCCCTCTTCCCTTTTTGCAAAAGAGGTCCTTTCGTATGCAACATTCAATTCCTTCTTAATTGCTTATCATTCATCTATCTATGTATCTCCAATCTCTATCTTCATCGAAGAAGTCCTTTTTTTCTTGTTCAGTAGTAGACTTAATGGCAAATTCGCAATATTCATCGCCATCAGGCAGTGCTTTTAAGTGCACCATTTTATAATCCGGATTAAAGGCCATATATTTTGCGACATCGACGAAGCAGTATAACCTTCCAAGATCTCCCATGCCCATTTCGTTCCAATACTTCCCCATGACACAACCACGGGCTATAATCCTTGGTTCCCCATTGATCTCCACTTTTTCCATGCCCTCATGCATTCCGTAATGCGGAAGATCCTCGATGTAATTTTCGGGTTCTAAACTCAACCCCAAAGCATTTGCTTTTGCCTTAACCTCCTCGCCAATGCTAATCCCATATTGCTTTATGGCTTTAAGGACTAACTGCCTCCCCTTTTCCTCTCCAAATTCCGCCACCAACGTCTTGGCAAAGGCAAGGTGAAGCATTGCCAATCTTCTGCAAACTCTTGCGACCTGTTCTGCAGCTTCTTTCAAAGGCACCTTTTCTTCTTTAAGCATTTGCCATATCCCCCTAAAAATAAAGCAATATTTTTGCAAACTCAATGACAAGGTTTCCTCAAAAAGCATTTTTCATTATGTTCATTTTTGCATGTGACTTTAAAAACTGCGATCAAAAGATATGCAAGCTCAAGGACATACGCCACAAGGCTACTCCCTAAGGTTGTGGTGGAGATACTTATTTTCTTGCGAATGACATTTTTTAAGTCATCTTCAGAAGTTTAGCTGACTGGCACCGGTATTCCAATGGTATCACATTTTTTAAAACCCTGACGCACCTCATTCTTCATTTCCCTTTAAACAAAATTTCATCAACCTTCTTCTGGTCTTTGTGTGTAGTTTGTTATAAAATATGTTTCAGAAAAAGCCTTTCCTCGAAAAGACGCACACACATAAGCGCCACTTTCCCTCCTGCTTATGTGTGTGCGTCTTTATTTATGACATCAATGTAACCGCCTTTCGAACATAAAGTTGCCTGGAAAACATTACCGGCAGCATTGTAATACTTTATCTAGTACGGGTTTACTTAATAAATGCACATTGTCACTTGTAGCTTACGCCAAGTTTTTCCGATAGCTTCTCTAACATGTCCTCTACCATTGTGGGTAAATCGTACTCGGGATTCCAACCCCATTCTTGCCTAGCGCAACTGTCGTCTATCATGTCGGGCCAAGAGTCTGCTATGCTTTGTTTAGCGGGGTCCACATGGTAAGTCATCTTAAACTCCGGAATGTGTTTTTTAATCTCCTCTGCCAGCTCTTTAGGCGTGAAAGCCATGGCTGTAATGTTGAAGGCGTTTCGATGGGCCAAACGATTGGGGTCTGCTTCCATGAGCTCCATGGCGGCCTTCAAGGCATCGGGCATGTACATCATATCAAGTCGGGTATCTTCCTTTAAGTAGCAGGTATATCTTTTATTTTTCAACGCCTCATAGAATATTTCGACTGCGTAGTCAGTCGTACCCCCTCCGGGCAGGGTTTTGTAAGAAATTAAACCTGGATATCTTACGCCACGAGTATCAACCCCATACTTGAAATGATAGTAGTCGCATAAAAGCTCGCCAGTTACCTTTGTGATGCCGTATATCGTCCTGGGGCGTTGTATGGTGTCCTGCGGGGTCTTCCATTTTGGGGAGTTGGGACCGAAGGCGGCTATCGAGCTTGGGACAAAGAGGGCACATTCGAACTCCCTCGCTATTTCTAGGGCATTTATCAAGCCTCCAATATTGATCTCCCATGCTCGCATCGGGTTTTCTTCTGCCCTTGCAGACAGGATAGCAGGAAGGTGGTATATTGTGTCTATTTTATATTTCTTGACAACTTCAACAAAAACATCAGCATCAACCACGTCAATAACTTCATAAGGTCCACTTTCGAGCAAGTCTTGTCCGGGATTTCGCCTGTGACCTCCACAAACCACGTTTTCGTTCCCGTATCTTTGCCTCAGTGCAGGCACCAATTCAGAACCAATCTGACCCGTTCCGCCAGTGACAAGAATCCTTTTCAACGAAAATCCCCCTTTCGATTTTTTAAACACCATGCAATACTCCTAGCTGAAAATCAGCCTTTCGAGCCACTTTCCGAAAACATACCATTGCCTACAAAAGGCAAAAGCCAAAGTTATTATATCAATGCATATTACATATATATCATATGCGAACACTTACCTAATAGGCGTAGTGCTTTAGGCACAAAAAAGGCTTGCAAGTTTGATTTAACAGCTGCAAGCCTTTTTTGCTAGATACACAATACATTATTTAATGCTACCGCAACATCAAGGATAGTACGCAATCCACGTCCTCTTTTGTATAATTTGAATCGTTTATCTGCGACGTTCTTTGATGCGCGCAGCTTTTCCTGACAACTTCCTCAAATAATACAGCTTCGCCCTTCTAACCCTTCCGTGGCGCACGATCTCTACTTTTTCCACGTTAGGGCAATAGACCGGAAATATCCTCTCGACACCAATTCCTCCGGAAACTTTTCTAACCGTAAAGGTCTCCCTCAAGCCACCTTTTTTCCTTGCTATAACGACTCCCTCAAATACCTGAATCCTCTCTTTGCCAGCTTCTCTTACTTTTACATGAACCTTAACGGTATCTCCAGGCCTAAAATCTGGCAATTCTCGCTTTTGATATTTTTTTTCAATTAAATCAATCCTTGGGTCCATCCCGTTTTCCTCCCTTACTTTAAAACTTTACCTCGATCCGAAGAGGCGATCTAGCGCAACCGCCACTGCGCTTCGAACAGATAAATGATTGTACTCTTCATATCCGCCTAATATAGGATCTAAGACTGCATCAACTTGATTAAAAATTTCATCTGCAAGACCCCAACTTGTGCCAAAAACTAGGCACAAAGGAGCGTCTTGTTCCAAGATGGTCCTTTTTAGTTCGAGCCATGGTATTGCGCCCTTTCTTTTTTTCGCAGTAGTCGCAACTATAAAGGGCTTTTCCTTCTCCCGCCGCTTTATCCACATTATGGCAAATTCAATAGAATTAAAGGTTTTAACTAAATTCAAGGCTTCGGACCTCATGAGATTAAGTCCTTCTTTAGAAGCCCTTTCCCAATGAGCTGTAATTTTATGTATCATATCACGCTGCGATTTAAGCGGGGTAATTACCAAAAATTTGTCCACATCGTAAGTCATACAACTCCTGCTTATATCGTGAAGGTCAAGACCGGTTACTGCCGAAGTTACTACTTCATCATTTTTATTTAGCACTGGATGGTGAACTAACATGACGTAAATACCCCGACTCAAGTATGGCCTTATACCTGCCCTGGCCAAAAGGTCCGGACGACGACTTAGCGTCCTTAAAGCAGCTTGTCTCATGCGCCACCTTGCCGTCCTTTCATGGTCTCCCGAAGTTAGTTCTTCGGGAACTTGAATGCCATTCCACTCCGCAGGCCTGGTGTAGTGCGGATAGTCCAACATCCCTTTGTAAAAAGAATCCTCCACTACCGCTTCCTTTTTCCCAACGACACCTGGTATTAACCTCGAGACGGCATCGATGATGACCATCGCAGGCAATTCTCCACCGGTTAGCACATAATCCCCTATTGATATTTCAAGGTCCACATACTTTTCTACAAAGCGTTCATCAATTCCTTCGTAGTGACCACATATTAAGATGACATGATCTTTGGCTGCCAATGCTTCTACCACATCTTGTGTAAGAATGACGCCTTGCGGCGAAGGATATACTACGTAAGCCTTGTCCGACTTAATGCTCTCTAAGGCTTTATATAAAGGTTCGGGCATAATGACCATTCCGCCGCCACCATAAGAATAATCGTCTATTTGACCATAGCTGTTTTGTGCGTAATCTCTCAAATTTACGATCTCTACTTCTATCTTGCCCTCTTTAATGGCCTTCCCAACTATGCTCGTATTTAAGAAAGCATCAAAATACTCTGGAAAGGCAGTCACTACGGAAAAGCGCACTACTCCCACAATCCTTCCATCAAGTGCACTTTTACTAAACCTTCTTCCAGATTTATTTCCTTGATAACTTCCGATATGGCTGGGAGCATGCGTTTTTTACCGTCTTGCGCCTCCACTACATAAACATCGTTGCTGCCCGTTGGCATAATTTCAACGAGCGTGCCCAAAGGGTCTCCACTCTCAACATCAACAACTACGAGCCCGAGCAAATCATCCAGCCAATAACATCCCTCAGGGAGTTCAACTCTTTCCTCTCGGGTTATCATTATAAGGCCGCCACGCAGGCTTTCAGCTCCCTCTCTGTCGACAATTTCGTCGACACCGACAATAAACTGCTTTTTACCTACGTGCTCCCTTAAAGAATTGATCGTGAGTCGGCACCAAAAGGATCCGTTAGGGCGATAGACATCCAGGTGATCCATATCGTTAAAGCGGTCCGGAAAATCGGTCAATGGCAGAAGGCGGAACTCCCCTTTAATTCCGTGAGCGCCTACAATCCGCCCTATGGTGACCAACTCTTTTACACTCATTAGACCACTCACCTCTTTGGGCTTTTTCATTCTTCAACTATTACATCTATTTTTTCTTTAGACTTAATTGAAGCTGCCTTGGCAACTACTCGTATAGATTTAATAGTCGATCCGGCCTTGCCTATGACACGACCCATATCCTCAGGATTAACTTTGATAGATACTTTGACCTTGCCATCCTCTGAATCTTGCCTTACCTCTACGTCTTCAGGTTTAGTTACCAACTGCGTCACTATAGTTTTAACTAAGTCCGCATAATCCACCATGCGCATCAAGCCTTCTTGCTCTCCACAAACTTATCCCACACGCCAGCCTTTCTCAACAATGACCTGGCTGTATCCGAAGGTTGGGCACCGACTTTCAACCAATAGATGGCCCTCTCTTCGTTGACTTTCACTTCTGCCGGATCCGTTAACGGGTTGTAAGTGCCTATCATCTCTATGAACTTCCCGTCACGAGGTGAACGAGAGTCAGCAACCACCAAACGATAAAAGGGCCTCTTTTTACGTCCATGACGTGCTAATCTGATCCTAACTACCATACACACAGCACCTCCTAAAATAATCCTTTGGGAATCTTAAGGCCTCTTAATTTGCCCTTACCCTTTCCAAAGCGTTTGAATATCTCTTTCATTTGTTCATATTGCCTCAATACCTGATTGACCATTTGGACATTTGTGCCAGAACCACTGGCAATTCGGCGTTTTCTGCTCCCCTTTATTATCTCCGGCCTTTTTCTTTCTTCCGGGGTCATCGAAAGTATAATGGCCTCAACGTGTTTAATGCGGCTGAAATCTACGTCGGAGACTTGAGATTTAACCTTACCGGGAAGGGGAAGCATATCCATTACTTTGTCAAGTGGACCGAGCTTTTGAATTTGTCTTAGTTGTACTAGTAAATCCTCGAGGGTAAACTTATCGTCCTTGAAGCTTTTTTGAACCCGCTCAATTTCTTCGACGTCACTAGATTTTTGTATTTTCTCGAGCAGCCCCTCCATGTCGCCCATGCCAAGTATGCGCTGCGCCATCCTTGCAGCGTCAAACTCTTCTAGGTCTTCAAGGTGCTCGCCAACTCCTACAAGCTTGATAGGAACTCCAGTCGCAGCTTTAACGGCAAGAGCCGCACCTCCGCGGGCATCTCCATCCAGCTTAGTTAATATCACTCCCGTAATACCCGCCTTTTCTTTAAAGGCTTGTGCCACATTGACGCCTTCTTGTCCAGTCATGGCGTCAACAACGAGCAAGACCTCTTGTGGGTTTAATAACCTATGCATCTGCTCTAGTTCCGTCATGAGTTCATCATCCACATGCAAACGCCCAGCCGTATCGAAGATAATCACGTCGATGAGGCGAGAATCTGCATATGTCAAGGCCCTTTTAGCGACATCCAATACATTATTGGAACCGGCTTCTTCAGGACCAAAGAATGGAACACCCGCCTTTTCGGCTAAGACTTTAAGCTGTTTTACCGCAGCAGGACGACGCAAATCGCAGGCAACAACCATGGGTTTGTGGCCATCCGATATCCTTAAGGCAAGCTTTACCGCGGTAGTCGTCTTACCAGAGCCCTGTAATCCCACGAGCGTAAATATCGACGGTGGTTTGGAAGCAAAGTTTAACCTTTCCTTCTTGCCGCCCATGAGGTTGCAAAGCTCCTCGTATACGACGGCATAAACTTGTTGAGCAGGCATGATAGAAGATAGAACTTCTTGGCCAAGGCAACGATCTTTAATTCTTTCAACCAAGTCCTTTGTTATCTTGTAGTTAACGTCGGCCTCAAGCAACGCCCTTCTTACCTCACGCAAAGCGTCACTGATATCTTCTTCTGAGAGCCTGCCCTTACTTCTAAGTTTAGAAAAAATTCCTTCTAATCGTTCTTTTAAGGAATCAAACATCCTGGTCACCCATCTTTCCTAAATCCGAAAGCAACTCAACCATTTTAGATTTGAATTCTTCGGAAAGTTCATTATCACGTTGATTCAATAGTTTTTCTACATTTATTTTATATTCCCCAAGTGCCTCTAAGGTACGCTTATAGCCTATTACCTCTTCTATTTCAAGAAGCCGCTTCCTGGCTCGTTGAAGGAGCTCAAAAACTCCTTGGCGACTTATCTGTAAGACATCGGCAACTTCGGACAAAGACCAATCGGCCATATCATAAAGTTCGATGGCCTTTCTTTGTTTTTCCGTCAAAAGTCCTCCGTAAAGGTCAAAAAGTACGTTCCAATCTACTCTCGATTTCAGTAAATCCTCGTATTCCTTGGACATAAAAATCTCCCCGTTTCTCAAGTCCTTTCAAGTCCTTTTCAGTCAAATCCAAGCGAAGAGATTATATATCCGGTACAGCTTGGTGTCAACGGCAAAACGTTTACATTACAATAATTACTACCGCAGTGCAGTGTCATTAACTTTTAACCAACTTCAGAAAATATCATCTTTTCTATATCTTTTAGATGATGCTGGTAAATTTTTACTTCAATTACAAATAAGCAAGATGAGATCATTAACGTTCGTACCCGTAGGGCCCGTCTTTATGAGGCCACCGCAAGCCTCCAGGGCATGATAGGAGTCGTTGTCATCCAACATACTTTGTGGATCGAACCCGCAAGCTTTCAACTTTGCAACCGTTGTCCCGTCAACGACGCCGCCCGCGGCGTCCGTCGGGCCATCGGTACCGTCCGAACCGATCGCAAGTATCACCACATCTTCAAGCCCTTCTATGCCAATGGCAGCCGAAAGGGACAGCTCCTGGTTTCTGCCGCCAAGTCCCTGGCCTCGAACATGAACGACCGTCTCTCCGCCTGCTATAAGCACGCAAGGACGATGCAAAGGCCTGTTATAGATGCGCTCTTCCCTGGCAAGCGCTGCCATGAAGGAACCAGCTTCACGAGCCTCGCAATTTAATGTAGTGGTCAATATCGTGGTTTCATATCCCAGCTCTAAAGCCACCTTTGCCGCCTCTTCGCACATGACCTTTACGCTTCCGATGACGACTGTCTCCACGTTTGGCAGTTTTTTTGGGGTTTCTTCTTCAAGGAGCCTCAAAATGTGGGGCTTCAGTTTCAATCCGTATTTGCGAAGGATGCCCAAGGCTTGTTCGCAAGTGGTGCCGTCGGGATAGGCCGGTCCCGATGCGATGCTGTCCAATCGATCGCCCAATACGTCTGACAATACGACCGAGTAAACCTTGGCGGGATAAACGGTTTGGGCGAACCGCCCTCCCTTGACGGCAGAGAGCCTCTTTCTAATGGCGTTTATTTCTACTATATCGGCGCCGCACCGCAAAAGAGCTTCCGTGACCTCTGCTATGTCGTCAAGGCTAATACCTTCTTTGGGCTTTTCAAAGAGAGCCGAACCTCCTCCGGAAACCAGAAAAAGGACTGTGTCGTCGCTTGAAAGGCCGGCCACGGCTTCTAAGGCCGCCTGTGTGGCTATGACAGAATTTTCGTCGGGGATGGGATGTCCGGCCTCAAATATCTTTAAGTTCCCAATGGGGCCTTGACTGTGGCCGTATTTGGTTATCACGACGCCGCAAAGTACACGCTTGCCCTGCATGTCGTAAGCTGCCTTGGCCATGCGCCAGGCAGCCTTTCCTATGGCCACCAGCACGATGTTCCCAGGAAAGCTGCGACCCCGCAATGCCTTGGCAACCGCCTCTTCGGGCAAGACAGCATTTATCGACCCTTTGGCTATATCAAAAGCATCTTTACTAAGGTCTTTTGGGGCCAAAGTTTCTCTCACCTACCCATTACCACTTCGGGGTTAACCAGGTTAGGCGGCACTTCTCCTTTCAGCGCTTTGAGGGCATTTTCTGCCGCCATGGTGGCCATTTTGGCACGCGTGGCGTATGAAGCCGAACCAAGGTGAGGCAGCAAGACCACGTTATCAAGTTCAAGAAGCTCGGGCTCGACTTCGGGTTCACGCTCAAAGACGTCAAGGCCGGCTCCCCTGATCCATCCCTCTTTCAGGGCCTTCGCCAAGGCCTTTTCGTCAACAATGGGTCCCCTCGCGGTGTTTATGAGGTAGGCTTCCTTTTTCATCATCCTTAGCTCCCGCTCGCCGATCAGATGCCTTGTTTCCTTAGTGAGCGGCACGTGGATCGATACAAAATCCGCCTCTTTAAGAAGGTCATCGAGTGGCCTGTATTCGACGTTTAACTTCCTTTCCAATTCTACAGGGGCTTTATGAGCGCTGTAGTAGATGATCTTCATGTCAAACCCCATTGCCCTGCGCGCTACCGCCCTGCCGATGTTTCCAAAGCCAATGATGCCAAGTGTTGCATGGTGGACGTCCGTGCCCAAAAGGAGCATGGGCTTCCATCCCTTAAACTTTCCCTGGCGCAAGAATTTGTCGCCCTCCACGATCCGGCGGGCCGTCGCCAAAAGCAGCGCCCACGCGAGATCAGCCGTCGTATCCGTTAGCACGCCGGGCGTGTTAGTCACCATGATGCCGCGCTTCGTAGCTGCATCCACATCGATATTGTCATATCCTACGGCATAATTGGCAACGACCCTTAGCTGTGAACCTGCTGCGTCCATCACTTCGCCATCGATTTTATCGGCTAGCAGGCAAACGATGGCGTCTACCCCCTTGGCTTCCCTTAAAAGCACATCTCTCGGGAAGACCCCCTCGTAGTCGAACACCTTGACCTCGCAATGCTCCTCCAACATGCACATGCCTTCGTCAGGGATGCGACTCGTCACCAAAACCTTTGGCCTTTCGCTCATCATTGGTTACCCCTCTCCTTTGGACTCCATCACAAGGGCTGTCAAAAGCGCCACACCTTTCTTTAGCACCTCATCGTTGGTTTTAAACGTTGGGTTATGATGTTCGGCGTCGGTGCCTTTTTGCGGATCCCCCATTCCTAAGAAAAAAATCGCTCCCGGTACTTTCTGTTGATAGAAACTAAAATCCTCTGAACCCATCACAATGGGCATTTCTATCAGGGATTGATCGCCAAACATGGCCGATGCAGTTTTTTTCAAGGTCTCAACCATGTCCGGGTCGTTTACGGTGACGGGATAAACAGGAATGAAGTTCATTTTAACTTCACATCTCAAAGCGCGGCCTATTCCCTCTGCGATTCGTTCTATCCTTCCTGGCAATTCGTCACGCACAATTGAATTAGTCGTGCGCATGTTGCCTTGAATTAGTGCTTTTTCGGGAATGACGTTGGGGGCGCTTCCGCTTTCCAGCCTGCCGATGCTTAAGACCGCCGTTTCTTGCGGGTCCAACTCTCGGCTTATTATTGTCTGTACCGACAATACTATACTTGCCGCTGCTATTGTAGGATCTATCGCTTCGTGGGGCCTTGAACCGTGACCTCCTTTGCCCTTTATCTCTACCTCCCATATGTCTGCTGAGGCCATGGTTGGACCGGATCTGTAGCCAATTTTACCCGCCGGAAGCGAACTCCACACGTGAAGGCCCCAAATGGCCTCAACGCCGTCCAACGCACCTTCCTCAATGAGCTGACGAGCGCCAGACCGAACCCCCGATTCTTCCGCCGGCTGGAAGATCAAGCGTACTTTGCAGGGAAGTTTATCTTTTAACGAAGCAAGCATGTGGGCAACCCCTAAAAGTATCGCCGCGTGAGCGTCGTGTCCGCAAGCGTGCATAACACCTTTATTTGTGGACTTCCAGGGCACGTCTGCCTCCTCTTCGATTGGCAAAGCATCGATGTCCGCCCTCAACGCTATCATGGGGACTTCCTTTCTCCCAGCGATATCTCCGATGACGCCCGATCCCGTCCCATCAAAACCGCGGCGCACGTTTTTAAACCCTAGCTCCTTTAAAACCTGCTCTATAACTTTAGACGTCCTCTCCTCTTTCCAGGAAAGCTCGGGGTGAGCATGGAAATCACGGCGAAATTTTACGACTTTTTCCTCGAGCTCTTCAGAAAGCTTGACGATTTCTTCAAGTTTCAAAAAAATCACGCTCCTTGAAAAAATTTACAACAATTTCACCAGGAATCCGGCTAGGAAAACTGAAGCGATAGTAACTGTCGTAAAACCGGAAACCAACATCTTGGGCAGTATCTTCGTGAGCACAAACTCCTTTTCTTCAGGGGTCTCGCCCACAGCGTTTGCCACTTCCTGAGATACTACAAATGTTCCAGGGAAACCAAACAAGCAACAGACGCCAATGGCGAGGCTCATCTCCCATGAATACTTGAAAATTTTCGACAAAATTACGGATGAGACGACTATTCCCGCCACAGCTATGGCAAAGGACAAAACGATGGGGACTATGAGGGAAATCACCATGCCCGGCGTTGCCTTGTTCAAGTTCATAAAAATGGGCACCAGCAGAGCGAAAAGGGTAAAGCCCTCCGAATTTGCCTTGGTTAAGATCTTTGGTTCGAGGAATCCTATCTCGTAAAATATGATACCGAATATCAATGCCATCACAAATTTATCGATGACACCGCCCAAAAGGGTTGACGCTACCACAGCGAGCCACCCCACAAGCATGGTCTTCATTATCAGGATAAATGGCGTTTGCAGCTCCTTCGGGGTTTCCGGAATAAATTTCCATTTTCGCTCCTTTTCTGCGGGATTAGCTTCTGATTTCGAGGACTTGTCATCTTTAAGGACACCTCCGCTTCGATAAGCATCGCGAAGGCGATGTCCCTCCCGCGATAAACAAATCGAAGCTATTGGCAAGCCAACGAAGTTCTGAAGCACTAAGAGAAGTGTAAGAAAAACCAAGACCGTCTCCAAGCCCTTAGCCTTAGCTGCTTCACTCATGATGAGGGTCGCTACAACCCCGCCCGAGATGGGACCCGCAGCCGGCACTGCAAATTCTTTGCCAATGAGGGGTGAACCTATCAGGAAAAGGACAATCCCCGCAGCGATAATGGCGCTTAAGGCTATAATCACTGTCTTCCACTCTTCCTGCAAATCCTTAAGCCTCATCAATGTGCCCATATGCACCATAAGCGTGGGGATCAATGCCAAAGAAAGCTTAACAATGGCTGCGTCCTCGAACAATGTTTTGGGAACGCCAAACCAAAAACCAACCATGAAAATGATTCCAGAAACAAATAACATGGAAAAAATTGCCTTTGTCTTCTGAGAGACATAATCACCGATTGCATATACTACAGCGATAACCAGTAAAGCCGTAATGGTGTCCATCGATATTCCTCCTTTTAACTCATAAAATTCTTGTCCCCACCCTCATGCAATGCCAAGCCGCTCTAAGCCAGTTATGTTTATGCACTAAATATAAAAATCGCCTTTCCTGTTAATCAAATTTTTACAAATTTTAGCATATGTATCAGAGTTTACCATGAAATTCAACAATAACCATCGCGATCGAGAAGATGTTGGGGCACACAGCGAGCCATTATCGTCAGAAAATTGTCATCGATCCTCATATTTCTCTTAAAGTCATTTTATTGTCCTGCCATACGTGAGGCCGACGAATTAGCCTTAAGCCCCCGCAAAGCCTACCTCTATACTGAGGAAAGAAGAGAGGCACTTGCAGTGATCAGGGTTTGTCCTCAGGCTAGGAGTGATACTCGAGGGCGAGAACGATTCCAGAATGTGCGGCAACGCATCATGAAGATGTTAGTTAGGATCATCGCCCAGCATCCGCGTGGACTTACGTGGAACTCGTGGACGGCAACGACCTGTCCGACCTTCCGGTGATAAAAGACAAAGTGCTCTTTGCTGCTGCGGTCTACGTGGGAAAGACCAGGCTCATTCACAACATCAACCTGGAGGTATAGCTCTAACAACAGTCTGGAACATGATGAATGCTTCGTACCACCCATATTCAAGTTCTTACATATTTGAAATCACAAGCAAGATGCTCTATCATTGATCGGTATTTATTTTGGAGAAGGGAGAAAGAATCATGGATGGAGAGTCTAAGAATTGGTTGTACAGGTACTTTCACCTCGAAGAAAATCATACTAACGTCAAAACAGAAGTCATTGCAGGGCTTACAACTTTCGCGACAATGGCGTACATCGTGGCGGTTGTACCTGCAATGTTGGCCGAAGGTGGCTTGCCAAGGGGCTCCGCTTTAAGCGTCGTAGTATTAATGACGGTAATTACAACGGCAGCCATGGCTCTTTACACCAACAGGCCCTTTGCCCTCGGCCCGGGAATGGGGAGTGTGGCCATATTCAGCCTCACTCTTCTAAAGGGTGGCGTGCCGCTTCCCGTAGCTTCGGGCATCATCGTTTTAAGTGGTTTAATATTTATGGCCGTGAGCTTCCTTGGGGTAAGGGATTTCATAGTAAAAATTATCCCCCCCAGTGTAAAAATAGCTCTAGGTGCAGGAATCGGTTTATTTATCTCATGCATCGGATTTCGCCAAGCCGGAATTATCATTGCCGATGCCAGCAAAAACGTCTTAAGCTTTGGCGATTTAGCCCAACCGAAGGTCGCATTAGCGCTTATCGGTTTTTTGTTGATACTCTTTTTCGAGAGCAGAAAGGTCAAGGGCGGGATAATTCTTTCCATCGCACTGGCCACCCTCATAGGAATTCCCATGGGGATAACGAAGATTCCATCTTCAATAATTACTATCCCGGAGAGCATAGCCCCTTTAGCCTTTAAAGTAGACCTATTAGGGGCTATGAAAGTTCAGTATCTGCCTTTTCTTTTGGCCTTCTTTATTCCCGACTTCTTCTCTACTTTAGGAACAGTCTTAGGAGTGGGGGCCTTGGGTGGATTTTTGGACGAAAAAGGCAACTTGCCCGGCATCGAGAAGTGTTTTTATGTAGACAGTTGTGCCACAGCTTTCGGAGGGTTATTCAGTTGTCCCGTTTTAACCACCTACCTGGAAAGCTCTGCCGGCGTAGCCGCAGGAGGCAGGACGGGGTTGACGGCACTGGTCACGGCTTGTGCATTCATGGTGACCTTCTTTTTCTCGCCACTGGCTTTAATGATCCCCTCAGCGGCAGCTGCTCCGGCTCTCATTTACATTGGGATAACCATGCTCAAGTCGATGGCTCGAATAGATTACGACGATTTTACTGAGTATTTCCCGGCTTTCATATGTATTGTGCTTACAATATTTAGCTTCAATTCAGGCAACGGTGTCGCTGCAGCCCTTATAGCATATGCCTTTCTAAAGCTCGTCAGTGGTAGAGTACGAGAGGTCCACTGGAGCCTTTACGTAGTAGCATTTTTAATGGTATGTTATTTTTATACATTAGTTGCACATTAGGCCCATACAAAGTTTCATATTAAACCTCGATCATAGTCTTAACTACACTTTGACCCTGGTTGAAATGACATAAGGGGAGATGAAAAATGAAAATAGATTGCTTACTAACAGATGGGGAAGTTTTTAACGTCTACCTAAAAAAGTGGATCACCGCCGATGTAGCAATCCGCGACGGAAAGATCCTTTTTGTGGGCAATGCCTCATCTATCGACTTTGAACCTGTAAAGCGCATATCTTGCCGAGGTGGTGCTCTGATTCCGGGATTCATTGACATCCACATGCACATTGAGAGCAGTTTTTTAACCCCGCTCAACTTCGCCCGTGCCGTAGTCGCTCACGGAACCACGACCATAGTAAGCGAACCCCACGAAATGGCAAACGTGCTTGGCGTTGAAGGCATCAAGGGGATGATAGATGCTGGCAAAGGCGCTCCCATAGATGTCTTTTACGGCATACCAAGTTCTGTCCCTTCCACCAATAACGAGCTCGAAAGCACAGGAGGCGAAATCGGCCTTAAAGAAATCAAGACTTTGCTTAGCGATGAGCAGAAAAGGATGGTATGCCTCGGCGAAGTGATGAATTATACCGATTTAATGCAACTTCGAGAGTGTCGCGCCATGGACTTTGTCAGATATATGCGCGAACACTATCCTTTTTTGGCCGTAGAAGGTCACGTCCCATCAATTAAAGGATTTGAGCTGTCAAAAGTGTTGTTTACAGGAGTGGACTCTGATCACTGCATGCAAAGCCCCGAGGGTCTAGAGGATCGTCTAGGAATGGGCATGTTCGTAGAGTTACAGGAAAGCTCAATTACCGAAGAAACCATGGCAATTTTAGGAAACTTAGGCTGTGACGGACGATTTTCACTTGTGACAGACGACGTGCCCCCGGATAAACTTATGAAAGCAGGCCACTTGGATTTGCTAATAAGGCTTTCGGTAGAAAGGGGATTGCCTTTTGAATCCGCCATCATTGCTGCCACCCTCTCTCCCGCTGACAGAATGGGCTTTCGCGACAGAGGGGCTATTGCGCCCGGTAAAATAGCAGATATAGTCTTCCTAAATAAACGAAGCGAAGATCTTCCCATAGCGTGGGTCATGAAGAAGGGAGAAATCGTTTACTCTTTAGCTTCTAACTCAAGTGAACAGGATTCTTTAGATAAATCCTTTAGCGATAAGTTTTATAAGACCGTTAACACTCCACCAATCGAGGAAAAATTGTTTCTCCTTGTCCCTCCAATAAAAGAGGGTTACCAGAGATGTCGAGTGATGGAAAAGAATTCGGCAAACACATCTACAAAAGAAATTTTTGTCGACGTCCCGGTAAGAGAGGGTGACCTGATGTGGAACGAGGCCGGTCTCAACATGGTTGTCGTAATAAATCGATATGGCGGCGACAGTTATGCTACAGGTTTGGTAAGCGGCACTGTAATCAAAAATGGGGCTTTTGCAAGCAGCTACGCCCACGATCATCATAATCTCTTAATCATTGGCGACAACGTAAGAGACATGATGGAAGCCGCAAATTGGGTCGTAAAATCACAAGGTGGTATGGTTTTGGTATCAAACGGAGATATTGAGGCTTGTTTACACCTTCCAATCGGCGGATTGCTCAGCGAAAATTGCGTTCAAGAAGTAGCCCAAGCCAGTGCGGCCATAAAAGACGCTCTCATAAACCACGGATTTAAATCTACCAATCCGATCATGAGCATCTGCACCATCACGCTGCCGGTAAGCCCTGCCTTGAAAATAACGGACAAAGGCTTGGTAGACACCTTAAAGCTACAAATCGTCCCCTTGTTTGTGTAACGTAATCCCCGTCAATGACGTAGGGGGGCACAAACATGATATTCCCATCTCCAGCAAAACGAAAAAGTCGGCTGGCTAAACAAAGCATCGTGGCCAGCCGACTACAAATGAAAATCATGATCGTCTACGATGCAAAAAAGCATTTTTTAAAAAGTTTGTGATTGTTTCTCATCTATGCCTAAAAAATCATTTAATACGAGGTTTGTCAGAACTTTAATTCCTATCTCTATGCATCCTTCGTTTGGAAGAAACTGACTTGAATGCAGCGGATGGGGCGACTCGCATCCCAAAAAAAAGTATGTTGCCGGTACTTGCTTTGCGTAAAATGCAAAATCCTCAGATATCATACTAGGTTTTACATTAGACAACACCTTATCGTCGCCAAGCAGGGATTTAGTTAGCTCTGTAAACCTATTAGTGAGCTTTTCATCGTTTTTTAAAACATCATATCCGCGTAATATATTTATTTCACCGCTTCCATCCATCGCTTCAGCAGCGCTTGCGACAATTTCAACGAGTTTTTTACCGATAAAACAGCGAGTGTCCTCATTAAGAGTTCGAATTGTTCCTTCAATATCCACTTGTGGACAAATTATATTATACCTGCCTCTAGAATTAATTGTACCCAAAGATAGAACAACAGGCTCAAAAGGATCTATGGTTCGTGCCCTAAATGAATTTATTGCATTTACAACTTGCGTAGCTATCATTATGGCATCTATACCGTTTTGCGGCTCTGCCGCGTGAGCACCTTGGCCAAATATGCTTATCTTCAACTTATCCGAGGCTGCCATGGCACTACCTCTCACAACTCCAACGGCGCCAACAGGAAGACGGGGCCATACGTGAAGGCCCACTATCGCGTCAACGCCGTGTAAGACACCGTTGGCTATCAAGGTTTTAGCACCACCTTCGGGGCTGCACTCTTCCGCGGGCTGAAATATCAACTTCACATTTACGTTCAATTTATCTCGAAAATGCTGCAACAATTCCGCCACACCAATTACGATCGAGGTATGTACATCATGCCCACAAGCATGCATTATGCCTTCATTTTCAGAAGCAAAAGGAGCGCCACTGTTTTCCTTTAAGGGCAAAGCATCTATATCTGCCCTAATAGCAATCGTCCTCTGTGCTTTATCGGCTTCGATAATTCCTACGACACCGGTCTTTGAATATTTCGTTTCGATTTTGTCAATACCAATTTCTCCGAGCCTTCTTACGATCAAGTCTGTTGTTTTATGCTCTTCATACCCTAGCTCGGGATGACGATGCAATTTTTCTCTAAAACTTAATACATTGGGGAGAATTTTTGCTAATACTTCCTGCATTTCATTCGTAAATCTCAATTGTTTCAAATCGCCTCAACCTCTGAAGATATCCACATCAACTTCCACGCCCAATCCTGGAAGATCAGGACATGACACCTTTCCATCCTCTACCTTGAACTTCGTCCTTACAATGTCTTTTTGGTGCAAATCAATTCCCAGCAAAAGATCGTTAGGGTAAGACAATACCCTTGAACTCGCAACAAAATGTATGCTTGCAGCAGATCCTATGCCGAGTTCCAAGTTGCTGCCAGCCGTAGCGTGCATCCCTGCTGCTTCAACGACGGTTGCTATCTTCTTAGCTGGCCACAAACCGCCGACCTTCCCTACTTTAATATTGAAGATATCGGCAGCGTTGTGGGCAACAATGCTTAACGCTTCGTTGAAATTAGATACAGACTCATCGGCCATAATAGGGACATCTAGGCTTTGTCTGACTTTTTTCATTCCTTCTATATCCCATCGTTTCACAGGTTGCTCTATGCTTTCCAAGCAAAATTCCTCTAATCTCTTAAACAACTTAATTGCGGTAACGTAATCGTATCCCTGGTTGGCATCAAGCCTTATTTTTATCTTATCACCGAAATATGTTCTAATTGCTTTTACCAGTTGATAATCTTGCTCGGGAGAATTGCCTACTTTCAGTTTTATCGTTTTATAGCCTAAATTTACGTAATGTTCAGCTTCTTCGATAGCTCGGGAGAGATCCTCCTTAATTCCCACTACCCAACTCAAATCGACCTCATTTCTATACTTCCCGCCCAATAACTTATAGACAGGCAACTGTAATGTCTTGCCCATAGCGTCATACAAGGCCATATCTATACAAGCTTTTGCAGCATAGTTGCCATATATCGATTCGTCCATTAAATCATGGATTTTTTCTATATCGAATATGTTTTTACCGATGAGGCTTGGTTTTATGTGCTTTTGAATGACCATATCTATGGTATATGCCGTTTCTCCCATAAAAGCAGGTGCAGGCGACGCTTCCCCATAACCTCTAATGCCATCTTCAGTGATTATTTCGATTATTGAATGTGGCCTGGTATTCGCTGCGTAATAAGAAATTTTCCACGTTCCCTTTAAGGGTATTTCCACGGTCTTGCTATTGATAGCGATTATACAGCTCTTTTGGCTCTTTCGTTCTTGCATAGCTATTCACCCCTACCTTTGTTTATAGTAATTATATACAAGATATCCAAATTGATTATGAAATCTAATGCCATCTAAATTATTTTTAACTCCATATACAGCAACTACTATTATTATCTTTGCATCGTTTAAAAATAATATTCCAGCATCATGTTCTGTATTAGGAAGATCTCCTGTTTTATGGGCAAATAAAACTCCCTCTGGCAAAAGTAAGGGAAGTTTATTATTACATTGTTGCTTAAGAAGGATGTCAAGCATTTCCTGCCTGAATTTGCTGGGCATTTCCGGGCTGTCTAAAATCGCCGCTAATATAACGTGAACATCCTGAGCTGATGTGAAATTATCCAGCCCCCTCGCTTTTGCCTCGGCATCCATCATCTTTCTTTGAAGTGCGGTCTTTTGCATGCCTAGTCGTCTTATCTCATTATTTATTTTTTCAATTCCTAAATAATCAATCAGTAGGTTTGTAGCAGTGTTATCACTTAAGATGATCATGAGAGTGGCACAATCTCGAAGAGTGATATTTAAACCCGCATGCATGTACTGCAGCACTCCAAAACCACCGGTTTTATGTTCTTCACACAAAATTATCTCCTCATCGAGGTCAACTTTTCTCATCGAGGCATTTTTATAAAGGGCCCACAATATCCATAGCTTGATTAAGCTGGCGGCAGGGAAAACTGCATCTTCATTAAAGGCAAACTTTTCGCCATGAGTCATATTGTTAACTATGATGCTACATTGGCCATCCAGATTTTTGATTAGTTCTTTAATTTCTGCTTCCAACATAGTTTTTACCTTCTTCACATTATCATCAGTTAACTCTCAAAATATCGTTCGAATATGCACGGGGTTGTCTGTCGTAATAAACAGGAATGAGTGTTCTTACCTCTTCAATGGCCGTAAAATCGATTTGAGCGGAAAGGATCGTTTCTTCTTCCTCGGCTTCAGCTAATATCTCTCCCCACGGGTCAATGACCATGGAATGTCCGAAATAGCTGTTCTTACCAGCTGAGCCGACTCTGTTACAAGCTACTACGAACAATTGATTCTCAATCGCCCGGGCCTGCAATAGGATCCTCCAATGGTGTACTTTTGGCTTGGGAAAATTTGCGACTGCTACGATCATTTGAGCCCCTCTTAAGGCGTATGTCCTAGATTGTTCCGGAAATCTGATGTCATAACATGTCATTAGCGCGATTTTACCAAACTCAGTTTCAAACACTGGCATCTCGCTACCATGTTTAAAACCCTTGTCCTCATCCATAGCACTATACAAATGGATTTTACGATACTTGCCGATGATATCACCCTTATTGTCAATAAAAAAGATCGTGTTGTAAATGTCTTGTCCATCACATTCAGGGATTGAACCGCCAACAATATATATCTCATTCTCGCGAGCCAATTCGCGCAACAAACCAATAGACGGTCCGTCTTCCCTTTCAGCATAAGACTTTACGTTATAGAATACATCTTCAGAATAACCTGTGGTCCAAGTTTCCGGCAAAACTAGCATATTAAAACTTTTAGAACTGGCATTTGATACAAGTTGTGCTACCTTCTTTCTGTTGCTTTCGGGATTTTTATATTCTATGACAAATTGAAGAATGCCCAAATTAAACATCACATAATCCTCCTTTGAAAAATAATTTACACATTATATTCACACCTAACCCTAATTTGCTTTATCCCAAGACATCATTTTAAAATCCTGATGTCTTGGGATAAAGAATAAACTAAAATTTGTATAAGATTGCCCTAATTACTACGTAAAGACATGTAAATAACGTTATCAGAAGCCCGTTTTTTATCATGCTTTTAAGGTCTGTAGAACGAGCAAGTCCCATTTGCCCAACCATATCCCCCGTTGGATAGGCAAAGAATGTTATTTGTGAGCCTACCAAAAGCACAATCGCCCATAAATGCATGGGAAAGTTAAGTTGATTCACGAGAGGGAGGAACATGTCATGGATGACTTTTTCTTGGGCAACCGCAGCACCGCTTACGCCAAACACTCCTACCAATGTGCTAACTACCATAAATAATTTTGGCCCGCCATAATTGATAAGAGGCTTCAAATAATTTGCAAGAGCATCAAAAGCACCGGACTCAGTTACAAAGTTTAAGAATGGATCGTATAGAATGAACATGAAAAATAACCAATACATTCTGGAACTTCCCTTAATTAATGCCTTGAGAGTATCCTCCCCGGATAATCCCGCAACTTTACCTGTTATAAAAGCAACTAAAGCCATAACCACTATTACGTAGGAAGCCCCGGCTTTTGCTGTCATTCCGTATATAATTAACGCTAACATCGATAACAGGAAAACGCTAGTGGCTTTGGTGACCTTACGATCAGGCTTAAAATTAATCGAATTCACCCTATCCTCTTCGCTATAAGAATATTTGCCCTCTGTGAGTTTTTGAGTACGTTTTGCTACAAAATAGGTGGTTATCCATACTATTACTGAAACAGGAATACCTGTATGCAACAAATACTCACCGTAACCTATTCCGGTAAGCTCCATTGTGGTAACGACAGGTGGAACGAAAGGTCCTAAATATAATCCACTTGCTCCTGCGCCGTGTAAGAGGACACCCAACGTATTCGGTGTTATTCCAAAACTGGCTACAATAGGAATGATAATCGGTGCTAAAATTGCATTGGAACCCGCCATGGAACCTAATAATCCCACGAGCAAAACAGAAGATATCATTGTAGCTATCATGGCCCGATTTTTGCTTTTGACACCCGTTTTCGTGATGACTAGTCTTACGATATTTTGAGCTACGCCCGTTTGGCTCAGCACCTCGCCAACCCCGGCTCCCATCAGTATGATAAACCCGATAAGTCCCATAAAAGAACCTAGGGCTTTTGACATCGCAACTCCCAATGACACTGGTGTTTGTCCCGTCAGTATCGCTCCCAACACGACACAAATCAATACAACCATCGTAATGTCCTTTCCTTTAAATGAAAGGATGATATAAAGAAGTAACGGCAAAAAACCTATAATTGCAGGTAGCCCTAAAATCATTATTTTCTCCCTCCCGTTTCTTTTATGATTTTTTATTTCAATTTCCAAAGCGTTAATATTCCATTCCCATTACCAGTCTGCAGCAAATCACCCCCAATCTTAAGGAGACACTGCAACTTTTTGAATGTTTGATCGATATGCCTTTTAAAAAGTACTCAACATATGAGTTCAAAATTTTCATACGAAGAAATAATGTAAACTATGAAAAATATATTAGATTTAATAACAATGCAATAATTTAATTATAACAATCTTTAAATTATGTATTAATGTATTATTTTAACAATTATACATATATATCATTATTTAATAATTCTTCCATGTCTTTTTCGAAAATATCTTTATTAAATTGATTCACTGTTCTAGCGTAACATACTATTAAAACATTTATAACTGACATGGAAGGAACATATGAGTAAAAAGGAGCCTTATTAGGAGCGAACAAAACTATAGAAGAGTAAGGTAAAAGGGGCGATTTGGTGCTGTCCGTCAAACCAATTACAGGCACACTTCTTCTATTGCAATATGATGCTAAATCAATGGTTCGCTTGAAATATCTATGAAAAGAGATGGCAAGGCAGCAGTCACTTTTCTGGAGCACCCTTAATCTTTCGAGAGAGTCATCGCAAGAGGAATTAAAAAATTCAAACTTTTTGTCGAGTTGCCTAAAAAGAAAACCAGCATAATGAACTAAAGAGTACGATGTGCGGCCACCAAAAATTACCACTTTTTTTGATTTCAACAACAGATCAAGCGCATCTTTTATAACATGCCCCATATTCTGTTTTTCCAAAAGACGAATATTTTCCTGATCCAGTTGCAAAACTTGCTTAAAGGTATCATTGGGGTCAGAAGGACCATCAAAAGATTCTTTAAGTTTCATCATGGGGCTATTTTCTTCAAAAAAGGTCTTACGAAGTTCTCGGGCTAAATCAGGGTATCCGTCATAACCAAGAAATTGGGCAAATCGTACTATAGTCGCACTTGAGACGTTTATTTTCTTGGAAAGTTCTTTAGCATTGAGTAGGACTATCTCTTCATGGTTGTTCAAAATGGCATCTGCAATCACTTTTTGTTGTTTGGGTAAATTCTCATACACCTCACGCACTTTTTCAAAAAGATTTTTCTCAACCATTTTCCATCATCTTCTCTGAAATATGAAATTAATATTACGCAATATATCAAATTTGAAATACATATTACACATATTATCGGCACCTGTCAACTGTATTTTGGTTCTACCGCAAATTGCGATAACGCAAAACATTTCCAGAAGGGATTAAATAGGAAATTAAAAAGGGACGCTCCTGCCATAGGAGAAGCCTAAACCATTGCACTACTTGCATAACAATCTACAAAAAGGACGACCTGCCCAATTTTCACCATCGATTAAGAGTGATTAAAATTGAATCAAAACAAATCTGTCCGTTTTTTAAGAAAATCTACCTAACATGCCAGATATGCTCGCCTTACCTCTTCGCCATCGAGTAGCTCTTGTGACGGACCTGACAAAAACGACCCCGCCTGACTAAATCACGTAACCCCCGTAAGCAATCTTCAAGGTTTCTAGGACGCGCTACTCTACCACCAGCACTGTGACTCCATGTCGCCTTATTTTGATGATCATTTGCAACACTCTTTCGACCAAGCTGGGTTGTAAACTTAAATTCAGTTAATCCATAAGTATGACCTTTGGTGCACTCATGAATCCACTTGCGATGGCAAGCATCTGCTACTCACCACCGCTCGTAGTCTCCGCCTTTTGATTGATCTTCTCTTTTAATATAAAGAACGATTCATAAGCACACGCTAGACGTTGCTCTGCGAATTCTTTACTTTCTTCCTTTCGTTCAAAGGGCGTACTATCTGGAACGGTCTGATCGCTCTCAAGGGAGCTGCCTTATGAAGAGGCCATTTGATAATATCAACGCCATTGTAAAAGATTTTTGCCGATGTTGGCTTGTAGACTCCAAAGACGCAGTTAAAAAACGGAGTCTTCCCGACGCCGTTAGGACCTATGAGGCCAACAATGGCGCCTTCTTCCACATCAAAAGAAACGTCGTGATTTACGACAAGAGAACCGAACTTCACCGTTAAGTTGCGTACTTCAGCAGAGCCATCATTCATTGCCCCCTTTAGCGACCCTCGATCGATTCGCCAACCAGCTCATGAAGCCCATTACACCCTTCGGCTGGCGGGTGACGATGAGGATTATCAAAATGCTGAATATTCTGAGGTCGACTCCTGCACCCAACCCCCACCCCATATAGCACGGGTATATTCCCGCAAAAGGATCATATGGCTGCACCAAACAACGGCTCCCAGAGAGTGCCAAGGTCGCCCAGGATGGTTGTCAACACCAATCTCATCGACATGTTTCAGTGACATGGCCATCGGCGAGTTAAACTTTAAGTTGTACTGCCCGAAAAAGGACCGCATAATGCCGTCAGCTTCACCGTCGGACTGTTAACTCCCAAGGACTCGGCAGCTTCCTGTCTGTCCCTCACAGCTTTAATGTAATAACCCAATTTATGGCCTTCCATCCAGCGCGCAAAGGAAAAGACTATAATAAACAATCTGAATGCTCCGTAATAATATCGAGTTTTCATCCGAAATCACATGAAGTTCTTCCAGCCTTCCTCTATTATGGGGCAGTCAAGCTCCAAGGCTCCTCCCACCCAATGCCAAACCATGAAAAGCCGGTTGAAAATCTCGACAATGGCAAATGTTGCTATAACGTCATAAACTTTTCACCCAACTGCCCACGCCATTACGCTAGAATTGTTTTGCCTCCAAATACAATTAAACATCCACTTTAATGGAGGGATAGCACTTGCGCCGTCCCTCCATAAAATCGTCAGATGAATACCCCAACTGTCATCTGCACATTATATAAAGTTTGGTTAAACAGGTGTCAAAGGACGATGATCCCTTTAGGCAACTTCGAAAGAGGCCGACAGCCGTCCTTTGTTACAACCACAACATTTTCGATACGAATGCCTATCTTGCCGGGGATATAAATTCCGGGCTCTATGCTGAAAGTCATGCCTGGTTCCAGAGGCATTTTGTTGCCTTCCATGATGTAAGGTGCCTCGTGAATTGCTACGCCTATCCCGTGACCTAGCCTGGTGTTGAAATATTCTCCGTAACCGGCTTCTTCTATGACCCTCCTTGCCGCCCTATCGACCTCTTCCGCCGGGACTCCCGGTCTTACCGCAGCTTCACCGGCTTCTTGGGCACGCAGGACTACGTCGTAAAGCTCTTTTTCTTCTTCTCTCGGCTCACCCACGAAAACCGTACGGGTGGTATCTGAACAATAGCTTTCATACCTGCACCCAAAGTCAATAATCACCAGATCGCGTTCTCTTATGACCCCTTTGGCGCCATTATAATGGGGCTTTGAGGCGTTTTCCTTTCGCGCAACGATGACGTCAAAGGCCGATTCGTCAGCTCCGTGTTTCTCAAAAAGCTCAAGAAGCTTTTTCCTGATTTCCCCCTCCGTCATACCCGGTTTTATGAAGCCTAGAAGTTCCTTAAAAGCCTCGTCAGAAATTTGTGTTGCCTTTTCCAGCTTTTCTATCTCCGAAGGGCTCTTGATTATCCTCATCTTGTCCAACAAATGCCATCCGTTCAACAACTTTACCCCGTGTCGATCGGCTATCTCAATGGCGTCCACGGCCCTCACGCCGTAATTAACGGCAAGCTTCTTGCCGTTAAGGCCATAATCATCCATCGCCTGAGCTAACGCTGGATAAAACCAATTCTTGTCTTCCCACGTGTATGCAGGCGTCTCTTTGCCCAATGCTGCCTCAAATTCTTCTGCATACAGATAGGGCGTGACGCAGAAATACCTGCCATCTGACAAGACGAAAAGGCCCTTAAATCGTTCGCACTCCCCCGTTTTCAATCCGCTGAGGTACTCTAAATCATCTCCAGGGCCTAAAAGAAAAGCGTCAATTCCCCTGCTTTGTAGATCCTTCGAAATTTCCTGTACCTTATTTTTGTCCAACATGCTAAAATGCCTCCTTCGTCTAGTGCCTTTTATTCTTCATACAAAACAATTGGTGTAAATCTCTACACACAGTATACCCCACTGAGAAAGTACATAAAAATTCACTGTAGAAATGCCAGTTGTGGGTTAAAAACTCCGGAAGGTTTGAATAATATGACCTTTGAGGCTGTTTGTTTCTGTCGTCATTCGTTTTCAACTGCAACAGAATTTTTGCCCTTAGCTTTTGCGTTGTATAGGGCTCTGTCAGCCCTTTTTATTCCTTCTTCCAAAGGCTCGTCTGTCAAAAGCCTGGATATTCCTACACTAACAGTAACGTTTAGACCGGAAAAGATTCGGCCCCCTATTTGCTGCCTTAATCGATCCGCGATGCAGAGGGCCTCATCCACCGTAATCATCGACACAATCAAAAATTCATCTCCACCCCATCTTACGAAAAGATCATCTTTCCTGATCGTCTCTCTTACTGCTTCGCTTAATTCCCTTAACACCGAATCTCCTACCAAATGACCGTAGGTGTCATTTATCTTTTTGAAACCATCAATATCAAATAAAATGAGACTCAAACTCTTTCCCATTTTCTTACACTGAGCAATCACATCGGGAAGTTTATCTCGCAATCCTTTCCTGTTCAAAATTCCGGTTAAGGGATCCAGCATCGAACTCGTATAAAGCCCTTCTATCAATTGTGCAGTTTCGACCTCTTTGGCCTTTTCCTCAGTAATATCCCAAAATACGCCCGCAGTAATTAAGGGATTACCCTCAAGGTCACGTTCAACCACAAGGGCAGTGGCTTCAATCCATATATATTCGCCGTTTTTCCTCCCAATCCTATATTTCGTTCTGTAATTTCCATTTGTGCTTTCAAAAGCCCTTTGCAATGACAGATTAAATTGTTCCAGGTCTTCGGGATGCACAAGCTCCTGAAATTGATAAAAACTTTTAATTTCCCCCTCACCATATCCTAAAAGTTCATATCCGAGTAAGTTCATCCATAATTCGCCTGTTTTAACGTTGTGTTCGAAGTAAGCAACATTGCTTCCCATTAAGGTCAATTCCAGTCGCTTTTTCTGTCCCCTCAATGATTCTTGCATTTGTACCAACGCAGTGACATCCGTCATAATAATAAGTGTCCCTATGAGTTTTTCGCCATTCCTAATCGGTCTTTTGTGGACGTTTAAATAATGAATCCCGCCGAATTTATCCCTAAAAAGAATCGGGGTGGTTTGAAACTCCTCGTCATTCACAACGCAATTCGAACCATCCAACTCTATATCTTCCACAAGGGATATATCGGAAATACAATCGCTAATCTTGCATCCTTTAATCTGCCCGCAGGCGGGCGAAAGGTAATTCTCGAAGGTTTTATTCCACAAGACAATGCGTCCGCTGCCATCGATATAACACATGGCATCGGGGATCGTTTCCACTAATTGTTTTAAAAAGGCCACCTCCCGGTGTAATGCCTCTTCAGCTCTTCTACGTCTGTTGAAGTTAATTAGCAAAAGCAATACCAGGACGGACAAAATTGAAACGATACATATAGCAGGCAAAAGAACATTTTTATATCTTCTATAAAAAGTCTCAGGAACATTTAACAGAATGTGGTTCTTTGGGAGCGAAGAACGAGCTATACCAAACTTTTTGAGCATGGTGTAATTCACTAAATTGTTTTTCGGAAGATCCATAACGATGGGTATATATCTGACTTCCCTTCCCGCTAGCACGGAATTCAAAATCCTTACAACAGCGTCAATTTGTGTTTCAGGCGTCGGAGCACAAGATGCTAGAGCTCCGCCAAGATTTACAAGGGGAGTTAATAACGTTACAACAGGCAGGGATACGCCCCGTAGCAACTCGCTCACTCTTTCTATCGAATACACATTGTTTTGCTCGTCTCTCAAGTAAGAAAGAAGAAAAATTGCGGATCCTTCGGGAGCATTTTCAAACCTTTCCTTCATTTCATTCCATGGCAATCCTATGAGATATTCTACAGAAAGATGCTTTAGTCTTTTAAATACGAGCCTTGCCTTTTCGTATAGGTCGACGCCTAAAGTCGTTTTGTCTGACACGACAAATACATGTTTTACGGGCAATATTTGAAGCATTAAATTCACATTCGCCGATACATCCAGATCCTCGAAAACGCCAGTCATGTTTCTTTCCAAAGCGGCAAAATATATCAACACCTTACTGGCAATGCTTCCAAAGATAATGGGGAGAGTAGATAAATTTTCCAGGTCGTTTTTTTCCGCTAATAAAAATTGCAGGGCATCGTCGTCGAAGCAGAGAATACAATCGATTTTGCGATTTCGATACTTGGATATAATGTACTCTTCAAACAGTCCATAATAATCGGCAGGATCAAATCTCTTCGCATCGAGATATTCATAAAAAAGGTTAACCGAATTACCGCTTTTATCCAACTCTTCTTTGAGGGTGTTATTAAATACTCTCGTGTAAATATATTCCGGATCATATGAATGCAACACCAGGATATTCCGTTCATTGCACAAAGCGGTAGGAGCGAATGATAACAATACAATGATGCACAATAATAACATCTTGCCATTTACGTATTGTTTCGCCAATTTTCTTCTCATAAATCTTCCTCCGCAAGAAATCTAACCTTATAGGCTTAATGAAAAAGTTCATCCCATATTCTTCAACTTAATCCCCATCTTCCCTTTGTACGGTGAAAATAGGAACAAACCTTGGTCTGTATAAATTATCATGTTAATGATTAGGTGCAGAGGGTGTTTCTCGTAAGACTCATTATGATTTACCCTACTATTATAATACAACTATATATCTCTACAAAGCTCCTCTAGTTTACATGAACCTTCGGTTTTACAAGTTTCAAATTTTGTGTGACAATAAACCCGTGAACTTTTAAATCAAAACCTTTAACATCTTCTGCTGGAAAGCAAGTTACTCTTGATTAAATCCCAATTCTATAATGATATCTTAATGAAATTTAACATATTTTTCAAATGGAGTTAGTTGATTTTTAAATATCCAAATGTAAGGAGGGAGCAGCAATTGACCGTTAGACGGAGGCTCGTTTTGTTGTCGGCAGGAATTTTGATAACTTTATGCGTGGTAGGCTTTTTGTCATATCGAGGAAGCAGAACAATCATAATCGATCAGATCAATCAAGGCGGAAGGCTGGCCACTGATACGGCTACCGCATCGTTATCCAACTGGATTAACATTCGTACCAATGTAGTCAAGCTTATGGCTGAGAATATCATTTACATGTGGGAAAACTATGGAATATCAGGTTATCTTGTTAAAGATTACTTGGCAAAGACATTCGATAGACACGAAGACCTGGGGTTTATTGAAATTTACATGTGTACTCCAAAAAATGAGTTTATGAGCGCCACGGGTTGGGAACCTCCGGCCGATATGGATATGCGCAAACGCCCCTGGTATGTAGAGGCAGAAAAATACAGCGACGTGATATTTACAGATCCCTATGAAGCGGTAAACGTAGAAGGCTTTGTGGTTACTGCAGCAATTGCCGCAATGGACAAAAAGGGGGAGCTGCTGGGCGTAGTCGCAGCCGATGTCTTGATAAAAGACGTTATCGAATTTGTTACGTCGCAAAAGCTCCTCGGTTATGGCTATGGCATATTAGTCGATCAGAAGGGTAACATCATAGCTCACCCAAACAAAGATTACATCATGAAACTCAACCTGACTCAGCCCTCTGCCCTGGTTTCACAAGACCTTACTTACCTTGCCCAAAAGATGGTGAATGGCGAAAAATCTGATGGCATATACACCATGGATGGCGAGAAAAGGAAGATCTTCTTTGCCCCTCTCGATAACGGCTGGAGCATTGGCATCACGGCCGCCACAAACGAAATATTTTCCCCCCTGGTCAATGTAGGAATAAGACTCTTTGTGATAGGGATCATATGTTTAGCGATATTAGGATTGTTTATCTTCTTCACAGCAAAGGCCATCACAAATCCCATAGGCAAGCTCCTTAACGTTGCTCAAAGCGTCATCAAGGGAGAACTTACCGCGAGGACTTCTTTGCAGGGAAGCGATGAACTGGCCCAGGTAGGAAAAGCCTTGGATCAATTAATAGAACACCAGCAACAAATACTCCTCGGCCTCAGGAGCCGCAGCGATAAACTCTCACAGGAAGCTACAGCTTTGGACGAGATCTCCGACGCAACGTCAGCATTTGTCAACATTATAACAAAGGAAGCTGATGAATTAAAGGAGATTGCCGAGGACAATGCCGATGCTATTTCTTCGGCAAGCGCCGGCATAGAAGAAGTAGCCTCCGCCGCCCAGGGCGCTGCAAAAGCAGCTGCCGAAGCTTCAAACCAAGCGGAAATTTTGAGAGGAAATGCCCAGGAAACTGGCGATTTGATAACCTACGCCGCAAAACGGGTAACAGAAATGGCCGAATCATTCCGTCAGATTGCCAAGGTAATTTCGCAATTGAACGAAAGGGCCGGACAAATCGGAAGCATTGTCTCAACCATCTCAAGGGTAGCCGATCAGACGAATTTACTGGCTTTAAACGCAGCCATAGAAGCTGCAAGAGCCGGCGAACACGGCCGCGGTTTTGCGGTCGTCGCCGATGAGGTAAGAAAACTTGCCGAAGAAAGTAACGAAGCTGCCATGCAAATAGGCTCTTTGGCAAAATCCATCATAGAGGAAACTTCACAAGCCGTAGAAGTCACAAATAAGGGCGTAGAACTGGCTGCTGCAGGAGAAAAGGAAGCTTTATTGATGGAAAAACACATAGGAGACGTCTTGAAGGCCATTGAACTGATAGTGGATCAGATTCAAAATGTCGCCGCTACCGCAGAGGAACAATCGGCTAGCACCCAAGAGATGGCAGCCTCCATAGATAGAGTGGCACAAGGGGTAGAATCAACTCGAGAAAAAGCAGAGGGCATGACGAAATCGGTAAAGGAATTGGAAGAGCGCGTCGCTGCCCTTAAACAGGCCTCCCAAGACCTGGAAACTTTGGCCAAGGAACTGCACCGAGAAATCAAACTTTACAAATTGGATTCCGCCTCGCTTCAAAAAGAATCTGTAGATCTAGTTCCGCTAGAATAACTGCTGAATAACAAGGGCTGCCGGTTGAAAAATAAACGGCAGCCCTTGATTGATTTGCAACTCCGTCAACATGATTTAACCAGAATTCAAAAGTTGAAACCTTAAAGTTAATTTAATCTGCCAGTGCTCTCTTAAAGAGGGTTAAATAATCATCTTTAGTCATTTCACGGGGGTTGCTCTTCGTGGAAATGTTTTTAGCGGCCATATCGGCCAACTTTTCCAAATCTTCCTCTTTTACCCTAAGGCTTTTAAAGGATGGAAGGCCCACATCCACAGATAGCTTCTTTACCCTTTCGACGGCCTTCATAGCCCCCTCTTCCATGGTATCAAAGATTTCTCCCATGGCTTGAGCAATCCTTGCATATTTTTCAAGGCAAAACTCAGCATTGTATTCCATCACGTATGGCA
>LSQX01060686.1_pt1 | contig 40153 bp, 37 predicted proteins | sample 654561 | NCBI WGS metagenome assembly LSQX01 (sample SAMN04489861, study PRJNA283612) | anaerobic digester metagenome | isolation source: 4 biogas reactors fed with cattle manure at either 37C or 55C with and... | place: Denmark: Kongens Lyngby | collected 2014 | reverse complement strand
AAGGAATCGCTTTGCGATCAGATACACATCAGCGATTTACCAGCGAAAGAGAAAGCTGGCAGGTTTATGACCTCTATACGGAATACCCTAATGAAACCGGTCTGTGGGTGCGGGGCGTCTATTCGCTCAGCAACAGCAAACAAACACTGCGCAATGTTCTGTTGATCATGCTGTTCGCACTGCCAGTTTTGGTTGCCATTGCTCTTGTTGCAGGCTATCTGGTTACCAAAAGAGCTTTTGCTCCGGTCAGCCAGATTCAAAAAACGGCAGAACAAATCATCAAGAACAAAGACCTCAGCAGAAGGATTGGCCTTCGGGGCAATAAGCGGGACGAAATATATTCTCTGGCAACAACCTACGATCAACTGCTTGACCGTATCGAAACAGCTTTTGAACAGGAAAAGCAGTTTACTTCAGACGTTTCACATGAGCTGCGTACACCGGTATCGGTGGTCATATCACAAGCTGAATATGCTTTATCCCAAAATGATCCGGAAATTATGCGCAAGAGCCTGGGTTCGGTTTTGCGCCAATCCGAGCACATGTCCCTCCTGATCGCCCAGCTGCTCGACCTGTCTCGCACCGGTCATGCGTTGCAATCGATGAAATACGAGCGATTTAACCTGGCAGAGCTTTGCGACATGGTGGTTGATGAACACCAGGAAAATGCAAATAACAAAAACATCCAATTCATCAAAAAACTCGATCACCGTATTGAAATCAATGCCGACCAGACACAAATAATGCGTGCGCTGATCAACCTGATCAGCAACAGCATCAGCTACGGCAAAGAAAATGGATTTATCATGGTTGATCTGCACAGCACGGAAAATCGCATTATCCTGAGCATAACCGATGATGGTGTCGGAATAGCGCCTGAACATCTTGAGCACATCTTCAACCGGTTCTACCAGGCAGACGAGGCCAGAACAAAAGGACGGTTGAGTAATACCGGCCTTGGCCTGACCATGGTTAAGCAGATCATCGAAGCTCATGGTGGTGAAATAACCGTTCAGAGCACATTGGCTGTTGGCAGCACCTTTACCATCAGCCTGCCGAAATCCAGCGAACAAGAAAGCTAGTGCCTGTTTACAAGAACGCTCTATATAGCCAGGTCAAGATTCAGGTGTAGTTTCCTTCACGATGCGCCGTGTTGTACATAGCCAGGATATTCTCCACCGGCGTATTATCCTGTATGGCATGTGTCGGCGCGAAATGGTAACCGCGAAACGGCATCATAATCTCCAGAACATCCCGGCAGTCACGTTCCACATCGGTTGGTGTGCCATAAGCCAGAGGTCCGGCTGTCGAGATGCACCCCCGAAAACCCAGTCGGCCGCCAAAGTGTTCCGCCAGATAGCGTGGACTCATGTTGGCAGCTTCAGGCTGGAGCGTATCAACCGCACGCACGCCGATCTCAATAAAGTCTTCATAGACCCAGCTGGATGAGCCACAGGTGTGAACGATGACAGGCAACTTGTACTGGGCTGCCAGATCACAGAACTGTTTATGGATCGGTTTGAAAAAACGCCGGTACAGATCCGGGCTGATCATTGGGGCGATCTGGGTACCCAGATCTTCGCCCAGCCAGACAAAATCAAGCAACCCGCGACATGCCTCGAGTGTGCGTTCCAAGTGACTGAGTTGAAAAGCCACCCGGCGATGCATAAAACGGATCGCTGGTTCGTATCCGGTAGCCATGTGGCACAACACGTCTTCCATGCCCATGATCCGGCCGTTGGAATTGATCAGATCAGGTGTACCGGGGCCGCCGGCATACAGGCCAAACTGGCCGGCATAAGCCATAGCACGACGTCTGGCTGCATCGTAGTCAAAGTGGTCGGGATCAGGGACGGGGAAGCGCTCAAAGGCTTCATCATCCGCCCCTGAAAGCGGAAAATCACAATAGTCCCAATAGCCTCCGCCTTCGTGTGCGACAAAGCGCATGATACAGCCTTCCAGTTCATTGACACGACGGTCAGGCGGAACATGGTATAGCTGTGGCCCTGTGTATCGTGCCCCGATGCCGCGATAATCCACCCCTAAAATCTGGTAAACGACCTCCATATCATCAGCTGGCACACCCAACGCTTTAGCCAGCCGGCTGTGAACACCTTCATTGGTTTCATAACCAATGGTGATCCGATCGGTTTTTTCCAAGTTAAAGGTCTTTCGTACGCGTTCTTTTGAAGTCATGGTTTCACGCGCTTTCCGAATCAGGTCCATCGGTATGCCCTCCTGTCCATGTGTCGTCTTGATGTGCAATAAACAGCCCTTCAGCCGGTTTCAACCACAGTAACAGACTGTGTCAATCCTGTTCACGCGTCTATCCACCTGGCAGGTTTCAGCGTCCAGGTCTGCAGGCGGGTAATTTCCAGAATATGCTCAGCCTGCCAATGCTCAGGAAAGATGATCCACTTTGAACCAAAATCATTCTTGACGCTGACCTTCCGTTCCGGCTCCAGAAAACCCCGTACAATCGGAACCAAAGTATCTTCTTCCGGTTGCTCACGGAGCAGCCAGGCTGCTGTGCAGGCCATATCCACTGGATTGACCCGTTTCCCATTGAGCATAAAACAATCCGGAATTTGCGGAACGCCCATCATCTGTGGCCAGGCGGTGCATAAGGCTTTCCGGTAGTCCTCAGGAAAGCCGGCAGCACCTTCTTCACTGGCGATGCGCTGCTCCGGCCCGTAGGCAAAAGACGGGTGCAACGGTTTGTCACAGCAAGCGGCACGCAATAGCGAAAAAACTTCTGCAGCACATAACCAATTTCCCTGGCAAGAGCTATAACCGATCGAAACACGCCAGGCATCAGCCAGCTTCCTGATATCGGCGTCAGTCACTGTCAAATTTAATTCTGCATGGCCAAACCCCGGAGATCCCAGCAGTTCATCTGCACTGATAAAATGGCTGTGGCGCTTCAGCATGTGGTCAATCAAGCACCCAAGCTTCTCTATGTCGTGCTCCATCTCTCCTGGTGCGCGCAACCTGGATGCTTTCCAGTCCTTGCGTGGTGTATTGATGCCACGACCATAATTGAGGGCGTCCCAGAATTCAACCGTCGCGAATTCGCAGGGGTGGTAATAAATACTGATCAGCTGTTCACCCTGTTCGACCAGCTGGTCAAACTGCCGGATTGCCGGCTCCAACCCTTTCGGATCCAGATTCATGCGCATGGAACCACTGATAAAAGTCACAGTCAACATGCCGCAAAACCAAAAAGGGGTTCTGTTCAGATCAATGGTATCGATCTGATCAACATAAGTCGGAATCCCCCACTTGCGCAATACAGGGAAAGCCTGCGCAGCCCAGGAGGAGCCAGGTTGACCATATGTCGAAACGGGTACAGGCAAGATACGGCGCAGATCCTCCAGGCCGCGTACCTCCCGCTGCTCAAACAGAGCCGCGCCGTCAGAGAAACCCAGAGGTTCACAATATTCACTGACCGTTGGATGCTGACTGTGCAGATCCGTATGGTATCCGATCCCCTGTTGCTTGAGCGCTTCCAGAATATCCTGACGGCCCCGCTCTTCCAGAACCCGTATTTTCTCACCAACAAGTTTGAACGTGCCCCGCACACCTTTAGCTGCCATCATCTTCAGTAAAGCATGCAAAGCATCATCCGATTCTTTATTGATGTAGTCCTCCACATCAAACCAAAGCAAGACAACCGGTCCCATAGCCTCTCCCCCGTTCTGTTTCATTCATCAGCAAAGCGGTAGCCAACACCGACCTCTGTCAAAATGAATCGCGGATGAGTCGTATCTTTTTCCAGCTTTCGGCGCAGGTTCGCCATAAAAACACGTACACTTTTACTGTCACCGCCCTCATAGCCCCAAACTTGCCGGATGATGAAATTATGTGTTAATACCTTTCCCCTATTGGCGATTAAAAGCAGAAGTGTTTTGTATTCTGTCGGTGTAAGATGGATTTCGTTTTCCGCAACAAATACTCTGCGTTTCACATAATCTACCATCAGCCAATCACAGGTAAAGGTATCATCGCCTTTATCTGTCTGAGCTTTCAGCAAAGTACGCTCAGCGACGCGAATACGGGCAAGGAGCTCGCCCATGTGAAAAGGTTTGGTAATATAGTCATTAGCACCATAATCAAGCGCTGCTATTTTTTCTTTTTCTTGCCCGCGTGCCGAAACTATGAGAACGGGTACGTCAGAAAAAGTTCGAATTTCCCGCAACAAGTCAGTCCCGTCCCGATCCGGCAAGCCAAGATCCAACAGGAGGATATCAGGCTGATGGGATGAGAACAGAAACAACCCTTCAGCGGCAGTACTCGCCATGATGACGTTATAGTTTTCGTTTTTTAGGGATATGTTGATAAAGTGAGAAATATATTTGTCATCCTCAATGACGAGAATAGTAAGCTTGCCATTCATATCATTCCTCCATGGGTATCGTGAAGCTCAAAATTGAGCCTTTTGGTGAATTGTCAGACACTGTAAGGGTTCCACCATGAGCTTCCACAATAGTCTTGCAAATCGAAAGACCTAACCCCATACCGTGATGTCCATCTACAATATCATTATCCTGTGGCGCGAATCGATCAAATAGCTGGCTGCAGATTTCTGCTGGGATACCATCACCTGTGTCTGCCACCGAAATGGTTAAGATTTTCCCTGCTTCAATCATCAGCTTTATATCGCTATCCGGAGGTGTATGACGGACTGCATTATCCAATAAATTGATGACCACCTGTGATATTAGTTTACCATCCATCGGTGCTGTTACGACCTCATCCGGTAAAATAACCTGAAAGTTACGTTCGCGAAGCAACCTTTCTGTATGCTTTACAGCTTCAGTAATGACATCGTCGATCACTTCATCCTGCTTGTGCAGAACTATTTTCCTTTCGCTGATACGGGTCATACTGAGGACATTTTCTACCAGATCAGACAGCCACACCATTTCCTCACTTATATTAACAGCTAATTTTCTTCTTTCAGAATCGGTAAGCTCATCGTATCTATCGGCAAGCAGAGTACCGGCACCAGAAAGAGCTGTGAGTGGGCTTCTAAGGTCGTGAGCAACTGAGCGCAAAAGCATACCTCGCTGCTGTTCACGTTCCATGGCAAGACGTATTTTTTCACGGTCTGCTACAAGTGCTTCTCTTTCCATTGCAATACCAAGTTGTGTGCTAACAGCTTGAATAATCAGAAGTTTCTGACCTTCCGGTTTTCCATCTTCAAGTTCCAGTATACCAAGTGTCCCTGTGCCACCGTTGATTTCAAACCCTTTTCCGGTATCCTTTTGCCCCAAATGGATGCTACAGTTCATTCCTGTATGCTCCCGGACAAGCGCTTCCGCCTTATTCAGCAGGCTTTCTCTGCCGCTGACTGATAGAAATCCTGATGCTATCTGATACAGGATTTTAGCTGTACGTTCGTTTTGGCTTGCCAGCTTCTTTTCACTTTGCAAACGTGATGCTACCGTACCTGACACGATACCTGTACCTGAAAAAAACAGGAGCAGCATCAGGTCGTTTGTACTGTATATGAAAAATGAAAAACGGGGTTCAGTGAACAGGTAATTAAACAGAAGTGCACAAAGAAGAGCCGAGCTGACTGCCCATATGCGGCTACTGGTCAAGACTGCAGCAAACAAGACGCTTAGCAAAAATACCATGATTCCGGAAATCAGTAGTATTAACGTTGATGCTAATACCGCACGGGTATGGAGCCGCAGTTTCATGGGACAAAACCGGCTTTCTACCAGATCATTCCAAACAACAAAACCAACGCCCCCAATTACGATCAGAACTGCGATGGTAAGGACAACCAGCGGATCGTCATAGAATGTTATCAATGATGAAGACGGCGCTCTGATTCCGATCAGGTCAAAACCCGCATTGCAGAAAGCGGACACTGAATGGAAAACAGCAAGCCATATCCCTTTCCTCATGCCAAACAAGGGAATGAAACGAAGCGACAACAGAATCGCACCAATGATTTCAAAAAATGCTGTACCAATTAATGTCCTCCGTACGAGACGAACAACACCACCCACTTGCATGGAGCTGATTGTCTCTGCTAATAGTGAACGCTCACGCAAGCCGATTCGCCTCCCGATTGCAAAGGAAAACAATATGGCGACGGTCATGAATCCCAGCCCGCCAATTTGAATAAGCAGTAAAATAATAAGCTGTCCCAAAGCAGAAAACTGTGTCCATGTGTCATATAAGACAAGCCCTGTAACACATGTAGCAGATGCTGAGGTAAACAACGCGCTTAAGAAAGGAATGCCAACACCGTTTCTGTTAGCAACGGGTAAAGTCAACAATAGCCCTCCCACCAAAATAATAAGCGCAAATCCAAACGCAAGAATCCTAGTTGTGCTCCATCGTATTGTATTCATTTATGACTACGCCACAGTTCCGACAGCAAGCCATCAATAGTCTCATGTGGACTAAGTACATAGCTAGCGCCAACCTCAATAAATATTTTGTCATGCTGTACATCATTACACCGTGCGATGATGTAAATATCAGGGTCAGCTTTCTTTGCCGCACAACAAATCATAAGGTTGTCCATGTCATTAGCCGATAACGCGAAAAGCGCAGAGAAGAAACCGTTTTCCGGTATAACCAAATCTGTTACTATTTGACATTTTATTCCGTGTTCGCTAATTTTTTTCGCGACATCAGCAACGCCATACACCAGGATGCCATGATTGGCACGCCCTTGAGGGCTGTCGATAAACCTACCACTTTCAATTGATTTACTAATGCGGCAAATAATAAAATAGCCGAACAGGATCGTACCAATAATCGAAATAATCAGTAATCCTGTCAACTCATGTCACCTGCCTTTCTAGATATAAAATATCAGAAAGGATATAATGACTTTGTTTTCATTTTTGCCGTCGCGTTAATTTTCTATAAAGAATAAGGTAAACAGCATATGCTGCCTATATACGCTAAGGATACTGATTCCATCCTATGTCTTCCTGTCTGTCACCAGTTGTCCTAAGCTAGACGCGAAACAGTCTGAACGAATGCTTTCTGTACCTGTCATGTTTTCACCCAGTAGGCGCTGCCATCGCGCTTGCGATCCATGAAACCGTACTCAATAAGGTATCGCCGGACCGTGACATAGTCGTCAACGATCGTTCTGATGATCTCATTGACTTCTTTTTCTGTGTAGGTCCGGCTGGTTTCAAATCGTTCCATAACATACTGCAACACAACAAGCTTCTTTTTTTCTTTACCCGGCAAAAGGCTCATCCTGCCGTCTTTTAAATAAGTTCGCAGGACTTTATCGCGCTCAGTCTGGGTCATCACATAGCGTTCATCAACCATGGTTGCCTCCCTGTGCACCGGCACCAGCTCTTCGTCAAGCCCTGCTTGACCAGCCTGACTTGTTAGCAGCTGCATGATAGCCAGAAAAATCCTGGCTTGTTTTTCCTTCTCGCGTAATTTGAAGCGATGGTTGCGGATGGTTGATGGGCTGACATTCAACTTCCTGGCAATATCCTTATCGCCCTGTCCATCGGCCATGCAAGACAGAATTTCTTTTTGTGAATCGGTCAGTCCCGTATAGCGCTTATTCAGTTCTATCAGGAAAGCAAACGCTGAGCCATGTTCATTACGGATATGTGTTTGAACAGCCCGTTCAGCATCCATCAGCTGACTGCCTTGCGGATAGATCAAACCCTTGGAGAAAGCTTGGCCGCAGCTAAGACAGATAAAGCATTCTTCCTGACTGAGGTATCGATAGCCTTGCTTGAGTTCATCCACAGAAGAAGCCCAAAAAAGAGCAGATAAATCATTCATAGCAAACACTTCCTTATATTGTTTGTTTATATGCTGACATATTAGTTCATTTGTTGTATTATGTCAAGAAAATAAGAAGCTGCATCTTGTAGCGCAGCTTCTTATTCTATCCGGCCGGTAGCTTCCGGCTTTTATTGAATCCGATTACAAACTAGTTTCTTTAAGCGTTTCCACTCATCAGACCCAGAGCTGTCATGGCATTGCCAGACGCAACCGCAATGCGGTCATCAGTTGTGAGATCAGCCTTGTCCAGTGACAGAAGTGTGCTTTTAAAACTATATAGAGGATACAGCGAACCATAGACGATATGATCAGCCCCGACAGCAGCGACTGCTTTTTCAACGCTGAACTGATACTCCTTGAAGCCGGATATATCGACAAACACATGCGGGCTGGCCTTAAGGACATCCTTGAGTTTGAATATTTCACCCATTCTGACGTTCAGCAGCACAATGGTCTGCTGTGGATGCGCCGTGATGAAACGCTGCAGCTGCTCCAGGTCGGCTGGAATGGGCGTGATCAGATGGTCCATCCGTTCGTCCTCCATGCGCAGGGGCAGAAAAAGCGGCAGCTTATGTTGAGCCAGCAGCGTCATCATATGTGCAACCTGTGGTTCCAGCAAGCTGTAACCGTGGTAGCCGGGATAGATGCGGACACCGGCGCTCTTCAGGTGTGTCTGACCAAGGTTCAGGTCTGCAGCAAGAGCGGGGTGCATGGGGTTAACTGTCTGAATAAGACAGTAGTGACTGTCCTTGATCTGCTCTTGAAGATCCATGTCGCCTTCCATGGGATCAGCATAAAAGATGCTGTCAAGTGAGGCGACAAAACCTCCGCTGATACCGTTCTCCTGATGAATCTGGCACAGGTCAGCAAAGGAATGGCGGGGAACCTTGCGGAAAGGCCAATGGCCACAAAGACAATTAACATCGATGATGATAGGCGGTTTCATACAGTTCCCTCCCTACAGCCCGGGTATGATGCGTCGGGCATTACCCCAGCAGATCAGGCTCTTGTCCTGCGAACTCAAGTCAATATCCTCAACCTGACCCCAGGAAACCAGAAGATTGGCTCCGGGCATGTCACTACCGAAAAGAACCCGTTCTGGACCCAGTAGCCGGATGGCATAAGCGAGGTCACCATTGCGGAAAATCGTACCGGAAAAGTCTGTAACAACGTTATCAAACGGCTGGATGATTTTCAGCTCATGCTGGCAGTTGCCGGACAAGTGTGCCATGATCAGGCGGGCTTCGGGATAACGCTGTGCCAGGCTGGCGATATGGACCGCCCGCGTTTCAAACGGCAACTGGCCGATTGCCTTGTGCCAGGCGTGGAGCAGCACAGGGATGTCCTGGCGGATACAATACTCGACCAGAGGATTGACCAGCGGATCGTCGCAAAAGGTGGCAACCCAAAGCTTCAGGCCGGACATGGCACGATCTTCGATACATGTTCGCAGCTCTGTCAGACTGCCAGCCAGGGTTGGATTAAGGGTGCAAAAGCCCCGGATCAGGTCTGGTTCCTCTTTCATGAAACGAAACGTTTCCAGATTCAACCGTTCGATTTCCTCTTGATCAGGCTGATAAACGCCCAGCCCGGAAACGCATACACGTTCGATCGGATAGCGACGGCAGGCAGCCACAATCTCCTGCTTGTCCTCTTCGAAACGGCCATCCCAGATATGGGCATGGCAATCGATAAGCAAAGGTGTATCCTTTATGACCATGTGCGTTCAACCTCCTGACAAGCCGCCTCAAGCCGTTTCAGCGTTTCTTCGACGGCTTCATCTGTATGACTGAATGTGATGTATGGCACCCGGTAGAGTGAAACACCGTTGGCATAGGCCTTGCGCATAAAATCGGACAGAGCTGAACTGCCGGGCTTTTGCTCGACAATGATCGGACAAGGCGCACAGCCCCGGATGCGCAACGGCAGGTCTTCAGCTTGAAACAGCATGTCAACGGCCGACCAGAGTTTTTCACCCTGGTGCCAGAGATGGGCAATCACGTCTTTGTTTGTATACTCGCCCATGACAGCTTTAGCTGCCGCCAGTGATAAAGTCTCACCGCCGAACGTTGAAGAGATTATGGCACCGCGCTGACCTGATTCCATGATGTCACGCCGCCCGACATAGGCTGCCAAAGGCATGCCATTGGCCATTGCTTTGCCAAAGACCGCCAGATCAGGCACAACACCAAAATATTCCTGAGCACCGCCAACAGCCAGGCGAAAGCCGGTAACCACTTCATCAAAGATCAACAGGCTATTGTTTTTCCGGCATATTTTCTTGAGTGCTGGATAAAATGTTTTACCTTGATCCATGTTCAGGTAATCGGCAGCCACCAGTACGGCGGCGATCTGGCCGTCAAAGCGCGCGAACAGCTGTTCCAGTCCGTCGGTATCGTTCCAGGCACAAACGTGATGGAGACTGCTCAGGTCTTGCGGCACACCGGACGGAGCGGCTTCTGCTTTCATCGCCGGCAGCAGGTTTGCGCCGCTTGCCAGGCTGTTCAGCCAACCATTGTAGCCGATCTGGATGATATGATCCCGTTCTGTGTAGGAACGTGCTATACGAATACAGGCGGCCAGAGCCTCTCCTCCGGTTTTGAGAAAGCGAGTTTGCTCAGCACAGGGAATCAGGTCACAGAGCTGTTCAGCAACTTCGCATTCCAGATCGCTGGGATGACCAAAGATAATCCCTCTTTCGAGCTGCGCGCGGATGGCCTCGTCAACCGCCGGGTAACGGTAGCCCAGACTGACTGGCCCCAGTCCATTACGGTAATCAATATATTCCTTGCCGTTCGCGTCCCAGATCCGGCAACCGTCACCCCGTACAATGATTTCAGGTTCTTCCGGCAAGTAAACCGGGGCTTTGGAGCAAGTGCTTGACCCCCAGGGCATCACCTGTTTCAGTCGTTCGTTCCAACGCTTTTCGTTCATGCCAGCCTCCTTGTCGTATCTGCAGGATTTCTGATGAGCCGACGTGTTGCCGTGACATTGGCCTCGTTCAGCTGACCACCTTTATTGTGCACGAGGATGCCCGCCATACCCGCCAGACGACAGGAGTACAGGAATACGCTGTGCCTCATCATGCATATTAATTATACCATGACTGTCGCGGCATGAACGTTCCCGAGAACAGCAAGGAAGCGGATACTGATCATGCTATATCGCTTTTGCCTGCGCTTTTATGACTTCATAGCCAAGTGTCACAATGGCCTTTTCGATGTCTGCCAGAGCAAGTCTGCCCTCATCAAAAGCAAGTTTCACCTTGCTCGCGTTGAACAGTACTTTGACGCTTTCCACATCAACACCGTCAAGGGCTTTGACAGCGTTCTCAATCTTTTTCACACAGGATGGACAAGCCAATGATTCTAGTTGAATGGTTGCTTTTTGCATTTTATTTACTTCCTTTCTTTTATATTGTACAAGCTTCATGCTGGCTTTTGTGACTTGATCGCATTGAGTTTGTTTTGTGATGAACAGGTGACCTGCCGCACGGTGCACCAGGATGCTTCCTATCTACCTCAAACGATATCGGAGGAGCCTCATGCCATTAAGAATGACGACCAGAATGCTTGCTTCATGCACCAGCATGCCGATGGACATNNGACATATTCATCCATTCACTGAAAAATAAACCAGCGAGCAAGAACAAGACAACACCAACCGCAATCGCGATATTCTGTTTCATGTTTCGGGCTGTTGCTTTGGCTAATCCCAGGGCATGAGGCAGTCGGCTGAAATCTGAGTTCATGAGCACAACGTCAGATGTCTCAATGGCCACATCCGTTCCACCGCCCATAGCGATGCCAATATTGGCCAAGGCCAGGGATGGACTGTCATTGACGCCATCACCAATAAATGCGACGATCTGATGTTTTTCTTCAATCAGCTTTTTGATGTAAGCCGATTTATCTTCAGGCAGCATATTCCCATGTGCTTCGGTTAAGCCCAGTTCCCTGCTGACCACGTCAACGGTTCCCTGGTTGTCACCGGACAACATGACAAGGCTCTTGACGCCAAGCTTCTTGAGCTTTAACAAATTTTCCCTGACATCCGGACGGATCTGATCACGGATGCCCATCAGAACTTTCAGCTCACCATCAACAAAAGTCAAGACGAGCGAGTGGCCTTTCCTTTCGAGCCGGGCTATGTCAGCCTGTGCTTTTTCACTCAGCCGGACACCTTCCCTTTCCATTAAGGCAACATTGCCGACTGCGACCCTGTGTCCATCTACTGTGGCAGAAATGCCGCCCCCTTTGACTACTTCCGTATTTTTTACTACTGAGATTTTTATGTCACCAATTTCATCCAGTACAGCTTTGGCCAGCGGGTGGTCTGATTCGCGTTCGATACTGGCCAGATAGCCCAGTGCGTCTTCAATGCCATCACCATAATATTCTTTTGCGACTACCGAAGGCTTTCCCGCAGTCAATGTGCCTGTTTTATCAAAAACCATGGTATCCAGCCGGCTAAAATCACCAATAACCTCACTCCCTTTGAGCAAGACGCCATGGCGGGCGCCATTACCGATACCGGCAACATTGGAAACGGGAACACCAATAACCAGGGCGCCGGGGCAGCCAAGGACAAGAATGGTTATGGCCAGTTCAAGGTTGCGTGAAAACAACCAGACGATGATGCCCAGTACAAGAACAGCCGGTGTATAGTACTTTGAAAAGCGGTCTATGAAACGCTCTGCTTCAGATTTTGAATCCTGGGCTTCCTCGACCAACTCAATAATTTTCCCGAATGTCGTGTCTTCACCAACACGGTCGGCAACGATCTGAACCGTACCATTATCCAGTATGGTGCCCGCAAAGACAGGTGAGTCCTTTTCCTTGGCGACAGGCAGGGACTCTCCGGTAATGCTTGCTTCATTGATACTGCCTTCACCAGACAGAATCGTTCCATCAACAGGGACTTTTGCGCCTGTTTTCACCAATAAAATATCGCCTACATCAACTTCATCGACGTCGACTTCAATAAATTCACCGTTTTCAAACTGTTTTAAAGCATTTTCCGGAGCCATCTCTGTTAGTTCTTTAATGGCTGAACGTGTTTTGTTCAGCGTACGCTGTTCCAGAAAAGCACCGAACAAAAACAGGAAGGTCACTATGGCAGACTCTTCGTAATTCTTGATGAGAAATGCTCCGATGACTGCGATGGTCACCAGGACATCAATACTGACAACCCTGACCTTTAACGCCTGATACGCCTGAATAGCTATGGGGGCAAGACCCAGAACGGAGGCAACAACCAAAGCCGCGACCGCTAAAGGTTCATAATGAAAGGCCAACTCGCTGACAAACCCGATAACAATCAGAATGGCAGCCATCAGCGTTATGTGGTTTTTCTTGCTCAGTATCAACCGCTGCATCTCATCACCTTCAAAAAGTATTTTCTCTTAAACCTGGTAGGCCTGGTCCAGTTCCGCCAGCATGGTGTAGACAGCTTCATAGCTCTCACAGACATCATCCGGTACCGTATAGTTGTCTGTTATTTCACGCAAAGTGGTAAAAGCCTCGTCCAACGCAGGCTTTTGGGCTCCTGATTGTTTGATTTTCTTATTGATCTCATCAAACAACGCATGGACTTTATGGAACTCCGGATGACTTTTCCCATGAACCCTGTCTACGATGGGCACATATTGCCTGAGCGTTTCAAGGTGTTGTGCTTTTACATCATCAAAGCTTTTTCTGTTTGTCATATCATCAACCCCATTTCTATTAACTTTGCAGTCTAAGCATAACATGGCTTGCAGAATAATAATTTGACCTAAATCAAAATTGACTGATTCTATATAAAAAAGAAAACCCCTGATTTCAGAAGTTTTCGCCAGCAGCGCTATCTTATCAGTCTTCCTGGCTGATCGCCAGGAGCTCTGATTTATCTTGAATGAGTATTTTGCGATGCCCTTGGAGCACGATCAGACCTTCTTCCTGCAAGGCGGCCAGCTTGCGGCTCAGGGTTTCCTGTGTCATCCCCAACTGAGAAGCAAGATCCCCTTTAGTCATAGGCAGTTTGATTTCCGCACGATCTTCTGCAAAGGCCAGCAATGCTCCAGCGACACGTTTGGTGACAGAACCCAGACTGATATCCTCAATCCGGTTTTCCGCCTGTTCCAGTCTGCGGGAAAGTTCATCGAGTACTTTAAATGCGATGGATGGGTATTTTGCCATCAGCGCTTTGAGTTGTTCACCCTGCAGGACACACATGGTGGTCGTCTCCAGAGCCTGGGCGTTATCCGTCAGGGGCAGAGATGAAAACAATGACAATTCTCCGAAAAACGATCCAGGTCCGACCAGACGGAGAACCTGCTCTTTGCCGCTGGCGTTGAGGCGGAAAAGTTTTACCAGCCCGGTGTGGAGGATAAAGAGGGTTCCGCCCTCGTCACCTGCCCGGTATACCCACGCACCTTTCTCGAAGATGCGTGAAGATGCAATTTCAATAATTTCCATGCTTTCCTCATGGGTGAGGCTGGCAAAGATCGGCACATGTTCAATGCAGCTTGCTTCATGTTCGCAGTGTTGACAACATTGCATCCGCGGCACTTCCCTTCTTGTCTGATTAAAAATCGCCATGTTGTTGCCCCGTTGATTTCTTTGATATTCATTATACAGCAAACCACAACTGTCACAGAATACACTCAATAAGGCCAGAATATAACCTGTTGCAGAAAATAATTCTGACGGAAAGCTTCACAGTTTCTTTGCAGTTTGTTACGCTGTGTATAACATCATGCCCTTTAAGCCTTTGTATCTGTTCCGGAAGGAGAATCACATGAAAATCGTTGCGCTCAATGGTCTTCTCGGATATGGCTACGCACAGCAGTCCTGGCAACAGGCACTTGCAGAGAATCCGGATGTCATTGGCGTTGATGCCGGATCTGTTGATCCCGGTCCGTATTATCTGGGCAGCGGCACCTCGTTTACAAACCGCGCAGCAGTTAAGCGTGATCTTGCACTGGCTTTGCCTGAGGCCATCAGGAGACATATTCCATTTATCATTGGTACAGCCGGCGGATCAGGCGCTGAACCGCATATTAAATGGCTCAGTGCGATCGTCGCTGAAATAGCGCGTGAACATCAACTGAGCTTTCGCTATGCAGTCATCTATTCCGATGTCTCTCCTGATTATGTTCTGGGAAAAATGCAACAGGGTCAACTTGAACCACTTGGCCATCTAGAAGCTGACAGCAACAAAGTCATTCAGGCAGCGCATATCGTTGCCCAGATGTCAGTCGATCCGTTCATCAAGGCTCTTGATGAAGGCGTTGATCTGATTATTGCAGGCCGGGCATGCGATACGGCGATCTATGCCGCTGCGCCCATTCGGGCCGGCTTCGATCCCGGTCTGGCTTATCATATGGCTAAAATAATGGAATGCGGCAGTATGTGCAGTGATCCGGTCAGTGCGTCTGATGTCATCCTGGGCGAAATAGGCCCGGATTCATTCACGCTGACTCCGATGAATCCGATCAGGTGCTGCACCATCCAGCGTGTTGCTGCGCATACGCTTTACGAACAAGCCAATCCATACCTGATCCATGAACCAGACGGCACCGTTGATGTCAGCGAATGTTGCTACGAGCAAATTGATGCACGCAGCGTCCGGGTGTCCGGCAGCCGCTTTATTCCGGCAAAACGCAAGACGCTTAAGCTGGAAGGAGCCTGCCTGGCCGGCTATCGGGCCATCAGTTTGGCAGGTATCAATGATCCGGAGACAATCCGCTGCATCGATGCTCTTTTCGACCAGGTCAAAGCCTTTATTTCAGAAAATCAGGCTGATATCGACCCGGGAACCTATACGATTCACCTGAAAAAATATGGTGGTGTCCTGGCAGAGACAGATGCATCTCTGGCTGCCCAGATGGCCGTAATCATCGATGTGGTCGGAGATACCCAGGCAATTGCTGATTCAATCTGTGCCGTTGCACGTTCCCGCCTGCTGCATGCTGACTATCCGGGCAGACGTTCCTCTGCCGGCAACCTGGCTTTCCCCTATTCTCCGTCTGATCTTCATCTGGGTCCGGTCTACGCGTTCTGCTTGTATCATCTGGCTGAAGTCGCTGATTTTTTCGAGAATATCAAAATATCATGGGAGGTATATGAAAATGGCCAGACTGTATGATTTGGCACAGGTGATCCGATCCAAAAATGCAGGTCCTTTGCAGCTCACCTTGGATATCATCTTTGCGGACCAGGCTGTGTTTGACCGGGTTCTGGCCTCCGGGGCAATAAACGCGCAAAACATCAGCCATTTATACGATGTTCCCAGCGAAGGCGTACAGATCATTCCTTACAAGGCCGTCTATGCGATTAAGATCACCATGCCACGAAAAGTAATCAGCGGTGATATTTTGGACGATGATATCTATGGCTGCCAACAACATCTGCCGCTGGCCGATCTTCAAGTTTTCAGCGAGGAGGAAAGAGAATGATCAGACAGGATGTCCTTGCAGAAGCCATAGAACAGGCGATTATCAAGGGAGCAACCGATATCAGTCCAGATGTCATGGATGCCCTGATTCTGGCGCGTAATCAGGAGCATAACGAATCATCTCATGAGGGGCTGGATCAAACCATTGCCAGCCTGTTGCGTTCACGCAAACAGCAGGTCCCTGCCTGTCCCGACACCGGTTGGCCTTTGTTCTATTTTAAAATCGGCAATGATGCTGTCATTGAAGGTGGTATGTTGGCCCTTGAGCAACTGACACAAAAAGCTGTAGCCAGGGCAACGGCTGCCGGATACCTGCGCCGCACCATGAAGCACCCGCTGACCGGCTATGATCCCGGCGATAACATCGGGATGAATATTCCCTGGTTCGAATATCGCTTTGTTCCCGGTGCGGATCTTCAAATCACCTATGTAGCCAAAGGTGGCGGATCGGAAGTTTTCGGTGGAACACAGTCCACGATGGTTGCCTTTGCCGATGGCATGACCGGCATCAAGAAATTTGTCATCGATGCCTTTATCGCCGCGAGCAGGGCAGGAGCAATCTGTCCGCCATCCATTCTCGGTGTTGGCATCGGCGGCACAGCCAACATAGCGGCAACACTGGCAAAAGAAGCCGCCTGCCTGCGGCTTCTGGGCAGTTGTCATCCAGAAGAAAGCTTTCACCAGCTGGAGGTGGAACTTACCGATGCCATCAACAGCCTGGGCATCGGCACCATGGGTGCCGGCGGTCGAACTTCTGTTCTGGGTGTCCATGTGGAATATGCCTATACGCATATCGCCGGCGTCGCGGTGGCCATCAGCGCGAATTGTTTTGTCGCACGGCGGGGAACCTGTCGGGTTTATTCAGATAACCACTGGATTCTGGTACCTGATCCTGACTGGTTTGGAGGACGTTGACATGTCTGAATATTCTCTTGAATCACCCATTGACCATAAAACAATCAGACAACTTCGCGCAGGCGATCGTGTGTACCTGACGGGTCCGGCATTCACCTGCAGATCAAAACTGCAACGCGCTGTTTTTGATGAAAACCTGCCTATGCCTGTATCGCTGAAACCGTTCGATATTCTGATTCATGCCGGTCCGATTGTTTTGACTGAGGCGGATGGCTATCATCTTGTTTCCTTCATGCCAACATCCAGTGTCCGTTTTGAGAAATGGGGTGCTCAATCGATTGAACAGTGGGGCTTGCGTGTCATTGTTGGCAAAACCACCATGGGCGCTGCAACAATGGATGCGATGCGTCGTTACGGCTGTGTTCATTTGACCCCTCGTTCTGTGAGTCCAACACTCTGGTGTGATGCGATCCGGATAACAGGTGTTGAACTACTTGAGGAAATGGGTTCAATTGAAGCACCCTGGCAAATGATGCTCAACAGACTGGGACCATTTGTGGTCGACATGGACACGGAAGGAAATAATCTTTTTGATGCTCTGGATCAGGAAATTCAAAAAAACAAAGAAATCGCTTATCGAAAACTTGGTATTCCTGATCATTTCCAGCCAACAAAACTATATTGATGCTGTTTACGGCATAGTCATGCAGAAAGCTGCCGGTCCATAAAAAACGGAACCGGCAGCTTCAGTTTACGGCTTTTTTTCCAAACGAACGAAACCAATACAAGTCTCTTCACATCATCGTGGACCGTTCAACTTCCATCAGCCAGACTACCCGTTCGCTTCTACTCATCACGCCAAGGCCAGAAACAGATTTTTGTTGCTTGCTGTTTTTCCAGAAGTTCAATGCCCCGGTTATAGGCTTCCAACGGAAGGTTCGTGGTGACAAGGGGCACCAGATTAAGCTTTCCCCGCCGGATCAGGTCAACGGCATATTCGGCTGAGCGGCGGCTATGGCCTTTGTAGCCGCAAAGCCGCAAGCCGCCATAATGGCGGGGTGAATAGGTGTAGTCTTCACGCTGAACACCAAACAAAGCCAGAATATCTTCAGTGATATCCATGAGGAATTCGACCGACTTTTTCGCTCCGACGCAATCGATGGCCGTTTCAATGGCGAGTTTCCCCGGACGGCTGGCAAAAGGATGCTCAGCAGGGTCATACACTTCATCGACACCAAGGTTAAGCGCGTTTTTCCTTCGCTCATGGTGCGGATCAAAACCAATGACACGTTTCGCTCCTTCAGCTTTAGCCATCTGCGCGGCGATCAGACCTGCCGGACCAAGACCAGTGATGCCAATGACGCGTCCGTCAATGCCATGCATATCTTTCAACATTAAAAAAACAGTGCCAACACACATAGCCAGTTCAACAGATGCAACAGCCTCAGGGGGCAGTTCCCGCGGTACTTTAATCACGTTTTCATCCTTAAGCACAACATATTGAGCATAACACCCCTGAACCTGATGACCCTGATCTCGCCAGGCGCTGACTCTGTCCCCTACAGAAACAGAACTGACATCAGGACCAACCTCGACGATATCACCCGTTGCTTCATGACCTGGTTGACCAATGGTATAGGGATACTGAAACGTATGACCAACGAACATCGGTTCGTTATGCCTCAGGTGTAAATCCCATTGCGGACAAGTCGCCACGGCTTCAACCCGCATGAGTACCTGACCCGGACCTGGCTGAGGCTTTGGTATGTCTACAATTTCAAATTGGCCGGGAGCGGTTACTTGCATAGCTTTCATACAAAATTGCTACCTTTCTTTGTTTTTCGTTCAACCAAAGCAGAATCGCCTAACCTGGAGAACACTCGTCCTCCAGCTCATCGGTCTGTAGATTGAGCCAGAGGCGTTCCTGTTTCGTCAGTTGCAGCTGCAGGGCATCGATACTGTCCAGCAGATGGCGGATCGTTCCGGTGCTTGTTACCGGCAGAACATTCAGAGGCTGACCGGCCAGCCAGGCCAGCGCAATCTGGGATACCGATTTTTCGTTTTTCTCCGCCAGAATTTCTGTCCGTCTCAGACGCTCAAAATTAACCGGGAATCCATATTCCAGACCGCCTAATCCGATGACATCTTCAGCCTTGCCTGTATGATAACTTTTCAATTTGCCGGAGAAAAACCCGCGACCGAGGCAGGAATAGGCAAAGACAGGCATCTGGTTTTTCTGGTACCAGTCCCGGGCAGCGCGGTTTTGTTCACCGGAAAGAGTCACGCTGTCACCACAGGGATCGGCGACCATTTCGGCCAGTGCGTAACTGGGACTGGAAACGGTAAATGGCTGCAGCCCATGCTTGTAAGCATATTCATTAGCCTGCTCAATCCGATTGACGGTCCAGTTGGACCCGCCGAACGCACGTATTTGCCCCTTGGCAGACAATTCATTAAGCTGTTCAACAATGGGACCGACCGGCACATCCGGATCATCCCTGTGCAGGAAATAGATATCAACATAATCAGTCTGCAGCTTGGCCAGCGAAGTCATGAAATCGCTCATGATATCATACGTGGTCAGCCGTCTGCGCCAGCGGGTTGTATTGGCGCCTTTCGTGATCACGACAATCTCCTCACGATTGTTGCGCGCAGCAATCCATTTACCTAATGACGCTTCACTGTCGCCATAGTCCGCAGCAGTATCAAACACATTAATACCCGCAGACAGGACCTGATCAAGCAGATTATTGGCATCCCCTCCCTGCATCATCAGTTTGAGGGCCGTGCCAAAAACAAGTTTGGAAACGGGCTTGTTAATCTTTGGAATTCGGATATGCTCTAATTTTCCACCCATGCTGTTTCTCCTTTTTCATAAAATATACTGTCAACAAAGGTAAACGCTAGCTGTTCCTGAAGTGGATAAACAGGATGCAAAAGGGTCTTTTGTCCATTGTACCATGAACTTGTTTTTTCAACAGATAATCGATAGGTTTTGCCGATATCCTGTTCATTCATTTCTTCGTGGATAAAAACAAAAAATTATGATTACGTTTCGAATTTTTTATCTTCGCGTTTAAAGATAATGATAAAATATAACCATCAACCCGCCGACTTATGGGAGATTCTGCCTATGCGCAAGAAACACAGCCACTTGGTTAGAGCCCTGATCTTTTTCTTTTCGCTGATTTTTATTGGTGTCATCGGCTACTCTGTTCTGCTGCAAATCAGTTTTATTGACGCTGTATACATGACGATCATCACAATATCAACCGTTGGCTATAAAGAAGTCGCGGAAATGAATGCAGCCGCTAAATTATTATCTATTTTTATTATTTTTGGTGGTATCGCACTGGTTGGCTATACACTAACTAATTTTGTGGAATTTCTTGCTGGCGGGCATGTTCAGGACGCCTGGAGGAGACGAAGAATGGAAAAACGATTTTCAATCCAGGTTCCGATGAACCTCTCGAATTAGGCGATACAATGATCGTTCTTGGAAGTCCTGAAAAAACAAAAAAGCTGATGCAGTTCGCATCAGGCACATAAGCATTTTGCTTGTGACCTATACTGAACGCATCATAATCATTCAAGAGGTTATCATCATGAATATCTCAAAACAGGAAAATGGTTTGCCAAGATACCATAAATTATCCAAGCTGAAACTGGGACAAATTCAAGCCCGGGGATGGCTTAAGGATCAGCTGTTACGCAGCGCGGCCGGTATGGGCGGAAACCTTGATCATCTCGAACCGGATATGATAGCAGATCCGTTTATCAATTATTCAAGATTCAAAAGACTCCCCTCCAGCAATGAAGATCTGGATCCTACGTTTTGTGCCGGTTGGAGCTCAGAAATATCTGGCACCTACTGGACCGGACTGGTGCAGCTGGCTTACACCCTGAACGATAAGGAATTGATGCAAAAGGCTGGGAAATGGGTGGATGGTGTTCTGAAACACCAGGAGGCAGACGGTTATCTTGGTGGTTATCCTGTCAGCACTGATCGAAAGGCAGATTATAACGCCTGGGGATCGAACTGGTGTTATCGTGCTTTACTCTCCTTTTATGAAGCAACAGGCCGCGAGGATGTTTTGGCAGCCGTGCATAGGGGACTCTTATGGTTCTGCCAGAACTGGCGCTCACATAAGACGGACTATGCCGCGCCCACCATTATTGAGTCGATGATCGTTGTCTATTTCTACACCGGCGACAAACGGCTCGTTACCTTTTGTGAAGATTATCTTGTTTGGCTGGAAACAAACACCCGTTGGCAAAACAGCGTGTCCAGACTACTTGCGGACAGGCTTCCCTACAACTCAATGCATGTTGTCGCCTATGGGGAGAATGTCAAACATCCGGCACTTGTATATTGTGCAACAGGAGATAGACGACTGCTGGATGCCAGTGTCAAGGGTGTTGACAAAGCGGTCAGGCGGATTATTCAGGCAACAGGCGGGCCAAGTTCCTGCTCAGAATTCCTTAGTCCGGTCGGTGCCACTCAGGAAACAGAGTACTGCAATTTTTCGACCTATCAGCAAACATATTCCTGGTTGTCCCTTATCACCGGAGAAACAAAATACGGTGATTACATGGAACAGGTCTTGTTTAACGGTGCACAGGGTGCACGTAAGAAGGATGAACGTGCCATCGCTTATTTTTCTGCGCCAAACCAGGCTTTGGCAACACGCAGTTCCTCGATTTATGCCAAGGACGATAAACAGGTATACGCGCCCTGTTTCTTCGTTGCCTGTTGCCCTGCGCAATCTGTGCGGACCGTCCCGGAGTATGTTAGAGGCATGTGTTTGACAGATCAGGATGACAACATCTATATGCTGGCCTATGGACCTGCCTCTGTAACCAGCAGGAAAGCAGTTTTTACAATCGACACTTTATATCCTTTCAGGGATACCATCCATATCACCATAAAACAAGCGGCTAACGCTGTCTTTCACTTCAGGATACCGGATTGGTGTGATAACCCAGAGCTTTATGTCAATGGCATAAAAGCGGCTTTCACACAAGCTGCGGGTGGTTATGTCAAACTGGCAGAAAATCCGCAAACCGGAGATCAGATCAAACTCGTTTTTCCTATGAAGATTAAGGTCAATAAGATTGATGACCGTGCCTCTGCCGCAAAATATCCGATCTCCATTTGTCGCGGACCTATTGTTTTTGCGCTTCATATCAGTGAGAAATGGGTTGCTTACGAAGGCAGGCCCATAACCCCTCTGCCAGAAGACTGGTCCTGGTATGAAGCTTTCCCTGAAGACGCCGGTCAAGACTGGCCCGGACAAAAATCCTGGTATCGTTCAATTGATGAAAAGCTAGACGCTGATAAGATTGTAGTCAGAGAATTGCCTGAAAACGGCTATGTGTGGGAAAACCCGCCTGTCGTGCTTGATGTTCCCCTTTACAAATCTGATTTTTGTTATAGTCCTCCAGCCGCCAGAACCTATGACCCCTGGGAATGCCCTGTTGAAATCAACGGCGAGGCAGAAATGCATGAGCTCATTCCATTTGGCTGCACGAGCTTGCGTATAACCTATTTCCCGCGCGCTAAAACAGCTGGCTGACAAAAGGCAATTCTTATGAATGCTGATGGAATCTGAGGTGAGCTTAAATGACCATTGACGCACTGGACTTCTACTATGTCGCACATCCTTTAAAGGAACCATGGACAACGGCTTACGGCTCGGATGACACCATTCACTCAGTCCTGACCTGCTTGACTTCCGGATCCGTAACCGCCTGGAGCGAATCGTCACCACTCCAGGCGCCAACATACTCGCCTGAATGTGCCATCGGCGTCTTCGAGATCGCATCCCGTTTTCTGGCTCCACTGGTGCTGCACCAGTCTTTTGCTTCGGCCGAAGAGGTCAACCTGGCAATGGCTCCGATCAAGGGTAATCCTTTCGCCCATGCAGCCATCGAAATGGCCTGGTGGGTGCTACACTCAAAGGAAACGCAAAAACCCCTGCATGTTTGTCTGGGCGGCACAACGCAACCGGTTTCTGCAGGTGCTGATTTTGGCATTCAAGAATCTTTCGACCATCTGATTAAGTGTATAGACCATGCTTTTCAAGCAGGATTTCAGCGTGTCAAGCTCAAGGTAAAACCCGGATGGGATCTGGAAATGCTGCGGGCTGTTCGATCGACCTTCCCGAACCGAGTCTTTCACATTGACTGCAACGCCGGCTATTCCCTGGAAAATGACTGGCCATTCTTTAAGGCAATCGATCCGCTTGGTTTGGCCATGATTGAACAACCCCTGCATTATGCTGATGTTATCGACCATGCCCAATTGCAAAAACGGATGCAGACACCGATCTGTCTTGATGAAAGCATCCATTCTGTCTATATGGCAGAAAAAGCAATCGATCTGGGGGCGTGCAAGTTTATCAATATAAAACCAGGCCGGGTAGGCGGTCTGCTGCATACACTCCATATTAACAAGCTCTGTGCGTCTGCCGGTGTCGGCAACTGGATTGGCGGTATGCTCGAAAGCGCGGTTGGCAGCGGTATATGTATTGAATGCGCGACGCTGCCCAACATGACATACCCCAACGACCTGTTTCCGTCTGATAACTACTACCGTGAAGAGCTTTCTGAGCAGCGAATTGAGCTTTCTGCACCTGGTCAAATGATGCCATCGCTGAAACCGGGAAATCCGTTTATTCCAGATCCTGAAATTTTGAAAAAACGTACGATCAGACATGTACACTGCGAATAAATAGAAACAATATGGAATATAAAGCGCTTCAATCCAGAAAAAGTCATATGGCGGTTAATCCCATGATGACAAATCTTTCAGATTATGTTATTTCTAAGTATCTTTGCGGGATTTCCCGCCATGACGACACCTGGCTCAACATCCTTAGTGACGACACTTCCCATCCCAATAATGCTGCCTTTGCCTAACCTGATCCACTGTTTGACCGTGCAGGCTTGACCCAGATAACATTTTTCTTCAACATAAACCTTTCCAGCTAAAGTGACCCCGCTGCCGATAAAGACCATATCCTCAATCGTATTATGATGATTCAGCGTACTGCCAGCCAGACAGAATACAAGATTACCGACTTTTGCTTCAAGGCCAATAAAACAATAGGGATAAATAACACAACCATGACCGATTTGAGCCGTACGGGAAACAAACGCGCTTGGATCAATGAGCGTAGCCAGACGTTCAAATGGTAAATCAAGTTTTTTTGTCCAGAAAAAGTCAGCCGCAAAAAAAGCGTCCGGGAACTTGTTAAGGTCATCAAGTGTACCGAGTACCGGGTAACCGTATTTCTCCTGATCGATGCTTTTAACATCTGCATTTATAAACCCCAGCAAATTCCAGGTTTCTTTGAAATGATTAATCCGATCCACAATTTCTATCATCTCACTGGCATGGTGGCCCATTGATATAATCAATAAATCCTTCAATACAGTTCACACTCCATATCACGAATTGATGCTAGGGGCTGTCCGTTTTTTTTATTGACCACAAACCTATCGTACCTATCGTATTCGTTGTATATATAATTTATGTTATTCATTTCTGTTTTTTGCATGCTGTCTTCTCTTTAATTTATTTAACAGGGATAATGTTTCTTCCAGAACCGCTTCCCCAGCCCCTGTCTCAAGCTTGCTGACTCTGGATAAAGTGGTCTCATAACCACCCCGGTTAAAGGCACTTTCAGGTGGCAGATAACCTTCCCTGCCATTACAAAGCGTATTGACAAAGGTGCATTCGAAAGGTGATTTCTCTTTTAACAACAATCCCAGACTGGCAAATAGTTCTACAGGAAAGCCTACAATACAAATAGAGCCGATTTTAATTGTCTGTAATTCTAGCTCTGCTTCTTTATCCGGATCCTCCAGCACCTTTAACAATTCGTTAGCCAGGATTTTATCATTTCTCGCCGAATCAGGTGATTCAATGATGGCTTTTGCTTGTGCAACATCTTCGTCTGACGGTTGACGAATACCAAATGTCATGCTTGACGAACAAAGATCCAAATCAACTTCTTCGAAAAGGCGGATTTTTTCTCTCACCTTGATTACTTCACCAGCTAGGATTCTGCCTATTTTTTTGTAGTACAGCTGGTCCGTAACGATTTTCCCACGAATATCTTTATGGTTGATGTCGCCACATGCTCCGAGTATAAAAACAGTAATAAAGTTTTCACCATAGAATCGCTTTAAATCTGCACTCAGTGCCCCAATATAATCACCGCTGAATTCTGTTCCATTTACCGTCGATGCGTGGCAGGCATAGTTGACTACTGCACCAACAGGATTACCCTCCATGTCATCAATCCTTATGACGCCAACGTCAGGATCCACGGGGCCAGCCGGACTTTCTACATCAGGATTGTTTATGCCTGGATTGGTAACGATGCTGCCATTTTTCATAATGTATCGTCTGTTGAAAATAATATCCGCTTCAGTACCCAAGCCGAAGCCCAGACGTACTGCTTTTCTGTTTTGAAAAGCCAATATGGCCGAGTCTGCAGTTTTTTCCACAAAATAGGCTATGTATTGATCATTCTGTAACGATTCAAATGAGTTGTAGAGCGGTCCGCCCGTATGTGTGTGCGAAGCTGAAACCATGACATTCATCTCGTCGATGCCCGTAAATTCAGATATTCTTTTTCTTATCTTAATTTCTCGCCTGATAAAGGTTCAATACAATAATAATCTCATACAGGCATAATGTAGCCGTGCTAAAAAAGCTGACCACTGCTCCGGGTATGCAAATCGTGTGAATAAGTAACATAAACAGGGCTTGACCAGGCCATATGCCCATCCTTTTGCAGAACTCTGACCCAGTACGGGTTGCTGCCAGGTTGAACATTCTGGTCTGTAATAACCAAGTTGGCCGTACGTTGATTCCCAGAGGTCCCCATGCCGATTTTTACTTTCTGGTTAACGCCATCGGCCTGAATGATTTTATCTCCGTTCATTAAGTCACTTATATGCAATGAAAAGCTGACTGCGGTTGTGCTGAAATCAATCCTGCAATCGTCTTTATAATCCAGTTCCATTTCCAAACCAACCACATTACCTGATGTGTTCGACTTCCATTTTAGAATTTGGTTTGATGTCTGAACAATCTCGTTTTCAGAATTTTGAAAAGCCATCGTCGTATAATTTACAATTCGACCATGGTGCACAGACAATCCGCCGTCCCAGTTTGATTTTTTGCTTCTTCCTTTTGACCGGACGCCGCTCCATTGTATTTTAACGACCTTTCTGTTTACAGGTAATGTTCCTGAATAGGTATGAATGATATCCAGACCCCTGAAGATTTCTATCTCATCTATGATATCCGTTCCGATGACCTCAGCTTGAACCAGGGGTATTGCACTCGTTGTGTATTCGTCTCCCATAAGATAATGATCAGATTTTACGTGTAGTATAATCCTTTCGCCCGTTGTGCCATAACAATGTCTTTTCTTAAAGGCCTCCCACAAGCTTTTTCTGGATAATTCATCAGTATATATCCCGGTATAACCTCCTTTTACATCAAAAGACACTAATCCTCTGGAAGTTTTTCTTGTAGGAAAAGACAAGCCGGGTCTGCAGGTATGATCATCGCTTGCTGCGATAATTCCCAGTTTCAATCCTTTTCTCAAGGCATCCTCAAAAAACCATTCAAAGGTTCCATGATGAGAATGAATTTCCAGAAGATTGACGAACTCAGGATCTGCGTAGTCTAAATTGCCATGTCTTCCACCCACATGGGGAATAGCCATGACATCTTTCCTGTCATGGAACTGATCCCAAAGCGCTGATATTGGATTGCGATCGGTCCCGTCTGTATCATGCATCCCAATCTGCCAGCGATAACTTCTGTAAATCGGTTGATCATCCTCTAGATAGTACACATTGTAGTCACCCCCGGCCGGTACATTACCCGACCATTCGTATCCAAGAAATGTTATAAACCTTCCAGGCACATGGTAGTCTTTGATTTTTTGACAGACCATATTCCAACAATCATCCGTAACCTGAAAATCATTTCCCTGCCATGCAGTAAAATCCAGTAATGCACAATCCCGCGCAAAACTGAAATATTCATCCAAAGTACCCGTGCCCACGGTCTCATGTGTTTGGCCATGCATGTCTCCCCAGAACAGTTTTTCAGACGAACAGATAGCCATGCATTTCATTGGATTGGATTGACCTGTTAACCCTTTGTTGACATCTACTACCGCTGCATAATAAACGCCCTTCGTGTTAATAACAAAATTCGTCAATTTACCGATACCTTCTTCAATGCGGACAACCTCATCTCGGTTATTAAGCGAGATGATGACTTCGCCATTATATCTCTCTGCGATATTGCCCCAGCTGTCCAGAGCTCTGACAAAAACATCAAATTCATCTCCTGGTTCAACCATTGATGGCAGAATAACTTCCAAATGATCTGCAAATCCGCCGATAATGTTTATTTGAGGCTGTTCTTCCAGTTCAAAAAAGTCTCCGCTGCCGGCACAGTCTACAAGCACTTTAAACTGGTGCTCGCGCTCTCTGAATGTTTGTATCATGTAGCCTAATCCTTCAGCGGGTGAAGCACCAAACTGAATATGTATCGTGTCACCTTTTTTCAGTGATCCGTCATATACCTTGATGCTAATGCAGCTTTTCCAGGGTCGTTTATATTTGTCCGGAATATATTGAGTCCTTAATTTTGCTTCATAGCTGCCATATACCTTGACATATCCCGGCATCACGGCATTTTCAAACTGGGGTATATCCGAATCTGAAACATCTCTTCGGGCGATTATTATTTCTCCGCCATCATCAATGCCATAGGTACCGGCTTCAAAGACAATGGTCCAGGTATCTACAGCGCCTGCAATGATTTCTTTAATATTTATCCAAGCCCGACCAATTTTTTCATGCATGATTCTTTTCCTTTCACCATGTCAATTACAAATAATTGCTCCCTGATGTTTCCTTGAAGGCCGCAGGATTCAGTTTGCCATCTGCATTGATCGGCTTTCTGTTTCTCATTACGACCTGCTTGCCTTTATAGGTAAACTTTGTCTGCACAGTCTTCGGTCTGGTTGTTGTGATCAGCCAGTTTAATAAGTCATCTTTTATTTCCTTAACCAGATGCTCATATTTGTCATCAAAATAAAGGTTATTCATTTCCCAAGGATCCTGTTCCAGATCGTATAACTCTCCGAATCCATTCGGGTATTCTTCCGGAAACATTTCCTTAGGATAATATATATATCTATATTGACCTTTCCGCACGCTTTTACTCCAAGCAAACTCCGTAACGCCTATTGTATGGATAGGCTCTTTATTGCCCTTGAGAAGTCCGGTCAGTATTTTACCGTCACTTGTTTCCATGAGGTCCAGACCAATCAGGTTACACAATGTTTGTGAAAGGTCTATGGTTTCTACAATTTCTTCAACAACACTTCCTCTCTGGAAATGACCAGGCCATTTCCAGATGAAAGGCACCCTTGTTATGGCATCTGATGAAATGCCCGGAGCTTTTTCAATCATGCCATGCTCACAGGCAAAATCTCCATGATCGCTGCCATAAATTACAATGGTGTCTTCTTCCATTTGATTATCTTTCAACCAATCTATAAGCTCTCCGACAGCATAATCAACTTGACTGACGCAACCGAGATAACCATGGTATTTTCTCATTAAGCCGGCTTCATAGGTCCGCGGATAAAAGATGGTCCATTCTCCGGTTCTATCCGATTCCAGCATGTTTCTAAAATTCGGAGCTTTTAGAGACATATCATAGCCGATATTGGGCGGTAGTGTCAGATTTTTTTCATCATACATAGACCAGAACGGCTCACTGGGCGTGTACATCGTATGGGGTCTGGGCAGGCTCGCCTGCACAATGAATGGTTTTTCTTCTTCTTTTGCTTGTTTCATAAAATCGATGGTGCGGCGCACTGTCCAGCCTTCAACGGTGTCTTCATATGCCAGGTTGGAACAGCGCGCATCACATGTTGCACGGTATCGGCCGGTGATTTCCGGGAAAAAACCATCATCTCTTTTAGTGGTCAACCCTTTAGATTCCAGGTAGCTGTCGTATTCATCGGCTCCCCCAATGCTGCATTTTCTGTAAGTTTCGAGAAAAACATCACAATCATCTTCCACCCAGTATTCCGGACAGTGAATTTTGCCGATGGCTCCTGTCCTATAGCCAGCTTGCCTGAAGTGCCCGAGAATCGTTGGCAAACCACCCGGATTAGGACCATGGTTACCATAATAACCATGATTGTGCGGATATTGTCCTGACAAGTATGATACCCTGCTTGGCGTACAGATAGGATTCTGGGTAATGGCTTGATTAAAACGCACACCTTCACTGGCCATTCGATCAAGATTGGGTGTTTTGACATCCGGGTGGTTTTTGCAGCTTAATAACTTTGCATTATGCTGGTCGGAAAGAATGAAAAGCACATTCGGTTTTTTTGTCATTTCAGTTTTCTCCTTTATAATACTGCTTTAACTGACCTTTTGCTCGTTTCCTCGCTTTTTTAGTTGGTGGTGCCACATTAAATTCAGCACGCTGCGCATAATATATTTCCGTAAGCTCTTGAAAAGCTTGTTCATTCACCTGACTGGTCATTGTGAAATGATCTTTTTTCATTTCATAGTCAATGACAGCCCTTAAAAAGAAAATGCGCCATCTCCAGGATTTCCTCACGCTTTCCTGTAACTTGCTGTCAATATCTTTTACGGCGTCATATGCTTCATCGATTCCTTTTGTACGAATGATCTTATAACGTTGATTCCCTTCTTTGTCCTTTACTGTCCTTTGCCGATGCAAGGTATCTTCATAGATATTAACTATCTTAAGTATCTCATTGACAAAAACACGAGAATATTCAAACTTGATGTATTCCTGAATTGCATGGTGTGTTGTTGTTTTTCTGTTCCAGTATAAACAACCAACTACAGCCTTGTTCATATCTTCGAAAATGCCCTCAGAATAAGGGAAGCCACCCGTTACATAATCCCCACACACATCCCAGTGCTCCTGTAGATGAGCTGGATGGGGGTTGGTGCCGTAACCACCCCAGGGAGCAGCCCCGCCATACATGCTTATGTCAGTGAAATTTATCATGGGCAGATTACCCGGCACGCCGTGCTTGATTGGGTAATCAGGGAATAGACCAAAACGCATATATGAATCAGCCATAATATAGTCGGCATATCCTGTGCTTTCTCTAAATCTTTCGTCCAGTCCTTTCCATTCACCTGTTGTAAAACGATCAAAAAACCATGTACCAAGCACAATTTTGGTCTTCGGCAGGTCATTTTTAACCATGCCGGCCAGAGCTTCAACCGCCTTCAGATAGCCATTTGCGCCCCAGGGTTTACAATCACTGCAAGTGCAGCCACCCTCGTCATAGGGAAAGAAACAAAGATAATCAGGTTGCGTTTCCGAAAAAACATCCAGAAATTCTTTTCTCATTTCCTTAAGCAATTTTATTGAACCATGTTTGCTGGGACACAGTTCATTATGGTAATGGGATGCCAGTGTTTCCACATAGCCATCATGCCCACTGGTCCAGTCTGCCCTGAGTTCCACCGGACTATTTTTATATGCTTCGTTGGCAACAACCAGAAAACCTGTTTTCAAACCAAGTTCCTGACTGCTCTGCAAGATACGTTTCAGGCGCTCACTCATGTCAAGCGCCTCTGGATCAGTAATTGCCGTATAATGATGCATGTCAAACCAGACAAGAATCGCATTGAAGCCCCATATGGTCAGATCCTCGATGTATTCTTCAACTGCGCTGACCGGTGCATCATGATAAAAATTGTGCTTATGCGTTGCCAGATATATACCCCTGACTTCACCATCCGGTTCTGAAATACCCCGCCAGTTTCCTGGTTGAAAAAAACCCTCATCATAATCTGCATCCCGGAGTAATTTCCCCAAACCATACAAAACGCCCAGGTTACTCCCTCCGTAAACAATAATCTGACCCTGGTCACCATCTGTTATGCGGTATCCTTCAGCTTTTATATCTGGTGAAAGACCAATGATGATGTCAGCATTTCTGTCATCTGACTCGTACAGACGCAAACCGGTCTTTTCTTCTATTCTCCGGCTTAATAAGCGGATGATGCGTCTGACCTGCTTGTTGTCGTCCAGCATACTTTTATATTTCACTTGTTGCAACATCGTTGTCCCCCTTTACCTTACGACTCAACATCAACTTCCGGATGCGTGCGAGCTTTCTTGTGAGCATAAAAATGATTCGCTTCCTTGAATATTTGCTTCGTGTGTTGGCTTATTTCTTTATCATGATTTTCCCTTCCAATATGTAGCCTTTTTATCCGGGTCACAGAACCAGATTGGGGATATCCAGGCACACTGGCCATTCATTTGGCGGATTTCTACATGGTAGAAATCATGGTCGCTTTCCACCCTATGATCCATATACGTTTCGTGAATGCAATACCGTGATTCGGGTATAGCACGATGGACCAAAACAGCTTCTGATACATATTCCTTCATATGCATCGAACGACTTCCTGAAATCAGCTCATGTAACGTCATCAGCAGTTTTTTCCCATTCACCTGAATGTCCAAACGTGTATCAGGATTTCCCTGAATGTCCAGAATGATGGCATTCGTCTGAGGATGCAGTGTCGTTTGATTTTTAAATGTGCTGCATTTCCAAATCAGTTGTGATGGTGTTTTTTCTATGATCCTGTTGTCAAGCTTATTGATGCTCATATCATCTTCCATGCCAGGCTTGGGGGCTAATATGCTCTTGCCTCGGAAACAGGTTTCAACAGCATTTATGACACCATCTTCAACACGGACTTGTCCATTCCAATCATATCGCTCAGGAGAATATCCCCATCCCATTTCTATGCGGATCTTATATTTTTCATATTTCGTACGTCGATCAGGGAGCATTTCGCCGTTTATGATTTTCCATGGTGTCAGGTTCTTAAAGACAACGATTTTGTCTATTTCATCACATGCTTTTACGGCAATATCAATTTCTCTATTTTGCGCTTTGGTCACCACACTGCCCATCGGAAAACCATTGATGCTAAAGTGGCATATTATTTTATCGCCAGTGACAGCATAGGTTCTGCGGTTAAGAATAGCCGAAAAGATATCCTTTCGTGTCTTTTCCTCAGCCAGCACGGCTAACCTGCCATCACCATAAGATCCAGGATACCCTGCATGATGGTCAGTTGAGGCAACAAACCCAAATCGGTAACCCTGTTCAAGTCCGGTGTAGATCGTCCCCCGGGAATCTCTTGGTCCCATATCATGCAAATAAGGGTAAGGACTACGGTCTGATATCCCGCACCCATGTTTTGAATAAACCTCTGCGACCGGAGAAATTTCAGGATTAAATTCCTGCCAGTTCCCGCCACGATATCCGGGTGTATAACCAGAATGATGTAAAATAGCGATTGCCTGTACCGGGCTTATTTTGGCAATCAGGTCAGCAGGTGATCGGGCTTCAACCAGCGGCAGCTGATCGTCAGGCGAAACAATGTGGTAATCGCCATATTTACGAGAGTGCATTTCATAGCCCTGAAAAGTGATAAATTCACCAGGTGTATTTGCTTCCATGATGGTTTTACGAACCTTATCCCAATTGTCTGCAAGTTTTTTAAATCCTTTTTTGTGATAGTCCATCGCAAATTTAAGTTCAGCAATACCTTCATACATATCAGGCCACATAGCATGACCAGTGACTGAGCAAAAATCAAGGTGATTGCGGGCGGCTGAAATTGCGTTTTCAAGGCTACCAAAGCCATAGGTAATGCCACAATGATTATGGATATCGCCCCAATAGATATTCACTTTATTCCATCTCCTTCAAGATCACGCCTAACGACGATTACATCTGTAAATATCATTTTAACATCAACAGGAATGCAAACATGCTCAATTTCGTTCCGTTGTCACAAGATGGCTATGGCCACTTTTCCCGTTTCTTTGAAAATAACTGATGACAGATAAAATTGATCATGATAACATGTTAGCGTCCTAACATTGCAAGGGTATTTATGGTCGACCCGTTCAAACGCGGGTCGACCGATCCTTTATGACAGGCGGTGATAAGATGAACGATCGGCCATCGATCGGATTTGAAATCAAGACAATGTCCAATCTGATCAAGCGCGGGCTCGATGAAAGCGGTCTTGACAAGGACATGGAAGGTCTGACCAGCATGCAAGGCTGGATTATCGCTTTTATTTATAAAAAAGAACAGGCGCTGGTTGATGTTTTTCAGCGTGATCTGGAAAAGGAATTTGATATCCGAAGATCAACCGTCACCGGCCTAATCAAATTGATGGAGCAGAACCAATTGATCACCCGTGAACCGGTGCCACAGGATCGGCGTTTGAAAAGTCTGAAACTGACGGTTCGCTCCCGCAGCATCTATGAACGGGTTTCAGAAAAATTCAGACAAATGGAAGATCGTCTGCGGACCAACATACCGGAGCAGGAGATTGGTAGATTTCTCGAAATTCTGAAAAAGATCAAGCAGAATATCAGCTGATGTAAACAGCGTTTAACGCGCACGCATGATGACCTGAAATGGAGATTGTTATGATCAGAACGCTGGCAAAAAGTATCAGGGAACAAAAAAAAGCTTCACTTCTTTCCCCTTTCTATATCTTTTTCGAGGTTATACTGGAAGTACTTATTCCCTTTTTAATGGCCTATCTTATTGATTTCGGCATTGAAGCCGGCAATGTCAGCTATGTCCTGAGGATGGGAGCCACCCTGGTCCTGGCAACAGCTGTTTCACTGCTTTGCGGTGTCCTGGCCGGACACTACGCGGCCAAGGCTTCGGCTGGCTATGCCAGAAATCTGCGCCATGATATCTTCTATTCCGTTCAGAATTTTTCCTTTTTCAACATTGATCGATTTTCGACCGCCAGCCTGATCACCCGGTCTACAACGGATGTCACCAACATTCAGAATGCCTATCAGATGCTCATCCGGGTTGCGATACGCAGTCCTGTGATGTTTGCCTTCTCCCTGTTCATGGCTTTCAGTGTCAACCGGTCACTCTCATTGGTCTTCATCGCTGTTATCCCCTTTCTCGCTGGCGGCCTGTATCTGATCATCCGGCATGCCCACCCGATCTTCAAGCGGGTGTTCAAAACGTATGACCGGCTGAACAATGTCGTCCAGGAAAATCTGCGCGGTATCCGTGTGGTCAAAGCCTACGTTCGCGAGGGATATGAAAAAAAGAAATTCACCTCGGTTTCTCAAGAAATTTTTCAAGACTTTACGAAAGCCGAAAAGCTGCTCGCTTTCAACGGACCCTTGATGCAGACCTCCATGTATATGATCATTCTTATGATCGCCTGGTTCGGCGCACATCTGATTGTCAACGATCGGATGACGACCGGCCAGCTGGTCAGCCTGATCGCCTACGCGATGCAAATCCTGATGAGTCTGATGATGCTTGCAATGGTGTTTGTCATGATCACCATCTCCCGGGCGTCGGCAGAGCGTGTGACGGAAGTGCTGACCGAACAGAGCAGTCTGCGCAATCCAGCACAGCCGATTTTCGAAGTTCCGGATGGCTCGGTAGATTTTCAGCATGTGTCCTTTGGATATGCCGGGCAGGAAGGAAACTATTGCCTGAAAGATATCAATTTGCATATCGACTCCGGCCAGGTCGTCGGCATTATTGGAGGAACCGGTAGTGCCAAATCCACCCTGATCCAGCTGATACCTCGTCTATACGACGCGGTTGAGGGGCAAGTCAGCGTCGGCGGTATCGATGTGCGCGACTATGATATCAAGTCACTGCGCGATCAAGTCGCGGTGGTACTCCAGAAGAATGTGCTTTTTTCCGGAACAATCCGCGAAAATCTGCGTTGGGGCAATCAGACAGCAAGCGATGAAGAACTGATTCGTGTCTGTAAACTGGTACAGGCTCATGACTTCATCATGGCCTTTCCCAAAGATTATGATACCTATATCGAGCAGGGCGGTTCCAATGTGTCCGGCGGGCAGCGCCAGCGGATCTGTATCGCAAGAGCGCTGCTGAAACAGCCGAAAATTCTGATTCTTGATGACTCCACCAGCGCGGTTGATACCCGAACGGAAGCACTGATCAGGCAGGGTCTGCAGTCTGAGATTCCCAATACGACCGTATTCATCGTCGCCCAGCGGATCAATTCCGTTATCGACGCGGATCAGATCATCGTCATGGACGACGGTGTCATCGACGGAATAGGCGATCATGAAACACTGCTTCAGACGAACGCGATCTATCGTGAAGTGTATGACTCACAGCAGAATGGAGGCTCAATTAATGAAAGCGCCTGACCATAAACGGCTAAAACCGCCGCCACCTCGTGTTATGTTGAAAAATATCAAACGTCTGCTGCAGATCATGGCGGAAGGCCATCAGCTTAAGCTAATGCTGGTCTTTGTCTTCATCATTGTCAGCGTACTCGCCAATGTCGCGGGGTCGTTGTTTCTTGAGATCCTGATCGATGACCATATCGCGCCGCTAATGACTATGGAAATACCGTATTTTGGAGATCTGCTCCTGGTCATCGGCCTGATGGGTATAATTTATCTGAGCGGTGTTTTCGCGTCACTGTTCTTCAACCGGATAATGGTCGATATCGCCCAGAACGCGATGAAGAAAGTCCGTGACACGATGTTTACGCAGATGCAGGAACTGCCGATCCAATACTTCGATACCCATTCGCACGGCGACCTGATGAGTCGCTATACCAATGACACCGATACGCTGCGCCAGCTGATCACGCAAAGCCTGCCCCATATGTTCTCTTCACTGATGACGGTTATTTTCGTCCTCGTTGCCATGCTGATGACCAGCCCTCACCTGACGGTGATGGTTCTGCTGTTTTCCGTCCTGATCATTTTCGTCAGCCGCAAAGTCGCGTCACGCAGCGGCCGTTTTTTCCGAGAACAACAGATCGCGCTGGGCCGGACCAATGGTTATATTGAAGAACTGATCAATGGCCAGAAGGTGGTCAAGGTCTTCAACTATGAAGACAAGGCCAAGGAATCCTTTGATCGGCTCAATAACGATCTGTGTTACCAGGCCACACAGGCCAATCGTTTTGCCAATATCCTGATGCCAATTATGGGCAATATGGGTCATCTGCAATACGTTCTGATCGCGATCGCCGGCGGTCTGCTGGCCGTCAACGGCGTCGCCGGCCTCAGCTTGGGTGCCATTGCGGCCTTCCTCCAGCTCAGTCGCAGTTTCAGCATGCCGATCAACCAGATCTCTCAGCAGATCAACGCGGTTATCATGGCGATGGCCGGAGCCGATCGTGTCTTTCAGCTGATGGACGAGACACAAGAAGCCGATCACGGTGATGTTACGCTGGTGCATGCCTGTCTTGACGAACAGGGCGAATTAACGGAAACCTGTGACCGGACCGGACTTTGGGCCTGGAAACAGCCTCATATGGACGGCAGTTTCACCTATCGCAAACTGGAAGGCGATGTCCGGCTCGATAATGTTGATTTCAGTTACGACGGAAAGACCGTAGTTCTGAAAAACATCAATCTGTTCGCTGAACCAGGTCAGAAAATTGCGTTCGTCGGCGCGACTGGAGCCGGAAAAACCACCATAACCAATCTGCTGAATCGTTTTTATGATATTAATGACGGCAGTATCCGCTATGATGGCATCAACATCAATCAAATCCGCAAGCCTGACCTGCGCCGGTCACTGAGCATGGTTCTTCAGGATACCAACCTGTTTACCGGCACCGTCCTGGACAATATCCGTTATGGCCGACTGAACGCGACCGATGAAGAGATCGTCGAGGCCGCCAGGAGAGCCAACGCACACGGTTTCATTTCCATGCTGCCGGAAAGTTACGAAACCCAGCTAACCGGCGATGCCTCCGGACTCTCACAAGGCCAGCGCCAGCTGATATCCATTGCCCGCGCTGAAATCGCGGACGCACCTGTCATGATTCTCGACGAAGCGACTTCGAGTATTGACACGCGGACGGAAATCATCGTACAGCGCGGGATGGATGCGCTGATGAAAGAGCGGACCGTCTTTGTCATCGCCCACCGCCTGTCTACCGTCCGCAACGCGGATGTGATCATGGTGCTCGATCAGGGCGAGATCATCGAGCGGGGCTCCCATAACGAGCTGCTGCAGGCACAGGGCGTCTATTATCAGCTTTACACTGGGGCAGCAGTTCTCAGCTGAGTATGGCTTATAAAAACCGGACGGGATATGTGGTGTTTACAGGCATGGTTTCGGCATCATTTCTTTCGCTCTTTTATGACTGAACAAGCGCCATGGCAATGCTAGCCCAGCGATCGAGTCGCATTGGCTTATATTTCACAGTGCTGATATCCTTGAGAATCAGCTCTTGCGGACATCTTGATATCCTTTGTCCGCGGTTTATCTGGCCGGTAACCATCCGCGGGCAATGCATCGGTAAACGCACCGGTACAGTGGATCAGTGACTGCGGCCCTGTGAGAAGGCCCTGCTCCTCCAGCTGATCCAGCATCTGCATATAATCCAGCATCTGCATATAGCCGATGACCATGCGTCGGGCTAAGTCAAGCATGAAGTCCGGCCGGTCAACCAGGGCATACAAGATATTCTCAACACCCATCCACGTACTGAGCGGATCCCAAACCAAAAGATAAGGATCCATCCCCTGAGCGCGAACCTCAAGGATACCGTCAAACAGATCATGAGCTTGTGCCAGCCTTGCCAGTAAAATCGTTGCATTATTAAAATGAAATATTAATGCGCATTGAACATCATCCTATGGCACTGTGGAAGTGTTTAAACAAGTAGTTTATTGTCATACTTTATCATCCAATCTTCAGACAAAATTGTCTTATGTCAGTATGACGGATATAATAATATCAATATAAATTTATTCGGAAGCGAGGCTGAAAATGAACAATGACGTGACCTCATGCTACGATGCAGAAGCTATTGTTAGTCGAAACACCTATCAAAAGATTGCAAAATTTAACCAGGATAGAAACTGGGATCAATTTCACACCCCAAAAGATCTTTCCATATCCATAAGCCTGGAAGCTGCTGAGTTGCTGGAATGCTTTCAGTGGTCTGGTTCAGACCTGCATGTTCATCAGAAAAAAGAAAAAATCATCGAAGAAACAGCTGACATACTAATCTACGCTCTACAAATGTGTCAGGTTCTAAAGATCGATCCGGAAGAGATTATAAAAAACAAACTGGCTCAAAACGAATTGAAATACCCTGCGGATAAAGCTTACGGCAGTGCGCTCAAATACACAGAGTTACAGAGGCTGCCAGAAAAGCAAGATTCACCTGACGGTACGGACAAATGATCGTCTATGCCGCAACAAGAAGCTCATTTATGGACGATGCCGATCAGGACACATTAATTGACAGCATTTGCAAAGGTTTTAGAAACAAATTAGGCCATCCCAACATAGCTGAAGTCAGATCCTGGAAAAATTCGCTCGGCTACATGTACAAGGTCCTAAATGATCATGATGTGCCTGATGACGCTGGCGTTGCGATTGAATTCAAACTGCCGAGCAGCTCGCGTCGCGTTGACTTTATCATTTCCGGTCGTGATCATAAGGGTCAGGATAATGTAATTATCATTGAGCTTAAGCAGTGGGAATCGGCAAAAGCCGTACCCGGTGCTGAAGGTATGGTAGAAACTTTTATTGGCGCCGGTATACATTCCGTAACACATCCATCCTATCAGGCATGGTCATATGCCGCCTTTTTCCGGGATTATAATGTTGCAGTACAGGAACAACCGGTTCATCTGTATCCTTGCGCCTATCTTCACAATTACAGGCGCAGCAATCCCGAAGATCTTCTCTCCTCCCAGTACAGCGTGTACACAGAAAAAGCACCGCCCTTTATGCATGGAGAAATAAAGGCATTACGTGATTTCATCAAACGCTATATCCATTATGGTGATAATAAAGAAACACTCTACCTGATCGATAACAGTGAGATCAGGCCATCAAAATCGCTGCAGGATCTTCTGGCATCTATGCTTAAAGGCAATGAGGAATTCATACTTATTGATAGTCAGCGTCTTGTTAATGACACAGCCATGATCCTGGCTGCTTGTGCAAAATCAGAAAATGCGAAGAAAGTCATGATTGTTGAAGGTGGTCCTGGTACTGGCAAGTCAGTTGTAGCAATTAACCTGTTGGTTAAAATGACACAGCAGGACATGTTGGTACAATATGTGACAAAAAACGCTGCTCCTCGTCACGTTTATGAAGCCAAACTTTCCGGTTCATTGCTCAAAAGCCGCATCAGCAATCTGTTCCAGACATCAGGCGCTTACGTCGATGCGCCTTCAAACAATCTGGATGTTCTGATTGCTGATGAATCTCATCGTCTGACTGACAAATCAGGAATGTTTCGCAACAAAGGTGAAGACCAGATAAAAGAGATAATCAACGCATCTCGATTGTCAATTTTCTTTATTGATGAATCACAAAGAGTCACAACCACAGACTTCGGCTCGGTTGATAAGATCCAGCATTTTGCCAGAATGTATGGAGCTGAAATCACGCGTATGCGACTGGATTCACAGTTTCGCTGCAATGGCTCTGATGGTTATATAGCCTGGCTTGACGATGTGCTTGATATTCATGAAACAGCTCAAGACACGGCCTTCCTCGATAACTATGATTTTCGGATATTTGACAGTCCGTCCGAAGTCAGAGATATGATTTATCCTTAGATGACGCCAAATGTAGAACTACATTTTCGTCATCCCCAATATCTTGTTTTTGAATTGATCCACACGCACCATGGATGGTATCTGAACGTCCATAAGGNNTCCGAAGTCAGAGATATGATTTATCAGCTTAACAGAGATCGTAACAAGGCTCGATTGCTGGCTGGTTATTGCTGGAATTGGGATAAAGATAAACGCGATAATCCGGAGCATGCTGATATTGAATTTCTTGATTTTGATTTCCGGATGAGCTGGAACCTCGGCAATACCTCCACCTGGGCAATCGACCCGGAGTCTGTCGATAAGGTTGGCTGTATTCACACATCTCAGGGACTCGAGTTTGAC
>LSQX01050476.1_pt1 | contig 40156 bp, 35 predicted proteins | sample 654561 | NCBI WGS metagenome assembly LSQX01 (sample SAMN04489861, study PRJNA283612) | anaerobic digester metagenome | isolation source: 4 biogas reactors fed with cattle manure at either 37C or 55C with and... | place: Denmark: Kongens Lyngby | collected 2014 | reverse complement strand
AATTTTGAAAGAACCTATTTTTATTTAATTTAAATCAAGTTTTAAGAATTGAAAGAAAGATTTTTGAAAGAATTAACTCCATTTGAGGGAATTATTCGAAAAGTATTGTGTTCATTAAGGGTTTAAATAAAACGCAAACAACGAAAGCAGAATTATTTAGACAAAATTTTAAACCATTATAAACACAAATGAATACAAGATATTTAGATTTAATTGAGCAATCCTTTTATTTTCCTACGGAAGAATTTAAGCTGGTAGATGGGAACCTACAGTTTCATGGCATTGACATCATGCAACTTATTGAGGAACACGGGACACCGCTTAAATTTACTTACCTCCCGAAAATTTCGCAAAACATCCAAAAAGCAAAAGGTTGGTTTGATGCCGCACGAAAAAAACTCGGTTACAAAGGAAAATACAGTTATTGTTATTGTACCAAAAGTTCGCATTTTCACCACGTATTGGAAGAAGCATTGAAGAATGATATTCACATCGAAACTTCCTCGGCTTATGACATCAACATCGTAGAAAATCTTTTGGAAGAGGGATTGATGACCACGGATCAATATGTGATCTGCAATGGATTTAAACGCAATCAATACATTGAAAACATTGCGCGTCTAATCAACAACGGTCACAAAAAGGTCATTCCAATCATCGATAATCTGGAAGAACTTCCGCTTTTATTGGAAGCGACCGATAAAAAAATGGAAATCGGAATTCGGATTGCTTCGGAGGAAGAACCAAAATTTGAATTTTATACGTCCCGTTTGGGAATTGGTTATAAAGACATCGTTCCTTTTTATAATAATTATATTAAAGATGAAAAAAATGTAAAGCTAAAAATGCTGCATTTCTTCATCAATACAGGGATCAAGGACAATTCCTATTATTGGAACGAACTTACCAAATGTCTTCAGGTCTACGTGAAACTAAAGGAAGTTTGTCCAACTTTGGACAGTTTGAACATCGGTGGCGGATTCCCTGTAAAGAATTCGCCGAGTTTCGAATTTGACTACGCTTATATGGTGGAGGAAATCCTGAACCAGATCAAAATCATCTGTGACGACTGGGAAATTCCGGTTCCGCATATTTTTACGGAATTTGGAAGTTTTACAGTAGGAGAGAGCGGCGCCATGATTTACAAAGTTCTTCAACAGAAAAAACAAAACGACCGTGAGTCCTGGAACATGATCGATTCTTCATTCATGACGACTTTGCCCGATGCTTGGGCGATTAATAAAAGATTTGTATTATTTCCCATTAACCGATGGCAGGACAGATACGAGCGGGTTTTGCTGGGCGGACTGACTTGCGACAGCGATGATTATTATAATTCCGAACAGCACGTCAATGCGATTTATTTGCCGAAATTTAATACCAATAAACCACTTTATGTAGGATTTTTCAATACGGGTGCTTATCAGGATAACATCAGCGGTTTTGGTGGAATTCACCATTGCCTGATTCCCCAGCCTAAATATTTACTCATCGACGAAAATTATGAAGTCGAAGTGTTTTCCGAACAACAAACCCACGAAGAAGTTTTGGATATTTTAGGTTATAATCAGTACCATAAATCAAAAAAGAAAAACGATAAAACAAAATAAAATGAGCAAAGGACCTGTAAGTAAGTTTATTGAACACAATTACCGTCATTTCAATGCGGCTGCTTTAATGGACGCAGCAAAAGGATATGAAGCACACCTGAACGAAGGTGGGAAAATGCTGATTTCACTGGGCGGAGCTATGTCAACGGCCGAATTGGGCGTTTCATTAGCTGAGATGATCCGTCAGGACAAAGTACATATTATTTCCTGTACAGGTGCCAATCTGGAAGAAGATGTAATGAACCTTGTGGCACATTCTCATTATAAAAGAATTCCAAACTGGAGAGATTTGACACCCGAACAAGAGCGTGAATTACTCGATACGCATTTCAACCGGGTGACCGATACTTGTATTCCCGAAGAGGAAGCCTTCCGTCGTTTGCAGAAACATTTGGAAGACGTTTGGCACGCAGCTGAAGAAAAAGGAGAACGCTATTTGCCGCACGAATACCTTTATCAAGTCGTGAATTCAGGTGTTTTGGAAGAGTATTATGAAATCGATCCGAAGGATTCCTGGATTGTGGCAGCGGCTGAAAAGAATTTGCCGATTGTATGTCCGGGATGGGAAGATTCCACTACCGGAAATATTTTCGCTTCCAACGTCATCAAAGGAAACCTGAAAGCTTCGACTGTAAAATCAGGAATTGAATATATGATTTATTTGACCGAATGGTACCGAGCGAATTCCGATGGAAAAGGTGTAGGATTCTTCCAAATTGCCGGAGGAATTTCGGGTGACTTCCCAATTTGTGTGGTTCCGATGATGTACCAAGATTTGGAATGGACAGACGTTCCTTTCTGGTCGTATTTCTGTCAGATTTCAGACTCTACAACATCTTATGGATCTTATTCGGGCGCCGTTCCAAATGAGAAAATTACTTGGGGGAAACTGGACATCGACACACCTAAATTCATGATCGAATCAGATGCGACCATTGTTGCACCGTTAATTTTCGCATGGATTTTGGGGCAGTAAGAATCTAATTTTTGGATATATTTAAAACTCTTTCTAATTTAGGAAGAGTTTTGTTTTTTCACAAAGTATGAAAACATTTCTATATATCTCGATATTGAGTTTACTCATTTCTTGTTCAACTTCTTTAAGTACAAGAGCAATGGAGAAAAAATCAGAAGGTTTATACGGTTATTCAGAAAAAAATCCGATTAAAGTAGGAGGTGCCATGCAAGGTGAAGGACCTGCACGTGAAAGAGAATATTTAAATTCTTTAACCGGGATGAACGGTGAGTCGGTTTCATTTTTCCGCTTAGGAAGTTGTTGTCCGTTTGAGACAGAAAACAGCGGAATGGGCATGGGGATGCTCGACAGATATTCCGTTACCTACGAAGGAAAAGAGGATACTGTGGTTCTCTATATCAATATGTACGACGAAGATGTACAATACGCCCCGGAGGGATTTAAATTTAAATTTTAATCAATAAAATCCACCGTAGCGAAGGAAGCTTCCCAAAATCAATAAAGCGATTCCGAGCAGGCTGACCATTGTGATGTGAATTGCCATTTCATTTAAGCGATCGATTCCTTTTCTTAATTTAGGGAGAACTCTCGTCTGAGCACTTATGGCAAATAAAACGGTTATCAAAAGCAAAATTATCTTTAGGGAAATTACGGTTTCCATCGAAGAAGAAAACTGAAACCAATCTTTTGGACCAATTCCAAAATCCAGACTCATCCAAATCCCGGTAATGACTAAAAACAACAAAGCAGGCATTCCGAGAGGCTCAAAACTTTTTTCAAATTTTAATAATCGTTCTATATCCCTTGATTTTAAAACTCCAGGCAAAATTATCCACCACAAATAAAGGTGTCCACCCACCCAAATGGCCATGGAAATCAGATGTATTATCAATAAAATATGATGGGTCATGGGTTGATATTTGATGTAAATTTAAGAAAATCATCTTCTGAAATCCCAAGGGGCGATAGGATTACTATCTCGCCAGAGACCAACTTTATTTTTTCTGGCTTCTTTTTCTAATTTAGCGTAGGAGCGATCGTTGAAATAACGCATGAAATGCCAAGCCATGCCCAATCTCACCATTTCCTTATTGATGTTTTTACCTTCTACATCATAAATCACACAAACGTATCGACCGTGAATATCTTTTTCGTAAAATTCAACATAAACTTTTTGACCAAAACAGAGTTCTGATAAGGTTTGGCGAGACCGACTTGAAAAAGCTTGTTTACGTTCAGGTGCATCAATATGAGCCAAACGAATTCGCTTGGGCGTTTGACCATCCAAAACTTCGACAGTATCGCCATCGATAATTCGAGTTACCTTACCTTGAAAGACTTCGCGGTCTGTGTCAAGGATAAATGAGCCTTCTTTAGAACTATCCCAAAGAACGCTTTCAGCTGAACTTTGAGGCTCACAAGCTACCAAAGAAATGATGAGAAATACAAAAAAAGGAATTCTAAAATTATTCATTTTAATTAGTAAATGGAATTGGGATGAAATACAAATTTGCGATTTTTTATGGATTTTAATCTTCCCATCCACAAAGTGTTTTACCTCTTTTCTTAGCTTCTTGGACTGATACTTTGATGATTTGATGTTTGCAATTAGAAAGCCCGCGACAATTTTTTGTGTAATGGTACTTTTTAGCATTTGAACTATTGCAAAGGTAAACTGAGCTTTGAGATGAAATTTCTAAGGGAGTAAAAGAGGAAGCTAAACTTAGAATTAAAAAAGCAGAGAGAATTTTCTTTTTCATATTTAAATCATATTAAAGTTAAATCTAAGTTTCTATTGTTGAAATTCCAAATTAACGACTAAATACTAAATCCCGACGATGATAAACTCCTAAATGCACAAAAAAATCAGGTATAGATTTAATTCGTGAGTCAATTTTCAATATATATTTGGATAAAAGAATAAAAAAGAGCCGTATCTTTTGAAAACGGCTCTTATTTTGACTGTGAAGCGACAATTATTTTTTGATGATTTTCTTCGTAATAGTTCCTTCGTCTGATTTAATATAAACCATATAAACACCGGCAGGGAACGTACGGAAATCAATGGAGTCGTTGTTCTTCATTGAAGTCAACTGATTAGTGTAAAGATTTTGTCCCATTTGGTTAAACACGATAATTGATACATTGTTCAATTTTTGATTTGTATTGATGTTTAGTTTATCTACAACCGGATTTGGATAAACGCTGATGGATTCAGACATATCAAAATTCTGAACAGACATAGGAGCGTCAACACCTGTAATTACAAGCGCATACTCCTGAAAATTGATTTCCGGAGCGGGTGTGATGGGTGTTTGCAGGCTTCCTTTGTGTGAAATTGTAATTGTATAAGTTTGTCCGGCAACCGGGCTTTCGATGTAAACTTGTTCTAAGTTGTCCACGAAATTATCTTCTTGAGTCGCTGCAGCAGCAGGATTTTCAGGATCTAATTTCCATGGGGAATAAGTAGTAGTTCCGTCATTTACTCTCAAATCCAAATCGTTTACTAATTTTGGTGTGCGATCGTTTAAAGGTACGGCATTTTGTGGAACGCCTTCTCCTGCTGGATCGATCCAAGCAATACTTACTTTGATAGGTTCTTCTCCTTTGGCCGTTACGGTTATGGTATGAGTGTTTCCATCTAGTAATTTTCTATTTTCAGTTATTGCATTTTGATTTGAATTCAAAATGATTTCTGCGGCTCCTAAAGCATTTACCAAACCATATCCGAATTTATAATCAGGTCCTGTGTAAAGCCCCGATTCAAATGCACTGTGGGTGAGGATAGCTTTCATCATATCTGAACGCAAATATTCATTTCCATTTGAACTTTGCATTTTAATTTGTTGCAATAGAACACCTACTCCGGCTGCTGCTGGAGAAGAGAAAGAAGTTCCGCTCCAATTCGTATAGCTGGTTGATGAAGTGGAAGTAGGAGCATAAACGCTTTGACCAATAGCTGTAATTTCTGGTTTAATTCTACCATCGTCTGTAGGTCCAAAGCTTGAAAAGCTTGTTTCTATCACATCAAAAGGTTCTTCATATCTTGTTCCGTCCAATGGCAAAATAGCTCCAACTGCTATGAGGTTTTTAGGGGTAGTTCCCGCAAAGCTCAGACAGTCATATCCATAGTTGGCTACACAGTTTTTGGGACGGTACGTATTGGAAGAAACCCACTGTCCTGAACTATTTCTAACGTAATGATTAACTACACCATTGGGGCCTGTCATGTTATTGTTTCCAGAGGATTTGAACATACTGTGCTGTGGGGCATTATATAAAATAGCATCTATGTATGCATCATAGTCACTATAAGCTCCAAACATAGAAGACTCCGTTTCAGATTGTGAAGTGTCCCCAAACCAATACCATCCATATCCTGCCCCCCAATTACCTTCAGCCCATCCTACGATGGTTCCATAAGAGTGATTTGAAATCATATAATTTTCATTCTCAGGATCAGAGGACTCAGCCGCCATTTCCGAAGCAGCATTTCCTTGAAAGTTTAAAGCTTTAATGAAAACATCTGGAGCCATCCCTTTGGCCAAAGGGGTAACACCTGATGCGCCAATTACACCTGCTACACCTGTCGCATGACTAGATAGTGGCACATCAGCTTCAAGCATAACGACTCTTCCGATGAGCTCTTGGTGGTTCAACAAAACATTTCCACCATCCCAAATATAGGCAGTCATTCCATCACCGGTGACAGCAAAGCCATTTTCAAAATCTCCAGAATTCAAATAATCAACATTCATCGAGTTAATTTGGCGGGTATCATCTACATGATAATAAACAGAAGCTCCATTGTAAATTCCCTGAAATCCTGATTCTATCAGAGATTCGGTACTTAAACCCGTTCGATTGCTTTCAAACTCTACGTCTTGATTGTATTTAGTTTCTAATTCAGCTGCAATTCTTTGCAACTCTTTTTCATTTACTTTTTCTTGCGCATTCAAAGAAACTCCAACCAGGAGTGAAGCCACAAGTACAATTTTTTTCATATTACCCTTTATTGTATTTTATAGACATCAAATATAGAAATTTTTGCAGTAAATTGACCATAATTTAATACAATTGATTTACCCTCAATCTTTTCCACCGTTGCTACGCTGTTACTGTCTTTTATTTTTACGCGATCACCAACTTTCAGATTTTCAATTGTTTGTTTTATAATCTCTTTTTTCTTTTGTTCAATTTTCTTTTGCTCCTCAACGATCGTTTCCTTATTTTTCTTTAATTCTTTTTGAATTTCTTTCTGAACGATTTTTTCCTTCTTCTTTTCAACTGCAAGTGATTTAGTTTTCTTGGAATTCTCCATTTCAACCCATTTCAGGAATTCTCCGATTAATTTCTTCTTGTTTTTTGATTTCAAATAATCATCGGCCCAGTCTTTCATTTTCTTACCAACTTGAAGCGTTTTCAATTCATTGTCGTACAACTGCTGAAAATCAACGAGTTTCTCACGGATTTTCTCGTGGGTCGATTCCAGTTCTTTGCTCTGAGATTCTGAAGTTTGTTTTAATTCCCGGACCTGATCTTTTGTTTTCTGAATTTCAAACTTTTCCTGCTGAAGTTTCAAAATGGTTTTATCAAGACGAACTTTGTCCTGTTCCACTTTCTTTTTGGCCCGATTGATCAGACGAAACGGAATTTTGTTCTTTTCCGCCACTTCAAAAGTAAACGAACTTCCGGCCTGACCAATTTCCAGTTTGTACAAAGGATTCAGTGTTTTCTCATCAAAAAGCATACTGGCATTGATGGCCTCTGGCAAATTTTCCGCTGCAATTTTGATGTTGGTATAATGTGTGGTAAAAATTCCAAAAGCTTTTCTCTCATAGAATTCTTCAAAGAAAACTTCGGCCAAAGCTCCACCGAGTTCCGGATCCGATCCGGTTCCGAATTCATCCACCAAAAGCAAGGTGTTATCGTCAACATTTCTAATGAAATAAGACATTTGCTTTAAACGATAACTATAAGTGCTTAATTGATTTTCAATCGACTGATTATCGCCTATATCTGTAAATATTTTATCGAAAAATCCAACTTCGGATTTGGGATGAACCGGAATTAAAATTCCGCTTTGAATCATCAGTTGATTTAATCCGATGGTTTTCAAGGTTATACTTTTTCCGCCTGCATTGGGTCCCGAAATGATGATAATTCGTTGATTTTCATCCATTCGTAAAGTTTGTGGAATGGTTTTTAATTTCTTTTCTGAATTGGACAAATAAAGCAATGGATGATAAGCATCGGTCAGATTGAGGATTTTTTCGGGTTTGATTTCAGGAAGTGTTCCATTGATTTTCAGCGAAAACTGAGCTTTTGCCTGAGTAAAATCAAAATACTCCAATAAGTCTTCATATTCTTCTAAAAGGTTTTTGTGAACCGCAATTACAGCCGTTAGTTTTCGCAGAATTTTAATGATTTCCCGACTTTCTTCTTCCTTTAATTCTTCCAATTCACGATTGGGTTTTTGTACGCTTTCGGGTTCGATAAATGAAATTGAACCGGTTTTGGAAGTTCCCAAAAGTCTTCCTTTGACTCTTTTTCGAACCGAAGATAACACGGCCAAAACTCTTTTGTCGTCCACTACGGTTTCTTTGATATCATCCAGAAAACTCAGATTGTGCGTGATGGATTTTTTAAACAAATCAGAAATTCGGGCCGAAACCTGTTTCATTTGTTTTCTGATTTCGAAAAGTTCGGGACTTGCGTCGTCTTTTATTTCGCCGTGCCGATTAAAAACGGCATCAATTTCCTTGACAATTTCCTTTTCATATACGACTTCAGAAACGAGAGAATTTAGTTCGGGAAAATACTCTTCAAATTTTGAAATAAATTTGGTTATTTCTTTGATTTGAAGCGAATTGGATTTAATCTGAAAAAACTGTTCAGCATTGAGGTAATAATTTTCGATTTCCAGTCGGGGCAGAAAATCCTTCATATAATAAAATTCCGAAAAAGGAATTCGGTTTTCGCTTTCAAAACTTGAAAGATATTCGTTTGTCGTATTTAAATCCTGAATCAAATGTGAAATATTTTGATAGGGTTTTAACTCCAAAATCAATTGGGAAGTTCTTTCATTAAAAGCAAATTCCGCAATTTTCTCCAAAATCTTCGGAAATTCCAAGTCGTGTAAAGTCTGTTCAGATACCTGCATCCCTGCAAAATTAAACTATATTTGGAAATCAGAATTTAAATTTAATGGATGTAAAGATTGAACCTTCCTGGAAAGAAGTGTTGAAAGAGGAATTTGATAAATCTTATTTTAAAAATTTGGTCGAATTTGTTCGGTTGGAATACCAATCCCAAAAAGTTTATCCGCCCGGAAAACTCATTTTTTCGGCTTTTGATCATACACCTTTTGACAAAGTAAAAGTTGTTTTGATTGGTCAGGATCCTTATCATGGAGCTGGTCAGGCGCATGGACTCAGTTTTTCGGTTCCGGAGGGAATTGCACAGCCACCGAGTCTGAAAAATATTTTCAAAGAATTGAATACTGATTTAGGAATTCCGATTGCAAAAAGCGGAAATCTGGAAAGATGGGCAGACCAAGGCGTTTTATTGTTAAACGCAACTTTGACGGTTCGGGCATCGCAAGCCGGCTCTCATCAGAAAAAAGGTTGGGAAGAATTTACCGATGCAGCCATCCGGAAATTATCAGAGCAAAAAGAAAATCTGGTTTTTATTTTATGGGGTGCTTATGCGCAGAAGAAAGGAAGCATTATCGATACCGAAAAACATTTTATCATCAAATCTCCACATCCATCTCCCTTTTCTGCCTATAATGGATTTTTTGGAAGCAAACCTTTTTCTCGAACCAATGCTCACCTTAAATCTTTGGGAAAAGAAGAAATAAACTGGTGATTTAAATTGGATTTCTTGGGGTTTATTCGTCAGTTAAGCTTTAAATCCTTAATTTTGAACTCCAAAAATTTTAAAGCAAATCACTATGAAGTCATTCATTGAATACGAAGAAAATTCAGATTTTTCCATTTATAATATTCCCTTTGGTGTGGGCATTTTTTCAGATGATGAAATTGCCTGCGTCACTCGAATTGGAGATACGGTCATCAATCTCGCGGTTTTGTACGACCAAGGTTATTTTGATGAATTTAATTTGGGAGAAAATGTTTTCGAAGCTTTTACTTTGAATGAATTTATCTCGCTTGGAAAGTCGGTTACTGTTCCGGTTCGTGAGCACATTCAAAAATTATTATTGGAAGGATCTGAGCTTTCTAAAGACGAAGAAACTCAATTGGAAGCTTTTCACAACATCGAAAAAGTATCGATGCAATTGCCGGTTCACGTTCCGAATTACACCGATTTTTACAGCAGCATTGAGCACGCGACCAATGTTGGTAAAATGTTCCGCGATCCCGATAATGCACTTCTTCCCAATTGGAAACATTTGCCGGTGGGCTATCACGGAAGGGCTTCTTCGATTGTGGTTTCGGGTACGCCGATTTACCGTCCAAAGGGTCAAACCATGCCGCCCAATGCCGATAAACCCGTATTTGGTCCAAGCCAAAGACTTGACTTTGAATTGGAAATGGCGTTTATCACAAATTCCTATACGGATTTAGGTGAAACGATTTCCACTACTGAAGCAGAAGATCATATTTTCGGGATGGTTTTGTTCAACGATTGGAGCGCGCGTGATGTTCAAAAATGGGAATATGTACCATTGGGGCCATTTTTGGCGAAGAATTTCGGATCTTCAATTTCGCCCTGGATTGTAACATTGGAAGCTTTGGATCCTTTCCGAGTGAACGGTCCGGAGCAGGAGCCTGAAGTTTTACCTTATCTGAAATACGAAGGAAAGAAAAATTTTGACATTCATTTGCAGACTTTAATTCAGCCGGAAAATGGAGAAGAAAATCTGATTTGTACCAGCAATTTCAAATATATGTATTGGAATATGGCGCAACAACTGGCGCACCACACCGTAAACGGATGTAATCTGGAAGTGGGCGATATGTATGCGAGCGGAACCATCAGCGGAAAAACGGAAGATTCTTTTGGATCCATGCTGGAACTGACTTGGAGCGGAAGCAAACCACTCAAATTAAATGATGGTTCGGAACGAAAATTCATCGAAGACAATGATACCGTTATCATGCGTGGATGGTGCGAAAAAGATGGAATTCGAATTGGATTTGGAGAGGTTTCCGGGAAAATTCTTCCGGCGAAAGATTAATTATAGTTTTTTCAAATAATAAAATGCTCGCTTTTGGCGGGCATTTTTGTTTTTAGGCTAAAATTTCTTCGAGTTTTAAGTTAATTTTTTAATTAAATCCAAAAAGGATTTCTTAAATTTATTTCAAATTATTCATTATGAACTTACTACAAGAATTACAAAAGGACCTTACCACCGAATACGAAATCACCAAAAAGTTTATCGAGCGTTATCCCGAAGAAAAAAATGATTGGAAACCACATCCGAAAAGCATGCCGATGATTCATCTCGCCATTCATGTGGTAGAAATATTTGGTTGGCCGGATTTTATGCTCAAAACTGAATATTTGGATTTCGCCGAAAATCCTTATTCGCCCGCCCGCATTTCCAGCAAATCAGAACTTATAGCACATTTAGAAAAATCCTATCAAGTAGGATTAGAAGCTTTGGCAAATATGAGCGATTCTGATTTTGATAAACGCTGGCAACTGCGTCACGGCGGAAATGTTTTGTCAGATTGGACTATTTATGAAGCTATTATGCAATCCTTTAAACAGATTACACATCATCGGGCGCAATTAGGGGTTTATTACAGGCTCAACGATATTTTTGTTCCGGGAAGTTATGGACCTTCAGCGGATGAGTTAGAACAAATGGGGCAATCATGATTTTTATCATATGGAATGATTGTTGTAGATTTAGGAATATATTAACTAAAATCAATTATTATGAGAAGTATTCTTTGGTTAGTTGCCGTAATCTGTATTATTGTTTGGGTGCTCGGTTTGATGGGCATCGGTGGTGGTATGGGTATGGGTAATCTCATTCACATTTTGCTTGTGATTGCAGTTATTGTTATTTTATATAACTTAATTTCAGGTAGAAGACCTTTAGATTAGTCGAATGAAATTTAATTTTTAGAAAAATGCGTCAAATTCAAGTTTGATGCATTTTTTTATCCAATTCGACTCCAAATAAATTTTTCTTTATGATTTTGTACGAAATGTTTTTTAATGAATTGATTTTCGGGAGCGTTTAATTCCGGATCTAATTTGAGGATTTCCTCCGCTATAAATCTTGCGGTATGCAGCATTTTTTGGTCTTTTGCGAGATTGGCCAATTTAAAATTTAAGATACCACTTTGTTGGGTTCCCATCAAATCACCAGGACCGCGAATTTGCATATCGACTTCTGCTACTTCAAATCCATCGTTTGTTCGGCACATAGTAGAAATACGCTGATAAGCGTCGTCGGTAAGGAAATCTTTGGTCATCAAAATACAATAACTTTGGTCTGCGCCGCGCCCAACACGCCCACGAAGTTGATGCAATTGCGATAAGCCAAATTTTTCTGCGCTTTCAATCACCATAACCGATGCATTTGGCACATTGACACCGACTTCGATAACAGTTGTCGCCACTAAAATTTCTGTTTCCCCTTTTGCAAATCTTTGCATTTCAAAATCTTTATCGGCTGGTTTCATTTTCCCATGTACAATGCTTACGGCATAATTGGGCAGGGGAAAGGCGCGTGAAATGCTTTCAAATCCGTCCATTAAATCCTTATAATCGAGTTTTTCAGACTCTTCGATGAGCGGATAAACAATGTAAATTTGTCTTCCTTTTTGAATTTCATCTTTCAGGAATTTAAACAAAGCCAAACGGTCTTTGTCTTTTCGATGTACTGTTTTTATAGGTTTTCTTCCGGGCGGAAGTTCATCAATCACCGAAATATCCAAATCCCCATACAAACTCATCGCAAGTGTTCGTGGAATGGGCGTTGCGGTCATGACGAGAACATGGGGAGGAAATTTATTTTTTTTGAGAAATTTAGCTCTTTGTGCTACGCCAAATTTATGTTGTTCGTCGATAATGGTTAGTCCCAAATTATTAAAAACCACATTGTCTTCGATTAGCGCATGGGTTCCCACCAGGATTTTCATTTCTCCTGTTACCAATTTTTCGGCCAATTCTCTTCGTTCTTTAGCTTTGGTTGAACCGGTCAGAAGCCCGATTTCGATGTCCATTTTGGAAAGATAGGTGGTCAAAGCTTGGTAGTGTTGTGTAGCCAGGATTTCGGTCGGTGCCATGAAAGCCACTTGGTATCCATTGTCGATGGCAATAAGTGCAGAAAGCAAAGCGACCATCGTTTTTCCGCTTCCGACATCACCTTGCAACAAACGATTCATTTGAACTGGTTTGGCTAAATCGGCTCGGATTTCTTTGATGACTCGTTTTTGTGCATTGGTCAATTCAAAGGGCAAATAATTAGCATAGAATTCATTAAAATAATTTCCAATTGATTCAAATTCATAACTTTTAAATTTTTGTTGGTGATTTAATTTTTTCAACAATAAGCCCAATTGCAAAAAGAAAAATTCTTCGAACTTTAGACGGTTTTCGGCTTGTTTGAGTTCATACGTATTTTTTGGAAAATGAATTTGACGATAAGCTTGAAGTCGATTAGGAAATTTTAATTTTTCGATTAATTCTTCCGAAAGGTTTTCTTCCAAATACTGAATTTCAGATAATAATTGGAATTGTAATTTTTGCATTACACGATTTGAAATGCCTTTTTTTTGTAATTTTTCGGTGCTCGAATAAACGGGGAATAAACCTTGTGGCGATGATTTATGATTTTCCATTGTTTCAATTTCAGGATGAACCATATTGATTTTCCCATTGAATTCATTGGGTTTTCCATAAATTAAAATTTGTTTTCCGATGTATGTTTCCATGGTTTCTTTCAACCATTTGGTAAACCGAAACCAAACCAATTCGATTTCACCGGTTTCGTCCACAAATCTTGCTGTCAATCTTTTGCCCCGATTTTGCCCGATTTCTCTCAATGATATCATCTTTCCAACGACCTGAATTTCAGCCAGAGTGGGTGTTATCTCTTTGATTTTGTAGTATTTCGAGCGATCCACATACCGAAACGGAAAATAATTTAATAAATCTTCGTATCGAAAAATACTCAGTTCGGACTGTAAAGTTTTGGCACGTTCCGAGCCAACACCTTTCAGATAATCAATCGGAGTTTTAAGGAAATCAGCGGACATTTCGCTAAGTTAATCGGAATTTTTATTTTATGAAAATTCGGAGATTAATTAAGCTTATTGAGTGCCCAAACCATCGCTTTTTCTTTTGTGGCCCGAAAGATTGTATTGTGTTTTTCTTTGGGTTCGTCTGAAAAGTTCCAAATTAGATTTTTGGGTGCATTTTTCTCGAATTCTTTTGCAAGATTATTGATTGATTTGGAAATATCCTTTGCGCCAGAACCTGCAAACCAAAAACGTTTGGGCTCTGATGTAAATTCCGTTAAAATTTTTCCCGAATTTTTCAGTAAATATTTATCGTTCCACCAAAGGGAAGGATCAAATGCGATATAAAAATCGAATAATTCTGGCTGAACCATCAAAGTTTCGGTAACAAAAAGTCCGGCAAGTGATTCGCCGATAATTCCTTTTTCGTCTGTGGTTCTGTAATTTGAATTTATGTAAGGCATCAATTCATTTTCAATAAAATTCCTGAATTCATGCGAGCCGCCCACGACAGGTGCAATTTCTTTATCTTTTTCAACTTGCGTTGGCGGTGTGAGATCTTTTCGTCTTTGGGTATTTTCAATTCCTACCAAAATAAAAGGTGGAACTTTTTTTGCCTGAATCAGTTCGGAAAGTGTATTGGCAATGTGCGGAAAATCTTCCTGAACTCCACCATCGGGCATATATAAAACCGGGTAGGGGAGATCGCTCGTTTTATAATCTTCCGGTAACCATACATTTATAGTTCTTAACTCACCGACTTCTTTTGAGTCAATCTTGAAAGTCTCGTGTTCAGGAATCGTATCTACTGTTTGTCCTTTACAACTTGAAAGTATCAGAAGAATGTTGAGGAAACTTAGTACTTTTATCATAAGATTTAATTTAAACTAAGATAAAAGTAAATTTCCAAAAATCTGATATTTTTTTAAAACATTGCTGGATCTGATTCTGAAGGCTCTTTTTTGCCTTTGTAAGGTCGAATGATCAATCGTACGCTTTTGTTGTACTGGAAATATTGGATTACCCAATTCATCAGTGCTACCACTTTGTTTCGGAAGCCTACAAGTGAAACCAAATGGACGAACATCCATACGAACCAAGCAAACCATCCTGCAAATTTCCAGTTGGGTAAATCCACGACGGCTTTGTCACGTCCGATGGTTGCCATAGAGCCTTTGTCTTTATAACTGAAGGGTTTCATAGGTTTTCCTTCATTTAAATTATCAAAATTATTGGCCAATAATTTTCCTTGTTGGATGGCCACTTGAGCTACCATCGGATCTCCGTAAGGTTTTTCTTCCGATTTCATTAGTGCTACATCACCGAGCGCGAAAATATCATCATAGCCTTGAATTTGATTGAATTCATTGACTAAATATCTTCCTCCAAGTATTGAACTTTCATCAATTCCTGGAATTAAACTTCCTTTTACTCCGGCTGCCCAAATCAGCGTTGTTGCCTCAAATGGTCGGGTATCTGTTGTGATGACATTGCCATCGTAATCTTTCACCATCATATTGAACCACACCTGTACGCCCAAATCTTTTAAGTATTTGGCAGCTTTGTCCGATGCGTTTTGAGACATTGTGGGCAAAAGCCTATCGGCACCTTGAATCAGATGCACATTCATTCTTCGGATATCCAAATCGGGATAATCATGGGGTAGGACGTGTTTTTTCAATTCGCCCATTGCACCGGCCAATTCCACCCCAGTGGGTCCACCACCTACGATAACGTAATTCATCAATCTCGAACGTTCGTCCAAATCATTGGTAAGCAATGCTTTTTCCAGATTTTGAAGAATCAAACTTCTTAAATCCAATGCTTCGGGAATGGATTTCATCGGCATTGCATTTTTCTCAATGTTTTTATTGCCGTAATAATTAGTATCCGATCCAGTTGCTATGACTAAATAATCAAAATCAATGCTACCTATATTAGTTGTGATGCTATTATGATCTGTATCAATCGCATTTACGTTAGCAATTCGAAAGTAAAAATTATCTTTTCCTGCAAAGACTTGCCGAATGGCATGAGCAATCGAGTCCGGCTCCAATCCAGCCGTGGCTACCTGATACAGAAGCGGCTGGAAAGCGTGGTAGTTGTGTTTGTCAAGTAAAACTACCTGATAATCCTTGGTGGATAGCTTTTTTGCCAGACGAAGTCCGCCGAAGCCCCCTCCGATTACGACAATTCTTTTTAAATTAGTATCTGGAATATTCATTATTATTTATTTTAATCTTCTGAAATTCAGAATTATATATTATATTAAAATCATTGATTGCTTTTATACACTCGCGTTAAGTCCAGCAATTTAATGGGACTCATGCTAAATCCTTTTACATTTTTTCTGAGAAAAATATTGGTTTGGTCATAAAACAAAGGTACGATAGGAGCTGATATCATCATCAGGCTGTCCATTTCCCGATAAAGTTTTTCGCGTTTCTTATCGTCACTTATGTTAAATGATTTCAAATACAATTGATCAAATTTTTCATTTTCATAGTGTGAATAATTGGGACCTTCGGGTGCGAAATTTTTACTGTAATAAAGCGAAAGAAAGTTTTCAGCATCGGGGTAGTCAGCTCCCCAATTGGCTCTAAAAAACTGGAATTTCCCTGTAGCACGACCATCTCTCAATGTTGGTCCAGGCACGACATTAATCTCAATATTCAAGCCAACTTTAGCCAATTGTGCCTGAATATATTCACAAATATCAGCGTACTCTTGTACCGTGGTGAGTTGTATAGAAGGCAGTCGGCCTTTTTCAGATTGGAACTCACGAATCAATTCACGAGCTTTTTGAGGATTATATGTATACCCTGCTTTTTCGTTGTAACCGGGAAGTCCTTTGGGGATGAATCCACCTTCAGCCACAGTTGCCACGCCATTCATCATATACTTGACCATATTTTTCTTGTCAATACCATAATTTATGGCTTTTCTGAGTTTTTCATCGACTGGATTTCCATCGTCCAAGTAAAAACAAAGGTAAACCGTACTTAAATAATCGTATTTATGATGATCGATTATTTCTGTATATTTTGGGTTTAATTCCCCCAAAGGTGTGAGTATTTCATTTTTATAGGAAGGGTCTAAATCAGCAAGCATATCCAAATTCCCTTGAATTAATTCCAAAAACTCACTATGTTTTTCGGGTAAAAAAGTCATGGAAACGGCTTCCAAGTACGGGAGTGAATTTCCTTTTTCGTCTTTCTCAAAATACAGAGGGTTTTTTCGAAGGACTAATTTAATATTGTCTTCCCATAGTTGAAACTGAAAAGGTCCGGTTCCGATTGGAGTTTTTCGGAATTCTTCTTGTCCGTTCCGGAAAATTTCCTCGGGAACTACTGAACAGTATTTCATGCTGAGTAAGCCGAGAAAGGGAGGAAATGGTTCTTTTAAATTAATTTGAAAGATAGAATCATTGACTGCACTATAATTTTCTACATTATTTAACACCCAACTTCCTGCACCTCCAACGTTTGGGTCTTTTAGTCGGTCAAAACTATAAACAAAATCGGAAGCAACTACAAGGCGTGTCGAATCGGCTCCAAACACCGGGTTTTTATGGAAATAAACATCGTTTCTGAGTGTGAAGAAATAGGATTTCCCATCCTCTGAAATTTCCCATGATTTTGCGATATCCGGGACTATTTCCAAATCATCGTTTAATTTCACCAGACTATTGTACATAAGATTACAAACCCAATTATTGGCCTGCGTGCGGGCAAAACTAGGATCGAGCGATGAGATATTATCGTATCGATTGAGACGAAAAATTTGTGAGTCGTCGATGATAGGACGATCTGAACAAGCGGTGATAATTGTTGTCAGAACGATGAGAAAAAATATGAAATTTCTCCTTTTTTTCATTTGGCTAAAATACGTCTAATTTCATTAGTTAGAAAACAAAGTAAAAGCAGTTTTCATTATCGATAATTACATTCGTAATCAAATTTAAATTTGCTCCACCTTAGAATCAAAAAGAGCCTGACTTATACATCCCAAATCAGGCTCTAAATTATTTTTCGCTTGATTATTCTGCTTTTGCTTGAGCGTATTTTTCAGCAACAAGATTCCAATCTATCACATTAAAAAATGCATCGATGTAATCCGGACGCTTGTTTTGATAACGTAAATAGTAAGCGTGTTCCCAAACGTCAATTCCCAAAATCGGGGTTCCTGAAATTTCCAGCCCCGGCATCAATGGGTTATCTTGATTGGCTGTGGACCCTACGGCAAGATTTCCATTGTTATCCACTACTAACCAGGCCCAACCAGATCCAAAACGTTTCCCTCCGGCTTCTGCCAATTGATTTTTCAATTCGTCAAACGACCCAAAAGCAGTATTGATAGCCTCGGAAAGTTCACCACTTGGTTGACCACCGCCATCAGGGCTCATCGTTGCAAAATACAAATCATGATTGTAATATCCACCTCCATTATTTCGCAGAGCGGTATTATTCATATCCATTCCCTTCATGATTTCTTCGATGGTTTTCCCTTCGAGTTCGGTGCCAGCTACGGCTTTGTTCAAATTATTAGCATAGCCCAAAAAGTGTTTGGAATAATGAACTTCCATGGTTTCAGCATCGATGGATTTATCTAAATCTGCATATCCGTATTTTAATTCTGGAAGTTGAAAAGGCCCGCTATCTGTTTTTACATCTGCCGGATTTCCTAAATTTCTTTCGGAGGCGATAGTATCATTGTTGGCCGAGTCGGTATTGTTTGACTGAGGCTGATCACATGAATATACCCCAAAAGCCAATACTACTGAACTGATTAAAACTGTTATTTTTTTCATATATATTAAGTTTTTCTCAGATTTACCACAAATAGAGTTCCTTTTTTAAAGGTTTTCATCTAATTATGTTAAATTTAACAATTAAAAACAATGGCTGAATTTGATTTAAAAGATTTAGAGAAGATTTCACAAAGTGAAAGAATATTGGAGTTACTGGTAGAAAAGGGAATCATTAAAGAGAAAAAGTTTCTCAAACAACTCGCCTATGAAAAGGAATTGAGTCATTTGCAAAAACAAATGTTGAGGCTTCAGGAATATCTTATCCATAATAAAAGGCGAATGTTACTCATTTACGAAGGAAGAGATGCTGCCGGAAAAGGTGGAACCATCAAACGCACGATTGCACAGATGAATCCCAAAAATCACAAAGTAATTGCACTTCCCAAACCCACGGAAAACGAAACGCGTCAATGGTATTTTCAGAGATACATTAAGAATTTACCCATGCAAGAGGAAGTGGCTTTGTTTGATCGAAGTTGGTACAACCGAGCGGTGGTAGAACCTGTTTTTGGATTTTGTACTCCGGAACAACATGAAGGATTTATGGAGCAAGTCAACCCATTTGAACATTTGTTAATTGATGATGGAATTATCCTAATCAAATTTTTCTTGAACATTTCAAAAAAAGAACAAGCCAAACGACTTGATAAAAGACGTTCCGATCCGATGAAGCAATATAAAATCGGCGGATTGGACGAACAAGCACAAGATAAATGGGAGGATTATTCTTTTTATTTTGACAAAATGTTGAAAGAAACTTCAACTGAAAAATCACCTTGGATCGAGATTAAAACAGACAGTAAAAAATCAGCTCGACTCGAAACCATGAAATATATTTTACAAAATGTGGAAGGATTTGAATCTAAATTGGATTTGAAAAATGATGAAAAAATTCTAAAAATTTGGAAATAGAAAATGAAAATATAGTTCAATTCGAAAGCCCAAGTTTGGGTGCTAAGAAAATTACGGAGCTGACAGTCGATTATTCCCGAAATGATTATTATACTGACGAGAACGGAAACCGATATCGTGCGCCTACCGAGCATACTTCTCTTCGTGAAGTCCAATCAGCGATTCATAACAAACGGACTTTAAATTTTCTAATCGATAACTTTTTAATTTTAATATTGGCGTATCTGATTGCTCTGATTTTAGAATTAGTATTTCAGTTTGCGAATTTTCAGTTTGACCGAAGTGTAAGTCTAATTCTGCTAATCCCAACTGTATTTTTTGCTTATTATTATTTCTTCAAATTTTATCTTCAAAAAACAATAGGAAAATTCCTAACCAATACAATTGTAATTGACGAATATGCTAATCGCCCAACGCGAAAGCAAATTTTATGGCGAACATTTTACAGGATTCCAAGATTTAGACTCATTAATTTTTATTTGAATGAATATATGAAGCGAAATAAATTTTGCTATGGATTTCACGATCGAAAAACGACAACTTGGGTAATTCCTATGGAGGAATTTCAACAATTAAAAAAAATGCTTCAGGAAAAATAAGATCATTAAAGTTAAAATTCATTTACCTTTTAAACTGATACATTGTACTTTCTGCAATTTTTCGTACTTTTGCACCCTCAAATTTTTATATGCAAAACATACGCAATATTGCGATCATCGCACACGTTGACCACGGAAAAACCACTTTGGTTGACAAAATTTTACACAGCACCAACGTTTTTCGCGAGAACCAGGAATCTGGGGAGTTAATCATGGACAACAATGACCAAGAACGTGAACGCGGAATTACCATTTTCTCTAAAAACGTTTCTGTGGATTACAAAGGGACGAAAATCAATGTTATCGATACACCTGGTCACGCCGATTTTGGTGGGGAAGTAGAAAGAGTTCTGAAAATGGCAGACGGTGTTATTCTTTTGGTAGATGCTTTTGAAGGGCCTATGCCTCAAACCCGTTTTGTTTTGCACAAAGCTTTGCAACTTGGGTTAAAACCATTGGTCGTTATCAATAAGGTCGATAAACCTAATTGTCGCCCCGAAGAAGTTCACGAAGCCGTTTTTGAATTGTTCTTTAATTTAGATGCGACCGAAGAACAATTGGAATTCCCAACTTTTTACGGTTCTTCTAAACAAGGATGGTTCAATACTGAGAACGTTCCGGCCGAGGATATTTCGCCTTTGCTCGATGGGATCATCAAACACGTTCCAGCACCAGAAATTACAGAGGGAAGTCTTCAATTACAAATCACTACTTTGGATTATTCTTCTTTTTTAGGAAGAATTGCAGTGGGGAAAGTGGCGAGAGGATCCATCAAAGAAGGGCAGTGGGTTAGCTTGGTAAAACCCGATGGAGCCATCAGCAAACAAAAAGTAAAAGAATTATTTGTCTTTGAGGGACTTGCCAAAAAGAAAGCATCAGTAGTTCAGGCCGGTGATATCTGCGCTGTGGTAGGTATGGATAAATTCCAAATTGGAGATACCATTGCCGATGCCGAAAACCCAGAAGCTTTGCCAAGTATAAAAATTGACGAACCCACAATGAATATGTCGTTCAGCATCAATAATTCTCCTTTCTTTGGGAAGGATGGAAAATATGTAACAAGCCGACATTTGATTGAACGTTTGGAAGCGGAGCTCGAGCGAAACCTCGCTTTGAGAGTAGAAGCAACGACGGATTCCAATGCCTATTTGGTTTACGGTCGCGGGATTATGCACTTGTCGGTTTTGATTGAAACAATGAGAAGAGAAGGTTATGAATTGACCGTTGGTCAGCCACAGGTTATCATCAAAGAAATCGACGGTGTAAAATCTGAACCTTACGAAACTTTGGTAATCGACGTTCCCCAGGATTTCGCAAGTAAAGCCATTGATTTGGTAACGCAACGAAAAGGGGATTTGTTGATTATGGAAGCCAAAGGCGAATCTCAACATTTGGAGTTTGATATTCCTTCCCGTGGATTGATTGGTTTGCGTTCGCAAATACTTACTGCAACTGCCGGGGAAGCTGTGATGGCGCATCGTTTTAGCGAATACAAACCTTTGAAAGGGAAAATTCCGGGACGTTCGGCAGGTGTTTTAATTAGCAAAGATCAAGGCGTTGCTACTCCTTATTCTATCGATAAACTACAAGACCGAGGGAAATTTTTCATCGCACCGGGAGAAGAAGTTTATACCGGAATGATCGTAGGTGAACACAGCAGAGACAATGATTTGGTGGTGAACGTTATCGAAGCTAAAAAGCTAAACAATATGCGTGCTTCGGGTAAGGATGACTCTACAGCCATTGCTCCCAAAATCGATATGTCATTGGAAGAGTGCATGGAATACATTCAGGCAGATGAATGCATTGAAGTGACACCAAATTTCATTCGACTTCGAAAAATTCATTTGAAAGAAGAAGATAGAAAACGTCAGCAGAAAGTTTTGGAAGGATAATTCAATTCATTAAATGATAAATCAAACCTCAGATATTTTAGAATATTTGAGGTTTTTTTTAATTGAATTTTGAATGAATTGATTTAAAAGAAGGTCATCTTCATGGTCAATTTAAGGAAGAAATTCTGATCAAATGTAGGATGTGTATAAGTTCCGAAACGATAATAAGTTCCGACTCCGAAAATGCCCCAAAACATTTGATTGAATTCAATTCCAGCTTCTTGATAGTATTTGTCGGGAGTTTGAAATACAATGCTTTGATGATCTTCCGGGTTTTTCATATCGCCAATTAACCCACGATAAATAAACTCCGGGAAAACTTCGTTGTTAAAAAATCGGAATCCGGCTATTTTGTGATTGATTTGAAAAGAAAAATACCGATCCGAATAAAATTCACCGGGAACCATCGTTTCAAAATTATTGAGTCCCGAAACCCCAAAATGTTTGAAGATTTGATCGCCACGTTTAGCATTTCCCATCCCTTCAAATAGGTTCATGATAGGAGTTTCTCCAAAAACAGCTCCCGTTCTGATATGTAAATTGGTTTGTCCAAATAAAGTCTGGAAACGGTCAAGATAGGTGAAGTCCAATTTCGTAGGCGTATAATCTGCATTGAAAATATTCCAACCTTGCGTTAAACTCAGATAAAATACTGGCATACCACTACTGATTGTAACTTTCCCAAAAGGTGTTCTCACATTTTTGTCCTTTGGTGCCCACCGCAAAGCCAATTCGGTATCAAAAGATAAAAACTTTTCGTCGGGTCGGTTGTTTTGATATAAATATTCAAACTCGGCTGTTTTCTCATTGTAAATCCCTGAAATACTGAAAGTAAGATTTTGAAATAAATCCTGTTGGTAGCCTAATTGAACTTTTCTATAACTGAAAAAATGATCGTTGTAAATATTGGTTAAATTTCCTTGAAGGAACTGTATGTAACTGTTTTGAAGCAAAATAGGATTTCGCCCCGAAGCTTCTACGTCTTGAGCGTATTTGGCGAATATTTTTCCCGAATAAGGCTTATTTACCAGCCAATCCACACCACCACCGAATTTAAATTTCTCATCCTGAAGTCCATAAGCTATATATCCGTTCAATGAAATATTTTTGTTGAATTTGTAATTAGTACTTCCGCCTACACCCAGACGAAGTCCTTCAAAATCATTGTAGTTGATGATTTTCGTCAAGTCCAAATCATAGTTTCCTATCGAATATTTACCTCCAGATCCAATGATTCGGAGCAAACGAATGTTGCGATCCATATTGTATTTCTCACCAATGGAATCAATTTTCACATAGGTATTTTGTTCCATATCGGTCAGAGCTTCATCGCGATAAGCCTCCAGCGTTTGATCGGGGTTTTCCATAGAATTTAAATCAATTTCATTTGTGTATCCACGAAACTCTCTTGCTTCAAATTCTTTTGGAGAAACAATGTCTTTGAAAGAAGTGGTCAGATGAAACCAAACTTTTTCTTTTTTCTTGATGGTATCCAACCGTAGAGTTCCATCTTCGAGAACAGAGTCTTTCACAGCCGGATAAGAGATTTCACCACCGTCCATACGGAAACGTTGTTGTTTGGGAAACCAATAATTTTTATAATTCGTCCAATCCACTTCCAGCTCTACAATATTTGTATCGGAAAGGTTTTCTGCATAAAAATGCGTGAGCGCTTTTGTTTTTTCATCAATCCAAACATTTCCTTTGATTTGCTGTTTATTTGGAATTCTTTTTTGTGGGAAAAATGAAACCTCAATGATTTTTTTCCCTTCGTACACATCCTCATTGGAAATTCGATAGCGATATTCATTCAACCCGGAATTAGAAACAGGATTAACAAATTGACGAAAGAAAAAATCTATTTTTTCCTCATCGAAACTATGCGAAATCGGTTGCATTGCTACGAATTCATAAAGTGGAATTTTCGTGCCTGAAATTCGGGTTGCTTTCACTATGTTTTTATCGCCGTATTGATTCGAATATTTATGATCCATCGCGCGTTCACCCAACATCAAATGACTCTCATCCAGCAATTTGCGAATGTCGTTGTAACTGGAATCGTTTTCATTTCTTGGAAAAAGAATATAGGGCATAGAATCCGTATTGGCCGTCACCAAAAATTTCGAATAACTTTTGTATTCGTAAGTTTTCAAATTCTGAATGCTGTTTTTTCTTCTGTTTTGAATGACTTCGCGAATAATCCGACGGGCATCGGAATCATCCATTGTGATTTCAGTAGACCCCAACTGAATGGTGATAGGTTGAAGCTGAACCACCATATCGCGCCCATAAACATAAAGTGTTTTTGAATTATAACCTTCATAATGAAGTGTGATGCGATTGATTCCTGTCGGAACGATAAAAACACCTCTTGTATTGGTTCTTCCCAATTCCTGACTCTGATCGTTTACAATTACCACGTTTTCCATCGGTTGGTCTTCCATAAAACCATCCATAACTGTGATTTTGGTTTGTGCAAATAGAAACCAAGTAGAGAGAAGTAGAAAAAAAGAAAATAGATTTTTTGGCATAAGTAAAATAAAATTTACTATACAAAAGTATAAATTTAAAATATACATAGTTGGAATAAGGTACAAAGAATTATTGAACTTGTTGGTTTTCAGTATGCTTATTGGTTTTCTAATAGAATTATTTGTACATTGCGGTAGTCTAATTAATTTAAATAAAATTTCTATGCAAAAATTTATTAGAATTTTATTAATTGCCCTGTTCTTTCCATCGGTTAGTTCCTTTGCACAGAAAGGAGTTTTGATTTATACTCATCAAGAAATTTCTCTCTTAGTTGAAAATGCAGAGGGTAAATACGTCGAAAATATTATTTTACAAGTTGAAAAAAATGATCCCGAACAAATTAACCAGATTCAGCGAATTGATGAGTTGGTGTATTCCTACGACGGAAAAACCTTGGTAATTCAAATGGAAGACGGCCCCTATACCTTTACCATAGACGAAAACTTAAAAGGTGAAAATCTAATATATGGCTATGGTATATCCCGGAAATACGGTGATTTAAAATTCAAGGAAAATCTCTTAGAAAAAGGAGGTGTCATCAGTGCGTTTGATCTTGTTTATATAGTAGGTCAAAGCGAATTTAAAAACTAGTTATTTACAAGTAAAAGTTTGTTTAAATTTTAATGAATTGATGTAGAACTTTAATCAAAAGTAGAATTATAAAAACTGTCTAAAATCTCTGATTCTGAAATTTCGGCATCCGTTTTAATCGTAACTATTAATTGATGTCTCTGGTTTATTTTTCCCGTAAAGATTGTCATTTTAAGTGTTTCTTCGTCTTTAAACTTACTAGTAATTGTATAATAATCGAATTGTTTATTTCCAATCCTTAGAGATTTTGTGAGAGTTGAGTCAATCCCGATAGCGGAGCCGTACTCATTAATTATCCTGTATTTTTCAATCTTGTCTTTTTGGAAATCATTTTTTTTGTAAGAATTATTTTCATTCAAAAAATAAATCGAATTAAATGTGTTAAAACGATCCTTTTGGAGAGAAATTCCAAATGGATCAGGAGCATTTAAATTTGTTGAAATATGAGAAAACTGCCCTTTAAGTTTTTCTCTTTTCTGCTCCATTTCTTTCTTTGAAATATTTATCCAACCTTCTGGGATTTCCATTTTCCAACCCAACTCGGAATGATACAAAACATTTTCATCCAATAATACTTCATCTGATTTAGGTGCTTTTTCTTGACAGGAAGAAAAAAGCAAAGAAATACTTATCCCCAAAAATATTTTAGTTAAAAGCTTCTTCATTGTTTATTATTGAATTGGCTCAAACATAATTAAAGTTTCTCACTCAAAAAAGCGCCGGTAAAGGATTTTTTGACTTTTGCAATATCTTCCGGTGTTCCTTCGGCTACCAGATTTCCACCTTTTTTTCCGCCTTCGGGTCCTATGTCAATCACCCAATCCGCTGCTTTGATGATGTCCATATGGTGTTCGATTACAAAAACCGTATGACCGATTTCAATCAGTGCGCGCAAAGCTTTCAATAGTTTTTTCACATCGTGAAAATGAAGTCCGGTACTTGGTTCATCAAAAATAAACAAAGAAGGTTTCGTCGTATTTCCTTTGGTAAGAAAGGATGCAAGTTTAATTCTTTGGGCTTCACCGCCCGAAAGTGTATTGGAAGATTGTCCCAACTGAACATACCCAAGTCCGGTTTCTTGCAAAGGAAGTATTTTCTCTACGATTTTTGTTTCATTGTGTTTCTGGAAGAATTCAACCGCTTCGTCAATGGTCATTTGCAACACATCGGAAATATTTTTTCCGTGGAATTTCACTTCGAGAATTTCCTTTTTAAAACGATTTCCGTGACAAGTTTCGCATTCAAGCTCCACATCGGCAATAAATTGCATTTCGATGGTGATAACACCTTCTCCCTTACAGCTTTCACAACGTCCGCCGTCCACATTGAACGAAAAATGTTTGGGTTCGAAACCCATTAATTTACTGGCTTTTTGTTTGGCAAACAAAGCGCGGATGTCGTCATAAGCCTTCACATAAGTCACCGGATTGGAACGGGAAGATTTCCCGATTGGATTTTGGTCAATCAGTTCAATGTTATGAATTTTATGTACCGAACCCGAAATTTCATCGTATTCCCCGATTTTACTGCCGTAAATGCCGAGATTTCTTTGTAGGGCAGGCGTGAGAATTTCTTTCATCAGCGTACTTTTCCCAGAACCACTCACACCTGTAATGACGGTTAAAGTATTCAGTGGGAATTTCACGTCGATGTTTTTCAGGTTGTTTTCTCTTGCACCTTTTATTTCGATGTAATTTTTAAAAGGAATTCGCTTTTTCGGAACTTCAATTTCCAATTTTCCGTTCAGGTATTGAGCCGTTAAAGTTTTGGCTTTCAGCAATTCTTTATAAGTTCCTTCAAAAACAATTTCACCACCGTTTGTTCCGGCTTCGGGACCGATGTCGATGATGTGATCAGCCGCTTTCATGATGTCTTCATCGTGTTCCACTACGATGACGGTATTGCCCAAATCACGAAGTTTTTTCAAAACACCGATGAGTCGTTCCGTGTCTTTTGAATGAAGTCCGATGGAAGGTTCATCCAAAATATACAGCGATCCGACCAATGAACTTCCGAGTGAAGTCGAAAGATTAATTCGTTGACTTTCACCACCCGAAAGTGTATTGGAAGCACGGTTTAAAGTCAGGTATCCGAGACCGACATCGAGTAAGAATTCCGTTCGGCTGCGGATTTCATAAAGAATTCTTTTGGCAACTTTTTCTTCGTATTCGCTCAGATTTAAATCATCGAAGAAAACTTTCAGTTCATCCAATGGCAAATCGACCAAATCCTGAATGGCTTTTTCGTTGATTTTCACATAAGAAGCTTCTTTTCGAAGTCGTTTTCCTTTGCAATTTGGACAATTGGTTTTTCCTCGATAACGGGAAAGCATCACACGGTATTGGATTTTATAAGTATTGGATTCAACCATTTTAAAAAATCCGTCAATTCCTTCCCAATTTCCTTTTCCACGCCAGAGTATTTCTTTTTGTTCTTCGGTCAACTCAAAATATGGTCTGTGAATAGGAAAGTCGAATTTCGATGCATTTTTAATGAACCATTCTTTCCATTCGCTCATTTTCTCGCCTTTCCAAGCCACAACGGCATCTTCGTAAACCGATAATTTTTTATTCGGAATGACCAGGTTTTCATCAATTCCGATGACTTTTCCATATCCTTCGCAAACCGGACAAGCGCCATAAGGATTATTGAAACTGAAAAAATGAATCGAAGGTTCGTTGAAAATCATTCCGTCCATTTCAAAACGATTGGAAAAGGAACGCTCTTCTTCGCTATCTACATTTTTCAAAATCAGTTCGCCTTTTCCTTCAAAAAATGCTGTCTGAATGGAATCTGCCAAACGATGATAAAAAGACTCGTCGTCCTGCGTGGAAATCCGATCGATGACCAAACGGATTTGGCTGTCTTTTTGAGGTTTGAAATTAAATTCGATTAAATCTTCAATTTTCACCTGGTTTCCGTCCACTTCCAATCTTGAAAAACCTTGTTGTTGTAAAACGTTTAGATTTTCTCCGAAACTTCGTCCGCCATTTAAATGAACAGGCGACAAAATCAAAACTCTTGAATCGATGGGTAAATTCTGAATGTAATCCACCACATCGGTCACTGAATCTTTTTGAACGATTTCTCCCGAAACAGGCGAATAAGTGGTTCCGATCCGTGCGTACAATAACTTCAGATAATCATAAATTTCTGTTGTGGTTCCCACGGTAGAGCGGGGATTGGTGCTGATTACTTTTTGTTGAATCGCAATAGAAGGCGCAATTCCTTTGATGTAATCGACCTGTGGTTTGTCCAATTTCCCCAAAAACTGACGCGCATAAGAAGAAAGGCTTTCCACGTATCTTCGTTGCCCTTCGGCATACAGCGTATCAAAGGCAAGGGAAGATTTTCCCGAGCCGGAAAGTCCGGTAATGACCACCAATTTGTTTTTGGGAATGGCTAAATCTATGTTTTTGAGATTGTGAAGTTTAGCACCTTTTATGATGATAAATTCTTTCGGATTGTATGTGGAAATATTTTTTGTCATTTGAACGTGCAAAGGTACTACAAACCTGAGTTGGATTATAAAAACAAAGTCAAAATTAATAAAAGTATTTGGATGCAAGGCGTATTTTCAAAGGGATAGCGGGCTATCTCATGAAAATACAACGTAGCAGACGGGTGCTTTTATTAAGAGTAAAAGAATAAACCGCTTTTATACAGCAATCTGTTTCGGTTTTTCTTTCCACAATATGCCGATATTGTGTTCAAGAAAAAGCTCACATCTCACTATTTAAAAGCGTTTTGACAAAGTTTAAATAACCGAACTCAGGTTCGAAATGCTTTTCCAAATAAAATTCAACTAAAAAATTATTGGTTAAACAAATAGAAATTTCTCCATTAAATCAATATGTTTAAATTTGGACACAAAGAAAATAGAATGGAGAAAAAGCTAAAACTCATTTGGGATTTCCGAGGTCCTGATGCGCAGAAAACTGCTGAACATCATGAAATTCATTTAAAGGAATTCATCAAAGCGGAAAATCTTAAAAATGAAATTACTGGCGTTGAAATTATTTCAGATTTATATGCAGTTGCTTTTTTGGTGGTAAACGAAAGTGAAATGATTTCAGTGCGAGACAGGCTTCGCCCGCATCGAGGCGAATGGTATAATCTTTGACAAAAATTTTCTGTTAAAATAATTTACGAGTAAAATTTACGTTATCTAACTATACAATTAAATTAAAATTATGAAAAAAGTATTTGCAATTTTATTTGCGTTGACATTGGGATTTGGAATGATTTCATGTAGTTCTGACGATGATGCAGGAGGTCCTGAGTTTACGATTCATGGAACTTGGAAAGTTACAAAGGTGCTGATTAATGGTGTGGAACATGATGTTCAAGATTATTGTCCTTACCGCGGAACATTTCAATTTATCAGTGGAGGAACATATGTAGAGAATGGATATGAACTTTTGGAAGAAAACTGTGTGGCATCGGATCCCGTTGGAGGAACTTGGCAAAAACAAGGTAATACCTACACTTTGACCTTAAATGGTGGAGCGGTTTCATCGGTTTTGCCTAATTCCTTCAGTCCAATTATTGATACAAATAATATAAATGAATTTGAATTAAGCTTGTCAGCAGGCGGAATTCCAACACGATTAACTTTTAGTAAACAATAATTCTAAATCCTATTTAGAAAATTCAAATCCCGGAAATCCCGGGATTTTTTATATTTTTAAAACATGAAAATTTTATCCCCGAAACAATTAAAAGAAGTCGAAACGAAAACCATTACCATTCAGGACATTGAATTGATTAATTTAATGGAAAGGACTGCAACGGCAGTTTTGAATTGGTTCAAAGCTCGTTTGGAAGTAAATAAATCACATTTTACCATTATTTGCGGTATTGGCAACAACGGTGGCGATGGTTTGGCGCTTGCAAGGCTACTTGCTCAAGAAAAATCATTTGTGAAGGTCTATTTGCAAAAAAATAATTCCTATTCTTTGGATAATTTATCCAATCAGAAAAAGTTAAAAGATGCAAAAGTTCCGATTGAATTCTATGATGAAAACACGCAATTGGAATTCCCGCCCTATACAATCATCATCGATGCGATTTTTGGTTACGGCTTGAATCGCCCCATCGGAGAGGAATGGAAGCCTATAATCAATCAGATCAACAAACCCCAAAATACAGTGGTTTCCATCGATATGCCATCGGGATTATTCTGTAATCAATTGAACTCCGAAGAAGATCCGGTGGTAGAGTCAGAAATAACTTTGACGTTTCAGACACCGAAATTGGCCATGCTTTTTCCTGAAAATCAGAAATATATCAAAGAATTTGACATTCTCGACATCAGCCTCGATTGGGAATCCGTTCAAAATCAGGACTCACCTTTTGAATATTTCTCATTGGACCAAGTACCTCATTTTCATTTTACTAGACCGATGTTTAGTCATAAATACCACTATGGAAATGTATTGGTAGTGGGAGGAAGTTACGGGAAAATCGGAGCTGCTTTACTCACCACAAAAGCGGTATTACGCGCCGGTGGTGGATTGGTAACCACTTATTTGCCCAAATACGGATATGAAATTCTACAAACTTCCTTACCGGAAGCGATGGTCATGACTGATTTTTCGGAGGATAAAATCACGGCTTTTCCAAATGTTGAAAGATTTGATACGATTGCCATTGGGCCGGGAATTGGAACCGATGAAAAAACAGCTTTGGCATTTGAACAATTTTTAAATGAAAATGATTTAAAGGAGAAAAAAATTATCATCGATGCCGATGGAATTAATTTGCTTTCAAAACATCCTGATTTAATTCAGAAACTTCCTGGGCACACCATTTTATCGCCTCATGATGGGGAGTTGGAGCGATTGGTGGGTAGTTGGAGTGATTCTTTCGAGAAAATTAAAAAAGCGAGTGAATTTGTGAAAGAACATAAATTGATTTTGATATCGAAAGGAGCTTATACACAAACTTATTTACCGAATGGAAGGATTTACTTTAATTCTACCGGAAATGCGGGAATGGCAACTGCAGGAAGCGGAGATATTTTAACCGGAATAATCGCCGGACATCTTGGCAAAGGATTTAATCCTGAGGCAGCTGCATTATTTGGAGTTTTTCTACATGGATTTGCTGGAGACGAAGCGGTTTCACAATTGGGAAGAGAAAGTTTAATTTCTTCTGATATTCTGAATTTTTTACCCGCTTCTTTTAAAAAGCTTTTTGGTTAATTCTGTTGAAAACTCCGTTGGATTTCTTCATAATTAGAATTTATCTATTGAGGATTGTCTGAGTAAAACCTTACTTTTGCAAACAAAGAATTTTTTGATGACTTTAGAACAATTAGAAACCCAAGTTCAACAAACCCGTAGAGATATTGTGCGCATGGTTCATGCGGTAAATAGTGGACATCCAGGCGGCTCACTAGGCTGTGCTGAATTTTTCACTGCACTTTATGGAAAGATTATGAATTATTCCACCGATTTCAAAATGGATGGAGTAGGCGAAGATTTATTCTTTTTATCCAACGGACATATTTCGCCGGTTTACTACAGTACACTTGCTCGATTTGGATTTTTTCCGGTAGAGGAATTAAATACTTTCCGCAAAATCGATTCAAGACTGCAAGGACATCCCACGACGCATGAAGGTTTGCCGGGAATTCGCATTGCTTCCGGTTCATTGGGGCAAGGCCTTTCTGTAGCCATTGGAGCTGCAATTGCCAAAAAACTGAACAACGATGATAAGCTGGTTTATTCCCTTCACGGCGACGGTGAATTGCAAGAAGGGCAAATTTGGGAAGCTTTGATGTATGCCGGTTCAAAAAAGATAGACAATTTAATTTCTACAATCGACTACAACGGTCGTCAAATCGATGGAGATACCGATGATGTTTTGTCGCTTGGGAATCTTCGTGCCAAACTAGAAGCTTTTGATTGGCTTGTACTCGAAGAAAAAGAGGGAAACAATCTGGAGAAAGTCATTTCCATCTTAGAAAAAGCAAAATCCGAAACCGGGAAAGGTAAGCCGGTAGCAATTTTATTGCACACCGAAATGGGGAACGGCGTGGATTTCATGATGGGAACGCATGCTTGGCACGGTAAAGCACCTAATGATGAGCAATTGGAAAAAGCTTTGGAACAAAATCCTGAAACCGAATTAAAGGATTATTAAATGAAAAAACTATTGATTTTATGTTTTTCAATCCTAAGCGGGTTGATGCTAGCGCAAAATACCTATAATTTTAATTATCGGCTTGATTATATATTTCCAGGGTTTGAGTCCGAATACCCTGATATGATTTTTACACGACATTATATACCTGCTGAATTTTCAGAAGAAAATAAGAACTCTTTGCTTCATTTTCCAATTTTCATTGGATTTCAAGCTGGATATTCTTTCCTAAACGGAAATCAATTGATCCAAGTCGAAAACACCAATCTCGAAAATAATTTTACCATTGGAGGATATGGATTATATGGTTTGGGTGAGACCATCCAAACTCTTTATGAGAAAGTGGAATTAAGAAAAATCGACAGAACTTCAGAAAATATCCTAGGAAAGTCTTGTAACTTTTATGAAGTAATTACAACTTTAGATGGTGAGATTAAACCTTCTGATATAGTTCTTTGCGTTGATGAAACTCATGAAATCGACAATCTCTCGTTTCTTCTCCCCAAACAGGAAGGGAAACAAATCAAGGGACTAGTATTGGCAATAGCCTCACCGGATGATAAAGATTATGAGAAAATAATTCTCAGTTCAATTGAAAAAATCAACTCAAGTATTCATTTCGATATCGATAAGGAAATAGCTGATTATCAGGTTAAAGTAGATTCTATTAAAAATCTTCTTGCTGACGAAAATGTCTCATGGGATGAAGCCATAACTGAACAAACAGAAGGATATGATGCGTATGATTATTATGACTACCATAATTATATGACGCAGCCTCAATTCTGTAATTATTCAGAATTATATAATTTGAAATTCGAAGATGAAACTTCGATTTCATTTGCTACTCCTTACATTTCCAGTCTGTGTAATTATACATATTATATGAAAGCCGGAGACGAAGAGAAGTACAAGAAATTTGCATTGAAAGAAATCAAAGGTGTTAAAAAGAATGCCCCTAAAAGCGGATTGATAAATAAAAAAGATGCAAATTTATTGTATGAGTTTTTGAAAAAAGATATTGAAGCGATGAAAAAGTCCACTCCTAAATCTCAAGAGGATTTTGCTGTAGAAGCCGCTGCTGATGCAGTAGTCGCTGCGGCCGAAGAGGCTGTCGAATATGATTATTTCGCAGATTATTATGTGGACTCATATAAGTCTGAATACATGAATCTAACGCCAGAAATGATGAATTTCGCATTTGAAACTTTGAGCGCAGATTCCCCATATTGGGAAGGAATGCCATCCTATTGCAAAGAAATTGACTCCATCATTCCGGAGTTCTCAAATCAAGAAATCTCCAAACATGCCAAGAATTATGCAGGTCAAATCTGTGATATGTACATGGGAGAATTTTACGGGTCAAACGTTTGGTACAAAGGCACATTGGACGGCATTCGTGCAGAGCAAATGTATTTCAATAAGAACCGAGATGAATTTTCAAAAAAAGACAAGAAATTATTAGACGAATTCTTAGATAAATTAGATTAAAATGATTGACGTAACATACTCCGAAAAAAAAGATACCCGTAGCGGGTTTGGCGACGGATTAACAGAATTAGGAAGAACCAATCCAAATGTTGTCGCACTTTGTGCCGATTTGATTGGATCCTTGAAAATGGAAGTATTTCAAAAAGAAAACCCTGAAAGATTTTTTCAGGTGGGAATTGCAGAAGCCAATATGATGGGCATTGCTGCCGGACTGACGATTGGTGGGAAAATCCCTTTCACCGGAACTTTTGCAAATTTCTCCACAGGACGCGTTTACGATCAGATACGTCAATCGATTGCTTATTCAGGGAAAAATGTAAAAATCTGTGCTTCGCACGCAGGTGTTACCTTGGGCGAAGACGGTGCAACCCATCAAATCTTGGAAGACATCGGACTGATGAAAATGCTTCCAGGAATGGTGGTCATCAATCCATGTGATTACAATCAAACCAAGGCAGCGACCCTTGCAATTGCCAAATACGAAGGCCCCGTTTATTTACGTTTTGGTCGTCCGTCTGTACCGGTTTTCACCTCTCCCGACCAGGATTTTGAAATCGGAAAAGGAGTGATGATTCAGGAAGGAACCGACGTTACCATCGTTGCGACCGGACACTTGGTTTGGGAAGCGATGCTGGCCGCCAATCAATTGGAATCCGAAGGAATTTCAGCAGAGGTAATTAATATCCATACCATCAAACCTTTGGATGAAGACATCATTTTGCGCTCGGTCCGCAAAACAGGAAAGGTGGTAAGTTGTGAAGAACACAATATTTTGGGAGGATTGGGAGAGAGCGTCGCAAGACTTTTGACCCAAAACTATCCAGCAAGACAGGAATTTGTAGGAACAAATGATACTTTTGGTGAAAGCGGAACACCCGATGAACTCATGAAAAAATACGGTTTGAATTCATCAGCAATTGTTGATAAAGTAAAAAAACTCATGATATAAATCATGTCGTTTCTTTATTGGTGCAGGCTACATGAGAAATTAACAATTGTTAAAAAACCCTGTTAACTTAATGTAAATAAGTAGATTGCGTTTTATTTGCAAAAACTATCTTCTTATATTAACTTTGATATATCAAAATGATTAATCGGGAAGATGAAAACATCGGAACGAATTTCAAAAAGTATTTTTTTGTAAAGAATTTAGTCATTTTGAAGAACAAACGTTCTTTCAAATCAGGTTCAGAAGGTAAAATCTTAGAATTAAAAAGCTTAGATTTAAACTACCGGAAGACCAAGGAGTTTCTACCTAAGTTAGAAAGTATGCTTATAACATTGATTTGCTACGGCAACTAAATGGAAAGTTTCAGAAAGAAATCCAATAAGCAGTTTACTTTTATTTATAACACAAGTAGAACTCAATTTTTCGAAGCAGCCTGCATCACTTTCTCAGGAAAGATCTAAACCAGGTAATCTGAATCAGGCGGTTAGCCTTTTCAAATCAAATGTTTCGAAAATGAAAACCCTGTTTGACTTAGGTCTTGCAGGGTTTTCTATTTTATAGATTTTGAAGTCTTAGGAATTGTTTGAGCCATTAAAAACCCGCTCGAATAGAACTACAAAAAAGAGAATTCAATTTTTATAAGTCCGATTCTTCTTTTTGTCCCATCAGCATTAGAAATGCTTTCAGAAATTCGTCGATTTCACCGTTCATCACCGATTGTACATCACTAGTTTCATATCCGGTACGTACGTCTTTCACCAATTGATAGGGATGCATCACGTAATTTCGGATTTGTGAGCCCCATTCGATTTTCATTTTATTGGCTTCGATTTCATTTCTCGCAGCCATCCGTTTTTCCAATTCGATTTTATACAATTCCGATTTCAGCATTTGCATAGCACGTTCGCGATTAGCTAACTGAGAACGTTCGATTTGACAAACTACAACGATTCCGGTCGGTTTATGGGTCAATTGAACTTTCGTTTCTACTTTGTTCACATTTTGCCCACCGGCGCCACCCGAGCGCGAAGTTTGCAATTCAATATCACTTGGATTTACATCAATTTCAATGGTATCATCCACCAATGGATAAACATAAACAGAGACAAAACTCGTATGGCGTTTGGCATTACTATCAAAAGGAGAAATTCTCACCAGACGATGCACTCCATTTTCACCTTTCAGGTAACCAAATGCAAATTCTCCATCAATTTCCAAGGTGACCGTTTTTACTCCGGCCACATCTCCCGCTTGGAAGTTGAGTTCCTTTACTTTGTAACCGTTATTTTCTGCCCACATGATGTACATACGCATGAGCATTCCGGCCCAGTCACAACTTTCAGTCCCACCGGCTCCGGAAGTAATTTGTATCACAGCACTCAGATTATCTCCTTCGTCAGAAAGCATATTTTTGAATTCGATATCTTCTAAAAGCTTGAGCGTTGTATCATACTGTTCTTGAACTTCTTCCGTAGATATTTCGCCTTCTTTGTGAAATTCAACTAGTACTTCCAAATCATTAAAGGAATTCAGCACATTTTGATAAGCTTCGACCCATTTCTTTTTGGAACGAAGGTTTTTCATAAAAACTTCTGCTTCTTTTGAGTTTTCCCAAAAGTCAGGCGAAGCTGCGCGCTCTTCTTCGTTTGTGATTTCTATTTCCTTCTTTTCTATTTCAAGATAAGAATGTAAGTCCTTGATCCTTTGACTTAAATCTTTTGTGAGGTCACTATTAAACATGAATGCAAAGATATAATTTATCTGCCAAAACCTAAATTAACTTTGTATTTCCATTCAATAAATTTGAAAAAATTATAAAGTTTGTATTCCAAAGTAATTCCATAATCTAATTGTGGATTGTAATCAATCCGAACCGCATAAAGATTGGGGTCATAGTGAAACGGTTGGGAGTGCCGATAGTTCCATTCGTTTACGAAAATCTGATTTTTATTTTTGTAATAAGCCTCCGAATAATGGTTCATGGGGCGCGCAATTGTATTTAAAAAAATATCGTATTGCGAATCAAAAACCACGATGTCGTATTCGTCTTCCTCATTTTTATCGAAACTAAGAGAATTTTCTTCCTTTTCATTTTGAACTTTCGTCTGAGTTGCACAACTGAAAAGAGATATTAATAAGAATGCATAAACTAAAAATTTCATAACTTTTGATTTATAGTTTAAATTTACGAAAAAACGAAACCTGAACAGAATTTCGATTTAAATAAAAAGAACTTATTAAATTGTCTTCAAAATAAAATTATGATTAAAATTTATCACAATACAAGATGCAGTACCAGTCGCAAAGGATTGGAACTACTCAAAGAATCCAAGAAAGAATTTGAAATCATCGAATACATGAAAAATCCTTTGGACAAAATTGAATTGAAAGAAATCCTTCAAAAATTGAAAATTTCTCCGATGGATTTAATCCGAACCAAAGAAAAGATTTGGAAAGAAAACTATCAAGACAAAGTGCTTTCTGAGGATGAACTAATTGAATTGATGATTGAATTCCCCAATTTAATGGAGCGCCCGATTGTTGTGAATCAAGAGAAAGCCGTGGTAGGAAGACCGCCTGAGCTGATAAATGACATCTTGTGATTATTTAAGAATTTAATTAACTTTAACCTATGGCAGAAGAAAAGGTGTTAACTCCCTTGGAGAAAGAAAATCAGGAAATTTCGCGTCGGTACAAAGATATGCTGAAGCATACCTATCAGACGCTTAATAAAGAAGATAAAAAGCTGATTCGCAAAGCTTTTGATTTGGCTGTGGATGCGCATAAAGATCAGCGCAGAAAAACGGGTGAGCCTTATATTTTCCATCCGATTGAAGTAGCCAAAATTGTCGCAGATGAAATCGGTTTGGGCGCAACGAGTATTGCTGCAGCACTGATGCACGACGTGGTGGAGGACACCGATTACACTTTAGAAGACATCGAAGAATTATTTGGGGAAAGAATCGCGCGAATCATCGATGGACTTACCAAAATTTCAATCCTCAACAAACAAGATGTTTCGATTCAATCCGAAAACTATCGAAAGCTTCTGCTCACGCTTTCTGAGGACGTTCGTGTAATTCTGATTAAAATTGCTGACCGTCTTCACAATATGCGTACGCTGGAATCAATGCATGAAGACAAGCAATTGAAAATCGCTTCGGAAACCATTTTTATCTATGCACCTCTTGCACACCGTATGGGGCTGTACAACATCAAATCAGAGTTAGAAGATTTGAGTTTGAAATACACCAAGCCGGAGGAATATTTCAGTATTGAGCGGAAATTACAAGAAACCAAAAAAGAACGAGAGAAATATATCGAGGGTTTTTCAGAAATAATTCAAAACCGATTGCAAGACGAAGGATTGGAATTTGAAATCAAAGGAAGATCCAAATCCGTTTTTTCGATTCACCGAAAAATGGTTTCTCAAAACATCAGTTTTGAAGAGGTTTACGACAAATTTGCCATTCGGATTATATATCGTTCCGACAAAAAAAATGAGAAATTCCTAGCTTGGAAAATTTACTCGGTCGTGACCGATATTTTTCGTCCCAATCCCAAACGTCTGCGCGACTGGATTTCCCAACCCAAATCCACTGGATATGAATCCCTACACATCACAGTTATGGGCCCGATGGCGCGTTGGGTAGAAGTTCAAATCCGTTCCGAAAGAATGGATGAACTGGCCGAAAGGGGAGTGGCGGCACACTATAAATACAAAGAAAATTATCAAGTCGAAGACTCCAAACTCGATGAATGGATCAGCCAAGTTCGGGAAATGTTGGAAAACAACGAAACCCAGGACGCATCGGAATTCATTGATAATTTTAAATTCAACCTCTACGCCAAGGAAATTTATGTTTTCACACCCAAAGGAGATTTATTTTCATTGCCCAAAGGTGCTTCCTCACTTGATTTTGCATACGCCATTCATTCCAATATCGGAGATACCTGTTTAGGAGCCAAAGTCAATGGGAAATTGTATCCGCTTAGCCATGAACTTCAAAGTGGAGATCAAGTAGAAATCCTGACTTCACCCAACCAAAGACCCAAGGCCGACTGGCTGGATTTTGTGGCTACGAGTAAGGCTCGATCCAAAATCAAAGCTTCACTCAACGCAGAGAGAAGAGCTATTTCTGAGGATGGAAAAGAAATTCTGAAACGGAAATTGCGTCATTTGAAAATTGATTTCAATGAGAAAACTGTCAATGATTTGCAGAACTATTTCAAGCTTAGAAATAGTCAAGATATGTTTTACAAGGTTGCAACGGGTGAAATTGACAATAAAAGCCTACGGAAATTCGCTGAAAGTAAATCGGGAATTACCGGATTTATCAATCGTTTCCGTCCGAAATCCAAAACGGTAGTCACACAGGAAGAAGAACCGAAACAAAAACTGGATTCTTTGGTTTTCGGTCCCGACGAGGAAAAACTGGACTATGACTTGGCTTCCTGTTGCAATCCGATTGCCGGAGATAAGGTATTTGGATTTGTAACGGTGGCAAAGGGAATTCGGGTTCACAAAAACGATTGTCCCAATGCGGTTTCTCTCCAGGCCAACCAAGCCTATCGGATCATTCGTGCCAAATGGATTGATTCCAGTTCGCAGTTGTATCGGGCAATATTGACCCTTCAGGGATTGGACAGAATTGGGTTGGTTAATGATATTACTAAAATTATTTCGTCTAACTTGCACGTGCATATTCGAAGCATAAACATCTCAGAAGAAGACGGTGTATTTGACGGGAAAATTTCGGTTTCGGTTAAAAATAAATCCCAACTCGAAAAAATTCTGGAACAATTAAAGCAAGTAGATGGAATCAAAAAAGTAAGTCGAACTTATGCGAATTAATTCGAAACCAAGTAAACACAATTTCTTCCTATTAATTTTATTAGTATTGATACCCGCTTGTAATAAATCTGAAACTAAGAAGGTGAAATTTGATGGATTTACAATCGAAGTTCCAAGAAAATGGAAAAAAATAAAATTAAAAGGTACCGATAGTTATGTTGGTGGCATTGTTACGGAAGACAAAGATTCAATAATTTTTGATTATGGACTTTATTCGAATTCTTTAGATATCAATCAACCAATAAAAGACAGTATTTTTTGGGATGTTCTTAGGTTAAACGAAGGGATCGACCCTGATAAGGCATTTAAAATCCGTGATTCTTTAATAAATATCATTAATGTTGATTCTTTGAATTCTCACATAACAGAATTCAAGGAGATAGATAATAAAAAAGCCAAGATTATTTATCCCAAAAAGGGAATAAGGGGGACGACAGGAATATATTTGGATTCAATATGGGACAGAAATATAAATGGCTCGGTAAGATTTAATTTTTACGGAAATAATTTAAAAATTGAAAGTAGAGATGCACTTATTAAAGCCTGTCTCTTATACACATCT
>LSQX01146853.1_pt1 | contig 40157 bp, 36 predicted proteins | sample 654561 | NCBI WGS metagenome assembly LSQX01 (sample SAMN04489861, study PRJNA283612) | anaerobic digester metagenome | isolation source: 4 biogas reactors fed with cattle manure at either 37C or 55C with and... | place: Denmark: Kongens Lyngby | collected 2014 | reverse complement strand
GAATAATATTGTGCTTCACATAATCCCCTTCTTCAGTAATAGATATGTATTAAAGAATAAAATAAAGCAAAAAAGTCAAGCGCCGCTTGACTTTTTTGCTTTTTATAGATAGATAACAAAACATACCCGGTGCGTTTGACCACAGTGACATAAACATCAAAAAGTGCATCAGTTTCATTGTTTTCCCATGTCTTTGCAGCTTTCCTTATTTGCCTTGTGAGAAATTATTAAGGAAACCGGCATCAACAATATTAGAGATATATATTTTGTCATAACAACCCTCCTAAAAAATCAGCTGTATTCAAGTTCATTAATATCATAGCAATTGAACCTGTCATACAGCTGAAATGAATTTAAAATTTACCTTAAATCACAGGAATCGCAATCCGGAAGGTGCTGCCCTTGTCCTTACCGGGAAGCAAAGTCAAATCTCCTCCGTGAGCTTCTGCTATCCTTTTCGCTATGGAAAGCCCAAGGCCGCTGCCACCGGTTTTAGAGTTGCGGGAATCATCTGCTCTGACAAAAGGCTTGAACATGCTTTTTACAAGATGTCCCGGTATGCCGACGCCGTCATCGCTAAAATCAATCAACACATAATTATTTTGCACCAGAAGACTTACCGTTACCAGCGTTCCTTCAGGATTGTACCGCATCGCATTGTTTGCGAGGTTTTGAATAATACGGTTAAACCGGTCGGTATCAAGCAGTACAAAAACACTATCTTAAGGAATGTTGAACTCATATTTAAAGCCTTCGCGTTCCAACTGCGGCACAAGATCGCCACGGATTTGCCGGATATACTCGCAGATATCTGTTTTTTGCAGCTTTAGTGAAAACTCAGGGCTGTCTAATTGTGAAAGCTCAAACAACTCGGTAAGAAGCCGGTTGGCTCTTTTGCTGTTATTGAGAATGAATATAAATCAATACTCAACAGATAAACGAAATTGGACAGTAAATTACAGTCTTGATTTAGCATAGTTATACGGAATACTTGTTCCTACAAGTACATCCTCAATTTTTTCAATTATTAGCCAATCATCCATATTGGATTGTTTTTCAAATTGCAGGGGTGGTTCAATGTTCTCAACACCGATAAACTCTACAAGGCAAATGCACTTCTTGTGCATCACTCCTACTGCTTTTGCGTAAGTGCCAGTTTACTCTCATATTCAGAGAACACCTTGTTTATTTCTTCTTCCGATAGTTTTACATAATTTTGCACTGAGGTGACGGTTGCTTTGGCGGATATCTCCATTGGTCCTTTTTCCATGAAATAGAGAGTTTCTCCTTCAAATACACGGCTGTGAGGAATCTTTCGACCGGACGCACTTCGGATTATCATTTTTTTTCGCCTGATAAAATCTTATCAAGAACCCGCTCTCCTTTTTGCCTGTGTTGTCGCAGCAAACTACGTGAACCATAATTCTAACTCCATATTTTAATTTTTTGAACTGTATTTTTTCTGTTGCAATGCTTACTTAAACAGATGTTCAAACTATTATACTACAATAATTAGCTTTCCTAAATACTTTCACCTTAAAACATTAACACAACCCACCCCAAACAGCTTAAGTTGATGGAATTGTGTCAGTGGGCTTTTCAGTGATTTTTAAAAATCGCTGTTCTTCAAGGGAACTATCAACAAAAAAATACGCCAACCACTAAATGTGTGATTGGCGTTAGAAAAAAGGTATTACATCGCAAAATGCAATACCTTTTTGTAGTTTAATTATAAATATTTCACCCGAGATAGGCCCGCTTGACTTTTTTCAGCACTGTTTTGAACGGATTATGTGTCAGTCGGGGCTAATAGCATTTTTTAAACATTGATTTACACGGGTATATTGACAGTATTTTAGCGACGTCCGCTTCTGGTGCCACCGCCGGAGCTACCAGAACCACCAACTTGACGGCCAGGGCCACCACCAGGGCCACCGGAACCGCCACCGGGACGGCCGGGACCACCGCCGGGGCCGCCGGGACCACCACCGGGACGGCCGGGACCACCGCCGGGACCACCACCGGGGCCGCCACCGGGACGGCCGGGACCACTACCGGAACGGCGGATTGGGAACAGTGGGAATCTGATAAACGGCAGACCGGATCTGCGTCTTGGCGGCGGAGGTGTGAACCTTGGGCGAAATCCCCTAAATGGCGGTCTGAACAGAAGTCTGGGTATAAAGCGTATGCCAATCTCATCAATTGGAACTGCGTAAAAGCCAAGAGAATTCATATATGGAATGTCGATGAAGAATATCTCCTCATCCGATACCTGCTGCGCCTGAAAAGGGTTATACGTAACGGTCATTGTATTGAAATCACGGATGTAATCCGGATAACCAAAACCAGTGTTACGTCTGAAGATATAATACATTTGATAATACTCCTTTTATAATTGTGTAAAATAAAGGATATGACGTTTTTACGTTTATTTCAATATGGTCATAAAGAAAGGGAAAAGGCATTAAGGCGATTAAGATTTACTGTTTTATTTATGCTGTCATATCAATACATGCAGCGCCTGCTTACATGTATGTAAGATATTTAGTATGCTTCACTTGATTTTAAGCTTCTTCACTGGTACAATTATTTTTGTTATGTTAATAAAACTGTACAGCATTCTATATTCGTGGATTTGTTTTTTGTGTTCATCAAAAACCTGGGTCATAAAGACCGCCGCGCAGAGGAGGCAAGGCTTATGAGGTTTATAGGCAGGGGAGCAGTAGTCGCTGCTGCAACGGTTGCCACCGCAGCGGTAGTATTAATGATAGCTCTAACGGGCTGTTCTTCCGGCAATAAAGTTGAGCAAAACAACTGGGAGAATTACGATGAACTTATAGATTCCATTATGGTATCCGGTGACGCCGCTGAACGCGAAGCTCTTCTTCATGAGGCTGAAGACATGCTCATGGAGACAGGATGTGTTGTTCCGGTGCACACTAAAAACAGTGATTTCACATCTGTACCGGGTCTTACAGGAGTTTACGAATCATGCAGCGGAGCGAAATATTTTGCAGGCGCATCACTTGGCGACTCCTCAAAAATTTCCGTCGGATTAACAGGGGAGGCAAGAGAAATCGACCCTGCGATGGCATATGACCCCATTGAGACGACAGTTGCCGTCAACATATCAGCCGGACTTTTTAAGTTTGGAGCCGACGGGCTGCCGACCCCTGATCTTGCTGCCGGTTATGTGGTGTCGGAGGATGGGCTGAGTTACACCTTCACGCTGCGCGAGGGGCTTTTGTGGTCGAATGGCACCGTAATTGATGCCGAAGATGTTAAATATTCGTGGGAGCGGGCAGCACAAGAATCAACTGGCTGTAAATATGCTTATCTTTTTGATGTAATTGCACGTGATGACAACGGCAAGATGATGATTACATCAACAGACTCAAGCTTACGCACGTTTATCGTGCAGCTAAAGCGTCCGTGCCCATATTTTATTGATTTATGCGCCACCCCAGCGTTTGCTCTTGTAAATGAATACTGCGTCAAAAGAGCGAAGGGTTATTCAGATATTTACGGAAACGTGCTTGATGCGGGCGCGTGGACGAGAGATGCAGACCCTGTCGTTTCAGGGCCGTATAAGTTTTCGTCTTGGACTTCGGGCAACTCAATTACGCTTGTAAAAAACGAAAAATACTACGATGCCGAAAATGTCCGAATTAGCGAAATAAAGATTTATTTCGGAAACAGGGAAGAAAATACAGCCGCTTTTGCGGCAGGGGGGCTTTCGCTTGTTGATTTTGTACCGACATTTGATGAAGAAACACAAAGCAGCAGCGGGCACCCTCAGATGACAGTTAATGATGGCAAGATTCTTTCATCACATTATCTGTGCTTTAATTTTCACAGCAAAATATTTAGAGGAATGACAGCTGCTCAGGCTGCAAATCTGCGCCGCGCGCTTTCGCTTCTTATTGACCGCAATCAAGTTATAGAAACGGTTGGAGAAGGTGCTGTTGCATCGACGTCTATCATACCTAAGGATACGCCGGATGGCGTTGGTGGATTGTATGGTGTAAGCGATGCTCTTTATGCATATGCTGATGAGAAAGCGCCCGGATACTTTTCTAATAACACAGAAGAAAATTTAGCCGAGGCGAGGCGCATTCTTGCAGAAATTGGACTTGACGCTGATGGCGACGGAATTATAGATAACGCACGCCGCTTTGATATCAAATACCTAACGCTAAACACTCCAAGCGAGATAAAATTGGCACAATGCGTTCAGCAAAATCTTGCAAAGGTCGGAATTATAGTAAAGCTTCGTGCTGTGAGGGAAGAAGGTTACCTTTACGAGCGGATGATATACAGCTATGATATTGTCGCGACGGAGTTTACGGCTGCCTATCCGTCAGCTACCAGCTTTCTTGAGCTTTGGTACACTGGCGGTGCACATAACTGGGCGCAGCTTGGTGCTGAAGCCGTAAAGGAAGAGAATAAAAACGCATATTAAAAGAGTGAATACTGTTGTCAGCGGGGTAGTTTACTATACAATTCATAATATGAAAGTAAAACGCCGCGCGTTAAAAGTATATATCGGCACTGGCAAAACACAACCTGCCGCTGACATTTTCACCGTTTTGTAAGTCATAAGTCCCGCGTTTTAACTATATAAATAAAAAAGAGACAAGTCTAAATTTTTACGACTTGTCTTTTTTTATATAAGCAATGTAATGAAGATGTAATTTCAAAATTGGGTAATTGATACTACAAGAGGAAAACAAAATAGTTCTGTTGCCTGTTTTCTAAGACTTTACTATGTATTATTCTTATCACTTTTTGTAGGTATCGTGAATTCGGCTACAAGTTTAAATGATTTATGCTTATCAACTGAAAATTCTTTCACAATTAGATAGGTTCCTTTTTTAAGATTGCCGCATAACCACTCCAAATTAATTTCAAGTGTGTATTCTGATTCTTTAGGTACTATGGTTTCTATACAAACCGTGACAACATTCCTAAATATAGCGCTTGGTTTATATATAACTCGATATCATTGTCCTAAGATTTTCTTTTCAAGAATATAGTCTTCACCAAATGTTAGTTCTTTGTCGGTATCATTTTTTATAATCAAAGTAATTCCTGTTTTAGATATTCTATTTTCATCTACTGTTATTGTTACGCCATCGTAGTTTTCTTCCGTAAATTCGCTTTTCAATAAAATATTCAATCCAATAAGGATTGCAACACAAATAATTATCATAATTCCAAATATGATATATAAAGCTGTTTTTTCATAGTTTTCTCCTTATTGTTTTACTGCGTTGTATTTTACCAATGTGTGATGACGCCATACTAACTGCTACCACTATATACTTCTTTCGTTACATTTTACATGTATAAGTTTAAAAGCTCTATAATCGGTTAACTTTTTCATAGATTTTATCATCAAGCCTGATAAACAACAGATGGTTTGGATTATTCTCAACGGGGCTTTGTTTTCTTCAATAGAAAAGACGAGACTTTCTTTATTTATGCACGTAATTTCAATATGTATTTCATATACATATATATGAATTCAACAGTTGGGGGGCGCATATGACGCTTTACGACGCGCCTGTTGGCGGATGCTACAGAGTCGTTGCAATATACTCAAAACCATCACTGAAGCTGCGATTGTCCGCCCTCGGGCTCACCAAGGGCGCACAGGTAACGGTGCTTTCGCGTGGAAGGAGTGCTGTTGTGTTTCGTGTAAGGGGAGCGCGTTACGCGGCAGCAAAGGGGGCGGCATCATGCGTAATCCTTTCGCAGACGAGGAGATAATGTAATTTTTATGACAGCAAAAGATATAGTAGCAAAATCGGGAGTTGCAGTTACAGCAGCAAAAATAAAACAGCATACGCTGGTGTCAGATACAAGAGGTGGCACGAAGAAAAATGATAGTAAAGTAATAACCATTGCTTTTGCCGGAAACCCGAACAGCGGAAAGACGACGCTTTATAACGATTACACGGGCGCGCACTTCAAAACGGCGAACTGGCCCGGCGTTACATATGAAGTGAAGGAGGCAACAGTTCACTACAAGGGACGCACTCTACGCCTTGTCGATTTGCCGGGGGCATATGCTCTCTACCCGGGCTCGCCTGAGGAAGTGGAAGCGCTTCGGTTTTTAACAGGCGTTCGTAGTGACGCTGAAAACGCCGGTGAGGGTAGCACTGACTTTTCAGGAGGGGCGATTGGAGCCGATGTTATCATAAACGTCACCGATTCCTGTACGCTTGAGAGAAGCCTTTTTTTCACCACACAGCTGATAGGCGCGGGAACACCTGTTGTCGTTGCGCTTAACATGGCGGATTTGGCAAAAAAAAACGGTATATTTATCAACACGCAGCGATTATCGCGGATGCTTGGCGCCCCGGCTGTTAGTGTTTCCGCTGCCCGCCGCACAGGGCTTGATGAGCTGCTTGATGCTGCAATTACTGAGGCTGAAAAAGCGCGCATTGATGGAAGCGGTAATCGCAGCAGTACATATAAAAATCAAAAACCTCCGGTGCCACAGGGTGCATCGGAGGTGATGAGATATGCTTTTATCAGCGACGTTATCAGTGCCTGCGTTACCGAATGCGCGCCGGCAAGAGGCAGCTTGCGCCGGGCAGCAGCAAGCGACAGAGCAGATGCCGTGCTGACGCACACTGTAGCAGGGCCTATTATATTTCTTGCTATTATGGCAGTCATTTTTTACATCACATTCAGTGCGGGAAATGCTATCGAGGAGTTTATTGGGAGGCTGCTTGATGCAATATCGGTATATATAGCGGGTGTGTTGTCTGACGCCGGTGCTGCCGACTGGGTTTTATCGCTTGTTATTGACGGGGTCATAGCCGGCGTTGGCGGCGTTTTGATGTTTTTACCGAATATACTTTTACTTTTTTTGCTTTTGGCGCTGCTTGAGGACAGCGGTTATATGGCGCGCGCCGCATATCTTGCCGACGGTGTTATGGTGCATCTCGGCCTGACGGGGAAGGCTTTCATCCCTATAATTCTTGGGCTCGGCTGCTCGGTGCCTGCTATCATGGCTACACGAATCCTTGATGGCAAACAACAGCGGCTCCGCACAATTTTAATGATACCGTTTGTGGCGTGCGGCTCGCGCCTTCCTGTATTTATTTTAATATCCGCTTTGTTTTTCGGGCGGTATGCGTGGCTTGTGACATTCGGGGCGTTTTGCTCAGGCATTTTAGCGGCTGTTATCGTTGCTTTTATAGGATCACGGCTTGATGATGAAAAAAGCCGCCCGGGCCCGATGATAATTGAGCTGCCAGATTATAAGCTCCCGTCAGCAAGAACAGTTTTTATCAGTGTATATGAGAAGTTACGTGAGTACCTCGTGCGTGCGGGGACTGTTATTTTCCTATCGGCGGCGGGGCTATGGATATTTTTACATATTGGCGCCGAAGGCTATTCACCAGATATGAGCGGCAGCTTCGGTGCGGCTTTTTGCCGCGCTGCCGAGCCGTTTTTAGCGCCAGCCGGGCTTGGTTCTTGGCAGATAGCGGCGGCGCTGATAGCAGGGATTGCGGCGAAAGAAGCCGTTGTTTCTGCGATGTGCGTCATATATGGTGTCAGCGGGCTTCATACTATCTCCGGTATGTACGCACTGCGCGAAGCTATGACGGCAACGGGGTTTGGAGCGGCAAATGCGCTTGCTTTTCTTGCGTTTACAGCGCTGTACGTTCCGTGCATTGCTTCTCTTGCCGTTATTAAAAGTGAAACCGGAGGATGGCGGCGCGTTATGTTCGCTATATTTGTTCATTTTATCACTGCATATACGGTGTCTTCGCTTGTTTATACGATTGCTTTAATTTTTATGTGATTTTTTGTTCGTGAGCATCTCGCTGCTGTTTAAATTTGCGCTTTCGCATATAAAATCATAATTATCATGAGAAAAATGTGCGATGGTGCATTTCTGTGCTTTATCAGTCAGGTTAAAGCGGTGAAGCGTCTGCGTTGGATTATACTATATGACTAAAAACATTTTATATCAGATAAAATATTATCATGATGACTTATGATTGACACGCGTTATGGCTCGTGGTATAATCATTTCCGTTGACGATAAATATACACCTAATTCGCGGTGTATATATGTATCAGTATGCTTTTTTTGGGGAGCTTGACGGCATAGACACCTATAATTAAGCATACAAAAACTCAATGGGATATAGTGTAAGGGGTAACACACCAGACTTTGACTCTGATATTACAGGTTCGAATCCTGTTATCCCAGCTTACAAAACCCGACTGTAGTGCAATAGCGCTGCAGCCGGGTTTTTTCATAAGAGGGTTGGCTTGAATTAATATATTGAAAGTGCTGATATTATGTGATAATGTATATTTACTACATACCATGACAGCATAAGGGGGCACAGATGAACGTTATAGACTGTATCATGACAAGGCGAAGCGTCAGGGGTTATACTGACAGACCGCTTGATGAAGATACGATAAAGACACTGCTGCAAGCAGCGATTAGCGCACCTTCGGGGAGAAACGGACAGCCGTGGAAGTTTAAAGTTATTACTGACAAAGAGCTGATAAACAAAATTTCAGATTTATCAAGACACGGTACGTGGATGAGAACGGCTCCGTGTTTAGTTGCTGTTTATCTTGATAAAAGCCGCTCGTATGACCGTCTAAAGGACGCTCAGTCTTGTGGCGCGGCTATTCAGAATATAATGCTTGCCGCACATTCGCTTGGCATCGGAAGCTGCTGGATAGGCGAGATTTTACCGAAGGATGATGAGATAAAGGCTATGCTGAATATAAAAAACAGCGATTTGGAGCTGATGGCAATAATTTCACTCGGATACGGTGCGGGGCAACCGTCAAGCTATATAAGGAACAGTTTTGAATCGTTTTTGATATAAACATACCGTAAGATAAAAAAGTTTATTGGCTGTCTTAATGTATGTTGCTCGGTTGTGAAACAGCATAGTGCATGCAAAAGCCACACAAAAGGGGATAACCCTTTTGTGTGGCTTGAATTTTTATTGTTTTTGAGATTTACTTATTGATAGCTCCGTCAGCTATATTAACCTCTCCGTCGCAGTTGACGATGGAACCGCCGGCGTCAGCGTTGATTTTACCGCCCGTCACAGTTATTGAAGTAACAGCCTGCAGTGAATCGTCTCCGGAGTCTATCGAGATAGTGCCACCTTCAATAAAGACATAACCTTTATCTTGCCTTGTTTTGTTTGTTGATTTGATACCGTCATTTTTACATGCGATAGTTATGTTTCCTTCTTTGATTGTCACGCTGTCATTGCCGCGGATTCCGTGATTTTCAGCAGTTACATTGATAGTGCCGCTTATTATCTTCAGGTCATCCTTAGAACCGATGCCGTTATTGTAGTTTGCATAAACTTTAAGCGTGCCTGTCCCATTTATGGTAAGGTCGTCTTTTGAGAAAAGACAGGCGTTAGGTTCACCTTCGGCATTCAAACCGGTGTAGTTGTCGCCATCCTGGAGAGTGGAGGTTGTTCCTTCAACAAGAGTAATTGATGTCTTGTCGCAACTTTTAATCCATATGGGAGCACTTGTTTTACAGATAAGGCTGAGCTTATCGAAGACGAGGTGAACCTTTTCCTCTTTTGTTACTTCGACTATGACCTGACCGTCTTTGCATGAGCCAGTGAGAATATATGTGCCCTCGGCGGATATTGTGACGACAGTGTCATTTGCAGCGGCGCCTTTACCGTCGATTTTAACGGATGAATCCGAAAATGTTATCTTTGCATCGTAGTCGTTGTATGATTCGTTAAGGTCGAACTTTGTATAGCGCACAACCTGGGTGTTATCAGGCTTTTCGCCAATTTCGTCGTCTCCTGTGTTGTCGCCGTCCGAATCATCGGGATCGTTATTTTCTGTGGGAGAACTACTGGGGGCTGTGCTGTTATCTTTTGTGTTGTCTGTATTGTCACCTTTTGATGAGTCACATGAGGCAAGCATTGCAGCACATAAAGCTGTTATAAGTAGAGCCGAAATAATAATTAAAAAAAATTTTTTATAAGCGTACATGGTGTACTCCTTTGGAAAATCAAAGTTGTATTCACACCGGCTACTATTTATTATGGACCGGTTTATTACGTATAAAAATCTATGTATTTTTAGGTTGGTTAAGACTAAAGCGGTTTTTATATTAATGTGATGTCGCTTATCAAGACGGCGCGGCAGGGAGCACCGTCGGAGCCGCCCATGTTTATAGGCGCTGCAAATAAAAAGTATCGACTGTCAGGTGCATTTTTAAGGCGCAGCCCCTCTATTATGGCGACGTTTGAAGACAAAAGAATGAGGTGTGTTTCACGAGGGGACTTGGGATTGCCTACACTTTGTGATTCTACGCCGACAAGGAGAATTCCCCGCTCAACGATAAGGCGTGCGGCGTCCGCAGTTATGTAGTCTGCTCCGCGTATGAGAAGACGCTTGCAGTCGGAGGGAATCAATCGGGCAAGAGCCTCAGCGTTTGCCGCTCCGTGCACGGAAATCACATCGGCTGTGCCCACAAAGCGTTGCAAATCAAGCTGGTCAACAGATGGAGCGCCGTCGATGAAATGACATGGCGCGTCGACGTGCGTGCCGTTGTGAACACACATTGTAACATCTGTTAAGTTTATGGCATCACCGCTTGATATTGACATGACGCGCCGCGGCATAGGAGGTGTGTCGCCAGGGAAAACAACAGAGCTATAAAGCTCTTGAGATATATCAATAATTTTCATTATAATTATATAAAAACACCGAAGTGTTCAATTAGTGAGGGCGGCCGCAATTTCTGTACGCAAGCACAAAAATCGCGCTTGGCACGACCGCTTTTAAATAAGTTACATTATTATATCACGATTATTTTACGATTGCAACAAGCATAATTAAACGAAACGGTAAAAAAATTTGTAGGGTTACAATACAAAAAAATAGCTTGCTATTTATCTTTGAAAATCAAATTCTACCCCTATGCGCCCTCTCGGGTATCTTTCTCCTATCCATTTTCTTGATCATTGACTGTCCAATATGTTTGAAAAACCTACAACGTTATAATAATATTTTCATTAATTACACTTGACAGCGGACGGGCAATGTGCTATCATATTTAGGCTCAAAAAAACCTTGCGCCCTTAGCTCAGTGGATAGAGTGCCCGGCTACGAACCGGTAGGTCAAAGGTTCGAATCCTTTAGGGCGCGCTTAAACACCTCCCTTTGGAAGGTGTTTTTTTTGCCTTTTTTGTTTTTGCGTATTATCAGAAGTGCTTAACATTTAAAATAATATAACCTGCAAGCGAAGATTAAGCGCAAGCACTAACATAGCAATATAAAGACAGACACATAAAATATAAAGCAAAAGTTATAATAATTGCCACACGGTTGCTTTCATGATATAATGTACAAAATAGGTGTAGCATTTTATTAACGGCATTTGTCACATAATCGGACTGGAGGAACTTAATCTGATGGCGAAGCCTCAGTACCTAAGATGCGGTGAGATCATCAACACGCACGGCTTGCGCGGAGCAGTTAAAGTCCGTGCCGAATGTGATTCGCCAAAAATTCTTGCATCTCTGCGGCATATATATCTTGACCCGAATGGTGATGTGGTGTTTGAGATCGTGTCCAGTTCAGTTATGGGGAACTTCGTCTTACTCTCGCTCTCCGGTATCAACACGCTTGATGCTGCTGCCACTCTGAAAAATAAGATTATTTACGCAGGACGCGACGAGCTTGAAGAGCATATAGCCCCGGGAGCACACTTTATTGCCGATTTAATTGGACTTCCGCTTATTCACGCCGATACCGGCGAGAAGCTTGGCATTTTAAAGGATGTATTCAATGTCGGTGCGTCGGATATCTATGTTGTCGATACACCGCGCGGTGAGAGGATGATGCCGGCTGTTGCAGAGTATGTAAAAGAAATTACAGACGATGCAATCTATGTGCGTCCGATTGAAGGAATGCTTGACTAACGACAATATTTTACCGAAACAAAAAAAATATAAAATATAATTTTGTATATAGACAGATGATATTTGATATAATGACGCTTTTCCCGGAGGTAGTTCGCGCTGTACTTGACAGCAGCATAACGGGACGCGCACAAGCGGCGGGACATATTAAAATTAACACGTACAACATAAGAGACTACTCGAAGGACAAGCACCGTCGTGTTGATGATACGCCTTACGGCGGCGGGCGCGGAATGCTGATGACCCCGCAGCCGATATACGATTGTTATCAGGCGATTTTAAAGGAGTGCGCGCCGGGCGAATCACGCAGGGTTATTTATCTTTCGCCGAAGGGAAAAGTCTTCACACAACAAACAGCTAAAAGATTCGCTCAGTATGACAGGCTTATACTTCTGTGCGGTCATTATGAGGGAGTAGACCAGCGTGTGCTTGATCTTATAGTCGATGAGTATGTTTCAATCGGCGATTATGTTTTGACCGGCGGGGAGATTCCGGCTTGCGTCGTTGTCGATTGCGTATCAAGGCTCATTGACGGTGTTCTTCCGTCGTCCGAATGTTATGAAAGCGAAAGCCTTACAGAGGGGCTTCTTGAGTATCCGCAGTACACGCGCCCGCCCGTTTTTATGGGAATACCGGTTCCCGAGGTTTTACTCTCGGGGAATCATGCGAAAATTGATAATTGGCGCCGCGAGAGGGCGATTGAAATAACGCGCCTTATGCGGCCGGATTTACTTTGCGACGGGGAGCGTGTCGGCGATAATAAATGCGGCGGCGAAGATGATAAAACAGCAGTCGGCGACAACAAGTCGAACATTGAATAAGAAACATATGAATTGATGACACAAAGCAAGGAGGGGGAGTGTTATGGGCGACACCGATAAGTCCACATCGACCACCGTGGATACCGGGCGCGTTAAGTCTGGCAGCGGGCGTTGTGGCTCAATCAGTTCGCGAATAAGAGAATCGTTTGACTGCAGCGTCGTCAGACACTTTTTTACCTCATACAATGTCATCGCCGAAAAGTGGCGCTCCTCAGCACTTGCGGGAATATTTAAGCACCGCTTGTTTTTGCGCTGTGAGGCGCGTGTCAGACGCACTGTTGCCGCATCTATTGAAAAAAGCACAAATCTCAGGTTTATTTCCGCTCAGATGAAGCATCTTTTATCGCTGACACTTTCGCATTACGGGCTGGCTTTGTTCTTTTTCGGTGTGTATACATCAATTATATATTTGATATGCCTGATGTTGCCGGCAATTGGCGCTGATATCGACTCGCTTATAACCGGTATATCACTCATGCTTGTTTCCCTGCCGCTTTTGCTCTCAAGAAAAACTCTTGCAGAGGCTATCTCTGAGAGCCGCATAGCGCGCTGGCTTGTTTTTAGTGTGTCCGGGTTCCGTCGTGAGGATTTGGCAACAGTTAAGCGCCGGAGGGGACGTGCCGATGTTGCGTTTATTATTGGAATGATACTTGGGCTTTTAACGTTTTATGTTGATCCTCTTGTTATCACTTCTGTCCTTATTGCAATACCGGCGCTGTATATATTATTTATATCGCCGGAAGCCGGGGTCGTTGTTTTTTTTGCAATAGCCCCCTTAATTAGTGCAAGAGCGGCAGCACAGTTTATTCTTATCCTTTCGGCTTCATATTTTTTAAAGCTCATACGCGGCCGGCGTACATTTTCCCTTGATCCTGCTGATTTTCATGTGTTTTTATTTGGTGTGCTTTTATATTTCGCAGAGAAAATCAATTATGCAGGAAACGGCGCATCAAAAAGCGTCAATATGTACGTCGTTTATATACTGTTTTATTTCATCACCGTAAACTTAATAAAAAGCGAAGCCCAGCGTGAGCGCTGCCGTCGTGCGGCAGCGTATGGAGCCGCCACCGTCGCTGTTTTGTTTTTGGTACGGCGATTTGCATTTGATTTTATACCGGATTTATCTCATATCAACTCAAACGTCATAAAAGGTATATTTTCACTTGTAGAACAAGCAGCCAAAAACGCATCAGGCTGCGTTTTGTATCTTGTTGCTGCGCTACCTCTTTTTACAGCATCTTTCTTGAGAAGGCGGGGAGATTCAAAGCCGCTGCGCATGTTTTTATTTGCCGCCGTGTCAGTTGCTGCTGCCGTTTACACGCTGTCGCGCGGGCTTTGGCTTGGGGCGGCAGGCGGGCTTTTGCTGTTTCTTTTAATTTATAACTTTAAGTATATATATGTCCTTATTGCTTTTGGCTGCATGGTTCCTATTCTTTTGTTTTCACTGCCTGAAAAAACAGCTGGGTACCTTGCAGGCATATTTAATATGTCTGGAAGTCAAACTATTGGGCGCGTTATTGTTCGCCGCACCTCGCTTTCTATCCTAAACGACAACTGGATCTGCGGTGTTGGCCGCGCGGAGGGACTTTTCCCAAAAATATATTCTCTTTATTCAAACGCGCCGTATTTTAGCGAGGACAGCCAAAATCTTTATCTTCAAATAGGTATTGAGCTTGGTATTGCGGGGCTTGTTGTCTTTTCCCTTGCTATGCTTCTTTTGATGATTAAAGCGTTTACAGCGGTTCGCTTTACGCGAGGCGGTATGAGGCTTAACAGCGCTGCCAGCGCCGCCGGTTTTGCCGCTATGCTTATATATGGCATGACCGATTACATTTGGGCTGATCCGCGCGTGTTTTTAATATTCTTTATGTTTGCTGCATTTATTTCCGCGTATAATAGCGAGATGCCAAAGCAAGATTCCGTACACTGGGGTGTTGTGATAGGCAGCAAGCGCGAAGCGTCGATTGATATTTGACACTGCTTGAGCTTCGGTTTTATGTATACGAAACGGAGGAATGACTGTCTGTGAGAAAAAATGGCGTTGGTGTGGCATCAGCAAATAGGGTACGCATATCAGTGGCTGACATTGTCATCATTATAACAGTGGCCGTTTTTGTTGCTATGCTCATTCACTTTACATTTGCAAAAGACGATGGCACCGACGGATATATAATACAGTACGTTGTCAAGGTTACCGGCGTACGAGATGAGCTTTCGGACAGGATTACAGTTGGCGATGCTGTCTACAACATGGAAGACAATCTGCCGATGGGGACGGTGACAGCCTTCAGCCGCGAAGCGTCCGTTGATGAGAAGGGCAGAACAATACCCGGCATGATGGATCTTTATGTGACAATAGAGGCAAGTGCTCGTCCATACGGCGTTGGAAGCGCAGTATCGGGGCATATGATATATGCTGAGGGACATCTTGAGCTTCGAACGAGCAAGTTTTATTTTGCCGGCGTGTGCATCGACGTCAGCAGATGAGGGAAGGTGGCGCGACAGCAATGAGAAAAAGAAGATACGGTGCTGGATCTGGTAGAGAGACTGTGTTAAATGAAAATAAAGCAAACATAAAAAATGGATTCGGTGTGCTCGATGCGTTCGCCGTCGTACTTATTATTGTTTGCTTGGCCTCGGTCGCCGCAAGGTATATTTTAACCAACGAAAAAGGTATTTTGCATAATGAACCTGAATTATCAGATGTCGCAGTATCAATACTAATATCAGATGTTATGTATACAACAGCCGATAATTTCTCGGAAGGCATGGTGTTTTACCTTGACGGGTCATTTGAGTTGGTGGGGGAGCTTGCTGCGAATTTCACCGTTACTCCGGCACAGTATTATACTGAGAATGAAAATGGTGAGCTTGTGCTTGCTTACCGCAGTGAGGAAGGCGGCAATGTTGATATTCGCGCCACGCTAATTACCGAAGGTTATTTCAGTGATGGTACTTATTATTTGAATGGCAAAACACTCCTGACATCAGGAATGACAATCACTATAACAGATAGTAGCGGGTTGATGAAAGTTGTTGCGATGATACTTGACATTGCGCTTGTATCGTAAATAATAAACAAAATGCGCGATATTAAAAATAATAAATGTATAAATATAGCTATTGATTTTAATTATGGTATTGGTTATAATTTATTTGATCAGTATTATATTGGCTTCTGAGTATATGGGGCCGTTTTATGTTTTCTCATGGGAGGAAATATGACTTCTCGCTGTATTAAGATAAAAAACAGTGTTGGCCTTCATGCACGGCCAGCGACGTTTTTTATTCAAAAAGCTAATACGTACTCAAGCTCTATTTGGGTCGAATGTGATGGGGGGAAAGTCAACGCTAAAAGCTTACTTGGCATTCTTTCTCTCGGCATTAATCAAGGCATGGAAATTACTATTTCAGCGGAAGGCAGCGATGAGGTTGAAGCTGTCGAAGGTCTTGTTGCTTTGATAGACGCGGGTTTCAGCGAATAATCGCTCTGCCCGCTATTTTTAATATCAACAAAAGACGGATGCACTTTTTACAATTGCGTCCGTTTGTTTTACGGAGGTTTTTACCGATATGGAGAGTCACAGCGCGCCTGATGCGAAAAGCGAACGCATGGCTCGTTTGCGCGCTGCGGCAGCGGCCCTGCCGCTCCTGCCGGGCGTTTACATTATGAGGGATAAACGCGGGCGGGTTATATACATCGGTAAATCAAGGGCACTGCGTGCGCGTGTGTCGCAATATTTTGTTGAGGGGCGTCATCCACCAAAAACCGAGTGGATGGTATCGCTTGTCGACAGCTTTGACACGATAGTATGTACTACCGAAATAGAAGCTCTGACACTTGAGGCTTCGCTTATAAAGCGCCATTCGCCAAAATACAATGTAAAACTTAAGGATGCAAAAAACTACCCGTATATTAAGGTAACGGTGGGAGAAAAATACCCCCGTCTTATAATAACGCGGCGGCGCGGCGCAGAGCGTCCATCAGAAGCCCGTTATTTTGGCCCTTATTCGAGTGCTGCCGTAGCACGCGATATAATATCGTCTGTCTCTCAAATATTTGGCCTGCCGATTTGCCGGCATGAGTTCCCCCGTGACATTAGAAAAGTCCGTCCGTGCGTATATTATCAAATGGGACGATGCCGCGGTGTTTGCCGTGGCGATGTTTCAGATGATGAATATGCCGCTGCCATTAGCGCCGCACTGACAGTTTTACGCGGGAATATAGGCGAGGCTAAAGCAACGCTTGAAGCGAAGATGATGGAAGCGGCTGAAGAGGAGAATTTTGAGGCGGCTGCTCGCTATCGGGACTCAATTTCTGCACTTGAACGGCTGAGAGCACGTCAACATGTAGTTGCAGCACCTGATGAAGAAAAAGATGTTATTGGATATTATGCTGACGCTGACGGGATATGCTCATGCGCGGCGCTCATTTGTGTGCGTGACGGCGCTGTTGCCGACAAGGAAACATTTGAGTTTGGTGCTGAGCAGCTTATTGATGAAAACGGGATTTCAGGTGAGGGCGGGCTTTCGGGCTTTATAATTTCCCTTTATGAGCACAGAGAGTATATCCCCGCTGAAGTTTTGCTTTCATTCGATCTTGATGAAAATGAAAATACGTTAGTTTCGGAATATTTGACGAAACTTGTCGGCCGTCGTGTTGTTGTGCGAACGCCACAACGCGGTGACGCCAGACGCCTTTGTGAAATAGCTCTTAATAATGCGAAAGAAGCGGCGGAGCTTTATAAAAAGAGGGCGCGCTCGGATGAGCGTATGCTCTCTGATCTTGCATCAATCCTGTCGCTTGAGGTTTTGCCGGAGAGGGTAGAAGCGTTTGATGTATCAAACCTCGGCTCTGAGCATATAACGGCTGGAATGGTTGTTGCTGTAGGTGGGAAACTAAAAAAGTCAGAGTATCGGATGTTTAAAATAGAAGGGGGCAGCGCTCCCGACGATTATGCCGCTATGGCTGAGGCTGTCGTTCGCCGCATGGGACATCCGGAATGGGGTGAGCCTGATCTAATATTACTTGACGGCGGTGCAGGACACGTTGGCGTTGTGAGACGAGCACTATCAGCGCGTGGAATTGACATCCCGGTCTTTGGAATGGTTAAGGATGAGCACCACCGCACCCGCGAAATCGTTGATGAGGAAGGCGTCGCGGGAATTGCAAGAAACCAGTCTGTTTTTCAGTTCGTTTATAGGCTGCAAGAGGAGGTTCACCGATTCACCGTTGCCGGAATGTCAAGGACGAAGCGAAAAACGCTTGTCAAGTCATCGCTGACAGCAGTCGATGGCATAGGCCCGGCAAAGGCAAAGGCCTTACTTGCTCACTTTGGCACGATGACAGCCCTTCGGGCGGCAAGCGAGGATGAAATCGCTGCTGTACGTGGTATCAGTGCAAAAAACGCATCCGATGTGTATGCTTTTTTGCATAAAAATCAAAGCAACAGGAAGAGTTGACACATGAGAATTATAACAGGATCAGCACGTGGCACAAAACTTGAAGCGCTCGAGGGCGAGGCGATGCGCCCGACAGGAGGACGTGTTAAGGAAGCTGTCTTTTCAATGATACAGTTTGATATTGAGGGGCGTAAGGTGCTTGATTTATTTGCAGGATCGGGACAGCTTGCGCTGGAGGCGCTTTCACGCGGAGCTGAGAGCGCTGTAATAATTGATTCATCGGCCGAAGCTGTTGAAATTATAAAAAGAAATGCAAAAAAAACGCATTTATATGATAAATGCACTATCTCTGTTATGGATTATAAGGCGTATCTATCTCGCCGTTCTTATGATAGCGGTAGTGCAAACGAAAGCGGCGGTTTTGATATAATCTTCCTTGATCCGCCGTATAAAACCGATTATCTTAAAAAGTCCTTATCAATGATAGCAAGCGGTAGAATAGCAAAGCCAAACTCTATAATTATATGTGAGTCAGATCATGAGGATGTATTTTCCGGCGATGAAGAGTTGGCGACAAAATATCGGGTGCTGAAAAAGAATCGTTATGGCAGGTTATATATAACCTTGCTCACACCAGCATACAACGCTTGATTTTTACCCGTTGCCCTGTGATGCAAAATAGGTGCATAAAAAACCAAGATACCGGTGTTATGCATGGTAGGCAGGCAAGCAACAAGTTAGTTAATACCTTATTTTGCGATAAGTAAATTGAAATGAATCAAAGTGGAATAGGGATGGGAATATGTCGGAGATGAAATTTGTAAGGGCGCTTGTTACAGGAAGCTTTGATCCTGTGACGGCGGGGCACGTCGATCTTATCCGCCGCGCTGCGGCAATATTTGATGAAGTTCACGCCGTCATTTTCATCAACACGGAAAAAGGCGCTGGCATGTTTTCACCGGAGGTGAGATTATCGCTTCTTCGCGCGGCGACAGCGTCGATTCCAAACGTTGTTACAGGACTGTCGCGTGGGCTTGTTGCCGATTATATAACAGAGCACAATATAAACGTCATTGCGCGCGGTATTCGCGGGCCAGCGGAATATGAATATGAGATGATGCTTAGTGAGATAAACAAAAGGCTGACCGGCGGGCGTGTTGACACTGTTGTTTTTCCGGCATCCCCAGAGTTCGGGCATGTCAGCTCGGCTTTTGCGCGCGACATGGTAATATACGGACGGCCTGAGCTCGCCCTGACAAAAGAAACAATTGTTGAGCTTGAGAGGCTTGGCGGGCATAAGGTGCTCGTCGAAAAAGAAGAAGACGAAGATAAAGATTAAGAGCATAACAGAAAATTAACATAGTATAAAAGCATAAATTTTAAAGTAAAAAAACGCAAAACGACATATAAAGGCGCACACGCCGGCGGGAAATTCCCCGCCGGCGTTTTTTTATTCGGAAGAAGCAGTTATGCGTCTGTATAAAATTTTATCTTCGGCGAAAGCATAATAACCTGAGGCGAAGAACGTCGCGCAGTGTTGCCATTTAGCGGGCATTGACATAACTTGTGGTCGAAATATGCGCAATATCACATAAAATATAGAAAAAAATCATAAAATATTATGAAAATTTTACTATGTGCTATTGACATGATGAAAGAATAGTATGTATAATAACAGTGAAGTGGTGTAATGTGGAGCAAAATGGTGAGGCATATGCTCAATTTGGAGGGGAGGGGTGAATCGTTGTGACATATTTTTTCGGTGAATACCAGCAAGTTATCGATTCTAAAAACCGAATATTCATCCCTGCCAAGTTTCGTGAAATATTAGGTGAAAAGGCATACATCGCACGGAACGTAGACGGATGCCTATCCATTTATACGGAAGAAGGATGGCGCGCTTACTGCGATAAGATACTGTCGCTCCCCTCGGCAGAGGGCAGCGCGCTTGCGCGCTTCATATTCCCGGCAACGCTCGATGCGAAGATCGACTCGCAGGGGCGTATAGTTTTAACACAGCAGATGAAGGAATACGCTGGGCTTGAAAAGGAAATATGTATAATAGGTGTCGGCGATCACGCAGAGATTTGGGATAAAGCCAGACGCCAGGCATATATAAACAATGAAAAAACGGAGGAGCTGATAGCGCTCATGCTCCGCAAACAGTTTTAAGATGCATGGAGAAGAAAGCTTCTCATCGAAAGGATAAGAATATAAAAAATATAAATAAGGATAACAATACCCGCCGGAGCGGTGCGGCACGCGAAGGCGATTCCATTATACGGGGAATGGCTGCCGGGGATGCGCTAACATCGGAGACAGCTCCCGTGTTTTCGCATCTCCCGGTAATGCTCCACAGTGCTGTTGGGGGCCTTGCAATAAAACCCGGCGGTGTTTACGTTGACTGCACAGCAGGCGGAGGAGGTCATTCGGAAGCAATAGCCGAGCACTTATCCGGTGGAGGGTTGCTCATTGCTATTGACCGTGATGCCGACGCAATAGAAGCATGTCAAAAAAGGCTTTCTCGATTTGGCGATACTGTAAAGATTGTCCATGATAATTATGTAAATCTTCCGGCAATACTCGATGATCTTGGGATAAAAGAAATCGATGGCATTTTAATGGATCTTGGTGTGTCGTCGCACCAGCTTGACACAATAGAACGAGGTTTTTCCTACAGCACAGATAAAGACGCGCCGCTTGATATGCGTATGGACAGAAGCTCGCCGCTTGATGCAAGCATAGTTGTAAACAGCTACAGTGAGGACGAGCTTTGCAGAATAATACGCGACTACGGCGAAGAGCGTTATGCAGCAAGAATAGCCAAAAGGATTGTTGAGGAGCGGGAGCGCGAGCCAATTTTAACGACGCGGCGCCTCTCCGAGATAATTAAATCAGCAGTACCGGCAGCTTCTGTTCAGCACGGGTCACATCCGGCAAAAAGGACATTTCAAGCGATACGCATAGAAGTAAACGGTGAGCTTGATGCGATTGAACCGACGCTCAGATTTGCCATCTCCGTGATGAGGAGCGGTGGACGAGCATCGGTGATAACGTTTCATTCGCTTGAAGATAGAATTGTTAAGACTCTTTTTACAGAACTATCGGTTAGATGTACCTGTCCGCCGGATTTTCCGGTTTGTGTGTGCGGCAAGCGGCCGTCACTGAAAATTATCAATAAAAAGCCGATAACTGCAGATGAAGAAGAATTGAAAATGAACCCGCGCAGCCGAAGCGCAAAGCTTCGTATCTCAGAAAAGATATAACTGGATTGCCGACGGAAGGAGGAGGCGTGATGACAAATCAAACTGCCGTTTTATATAACGGTCATGTCGCACGCGGCAACAGGGGGACGCGGTCAAATGCTGTTGCCATGCCGAGTGTCCGCCATTATCCTGCTGCAGATGCCGGGACCGCTAAGCTCGTGAACAAGCTGCGCTCACGCAGCAGTAAAACTTTTTACGCTATCAGCAGGCAAAACTCATCTGATTTAATGAAAATGGCCTATATGATGCCGGCATTTTATCAATCGACACCGGTAGTTAGTAGTGTCAGCGTTAATATAAACGAAAACCGAAATAACATGGTGAGAACAGCACCAGTCCATACAGCAGCTAAGGTTGGCACAGGCACAAGATATTCTGCTTCTATATCAGCTCAGGCAAAAACAAGAGGAGCGGAAGTTCGAAGACAGCCATATACAGCGGCGGTGACCTCATCAAACAGGGTTATAAATAAGCCCGTAAACGGGCGTGTAAACGCACCGGTGAATCAACATTTACACCCGCTTCCGTCATCACAGCAGAAGCAGCTTCGCTCATCAAGTGTAAGCAAAAACAGCGGATATCCGGCTTCTCGCGCTAACAGTGTAAGCGGACAAAGACGCACACACAATGGTAGGAAAGCATATGCAAAAGCGCATGGGAATTATCATGCGGTCATAGCAAAAAAACCGATGCCGCTTATGTCGCTTTCACTTATCGTTCTTTGTGCCGCGCTGTTAATGATGATTATTTACAGCGCAATGCAGAATTATCAGTATAAAAATGAGATAGCGGAACTTCAGTCAAAACTTACCTCTCTTAAGGCGGAAGCAGAAGATTTAAGGCTTTCGCTTGAAGCACGCGATGATCTTGCTGAAATTGAGAAGCGTGCCGTTGAGATTGGAATGGTCAAAACGGGTCAGGTCGAACAGCGGTACATAGATATCGGCGCACCCGATGCTGTTGAGAACTTAAAGACTGAAGGAAATGAACCTGCTACGCTTGCGACGATGTTCAGCGCATTTGGTCGAACGCTCTCAAGATTCTTTTCGAGAAAGTAAAGTTTCCGCTATACAGGGTTAAAAAGCTCGTTCCTTGAGATGTTATTTTAAAACAAGCGGGTTGTGTCATAAGCGAAGCCCGTATTAAGTAAAATTAATATTGATAGCGATAAAAAAGAGTAAGGAGTCAAAAAAACAACTCGTTACTCTTTTCTAATCTATTAGCTCTATTAGCTTATTATGTTTTAGGCCGTGATATTGTTATAAAACTACGAAAAAGCGCCATGGGCATAAATGAAATATTGAGGAGAAGAGTATATGAATATCAGCAAAAGAATAACAAGACGCGCGCTTGTTGTACTCGGCGTTTACATCCTCTTGTGGATTTTGCTGTCCGTTGTGCTCTTCAAACTTCAAATACTTTCTTATGATTATTATCAGAACCTTGTTATCAAGCAGATGACGAAGGAAACAACAGTCACGGCCTCGCGCGGCAGTATTTACGATACAAATATGAATCTTTTGGCCGGCAATAAGACTGTCTGGCTTATAGTCATATCTCCGCAGGACATTATTGACGCTATGGCTGACGCTGAAAAAGCTAAGGCGGCTGCTTCTAATGCAACAGAATCCTCCGATACGACAGAAGACGATAGAAGAATATATGGGGAGTATGAATATACAGGGCCTGATGGGAAAACAGAAGTGCTGCCAATGAATAAACTCATTGCAAGGGCACTTTCCGATATACTTGGCGTTGATTATGACCGTGTTATAGAACTTGCAGCCAAAAACGGGCGATACTATGAAGTTATAAAAAAGAATGTTGAAAAAGAAGAAGCAGATAAAGTTCGTGCTTTCATCGACGAATACGGGCTGGAGGATCAGATATACCTAAAAGCAAGCACAAAGCGTTATTATCCGAATTGTTCGCTTGCCAGTCATGTAATAGGATTTTGCAATGCTGACGGTGTCGGTGTTTATGGTATTGAAGCATACTACAACGACGTACTTGAAGGAAGTTCCGGCACATACATAACGGCACGAAGCGGAACGGGCGGCGATTTGCCATATGAATATGAAACATATATTGATGCTCGGGATGGCTATAGCATCGTAACGACAATAGACAGCTATATACAGTACGAGCTTGAAAACGTCCTCCTTGAAACGATGACCGAGAACAACGCTCAAAACCGCGTTGCTGGTATCGTTATGGATGTAAACACGGGAGCTATACTTGCGATGGCGACGCTTGGCGGCTTTGATTTAAACAAGCCGTACGAGCTGCCGGATTATTATGCAAGTCTTCTTGATGAAAAGGGTCTTGAGGAGGGAACGGACGAATATAATAAAGCTTATTTCGACATTCTTTATGGAATGTGGACGAACAAAGCGGTTACCGAACTTTACGAGCCCGGCTCCACGTTTAAAATTATAACGACATCTATAGCACTTGAGACGAACACGTCTAAGCTTACCGATAAATTTACATGCTCAGGAAGCTTAAAGGTTGGCGGCTTTAATATAAGCTGTCATAAGACAATCGGACATGGCACGCTGAATTTTGCTGAAGCACTGCAGAATTCATGCAACCCTGCCCTGATGACGATAGCGGCACGCGTCGGGCGGGAAGATTTCTATAAATATTTTAAAATATTTGGCTATGGCGAAAAAACCGGCATAGACCTACCGGGTGAAGCTAAAGCTTATTACCACAGCTACAGTAATTTTTCTGATGTTTCACTTGCTGTTTATGCATTTGGTCAGACGTTTAAGGTGACGTCAATACAGCACTTGCTGGCAATAAGCGCGGTTGCTAATGGCGGTTATCTTGTGACGCCTCATGTAATGCGTGAAATTATTGATTCCGACGGAAATGTTATACAGTCATATGAACCGAATGTTGTAAGGCAGGTTATTAGCACGGATGTAAGTAAAAAGATTTCAGCTATTCTTGAGGAAGGTGTATCAGGCAGCGGCGGCGCGAAGAACGCATATGTCGCCGGTTATAGGGTAGCAGCGAAGACAGGTACGTCTCAAAAGCGCGACAAGCTTGATGAGCACGGTCAGGATACGCTTCGCGTAAGCTCCTGCGTCGCTTATGCACCGGTTGATAACCCGCAGGTAGCAGTTTTGATACTTGTCGATGAGCCGTCAAGTGGCGTTGTTTATGGCTCGCTTGTCGCAGCACCGTATGTATCAAAGCTACTGTCGTTCGTACTTCCGTATATAGGCATTGAACCGCAGTATGCGGACAGCGAGGAAGCGTCGATTGAGAAGACAATATCAAATTATGTTGGTATGGACATTGAGGTTGCTAAGGCTGCAGCGGAGGCTGCAGAGCTTGAATATATCATTGTCGGTGACGGAAGTGAAGTCACAGCGCAGTCACCGTCATCAGGAACAATAGTATCGAAGATATCGAAGCTCCTCGTTCTTTATACTGGCTCTGAAAAGCCGAAAAATACAGTTGAGGTTCCCGATGTCGTTGGAAAAACGGCAGAAGCGGCAAACAGACTCATAATAAACAAAAAGCTTAATATAAGAATAGCAGGCGCTGCTAACTATGCGAGCGGCAGCGGAGCAACAGTTATATCACAGAGTCCGGAGGCGGGTACGTTCGTCCCCGAAGGAACTGTCGTAACTGTTGAGTTCATGCACCTCTCAGATATAAGTGACTAAAAATTTCATATGAAATAAACGTTGAAGCGCCAAAACATATAAGCGTTATAGCAGCACGAAAAACACGGACAAAGTAAAAAAAGGACGTTTTTTGAGAAGAATCCAATATAAAATGGAGGCGTCCTTTTGAAACTTTCACGTCTTTTTGCAGCGGCCGGCATACCGTGCCGTTTGCCAGACAGGGAAATTACAGGCATCACATCGGATAGCCGGTGTGTTTATGAGGGATTTATATTTGTCGCTGTGCGCGGAGCGCAAACAGACGGCATACGCTTTGCTGCGGATGCTGTTCGGCGCGGGGCTGCCGTGATTGTAGCGGAGACGGAGCCGGAGGGGCTTCGGGTCGGTGATACTGAAGCATCGGTTGTTATAGTTCCGTCTGCAAGGGAAGCTGTGGCGCGTCTGTGCTCTGCTTGGTATTTTGCCGATGCTGTTGAACGCGGAGGGCGTCGTCCCAGAATCATAGCTGTTACCGGCACGAATGGCAAAACGACGGTAACACACATGATAACGGCGATTTTATCGGCGGCGGGGTATAAAACAGGACTTATAGGTACTGTTGGATGTATTCTTGGCGGAGAGCGCATCATTGCGCCTGACGGGATGACGACGCCGGCGCCGGAAAACTTTTACCGCATAATGTATGAAATGTACTGCGGTGGCGCTGAATTTATTGTATTTGAAGCAAGCTCGCATGGCATAGCGCAAGGGCGTCTTGCGGGGCTTCCGCTTGTCGGGCCACTTGATGTGGCCGTATTTACAAATCTTACGCCGGAACATCTTGACTACCATCGCGACATAGAAGATTATTTCCAAGTTAAGGCGCGGCTTTTTACAGAATTTTCTCCCGCAACCTCGGTTGTAAACGTTGACGATCAGTACGGCGAGCTGATTGCTGCCATGTGCACCGGGCGTCTGATTACGGCAGGTGTGCGAGATGACACAGCCGCCGAGTGGAAAGCCGCTGAGCGTGAGTTTTACGGCACGGGCGGTGTCGGGTATTTGCTTTCATCGCCCGACCTTACGCTTCGTGTGTTTTGTCCGACGCCGGGCGGCTTCACATATATAAACACACTTGAAGCTCTTGCGTGCGCCATAGCTGTCGGAGTTGATCCTCCTGTCGCACAAGAGGCAATACGCGTATTTTATGGCGTAAAGGGGCGTATTGAGCGCGTGAAAACAGATGCGACAAAGTTCGCGGGGGATGTGTTTATTGATTATGCGCACACACCGGCAGCACTTGAGGGACTTTTGCGGACAGTTCGTGCTTTCACTGATGCACGCCATAGAATAGTCCTTCTTTTCGGGTGCGGCGGGGATCGTGACAAAGCAAAACGCCCGCTTATGGGCGAGATTGCATCAAGGCTATCTGATTATGTTATAATTACAAGCGACAACAGGCGTGGGGAATCAGCTTGGCGAATAATTGCCGACATAATGAGCGGCTATAACATCAATACACCGCACATAATCATATCAGACAGGGAAACTGCTATCCGTCACGCAATTTTGGAGGCAAAAGACGGGGATGTTATACTGCTTGTCGGCAAAGGCCATGAAACATACGATGATGCGGGCGGTATAAAGCGACCGTTTGACGAGCGAGAGGTAGTTTTTGCGGCGGTAAACGACAGATACCGTATAATAAGTGGGAGATAATCATTATACCAAGCAAATCTGGGTTGGACTTACTCCGGTATAATGTATAACGTCGCATTTGATATACAAGAAAAAAGAAAAGATAGGAGGCAAGTGGTGGCTTCACGGTAATAAAGATATGGAAATAAAAAATAGAAGCGTTAATATAAATAATATTCAAAATGAAGATATAAAGTCAGCCGAAAATATAAAGGAAAGCAACACAAAGCAAACGGGGGGAGAAAACAGCGCTCTGCTTTCCGTTTGTCCGCTTACAGCGGAGCTGATAGCAAATATAACGGGCGGGGACGTCATACCTGTGAATGGCGGCTTCGGCGGTGAGTCGAGAGTCTTTACAAAGGATTCCCGCGAGGTGTCGGAGGGATGTATTTTTGTTGCAATACGCGGGGAAAAGTATGACGCACATGATTTTATTACGCAGGCTATAGAAGGAGGCGCACGGATAATAATAGCTGAGCGGTGCCCTGCGGCTGATACGCTTCCATGCGGCGCTGATGTTGTAATAGTCCATAATACCGTCGCAGCAATGGGCGCTCTTGCAGCCTATTTCATAGAAAAGAGCGGCGCAAAAACAATAGCTGTGACAGGCAGTGTCGGTAAAACGACGACGAAAGAGTTGATTGCCACTGTTTTATCGGAGCGATACAAAACGCATAAAACGGAAGGCAATAAAAATAATGAGATAGGACTTCCGCTCACAGCGCTTTCTATGCCATCCGACGCTGAATACGGCGTTTTTGAAATGGGGATGAGCGCTCGTGGCGAGATAGGAGCGCTTTCACGCATTGTAAAGCCCAACATTACCGTCATAACAAATATCGGTACCGCGCATATGGAGCGTCTCGGCAGCCGCGAAAACATAGCAAAGGCGAAGCTGGAGGTGCTTTGGGGTATGAGCGAGGGCAGGATCCTTATAATCAACGCGGACGAGCCTCTTCTGACGCATGCTGATGTAAGTCCAGCTAAAGCAGTAACTGTTTCGCTTTACAGCCGATCGGCTGATTATCGTGCAGTTAACATCCGTCAGATAGGCGGCGGCATGATATTTGATCTCATCTATAACAGTAAAGTCTGCACGAACGTCGAAATCCCTATACTTGGCACGCACAATGTTTTGGACGCACTTTACGCCTTCGCCATCGGTATCATCGAGGGAATGACTGAGGAGGAGATTAGGCGCGGGCTTAGGAAATTCCGTGGCGTGTCGATGAGACAGCGTATATATGACATCTCAGGCGTCACGATAATCGAGGACTGCTATAATGCAAGCCCTGAGTCTATGAGAGCTGGGATTGACGTTCTTTGCTCCATGGCAAAGGAGAAAGGAGGGCGTCCCGCCGCTCTTCTTGGCGATATGCTTGAGCTTGGCGAATATTCAAGCCTGCTACATGAACAGCTTGGCATATACGCGGCGCGCGCCGGTGTGAAACTTCTTTTCACATATGGCCCTTTTGCCGAAAATATAGCTCACTCGGCAATTACAAATGGCATACGAGCTGAAAACGTTTATGTTAACCTTAATTACACAGATCCTGCATCAACAGGGGAAATGATACTCAGCGCGCTTCGTCCGGGTGATGTACTGCTTGTAAAAGCAAGCCGTGCAGTCGCAGCAGAGAAGGTTATTGAATATATTAAGGGAAGGAAGTTCGCCGGCGTTTGATTTCGGCGGCGTGATATTTATGACGTCAACGCTGTCATATATTATTATTGCCACAGGCCTTGCGACGTTTATTCTTACATTTATCTTTTCAAAAAAAATAATACCGGTTCTAAAAAGCCATAAAATGGGGCAGAAGATTCTTGATATAGGGCCGAGGTGGCATAAATCGAAGGAAGGCACGCCCACAATGGGCGGAATTATCTTCATTCTTGCGTCGACTTTGTCGCTTATCGGTGCGGAGATAGCCTTTGCCCTTGCCGGATGGGGTGTTCCGAAGCTTCTCACAGCTACGTTTGTCTACGCGCTTGCCAACGCTTTTATCGGCTGTGTTGACGACACGGCAAAGCTTATGCGCCGGCAAAACGAAGGCCTGACAGTGCGTCAGAAAATAGCACTTCAGATTTTCGTTTCACTTTTGTATATTGCAGCTCTTGTGTGGCTTAGCGGGCCTAAAACGGAGCTTTATATACCATTTGCTGACATTACTATCGACCTTGGATGGTATTATTACGCATTTGCCCTCATCCTGCTTGTCGGAATGGTCAACAGCGTCAATTTAGCTGACGGTATAGACGGGCTTGCCTCATCTGAGGTTTTCGTTGTTTCTCTCTTTTATATTGCCGCTGCATATTCCGGAAAAAACGTGAACTCTTCGACCGATGCGGAGATAGCTCTCCTTGGCGCCGTGACAGCCGGTTGTGCCGCGGGGTTCCTTATCTACAATTTTCACCCCGCACGGGTGTTTATGGGTGATACTGGCTCCCTCTTTTTTGGAGCAATCGTTGTCGGCGGCTCCTTTATTATGGATAACCCGCTGCTCTGTGTTGTCTTTGGCTTTATGTTTGTGCTTGAATCGCTGTCGGACATTGTTCAGGTGCTTTATTTCAAGGCAACACGCGGTAAACGCTTCTTTAAAATGGCGCCGCTTCACCACCATTTTGAAAAATGCGGATGGAGCGAGAATAAAATTGTCGCTGTCTTCACACTTGCAACGGCAATTTTATGCGTTCTTTCATATTTCGGACTTGGTTAATCATAAAATCATACAGTAATAAAAGCATTTAAAGTAAGCGTGAGGGAGGTGACGCGAAGATGAATTCAGGGCAAAAGGAAATTCAGCGCCAAAAAGCAGGGCAAAACCAAAGCCATAGACGAGTTAAAATTATAGGTACGACGTCAGCTGCAAAAAATCAGGCGAAATCAAGCTCTGGTGTTGCCGTGAAATCATACGACGCTGCGCCACCCACAAGCGTCGGGTACGGCACTGCCCGCGCGAAAAAGACTAAAGCAAGTACTCCGCTACCAACGCAGGTAAACGCACAACAGGAGAGAGCTGTCGCGCCAACAAACGCAACGGCATCTGAGGGAAGGCGTGAATACATAAGAGTTAAAGTTGCGCCTGACAGGATAATGATAGTGCTGATATTGCTACTTGTATCCATCGGTTCCGTTGTGGTTTTCAGTGCGAGTTATCCATATGCTTTGAGCCGAGGCCTTGACAGCTATTATTATGTCAGACGCCAGATAGTGTTTGTTGCGCTTGGGCTTTTCGTAATGGCGGTTATCATGAGGCTTCCGCATACGCTCATTAAGCGCTGTGCGCCTATTGTCTACGGCGTTGCTTTTGTCCTGCTTATTGTTGTTTTATTCATCGGCGTTTCAGAAGGTGCTGCGAGGCGATGGATATACATAAAAGGTGCTGGCATTACAATCCAACCGTCTGAGATAATGAAAGCGGGACTTGTTATGATGCTTGCTTGGTATATAGACAGGCGGGTAGAGGATATACAAAAAGGAGCGCCTACCAAGCGCAGGCTTATTTACGGAGTTATCGTTCCTGGCGCTTTCATCGTAGCCGCGTGCGGTCTTGTCCTGCTTGAAAAGCATCTCTCTGGAACCTTAATTTTATTTATAATCGGTGCCATTGTTATGTTTATAGGCGGCTCAAGTGTCGGCTGGATGTCGGTAATTTTCGGCGCGCTTGGCATATCCAGCGGGACTGCTTATCTTTTGGCAAACCCGTATGCTCTGCAGCGTGTTTTAACATTCCTTGACGAAAATGCCGATAAACTTGATGAGGAGTGGCAGACATATCAAGGGCTGCTTGCTATCGGGTCGGGCGGGCTTTTCGGGCTCGGCCTTGGTGAGAGCCGTCAAAAGTTTAGCTATATATCCCAGCCTCAAAACGACTATATTTTTACAGTTTGGTGTGAGGAGATGGGATATATAGGTGCCATCACCGTCATACTGATATTCATAGTGTTTATCTGGCGCGGTTTCACTATTGCGATGCGTGCGCCTGACACATTTTCATCGCTGACAGTATTCGGCATAATAAGCCATGTCGCGATACAGGCGATACTTAATGTTGCTGTCGTTACGGACACGATACCTAACACGGGCATTTCGCTCCCATTTTTCTCGTACGGCGGCTCATCACTGATTATTTTGCTGGCTGAGATGGGGGTAGTTTTGTCAATATCACGTTATTCACGGCAGCGAAAGCTGTAGCTTTAAACACCGCGTATGTGGGAAACACATACGCGTACGCAATAAAATCCGAAAGGACATGCATTTATCTAAAATGAGAGTACTAATGACGGGCGGCGGGACCGGTGGACATGTTAATCCAGCAATCGCTATCGCTGAAACGATAAAATTAAATATTCCGGGCAGTGTGATTGCTTTTGTCGGTACGCCACGCGGTATAGAAAATAAGCTTGTAAAGGCGGCGGGGTACGAACTTTATCATGTTGATGTCCGCGGGCTGCGCCGTTCGCTTTCTTTTGCAAATTTTAAGGCGGCATACCTTGCCCTGACGTCACCCGGGCAAGCGAAAAAGATTATCCGGAACTTTAAGCCCGATATTGTTATTGGCACAGGAGGTTATGTAAGCTGGCCGGTTCTGCGGGCGGCTGCATCGCTTGGTATACCGTCGATGATACATGAGTCAAACGCTTATCCCGGTGTGACGACGCGTATGCTTGCCCGCCACATTGATACGATACTGCTCAATTTTGAAAAAACAGCCGAATATTTAAAACCTCTGCGGCCGAAGAAGATGGTGCTTGTCGGAAATCCTCTTAGGAGCGGATTTTTTGCGTCGTCAGCAAAGACAGCGTCTGCAAGTGTGAGCGTATCCGACGCTAAGGAAGGTTATCAAAAAATGATACTTTCCTACGGCGGAAGCCTTGGGGCTCAGCACATAAACGAAGCTGTCCTCGCCATGATGCGCGATTATACGAAGCATCACCCCGAAATCCTTCATATATTAGCCGCAGGGTCAATCGAGTGGGAAGATGCGAATAAGATGTTTGACGACTATGGGCTTCGCGGATATCCAAATCTGCGGCTTGTTGAGTATATTTACGATATGCCACATCGCATGGCAGCCGCTGACCTTATCATCTGCCGCGCCGGAGCAATGACGGTGTCTGAAATTGCGGCAATGCGGCGGGCGGCGATTTTTATCCCATCGCCAAACGTCACTGAGAACCATCAATACAAAAATGCCCGCGTACTTGAGGAAGCAGGCGCTGCCGTTATAATCGAGGAAAAGGATCTTACAGGAGAAAGCCTTACGGCGGTAGTGGACGCCCTTCTTAGAGATGATAAGCGGCGTCGTGCAATGGGGGATGCGGCAGGCGCTTTTGCCATTGAGGATGCTAATAAGCGAATATTCAAAGAAATATGTGCTCTCACAGGATATAAAAAACTATAAATAATTATGTTGTTTTAGATAATGAAGTGCGTTATCATCAGATTTGCGGACAAGCATAGGCGAGGCAGGCGCATTTAACAAAACACCTTTAAATTTTTTATGAGGAGGAAACTGATGTGACGGTGCGAAAACACCACTTGGTTCGGGTGCTCTTAGCTCAAGGAAGCGCAGACAAGGTGTGGTGTGTACAAGCATGAGCACGGGCATGACGCGTAATATGCAAGAGCCAAATTCAGCACGAGCAAATCTGCGTATAAAATCCGTCGCACCCTCCGCAGCAGTTTGGTCAAATAAGTACGGAAACATCACCGCTAAAGGGCGGGTGAGTACTGTTCGTCCAGCTTCAACTTCCCTCCCGACAAAGGAATCAATGCGGCAGGAGGATTCACAGCACAAGAGTCTGCAACAAAAGAGAGGTCAACAAGATGTGAAAGCAGAGTCTATATCAGCGAAACGTAAGGAAAGACTTCGCCACGATGAAAAACTAAATCGTGATGCGGAGGTGGCTGAGGCTTATATATGGACGCGCCGCCGACGGGCTCGTGCGCGTTTATATGCAATTATAGTTATCTGTATTGCGCTCATAGCGCTGTCTTCTTATGTCATTTACAAAGGCGTTTTTGTTGTTAAAAGCATATCTGTCGAGTTGCCGGGTGACGAGGCATCTCAATATTCGGAGTTGGATATAATCGCCGCTGCCGGTATTACAGAAGGGGATGGAATGTTTTCCTTTTCTTCTGCAAAGATAAAGCAGGCAGTGATTAGGGTGTGTCCATATATCTCCGATGTTACGATTCGCAGGAAATATCCTGACGGCATTTTGATTTCTGTCACCGAGGAAAAAGCAGTGTTTTACACAGTAATTTCAGGGCAGTATGCGCTTGTTTCACCGACATTTCGCGTCCTTGAGTTTATTGGTGGTGACGACGGTGTTGAAGATGCGGCAAGGGCGGCTGAGTATGTAAAAAACGCAGGGCTGATAAAGCTTAAATTGCCGCGTGTGACGGAGGTAATAGCCGGTTTCCCAATAAAACTTGAGGCAAGTGAAAATAACGGCGAAATGGAAGATATAGTGCTCACTGTTCTTGCAAGAGTGGCACAGGATGATTTTATTGATCGCATCAGTGTTGTCGGAGCTACAAATCGCTTTGCTCTTTATATGGTGTGCGATTGTAAGTATAGATTTGAGCTCGGATCTGTCGACGATCTTGACGTAAAAATGACACTTGCTGATAAAATGCTTCGCGATGAGATCTTTGCGACGGGAAATAAAGGTACGCTTTATTTATCAGATGTAACTCAGCCAAGCGTTATCATTGACAACAGAATTGATCTTGATTAAATATGTTTTATAAATCAAAACGTAATTTTTACATAGAACAATCAATAATTGCGGTATTATTACAATATTTTTTCATAAAACATATTGCAAAAAACAATAAAGTATATTATTCTATAGATAATAGTACACATTTTGTTGAAATAGGCACGCGTCTATCTCAGCAATATTAGACATATGAATAACAAAACGCTGCGGTAACTTGTGAGCATACGATGTGTGCCGCCGTGGTGTCTTTGTTTGTAGCGGAACTAAAGTAAACTAAATTAAAATGTAAAAGAAAAGAAAAAGAAAGGCGCGCCAAAAAAACGCACCGGAGGAGAACCTAATATGGCATTTGAGCTTGACGATAGTTTTGAAAGCGGCGTAAATATAAAAGTCGTCGGCGTTGGTGGAGGCGGCAGTAACGCTGTGAACCGCATGATATCATCGCACATACGCAGCGTCGATTTTATATGTATCAACACAGACAAACAGGCTCTGCAGCAGAGCAGTGCCCAGAATAAAATTGCTATTGGTGAAAAAATAACGAAAGGCCATGGTGCCGGTGCTGATCCCGAAATCGGACGCCAGGCGGCTGAGGAAAGCATTGAGGAAATTAAAAGTGCTCTTTCCGATGCTGACATGGTGTTTATAACGACTGGTATGGGAGGCGGCACTGGAACTGGAGCCGCACCTCTCATCGCAAAAGCGGTGAAGGAAATGAACATACTGACAATTGCCATCGTTACAAAGCCTTTTGCTTTTGAAGGAAAACGCAGAATGATGCAGGCAGAGGAAGGTATAGCAAACCTCAGCCAGTATGTTGACTCACTTGTTGTAATACCTAACGAGCGCTTAGCACAGGTGTCTGATGCGCGTATAACGCTTCTCAATGCGTTTGAAATAGCTGACGACGTGCTTCGTCATGGCGTTCAGAGCATTTCAGAGCTTATAAATGTGCCGGGTCTTGTAAACCTGGACTTTGCTGACGTATCAGCGATAATGAAAGATGCGGGATACGCTCACATGGGCGTTGGCGAAGCGCAGGGCAAAGATAAAGCGGAGCTTGCTGCAAAAGCGGCAATATCATCTCCGCTTCTTGAGACATCCATCTCCGGCGCGCGAGGGATTCTTATCAGCATTACAGGTTCGCCCGATATCGGCCTTGATGACGTTATTCAAGCGTCGACAATGGTTGCGGCAGAAGCCCATCCGGAAGCAAACATCATCTGGGGCGCAAACTTTGATCCTTCGCTTGAAGACAAGATGAAGGTTACAATCATCGCGACCGGATTTGAAAAAAAGGATGATCCACGAGTACAGAAGCGCACAGACTCCGCTTTTGATAAGCGCGGCTCAAGTGCGGTGACTGCTGGCACAAGTGGCAGAGCTTTTGCTCCAAAATCAGAACCGGCGAAGAAGTCTCTTGCAGATATTATAGAAGAAAAACGCACAGGCAGGGATTTACGCGATATTCAAAGCCAGTCAGATATCCCTGGCGACGAGTTTGATTTAGACGAGAGTGATACTGAAACTCCACCTGAAATTGAAGAGGATATTTTAGGTGATGAAGATTTCGACGATCTAATCAGCATACTCAAAAAGCAGAAAAGACAAGAGGGCGGTTCTGCTGGTGTAAATCCGTACAAGAGAAGGTTTTAATATTTTTTGAATTTTAATAAAGCAAAAACCCGGGCAAGCCAAATTGGCTTGCCCGGGTTTTATTTTATGTTGACGATAAAGCTATTTGTTAACTATGGGCTGCTGAACGATACGGAGATGTTATCAATTAGGACGGTACCGTCTCCATATTCAATAACAGTGTAGAAAAGCGGGCGGGATGCATCGCTCTCTATATCATTTCTGAATGTACCGTTGTTTTTGAAGATTTTATATCCGACTTTATAAACATAAGTCGTCTCGTTCGTTTCATTAGAAAAAGACTTAGAGATGTGTTTTATTTCAATGTCATATATTTTTTGAGGTGCAAATATTTCTTTATTTTTATGATTTTTGAAATAATTCTCGGTAAAATATGAATCGTATTCTTCGTATTTACCCTCTATGACTGTCTTAAAATATCGTGCGAAAAAAGCGATCGGCGCGTCATATCTGCTGTAATCATCGTCGGTGATGTAAAACGTGTCCATCCCCTCGGTATATGCAATATACCTATTGAGATTCATGTACTCTTTGTCATCATAAACGTTTTCCTCATAATTAGCTTCATAAAACCGAAGGCTTTTTATGCGATCAAGATAGTCTGATGTTACTTTCTTTTCATTAATCTTTTGTTCGATATAATTATAAAGGCTCTGAGCTGCCGGAACTCCAGCGTACCAGATAACAACAATGGCTAACATCGCGGCAAAGGTTAGTAGTATTGCGCGCTTCTGTTTTTGACGGCTGTTTTTATTGCCACCGGGCAAGGTATGTGCTGCTTCTGTGCCTTTTGTTGTGTGAAGTGTTATGTCATCGGTTGTTTTTACGAGATCGGCAGGCTTTTTATCGTTGTTAGTTTGTTTCATCGCAATATTAAAGCTGTCCCTTCCGTTAAATTTGTATTTTATTCTATGTAATATTCCGTATATATTGGAATATTATAACTATTGAAGTGTATTAAATTATGGACTGTGAACATAGTATACTAATATATGATATTATAACCTTGGTGAGGGATAAAATCAACGAGTTGTTGCCCTTAAGTGATGCCATATATCTACTTTAATGACATAATGTGTTGTCTTTTTTATATAGCAGATTGACAAACTGAGAGAGAAGAAAAATATAATTGCAATGTTAATAAATAACACAAATTGTTAAAGAGGAATTATATATTATAGACACTCACTCAGTTGGCTTTTCTATCTAAAATTGTTATTGACAATCTATAAATATTATAATATAATTAACAAAATTATTGTATATGCCCAATTGGGCACATAACATGTGACAGTGGAGCGAGACATGAAATTTTTAAACACATTACGTGCAGACCCGCCAAAGCAGATAACTGATCTTCGCCACCTTGTTTACAGTAGTGCGGAAAAATTTAAAGATAAAGCGATTTATTTGTATATTGAAGACGGTGTTCAAAAGGAGTTTACGTATACCGACTTAGCTCGTGATATGGACTGCCTTGGCACCGCGTTTTATGCTCTTGGGATCGGCGGTGCGAAGATTGCTGTTATCGGTGATACCCATCCAAAATGGATAACAACATATTATGCAACTGTCAATGGTGGCGGTGTAATCGTACCTCTCGACCGCGAACTGATAATTGAGAGTATAATTGGCTTTTGCTGTGAAGCTGAGGTATCGGCGATTGTATATACGGGTTCTTTCAACAAAACGCTTGTCAGCGTGCGCGATAAAATGCCAACGGTGAAATATTTCATACCGATTCATCCTGATGGCGAAGAAAAGTTAGATTGCGTTCGTCCTTATGACGAGCTTCTTGAACTTGGTCGCAACGAAATTGCTTCTGGAAACAACGCGTTTTTATCACATGAAATTGATATGGACGCTATGTGCGCCATCATATTCACATCGGGCACTACGGGCGCAAGCAAGGGCGCCATGCTTTCGCAGCACAACCTGACGTCGTGTGTTAATGCGGCGTGTCGTGCGACTAAATTCGACTCTAAGAGCACGTTTGTATCTGTACTCCCGCCGCATCACACATATGAGATGGCCTGTGGTCACCTTGCGATGGCAAATATCGGCGGCACGGTGTTTATTAATGACAGCTTAAAGCACACGCTTCGAAATTTTCAAAAATTCGCTCCCAACTCGCTCATTCTTGTCCCACTGTATCTTGAGACAATGCATAAGAAAATATGGGACGAGATACGCAAGAAAAACTTAACCGCAAAAGTTCGTGCCGCTATGCGCTTTTCAAATATGCTTTTGCGTATAGGCATAGACCGTCGGCGCGTGCTTTTCAAAAGTATACTTGATGCCTTCGGCGGAAATCTGAAGTGCATAATCAGCGGCGGAGCGCCTCTCTCACCCCATATAATACGCGATTTTTATTCGTTTGGTATTATGGTGCTCGAAGGATACGGCATCACCGAATGTTCGCCCCTTGTCTCTGTTAACAGAGCGGACGGTGTGCGCCTGCGCAGCGTCGGAAAGCCGGTTGAAAACTGTTATGTGAAAATCGCAAAATTAGATGACAGTGATGATACGGGCGAGATTCTCGTTAAGGGTGATAATGTAATGCTTGGCTATTATAAAAACGAGAAAGCTACGGCAGCCGCATTTACTGAGGATGGATGGTTCCGCACAGGTGATGTTGGACACATAGATAAAGACGGTTATCTTTATATAACCGGCAGACTTAAAAACGTTATAATACTTTCAAATGGGAAGAATATATATCCTGAAGAGATAGAGGAATACTTGAAACCTTATCCGGAGATAAAGGAATGCGTTGTAATAGGCGCTCCGAATGATAAGGGTGAGGTTGTTATAACAGCCGTTGTATATCCGGATCGCGATCTTTTCTCCGGAAAGACTGATGACGAGATACTCCTTGCTATTAAGGATATAATTAATAACGTCAACAGGCAGCTCCCATCCTTTAAGCACATTGTTAATGTGCGTCTTCGTACAGAGGAGTTCGAGAAAAACACCTCACGCAAGATACTTAGATTTAAAATTAAGGGATAAGCATTTTGACGTTCGACAATACGATATTATAATTTTAGTTCTCTCTTAGGTTTCGTTTCAACCTATAATTATTAAAAAATAAATATTATAAGTAAAAAGGAGACATCAAAATGTTTGATGAGATTAAAAAAATTCTCGCTGAGGAGCTGCAGGTTAATGAAGATCTGATAACAATGGACGCGGAGCTTGCAAACGACCTCGGTGTTAATTCCATTGAGCTTGCTGATCTTGTTATGACATGTGAAGATAAATTTAACATTGAGATAAATGAGGACGATATTGGTAAGTTTATTACTGTTGGTGATATCGTCAATTATATGGAAGCTCTCAAAGACGAGAAATAATAGGTTTTACTTTGCGCTTTGACTACGCTACATAGCGCTGTATAGAGTGTGATTATAATATAAAATGATAGATACCGAGAATAGCTTAATTTTAGCTTCTCGGTATTTTTTTGCTTTAATGCCGCGGAGCGAATGTGCAGAATGAAAATTTGCCGGTAAGTTATTATTTAAACATAGCAGTGCTTGACACTACCGAATTATGGCAATATAATAACAATATCGGATATGTAAATGGTAAAAATGAAGTAATGCAACCCACAGTTGACACATTTCAAGCTGTCGTTTGGTAGTCTGTAACTTGGAAATAAGATATATTTGATGCAGATGGATGGCGTGATGTCATCCGAGATAATATCCGGAGGTTTTAATATAACATGATTCTTGCTGATAAAATTATCAGACTGCGAAAAAAGTATGGCTGGTCGCAGGAAGAGCTGGCAGAGAAAATGAATGTGTCCCGTCAGGCGGTATCTAAGTGGGAGGCAACGCAGACTACTCCAGATCTTGAGAAGATTCTTCAGCTGAGTGCGCTATTTGGCGTGACGACGGATTATTTGCTTAAGGATGAAATTGAAGACGAAGAATACACAGACGATGCAAATGATACAAACGTCAAAAGACTTTCACTTTCTGATGCGAATGCGTTTATTGAATGGCGAAAAACTGCGTCTGTTCAAATAGCCATCGCAACAATGCTTTGTATTGTGTCCATAATACCACTGCTTATCCTTACGTCTGCGTCGGCGCTAACGTTTTTTAACATGTCGGAAAATTTGGCAGGCGGAATGGGAATTATATCGCTGTTTTTGTTTGTTTCAGTTGCCGTTGTTATTTTTACTTCTGTTAGATTTAAAAATAAGCCATACGAATTTCTTGATAATGAATACTTTGAAACCGAGTATGGCGTTGTTGGAATGGTTAAGGAAAGGCAAAAAGCATACCGTAACACTTATGCCAGGACAAATATTATTGCTATCTTTTTGTGTATAATCTCTCCGGTTCCTCTTTTATGCAGTTCATTTTTTGATAATGAATTTATAAGCGTTCTTTTATTGTCATTGACAATACTAACAGCAGGCGTAGGCGCTATGCTGCTCATCATTGCCGAGGTCAGATGGGCAAGTATGCAGAAAATATTAAAAGAGGGTGACTACTCACAAAAAGAGAAGAAGAAAAGTAAAGTCAAAGGAACTGTTGCACTTTTATATTGGCTCATTGTAGTAGCAATATACCTTGCTATTATATACCTCTAACGAGAAATATCATAACGGCTGGGTTATATGGCCGTTTTCAGGCGTTTTGTTTGTAGTAGTAATGGTGCTTTGTGATTTTCTTGAAGACAGGTTCGATAGGTGGTAAATTAGCATTTTAATAAGCCTGAGACTGCAGAACATTTGCATATGCTTTGAATAAGTATCTTACAGCAAAAAGCGGCGTAACCTCATTTAATTTAAAGGTTACACCGCAGAGGGGCGCAATAATTTTATAACTTTAGGCTTCCTTTGATGAGGAAGCCTTTATATTTGTGTATTACTAACTATTAGCCGCGCATGATGGACTCTATTTCGTCAATAGAACGCGGTGTGCATGCGGACAGGTTTTCACAGCCATCTTCTGTGATAAGGCAGTTGTCCTCAAG
>LSQX01143808.1_pt1 | contig 40200 bp, 34 predicted proteins | sample 654561 | NCBI WGS metagenome assembly LSQX01 (sample SAMN04489861, study PRJNA283612) | anaerobic digester metagenome | isolation source: 4 biogas reactors fed with cattle manure at either 37C or 55C with and... | place: Denmark: Kongens Lyngby | collected 2014 | reverse complement strand
ACGCTTGGTATAAGCCAAGATACTGCTCACTTGAATTGCGCTGGAAAGCAGAAAACCCGAAGAGGTACTGACTGCGAGATAGTAGGTTGGAAACCGAGAGTATTGCAGGAGTGCTTAGTGAGAATGGATGTGCAGTACGCCGTGAATAGCGGTCTACCATTTATGCCAAGCGAACCGCCGTGAGCGTGATCCGCATACTCGGTGCTGCGGGAGGACGGGGGTTAGTCACCACCTCCTACCCGATTCATTTGTTGCCGGGATTGATTGTTTAAACGTCTAAATATGTCGAATATATGAAAATTAAGTGAAAAATGTTTAAAATTTTGATGTACATATGGAGAAAAATATGATTAAATATAAGCGAGTCCCACTGGAAACAATGGTGAATGTCCGCGATCTCGGCGGCTATGCGGCAATGGACGGAAGAGTTACCCGTTATGGGAAATTCCTGCGGGCGGATTGCCCGATTGGCATTTCCGAAAACGATATCCGCTTTTTAAAGGAATACGGCATATCGCTCTCCATTGATCTGCGCGGCAGTGATGAAACCCTGAAAATGCCGAGCGGTCTGAATGGGACACAGGGGCATACATACAGGCATTGTCCCGCTATGATAGATCGCCCAACCCCTCATATAATCCGCAGCGCGGACAAAACGGCGAAAAACGGTTCCAAAGCAAGCCTGACGGCAGAAGACAATTTTGATCTAGGCGACAGTTATATCGATATCGCGGAAAGCGCAAAGATTTGGATAAAACAGGTATTTGAGCTGTGCGCCGGCTGGGAAGGCGGTGTGATATATCACTGCTATTTAGGTAAAGACAGAGCCGGTATCATATCCGCTATGCTCCTCGGTGTCTGCGGTGTCACCGAAACGGATATCATCATGGATTATTGCGCCTCAATGGTCTGTCTTCGCCCAAAATACGAAAGGATGAATCCGGTTTTTTTGCCAACGATTCGCGAGCGTCCGGACTATAAATGGGGATTCTTCGGCTCGGTTCCGGAAAGCATGGAAGCTTTGCTGCGCCACATTACTGAAAAATACGGCAGTGTGTCAAGCTATCTTACGGATTGCGGCGTAACCGATAAAGCCATTAACAGGCTGAAAGATAAGCTGTTGGAAGAAACGAAATAACGCGCCCCCGAGCAAATATCGCATACTTGGACTTATGCAATAGACGGGAGGTGGTACAGCTTGAACGCGGTGTACGAGTCGGTATGGTATGATAAAATCAGGCATATTCATATCACCCTTGCCGATATCAATTACCGGGATTATCACGAGCACAATGATTACGAGGTTTTTGCTGTCATCGGCGGTAGGGCGAAAATCAAGACGAATACCCGTGAATTTCAGGTTGCGGAGGGGTGTTTTGCCGTATTCAATTCCAGGGCCGCGCACCAAATCGATGCGAGGGAATGCCCGGTTGTGGCGCTTGTTGTCCAGTTTTCACCGTATTTTTGCAGGGAGTATTATCCGCACGCCAGGCGAATGATGGTCCGAAACGCGAACGCGGCGGACAGCATCGAAAAGGACCAGAGAAAACGGATTATGGCGCATATTTGCCGAATGGCCCTTCATTATTTTGGTTCAGACCGGCTTTTTGAACTCAAATGCATAGAAGATCTTGCGCGTTTGATGGTTTTGATTGCCGAGCACATGCCTTGTGAGTTCCTTAACCCCGCAGAACACCACAGCCGTATTTCAAGGGCACATAAAATCGATAAAATTTTATCATACCTGGAAACACGGTATCAGCACCCGATACGCCTGGAGGAGGTTGCGGAATCGGTTAACATGTCGCCGGCCTATCTTTCGCATTTCGTCACAAAAAACCTGGGTATCGGCTTTCACGATTACCTGACCGATCTGCGCTTTGAACATGCACTGCGCATGATTGACCGGGACTTGCCGCTCGGCGATATTTCAGCAGGCAGCGGCTTTTCCGATCTGAAATACATGAACAAGGCTTTTACAAAGAAAACGGGAATGACAGCGGCGCAGTACCGGGAAAAATTTAAAGATCTGAAAATCCAGCGCGGAAAAAAAGACCGGCGCGATCCCGGGCAGGTTATCTATTCCGAAGAACAGTCAAAAGGTATAATCAAAGCCTATCTAAACGAGCTTTGTGATTCCAATGAATTAGCGCTTGCGAAATAATACTGATTATCAATTAGATTCGGAAAAATATCAGAGCACCGTTAGAGCAAGCTCACCATGACAGAAAATAAAGAGAGGACAGGAAACGCCATTCTCCCGTCCTCTTTGATTTGCCAATAATCCGGATATCAGTATTAAAGATTTCATGTGGAAAGCAATTCGGTTTTTGCTGCGGCTATGCCGTTATTCCGTGTCAGGGCTATTGCAGCGGGGCCTCTTTTATTTCTGTGTTTTAGGGTTTTAAATAAGCGCAAAAGCACAGCAGACCAGCGCCGGAAAGCACCGGATGTTTGATTGACGAGTGCATGGCTATATGATACGATTACCATAATACCGCAGGTCCGAAAGAGGTGATACCATGCTTAAAATTCTTTGCGGCGGGAGCGGAAGCGGAAAGACGTCCGCGATCTTATCTGAAATCAGAACGCACGGGCGAAATGGCCGGAGTGGTCTGATTTTGCTCGTTCCGGAGCAGTATTCGCATGAGGCGGAAAGAAGGCTGGCTGACTTCTGCGGGGATTCGCTGAGCCTTTTCGGCGAGGTTTTGAGCTTCTCACGGCTGGCCAACCGGGTTTTCACCGAATGCGGCGGACTGAGCGATATTGTTCCCGACAAAGGGGCAAGACTTTTGCTCATGAGCCTTGCCGTCAAAAGCGTTTCGGGCCGGCTTAGGGTATATGCAAGACAGGCCGGAAAAAGCGATGTTCTGCAAGGCCTTTTACAAGCGCGAGAGGAACTCGGCAGCTGCATGATCAGCCCGGAAAAGCTTTTTGAAGCTTCCTGTACAGCCGGGGGGACGATCGGCGATAAATTATACGATATGGCCCTCATTTGCGAGGCGTATGACGCTCTGCTTGCCCATATGCTGCCCGATGCACGAGATAAGCTGGTAAAGCTTGCATCAAAAATCGGTGACAGCAGCGTTTCTGAAAGTAAAATTTTCATCGACGGCTTTACGGATTTTACAAATCAGGAGCTTTTGGTCATAGACGAGCTGATGAAAAAGGATGCGGATATCACAGTCGCCCTCTGTGTTGACGACAATGGCTCGGAAGTGTTTAACATTCCCTTTGAGACCATGCAAAAACTAATCAGAATGGCCGAAAAGCGCGGCATTATGCATAAAACCGAGTATTTGACAAGTAAAGCTTCGGGAAAAAGCGAAGCATTAAGCAAAGTAGGCCGGACGTTGTTTGATTACACCGTAGAAAAGAGCGATGTTGACTGTAAAGATATTGAGCTTTACTGTATGAGCGATATCGTGTCAGAATGCGAAATAGCTGCATGCAGAATTCTTGAACTGCTGCAGGCGGACAGTACGCTGCGCTGCGGCGATATCGCAGTCGCGGCAAGAGGATTCAGGCCGTACCGGGCTGTATGCGAAAGCGTTTTCCGCCTTTACGGGCTGCCGGTGTTCATCAGCAAAAAAACCGATATCATGCAAAAACCCGTGATCGCACTGGTGTCTGAAGCGATGAAAATTGCCGCGGGCGATTGGTTGTATTCGAATATATTCCGGTATTTAAAGACGAATTTAACGGGCATGTCGTTTCAGGACATGGACCTTCTGGAAAATTACTGTGTGACATGGAATCTGCGCGGACAGGCAGTCTGGACAAGAGAAGAACCGTGGCATATGAATCCGCGCGGATATGTAACCGATAGCACCGAAACGGATAGACAAGGCGCCCAATATGTCGATAGGCTGAGGAGAATGGTTGCAAATCCCTTGAAAAACCTGAGCGACAACGGGAAGCAGGCGAAAACAGCAAAAGAGCAAGTAAAAGCGCTTTACAGCTTTTTAGAGGAAATAGCGCTGGCTGAGCGGCTGGAGCAAAAGTCGAGGCAGCTTAAAAGCTCGGGCGAATTGCAGCTGGCGGACGAGTATACCCAGTTATGGGACATCGTGGTGGATTCGATGGAGCAGTGCTATGAAACACTGGGTGACACGCCGATGGGGTGGGATGAATTTGCCGATCTGTTTGACCTTTTGCTCTCGCAATACGATGTGAGCTCAATACCGGTTGCGCTAGACAGGATAACGCTGGGCGAGCTGGAGGTAACGCGTGAAAAGAACCTCAGGCTTCTGGTCGTAATCGGCGGCACGGACGACAAGCTGCCGTCATTTGATATACCGTCGGGACTGTTTACGGCGGACGAGAGAAATGAGCTGATCAGGCTGGGCCTTGATATCAAGGATGGGGGAGACGATTTAATAGCCAGAGAGCTGCATGCTGTGTATCTCTCGCTGACAAAACCGACAGACAAGCTGATCATAACCTATCCTCAGTCTACTGGAGATGGCAAAAGCAGACCGTCTTTTATCATTGACAGGCTCAGGAGCGTTTACGGCATCGAGGTTACGGCGGAAAGCGCGCTTGGAAACGCTTTTCGCGCCTGCGCGCCCGCGCCTGCCTTCCGGCTTGCTTTGTCCGGAGGGAATACACAGGCCGCAAATGCTGCGCTTTATTGCTTAAAAGAGCTGGAGCCCTGGGCAGATAAGCTTGATTCGGTCAGGCGGCTGGTTGACTCGCCGCGCGGAGAGCTGTCGAAGACATCCGTTTCCAAGCTTTTCGGCGAGACATTTCATATATCCGCTACCCGGGCGGAAAAGTATAATACCTGCCGGTTTTCCTATTTCATGCAATATGGCCTTCGCGCGAAGCCGCGCAAGAGGGCGGGATTCGAAGCGCCGGAGATGGGGACACTGGTCCATTATGTGCTCGAGAATGTGACCAAAGAGGTCAGAAAGGCAGGCGGATTCAAGGTCGTCGGGACGCAGAAATGCGTGGAACTGGCTCAGCTGTACATGAAACAGTATACGGAAGACCTGCTCGGGTCGGCGAAAAAGAGCAACCGGTTCATGTACCTGTTCAGGCGGTTAAAGGGCACGGTGGAGCGCATCGTTATGGATGTGGCGGAGGAGCTTGCCCGGTCCGAATTCGAGCCCCTGGACTTCGAATTGCGGTTTGACCGGGCGGGCGATCTGCCGCCGGCTGTGCTGGAAGACGAAAACATGAAGATGGAGCTGAGCGGTATGGTCGATCGGGTGGACGGTTGGGCGAACGGCGGCAAGCTGTACCTCAGAGTCTGTGATTACAAGACGGGCCGCAAGACCTTTAACCTGTCCGATGTCTGGTATGGTATCGGGCTTCAGATGCTGATATACCTGTTTGTACTGGAAAAACACGGGAAGGAAAAGTATCGGCAGGAGATTGTTCCGGCCGGTGTACTGTATTCACCGGCGCGCGACATCATTTTACCGATGCCGCGTGGCAGCGGAGACGAAGAAATTGAGCGTAAACGCGCTTTGCGCTTAAAACGAAGCGGTTTGATTTTAGACGACCCGGATGTATTAGGCGCAATGGAAATAGGCGAGGAGCCCAGATTTATTCCGGTTAGCTTCAAAAACGGACAGTATTCGGGAAGTATCGCTTCTGCGGAGCAGATCGGAAAACTGGGGAAACATATTGAAAGACTCTTGACGCAGATGGGCGGCGAAATGAAAAAAGGCAGCATCAGCGCCAATCCGTTTCGTGCAGGCGGTAAACTCACCTCCTGCGAATACTGCGAATTTACTGCGGCCTGCAGGTTCAATGAGAAAAAAGATCAGCCGAGGACCGTCAAAACGCTAAAAGCGCAAGAGGTTTGGGAGAGGCTTTACCGTCAGTGACGGCCCGCCCGGCGTTTGAAATGGAGGGTGGCATGGAAGAAATTCGGTATACGGAAACGCAGAACGCTGCAATTGAGCATCGCGGCGGCGCTTTGCTGATCTCCGCATCTGCGGGATCGGGAAAGACGAAGGTGCTTGTAGAGCGATTGATGCGAAAAATTACCGGGCCGGATGCTCCGGATATCGACCGGTTTTTGATCATAACCTATACAAAAGCCGCAGCCGCGGAGCTCCGGGCAAAGATTCTGGAGGCGCTTTCCGGACGGCTTCGGCAAAATCCGCACAGCCGGCACATCAGGCGTCAGATTTCGCTTTGTTACAAGGCGCAGATTTCGACGATTCATTCGTTTTGTTCCGTGATTTTACGCGAAAACGCGCACCTGCTGGACATCCGTCCCGATTTTCGCGTTGCGGACGCGGCGGAAGGGCAGATTCTGCAGCTTTATGTGTTGGAGAATGTGCTGGAGAAGCGATATGATCAGATGAGCGAGAATTTCCGGCTTCTTGTGGACACAATGTCCGCCGGCCGAGATGACAGCGGACTATGCGAGATCATTTTAAACACCTATTCTGCGCTGCAAAGCCACCCATATCCGAAACGGTGGCTGTCCCAAAGAATCAATGAGCCGCCTGTCTCCGGCGACGCGGGCGATACGATTTGGGGGCGGCTTTTGCTGGACAAGGCGAAGGGAAAAACAAAATACTGGATAAAAAAGCTCGAAGAATCAAGTTCAATGCTGAATTTTGACCCGAAGGTGAAAACCGCGTACGGGCCTTCCATTGCCGCAACACTGGAGAGCCTTCGCTCTTATCATCAGGCAATATCGGAAGGGTGGGACGCCGCGCACAGGTTCGGATATATAGATTTTCCGCGGCTCAACGCGCTTCGGGGATATACCGGGGACGAGACCGTATTGCGCATCAAGGCGGTTAGAGCGCAGTGTAAGAAAGCTATGGAAAAGCTTTGCGACGGTTTTGTGTCCGAAAGCGCCGAATTGATTGCGGATCTAAATGAGATCCGGCCGGCGGTGGACGAGCTGTTTCATATCGTGTCTGACTTTGACGATAGCTTTTTAGCCGAGAAAAAAAGGCGCGGCTTAATGGATTTCAATGACCTTGAGCACTTTGCCTTAACGCTTCTGGTTGACCCTGATAGCCGGGAGCCTACGCCGTTGGCCGCCGAGATTGCGCGGCGTTATGACGAGATCCTTGTGGATGAGTATCAGGATGTCAATAAAGTACAGGACATGATTTTTTCTGCAGTCTCCAGACAGAGAAGGAACATCACGATGGTGGGTGATGTCAAACAATCCATATACCGTTTCAGGCTCGCCGATCCGTCGATTTTTCTTCAAAAGTACGATAGCTTTGAAGATAATCCGCAGGATGACCGGCCAAGGCGCATTTTGCTCACGAAAAATTTCAGGTCCCGGGCGGACATCCTCGACAAGGTGAATTATCTGTTCGGCGGTATTTTATCCAAAGAACTGGGTGAAATGGATTACACCCCGCAGGAATACCTTACACCCGGCGCGGAATTTTACAGCGCGGTCGAGGAGCCCTTCGAGCTTCGTGTTTTGGAATACGGTGAGGCCGTAGAAGATACCGACAAAATTGAAATAGAGGCCATGTATATCGCGGACCGCATCAAAAAGCTTGTCGGCGGCGGGATGATGATTTCCGAAAATAAAGCGGCGCGCGAGTTGACATACGGAGATATCGCTATATTGCTGCGGTCAGTCAAGGATAAAGAGGACATTTTTGTGAATGCCCTGCAAAGAGCCGGCATTCCGGCCGCAACCCAAAAAGCCGTCAGTATTTTTGAAGCGCCGGAGATGAATCTGCTTTTATCGCTTCTGAGGGTTATAGACAACCCCATGCAGGATGTGCCGCTCATCGCGGTTCTGCGCTCCGCGATAGGCGGATTTACGGCGGATGAGCTGGCTGAAATCAGAGCCTGTGATAAAAGCGCGGATTTCTATACGGCTCTTCAAAAAAGGGGAGCCTGCGACGAGAAATGCGCCGCCTTCATACGGCAGCTTGAGGATTTCAGAATCCGGGCTGCCGATTATGAGACCGACCGCCTGCTGCGCTATATTTATGATGAAACGGAGCTTCCGGGCATTGCCGCCGCGGAAAATCCGGGCGCTGATTCGCGCCTGCTGATGCTGCTGGATTACGCAAGGCAGTTTGAAGAGAAGGGCTATAAGGGGCTGTTCGGCTTCATATCGCATTTAAACGAACTGGCTGAACACGATGACCTCCCGCTCAGACTTTCCGGAACGGTAACGGGCAGAGAGGTTGTGATCGCCAGTATCCACAGCGCCAAGGGCCTGGAATATCCTGTTGTCTTTTTGGCGGATCTGGCTAAGAAATTCAACAAAGAAGACTCGAGAAAGCCGCTGCTCATCCACAAGGAGCTTGGCGTCGGTCCGAAGAAGTTGGATCTTGCGCGCAGGATCGAATATCCTACGCTGGCACGCCTCGGTGTAGCTGCGAAGATTGCGGATGAAACGCTGTCGGAAGAAATGCGGGTGCTCTATGTCGCAATGACCCGAGCAAAAGAAAAGCTGATCGCCGTCATCTCACTCAAAGACGCGGAAGCAAAGCTCGATAAGTTGAAGTCCGGCGCGCAATACCCTCTGGCGCCCCAGACCCTGGAAACCTGTGAATCCATGGGTGACTGGCTGCTTTTGGCGGCTCTGACGAATCCGGAGATAAAAATTTCGATAGATAAACCCGAAATGGCAGCGGCGCCGGCGGAGGAGACCCCGGAAGCGGCGATGACCGATCCCTCTCCGGCGTATATAAAGAAGATCCGCGAAAGCCTGCAATATACCTATCCGCATATAAAAGCGTCTCTGCTGCCCTCGAAGCTGACGGCTACCGAGTTGAAAGGGAGTTTTTATGCGGAAGAAGCGGCCGAAAGCGCGGATCGGGATATCATTGACTTGAATAAGTCTCTTTCTTCGGGGGTTGTTTTCAGGCGTCCTAAGTTTGCGATGGCGGAAAAGGGCCTGACGGCTTCGGAGAAAGGAACCGCGCTGCATCTGGTCATGCAGCATATTGATTTTACACGCTGCTTTACTATAGATGACATCAAAGCCGAGATAGAAAGACTCTATCGAACCCGTATGCTGACCGCGGAGCAAAAAGACGCGGTTTCGCCGGAACCGATTTACAGGTTTTTTCATTCCGCGCTGGGGAAACGCGTGCTCAGCGCACCAAAGCTCTACCGCGAGTTTAAGTTCTCTTTGCTGGTCAAGGCTGAGGATATTCTGCCGGAGAGCGGAGAAGAGAAAATCTTACTGCAAGGTGTGGTTGATTTGTGCATCGAACAAGAAAACGAATTAACCGTAATAGACTTTAAAACAGATTATGTTAATGAATTGACGCAGAAAAGCAAAGCGAAATTATACAGGGGCCAGCTTGAAGCCTATGGTTATGCTATGGAGCGCATAAGTAAAAAGCCTGTTTCGGAACGGCTGATTTATTTTTTCGCAACGGGCGATTACGTGAAGATTTGAGCAGGAGGAATAGATGTGTCAGATTACAAGTCACTGATAAATGCCGCGGCATGTGTGAAAAAAATAACGGATTTCAAGCCCAGAGTGGCGCTGATTTTAGGTTCGGGGCTCGGCGGCTTCGCCCAAAGCATTAAGGAGGAGGCAACCGTGGATTACTCGGAGATTGAGGGATTTCCCGTATCAACGGTACCCGGGCATACGGGACGACTTATTTTCGGATATGTTGATTGCACGCCTGTGGTCTGTATGCAGGGCAGGGTGCATTATTATGAGGGCTACAGCATGTCTCAGGTGGTGATGCCGGTGCGCCTAATGCGGCTTTTGGGTGCGGAGCTTTTGTTTATCACAAACGCCTCCGGCGGCATCGGCTCTGATCTGTATGCGGGTGCGCTGATGCTGATAACAGGGCAAATCGCAAGCTTTGTTCCCTCGCCGCTGATTGGCCCGAATATCAGTGAGCTGGGCTCGAGGTTCCCGGACATGACCGAGGTTTATGATAAAGCGCTCAGGACAATCATCGCGGAAGCGGCGCTCAGGGAAAAAATTGACTTGAAGCAGGGCGTGTATGTTCAGCTTACCGGCCCGAATTTTGAAACACCGGAGGAAATTAATCTGCTCAAGCTGCTGGGGGCCGATGCGGTCGGCATGAGCAGCGCGTGCGAAGCGCTGGCGGCAAGGCACATGGGTATGCGCGTCTGCGGCATTTCCTGCGTGGCGAACCTTGCCGCCGGCATCACCGGACAGCCTCTGACGCACGAGGAGGTCATATCGGCGGCAAACGAGGCGGCGCCCAGGTTTACGAAGCTTCTGGTTGAATCTATTTCCCGGATGTGAGATAATATAACCCTACTCCAACGGGTATAAACCCGCGTATGCGCGCAGGCATAGGTCTTTTTAATTTTCATGCGCCTTTCCGGCCCGCCGGCAGGGCAGGGCGCCGGATGAACCAATTGCCGGAGAAACGGATACAAAAATGGCTGAGAGAATTATTTTGCTGGACGGGGCAATGGGATCTCTGCTGCAAAAGTGCAGCGCCGGTTCTCTTCCGAAAGGCTTTCCGGAAACCATGAATTTATATCAGCCCGAGTTGGTAACCGGAATCCATCGAAGCTATGTCGAAGCCGGAAGCGAAATTATCTATACCAACACCCTCGGCGCTAACGCTAAAAAAGCAAAGCATGCGGGCTTTTCGGTCGAAGATGTCGTGAGTGCTGCAGTGGCAAACGCGAGAAAAGCCTGTTTCACCCATACCCGCGTCGCGCTGGACATCGGCCCCATCGGAGAGATGCCGGCCCCATACGGCGATTATGAGGAAGAGGAGATGTTCAGCGTCTTCACTGAGATCATTACCGCCGGTAATAATGCGGACCTGATCGTTCTGGAAACGATGACTGACATTAACGAGGTTTTAATTGCAGTAAAAGCTGCGAGGGCGATTAGCGATTTACCCGTTTTCGCGACCATGACCTTTACTGCGTTCGGAAAAACAATCATGGGCGTAACGCCGGAGGCCGCGGCGAAGGCGCTGACGGACGCGGGCGTATTCGCATTGGGTATGAACTGCTCTCTTGGCCCGGACGAGGTGTATCCGATTATAGAAAAGCTCTCTTCTTATACAACGCTTCCGCTGATCGTTAAGCCGAACGCGGGAATGCCGGACCCGAAAACGGGCGAATACCAGATAAAACCGCAGGAATTTGCCGATAAAATGAAGAGAATAGCCGATTGTGGTGTACGCTATATGGGCGGATGCTGCGGTACCGACCCTAACTATATCAAAGCGATGAAATCTATGGTGAGTCAGCTGTAAAGCACTGTATTATGGCTACGGCCTTTAAACAAACAAACCATCCCGATTCGGCGGATTTGGGCCGGAACGTTTTTACGGGACAGAGAATAACACGACAGAGGTGGATGCTTTGGCTTATTGGGTTGCGTTTGCAGTCCCGGTGATTTTTATTTGTGTCTGGTTTTTTATCTTTTACTTGCATCGCATCTATCCAAAGCGGTCAAAATTAAAGAAAAAAAGCCGCCTGGAGCAGGAATTTGATCTGCTCGATGAAAATAGCAATTCTCTTGAAGAAGCTTTACCGGAAAATTGGCTGGAGCTTGAGATTTTGGACCGGTCGCTTATCAAGTTTCAGGCGGCACAGGACGGGAAACCGGCAGCAGAGGAGCAAGAAGATAGAAACAGCATAACTCGAGACGGCGAAGTTGACGATGAAAATTGTGATGATTACCCGAAACCGAAGGAACCGGCGAATTATTTCCACAAACCGCATAAGATAACAAAGCGTGATCTGATCGCAATGCTTATCATTACGGCAGTCTATGCCGTTATCGCCTTTTTCGCTTTGGGAAGCGTTGATACGCCGGAGAGCTTTGCCAGCTTTGAAAGCAGTGATACAAAAGCGGTTATGAAGCTGCCCGGCGAAGCCATACCCGGAAAGATCATTTACTTTACCGGAATAGGCACAGGCCACTACAAGCTGTATACGTCACTGGACGGCACGCATTGGGACCATGTATTCGATATTGAGCAAAAATACTCGGAACTGCTGAAATGGCGGACTTTTGATTTCCCTGAAGAAACAGGGGAAACTCTGTATATTCGGATAACCGGCAAGTCATCAAAGCTTTTTATGGGCGAGGCCGCGCTGTATGACACAAACGGCAATAAAATAACCCTGACAGCCTTGGATGAGACGGCGAAAAAGCTTCTGGATGAGGCTGATCTGCCGGTGGTTACGACCGATTATCTGTACAATTCGTATTTTGATGAAATCTATCACGCAAGAACCGCGCTCGAGCATATAGAAAACATCTACCCCTATGAGGTTTCACATCCGCCGCTGGGAAAAATCATCATCGGGCTTGGCATTCGTCTGTTCGGGATGAATCCATTTGGCTGGCGGTTTATCGGCACACTGTTCGGCATTTTGATGCTGCCGATACTTTATGTTTTTTTGAAGAACATGTTCGGAAAGCTGATGGTCGCTATATGCGGAACGCTGCTCTTCGCGTTTGACTTCATGCATTTCGTTCAGACGCGCATAGCCACAATCGACACATACGGCGTGTTTTTCATTTTGCTGATGTTTTATTTCATGTACCGCTACCTGACGCAGTTTTACGATACGCCGTTTCGTAAAACGCTGTTCCCGCTGTTTTTGAGCGGATTGTGTTTCGGCATCGGGGCCGCCTCGAAATGGACGGTAATCTACGGCGGCGCGGGGCTGTGCGCGCTTTATGTGATAAGGCAGTTTCTTCGCTTCCGGTATTATGCGAAGATCGGGAAAAAAAAGAGCTTCGGTCTGTATCTGTGCGGAACGCTTGCGGTTTCTATTGTGTTTTTTGTGCTCATTCCGGTCACGGTCTATATATTGTCCTATATACCGTACGGAACGGCAAAGGGCATGAAAATTGGGGAAGGGATGCTGTTTAGCAAGGATTTCCTGCAGATTGTCTGGGAGAACCAGAAATTTATGTTCTCCTACCACAGCAAGCTTGTCGCCGAGCATCCGTACAGCTCCGAGTGGTGGAAATGGATTATTAATCTCCGGCCGATACTATACTATTTACAAAAATTCGGTGACGGTACAAAATCCGCATTTGCCGCGTTCGGTAACCCGGTCGTATGGTGGACGGGCATCGGCGCGATGATCGCAATGGTGCTCGCCGTGATAAAACGGCGCGATAAGATTGCGCTGATGATTTTAATCGGGTATATCAGCCAGCTTTTCCCCTGGATTATCATATCGAGAATTGCGTTTATCTACCATTACTTCCCGAATGTGATTTTCATCGTGCTCGGCATTTCCTATATGTTCAACGATCTTTGTGAAATTCGAAGGAATAAATTCAGCGTATCCGTTCCGCTCCTGACGTTGTGCGCGCTTGGGATGTTCATTATATTTTTTCCGGTGCTGACGGGCATACGGGTAGATGCGTGGTATCCGAATACGCTGCTGAGATGGTTTGACGGTATGTGGCCGTTTTGATAATACTGATTAGAGTATAGGAGAACAATGGTGATAGATCAGCATGTTCACAGCGCATGTTCCATTGATGCCGATACGCCGATGAAGGATATGGCTTTGGCCGCGGCGGATATGGGCCTTGATTTGTTGTGTTTTACCGACCACTGTGACCTGGAGCATCATCTGACGGGCTTATTTGATCCCGGCTGTTTTGACAGGGACAGGCTGATAAGTGATTTTTCAAGAGCGTCTGAATCGGTGAAAGGCAAGCTCCGGCTGCGCCTCGGCCTGGAACTCGGAGCGGGCTGGCGTCTTAAGGATAAGGCGGCGGAGATTGCAGCCGGATGCGATTTTGATCTGATCATCGGCTCTGTGCACAATTTGCCTTCACAACCTGACTTTTATTTTTTGGATTTTGAGAAAGAGCCGTATCGGACACCGGAGGCGTGCAAAAAGCTGTTCAGGCAGTATATCGGGGAGCATTTCGAGATGATCGGGCATAGTCTGTTCGATGTAATCGGGCACATCGGTTATCCTTTGCGGTATATGAAACGTGCGGGAATAAAGCTTTCGTTATCTGAATATTACGACGAGTTCAGCCTGCTTTTTCGGAAACTGATTGAAAGCGGCAAGGGAATTGAAGTCAATACGGCGGGGCTCAGGAAAGATTTCGGGCAGGTTTTACCGCTGCCCGGGATCCTTAAACTGTACAGGCAGTCGGGCGGCGAGATTGTCACCATCGGTTCGGATGCGCATGATATTTCGAGTTTAGGAACCGGAATACGAGAAGCGCAGGATCTTCTTGAAAAAATAGGATTTCGTTATTTTACCGTGTTTACGAAAAGAAAACCGGAATTTTTCAAATTATAACAGGAGGCTATAGATGATAGCATTGGGCAGCGACCATGCCGGTCTTGAACTTAAACTGAAGATTATGAAGTGGCTTGCGGAAAACGGCCATGAATACAAGGATTTTGGCACGCATTCTTTTGACAGCTGCGATTATCCCATTTATGCCGAGGCGGTAGGGAAAGCGGTTGCGTCGGGCGAATATGAAAAAGGAATTCTGGTTTGCGGGACCGGCATCGGCGTCTCAATATCCGCAAATAAAGTAAAGGGCGTCAGGTGCGCGCTCTGCTCGGATTGTTTTTCCGCGGAGATGTCAAGGCGCCACAACGACGCGAATATTCTCGCGCTGGGGGGCAGGGTGATCGGCTCGGGGCTGGCGGAGAAGATCGTATGGACCTGGCTTCACACCGAATTTGAGGGCGGACGGCACCAAAGGCGCGTTTCGCTGTTTACCGATATCGAAAATAACCAATAAACGCAGTTTGTATTTGATTATTGGGAAAAAGTGTTTATAATAGAGGTTACTGTAATAACATGAAAGGATGGTTGCCCACAATGCGCTCAAAACGCATGGAAGATATCAGTACCTATATTTATGAGCAGAAAATGGTTACTCTGGATAAGCTTTGCCAGAAGTTCGGCGTTTCTAAAAATACGATTCGCCGTGATATCAACGAACTCATTACTTACGGTAACTTTAAAAAGATCTACGGGGGCGTAACCGTTTCGCCGATCAAGAAGCTGGTTTCGTTTGACGAACGAGAAGTCCGGAAATGGTCGGCCAAACAACGGATTTCAGCGAAGGCCGCCGAACTGGTAGAAGACGGAGATATCATTTTTATTGATTCCGGGACCACCACAAGCCATATGATCGACCACATAAAAGACAGGAAGAATCTGACCGTCATCACAAACAACCTGGAGATCATTATCCGCGCCATCCCGTATGAGAACATCAATCTGATTTCCCTGTCCGGGACACTCAACAGAAAAACCCTCTCCTTTACGGGGGGCAGCGCGGTAAATGTGCTGTGCGGCTATAATATCAGCAAGGCGTTCATAGCCGCTACGGGTATTTCCGTTATAAGCGGGGCCAGTAATTCATCTGCGCCGGAATACGAAATCAAGCTTACCGCCGTGCAAAGAAGCAGGTTGGTCTACCTTCTTGCCGACTGCAGTAAGTTCAACGTGATCTCGCTGATGACCTATTGCACGCTGGCTGAAATCGACACGCTGATCACCGATGAAGAACCCCCGGCGGAATTCGCGGAGATCTTTGCCGAGAACAGGCATAATATTCTGGTCACCTCAGAAACAAGATAACGCACCGTTGCGGTGTAGACAGGAGTCGGCACATGGCATCCGGATCAAGAAAAATCTACCGAAGACGCGGTCCGCTTAAATTGATCCTGAAAATTATTTTCGGATTGATTTTGTTCGCCGTTGTATTGGCCGTTGGGATCTTTTTCTGGTTTCAAACTTATATTGTCTATACGCCGGAAGGTGTGCGGCTTGATATCCCGTTTCTGAACAGGGACGTGGACGGATAACGCGGAGGACAAATATGACGGTTAAGCTTGCTGTACGTCAGGTAGTTGAGCTCGTTATGCGCAGCGGAGATATTGATAATCGGTTTGTTGATGTATCAAATTCGATGAGAAACGGGTCTAAAGCGCATAAAATGATCCAAAAATCCTACTCAGACGCCTACATTAGCGAGGTGTTTTTGCGGTTAAACACAAAAATCGATGATATTGACGTCGTGCTGGAGGGAAGAGCGGACGGTGTTATCATCGATGAAAACGGAAAAATAACGGTTGACGAGATCAAAACCACGACATTTCCCCTGGAAAAACTGTCAAATTTCGCCGAACAGCACCTCGCGCAGGCAATATGCTACGCACATATGCTTTTGACCGCAACCGACCTCCCGGCCCGGCTTGCTGAAACGGTCGCCGAAAAAAAGCTTATGCTGACGCAAATCGACCGGATTGATGTGCAGCTTACTTACTATCATCTGGAGACGGGGGAAACCGTAAAACAGCATCAAAGCGTTTCCCGGGAGGCGCTTCGGGTGTTCTTTGAGGAACTGCTGCGAAAATACGGCGTGTGGATGCGATACGAGCAAAACTGGAAGCTGCTGCGTGACAAAACAATCAAGGAGATGCATTTTCCGTTTCCGGCGTACAGGAGGGGTCAGCGGGAGCTTGCTGTCTCTGTTTACAGGACGGTCGCGCGCGGCGGCAAGCTGTATGCCGAGGCTCCGACCGGTATCGGGAAAACGATATCAGTCCTGTTTCCGGCCATCAAGGCGATGGCAGAAGACAAAGCGGAGAAGCTGTTTTACCTTACTGCAAAGACCGTTACCCGCTCAGTGGCGGAGAATACCGTGCGCCACATGGTTGAACAGGGCCTTAGATTCAAGTCCGTCACGCTCAGGGCTAAGGAAAAAATCTGCTTTATGCAGGAAACCATCTGCAATCCGGATTATTGCGATTGTGCCAAGGGGCATTACGACCGCATTGGTGATGCGCTTTTGGATTTGCTTCATCATAATGATATCATTACGCCTGAGGATATTGTTATGTACGCGCGCAAGCACCGCGTCTGCCCGCATGAGATGGGGCTGGATGCTGCGCTGTGGGTTGATTTGGTCATCGGGGATTATAACCATGTCTTTGATCCGGAGGTATATTTGAAGCGCTTTTTTTACGAAGTAAGCGGCGACTATGTATTTCTGATCGACGAGGCGCACAATCTTGTCGACAGGGTTAGAGAAATGTATACGGCGGTGTTGCGGAAATCCGCGTTTTACAGGCTGAAAAAGAAACTGAAGGACAAAAACCCGGAAGCGGCTTTGCTTCGGAGCGCAATGGGCGCCATCAATCAATATATGCTTAACCTGCGTAAGGCGCTTGAAGCAGAACACAAAACAAGCGAGGTGACTTATCGGCAGGATACCGGTCTAGAGGAGCTGATCGTTCATTTTCTGGCAGCTTGCGGCGAGTGGCTGAGCAGGGAAAAACTAACATCACACCCTTTACAGGCTGAGGTGCTTGAGCTGTATTTTGATACGTTGAGCTTCAACAGGATATCGGGCGGTTACAGCAGTTGCTATTGCTGTATTGCAGAGGCCAACGGCAGCGAGGTCGAGATAACCTATTTCTGCCTCAATCCATCCGAGATTGCCGCCGGATGCCTAACACGTGCGAAGGCATCGGTTATGTTTTCGGCTACGCTGACGCCGCTGTTTTACTACCGCGAGATATTGGGCGGAGATCGGTACGACGATATTCTAACGCTTCCGTCCCCGTTTGAGCAGGAAAGGCTAAAGCTGATTGCCCATCAGGGGATATCCACCAAGTATCGGGACAGGGAGGCGAGCATTGGCACCATTGCAGATGCGATAGCAGCATGTGTTACCCGGAAGAAAGGAAATTACCTGGTCTTTTTCCCGTCCTTTGCCTACCTGAGTAAGGTGTACGCGTTCTTCTCGATCAGGTACCCGGATATTAAGACCGTTTTGCAGCAAAACAGCATGAGCGACAATGAACGCGCAGCTTTTATCAATCTGTTTGACGCAGAAAATGCCGAGACGCTGGCGGGGTTCTGCGTTCTGGGCGGTATATTTGCAGAGGGGATCGATTTAAGAGGGGAGAGGCTCATCGGCAGCATCATCGTCGGTGTCGGTCTGCCAAAACTGTCCCTGAGGCAAAACCTGATTAGAGACTATTTCAACAGCATAAACGGGCAAGGTTATGATTATGCTTATGCGTTTCCGGGCATGAACAAGGTTCTGCAGGCGGCCGGGCGCGTAATCCGGACAGAGAGCGATAACGGACTGGTGGTTTTGATCGACAGCCGTTTCGGAACGGAGAAATATCGCAGGTTATTTCCGGAACACTGGTCGCACATCAGGTTCATAAAAAACAACGGGGAGCTTAAGCAGCTACTTATGTGTGTTGACAGAAGGATCGAAACAACAGATGTATAAGAGAGGCGCTGCCTGGAAACCGCCAGGCAGCGCCTCTTTGTGTTTTCACACTCACAATGTGAGCGCATTGTGAGTGCTTCACAATGTGAGTGATAGTTGGTCTGTGAAAATGGGGGCCTTATCGGACAGTGTCATTTTCAACATTTCGGTGTCTAAACAAACACCGCCATAGAATTTGCCGATGCAGGTTAAAAAATTGGCGCTGCGTCTCATGGAAACCCCGAGTGCTTTTAGTACCTCAAAGGTTATTGTCATGGTCTTTCTCGCCGCAATGATTCGCTTGGATAGTGTGACGCCGATACCCGGAACACGCAGCAGCATTTCGTAATCGGCCTTATTTGCCTCGACCGGAAAAAGGTGAAGATTCCTGATCGCCCAGGCAGCTTTCGGATCGATGTCCCGCATAAGGTTCGGCGATGATTCGGGTGCGAGTTCCTCGGCGGAGAAACCATAAAGCGAAATGAGCCGGTCGGCCTGGTAGAGTCGAGCGACGCGCCATTTCGGCGTTGTAGTAAAGCTAAGGTTGTCATAACCGACGGCCGGGTGCTCATAATGAAAGGCGGTATAATATATGCGCTTTAAGTCGTATTTCCGATATAATGCCCTTGAAAGCCTCAGGATCGTATAATCATCCTCTCCTGCGCTTCCCGCCATCAATTGAGTGGTCTGTGAAACCGCGAAAGCAGGCCGGAAGCGCGAAGAATCGTTCTTCATAGCCTTTATCAGCGCGCTGATTTGGCCCATTGGGGTCAAAATGTTGTTCTTATTTTTATTTTTCGCAATCAAGTTATAATTCTCACTTTTGGCGACTTCAATGTTCACACTCAGACGGTTTGCCAGCGTGCCGGTTTGATAGATCAGCTCCCGGTCCGCACCCGGCATGACCTTGGCATGTATATAACCCTTATAATAATAGTCCCGCCGGATGATTTTCAGCGTCTCTATTATCAGCTCCTGCGTATAATCGGGGTTTTTATAGATCGCCGAGGTAATAAAAATACCGCGGCTGCTTAGTCGGGCCTGTTTAACCGAAAGCTCTGCCAGCTCTTTCGGTGCGGCGGCATAGCGCCTTTTGTCATTACTGCATCTGCAAGAGCAGTATGCGCAGTTAAATATACAGTTGTTGGACAAAAACACCTTCGGTACCTTTGGCGGAGACAGCTTCGATTTTATCCCGGTTCTAATTGAATAAAGGTCCGGAATACAGGCCTTATCATCATCGGCGACATCATATCGTGCATCCTCATGCATCATAAGAAGCTTTTCTTCCGGAAAAGGCTCGCTGTTCATGATTATACCGGCCATATTTTTCTCCATACTGCCGCGAAGCGGCAGCACAAACAGTCAGGAAAAATCGATTTCTTCAGTGCGTGAAAGTATCTTTCACGCTATTCTCCATACCGCAACTTTCAAAATAGAACGTATGTTCCTAAATAATCATACCACATGTTGCGGAGGATAGCAATATGAAGTTCACCGAATCAGTAAATTTAAAGAACTTTCAACAGAAGACAGCAGATGGTTAATCCGGATCAATCACGACGACGTTTTTGAGGGCACCGCCGTGTTCGGCGTTTTCAAAAGCTTCATTGATTTGCTCAAGAGAATAGCGGTTTGTAAGCATACAGTCAATATCAATAAGACCTGCTTTATATAGCTGCATATAACGCGGAAGATCGCGACGCAGCGTAACGACGCCCATCACGCTTCCGGTCAGCCGCATTCCGGTTAAGAGTTCCATCGCACTTACATCATAAAGCATTTCCTGCTCTTTAGTGCTATGACCGATGAAGCAGACCTGCCCGTATGGTGCTGTCATATCAATAGCCTGACGCTTGATGTTTTTTCCCGCTGTAGCCACGATCGTATGATCGGCACCGAAGCCCAGCAGTTTTTTTACTTCAGCTGTCACATCACAGTATTTTGGGTTGAAGGTATGACTTGCACCGACCCTTTTTGCCAGCGTCAATTTGCTATCCACGAGGTCTATCGCTACTATCGGGTAGGATCCGCAGAGGCGCGCACCCTGAATGGCAGACAGCCCGACACCGCCACATCCGAATACTAAAACGCTGTCACCCATTTTCACTTTACATCTGTTGATCACAGCGCCAAAGCCGGAAATAAAACCGCAGGCCAAAGCTGAGCCGACTTCATAAGGGATATCAGGGTCAAGCTTGACAAGGCAGTTTTCTTCACAGTTTGTATATTCCGCAAAGCCGGTCGCCGTGGCGCCAGTCTGGATCGGGACCTCCCCGTTTTTTCGCGTATACGCGCTTGGCCGGCGAAACTCTGACGGGGGGAGCGTCGTGCAGAACCATGGTCGATCCTTCATGCATTGCTCGCAGGTGCCGCAGCCTGCTCAAACGATACAGGCGATCACGCGGTCGCCGGGTTTGACATAGGTAACCTTTGAGCCGACGGCATCTACGATTCCCGCTATCTCATGCCCGACTGTTCCAGATCCTTCAAATGACCCATGTTCGCCTTTGACGGAATGAATATCGCTGTGGCAGATTGTGCACGTCTTGACCTTTAATCTGACCTGAGCAGGTGAGGGATCACTCAGGTCGCATTCTTCAATAACAAACGGTTCGTTTATCTTCGGTAAAATGGCGACCTTACATTTCACAATCCTGACCTTCTTTCATTGTTTAAAATTAAAAGCGCTCGGTCACAGTATATCAAAAAACAAATTGAAATGAAAGGCTGCAATGCCGTCTGATTATTGTGAAACAGAACGATACATGGTATGCTCATATGAGCACGTCAAAGTCGAAAACCGGGGGTATCGGTTGGTGAAATATTTAATAAAGGATAAAATGTTTTACAAGACCTTTTTTGCCATTTCAGCTGCTCTGGCATTACAGCAGTTATTGAGCTACTGTGTGAACCTGGCCGACAATGTAATGCTGGGTGCTTACAGCGAGGATGCCATGTCGGGATCTGCGCTCGTCAGTCAGATACACTATATCCTGCAGCTGATGATTAACGGTATCGGAACCGGTATTGTGATGATCGGCTCCCGTTACTGGGGTATGAAGAAACCGGAACAGATACGCCGCTTCATAGGTATGGGCTGGAAGTTTGCCGTCGCTTTAGGCACGCTATTCACGGCCGCAACACTGCTGACACCGAACACGATATTGTTATTTTTTACAAACGACCCCGAGGTACTGGCACAGGGGCGGCAGTATCTGGTGCTGATGCGCTGGACTTTTGTCTTGTTTCCCGTTTCTTATTGCCTGATGTGGGGCCTGCGAAGCGTCGAGACGACCTTTATCGGGCCTGTGCTATCTGTGCTCACCCTTATTCTCAATATCTGCCTGAACTATACATTTATATTCGGCAAGTTCGGTGCGCCTGAAATGGGCGTTACAGGTGCTGCGCTGGCTTCATTGATAAGCCGTATTGTTGAGGTCCTTGTCATGCTCGTTTATGTATTTCTGGTTGATAAAAAGCTGAGAATTAGAGCGGTCGACCTTCTGCGTTTTGATTTCACCGATATAGGGTTGTTTTTAAAAGCGGCACTTCCTGTGACGGGTACCCTCCTTTCCTTTGCTCTGGGTGTATCGGCACAGACAGCCATACTTGGGCATTCTTCAACAGCCGCACTTGCCGCGAACAGCATTATGAGCATAGCTTGGCAGATAACCGGCGTCGTCGGGATGACCTGTGGCAGCGCGTCCGCTATCATTATCGGCAAGGCCATAGGGGAAGGAAAAAAGGACAGGATAAATGCCTATTCAAAAACACTCCAACTCATGTATATACTTATTGGCATTACTTCAGCCGGTATACTGTTTTCCCTGCGCGGCCTCCTCCTCAGCTTTTACGAACTTACACCCGAGACGATGGCCCTTGCGCGTCAGATGATTCTTGCGCTTTGCTTTATCGTTTTGGCAACCTGTTACCAATACCCCGTTTCTTCCGGTATTATTCTGGGGGGAGGAAACTCGAAGTACAGCTTCATCGTTGACAGCTTCGCGATGTGGATCGTAGCGCTGCCGCTGGCATGGATATCGGCATATTTGTTGAAATGGCCCCCGCTTGTGACTTTCTGCATCCTTCGAAGCGACCAGTTTCTAAAGGTCATAATAAACGGATATTGGGTTAATAAACGTCAATGGTATCGTCAATTGATTAAATAATGCCACTGAACAGATGCGTTTCGTAAACGCATCTGTTCAGTGGCACTGACTTTTAAGTCAATGACTTCAAGGCGCTGCCTTCAAGTCAATGACTTGAAGGCAGTATGCACAGGTTTTTTGCCGCTTCCCAGAGTTCTTCCTTTCCGATGGTGGTCACTCTGCCTTTTGCGTATTGATTATCTACCCAATCCTTGAGCTTCAAGACACGCTCATCATTTTTGGATATTGTATTTCCGATAAAAATGTTGCGGTTAAGCCAGAGGGCGATGCCGGCTGCACCGGAAGTGGACGTAATCGATATGCCCGGAGGGCTTTTCAGCAAAGTTGCCGTATCAAAAATATTATAGATTTCCTCGTCCTTGAGCAGTCCGTCTGCATGGATGCCGGCCTGGGTCATGTTGAAGTCGCGTCCTACATACGGTGTATTGGCCGGAATTTCATACCCGAGCTCTTTTTCGTAATAATCGGCAATGTCGCGGATGACCGTCGTGTCAAATCCGTCGAGGGTTCCGCGCAGCTGTGCATATTCAATAATCATCGCTTCAAGCGGCGTGTTTCCGGTCCGTTCCCCGATACCGAGCAGCGAGCAGTTGACGGCGGAAGCGCCGTACAGCCAGGCTGTAGAGGCATTGACAACAGCCTTGTAAAAGTCGTTATGCCCATGCCATTCCAGCTGTTCAGAATCATAGCCTGCGTAGATCTTCAGACCATATATGATGCCCGGGATACTCCGAGGCAGAGAAGCGCCGGTAAACGGGATGCCGTATCCCAGTGTATCGCAAATACGTATCTTAATTGGAACGCCGCTTTCTCTGGACAGATTGCTCAGCGCGTGCGCAAACGGAACGACAAAACCATAAAAATCGGCTCTGGTTATATCCTCAAAATGACATCTTGGACGGATACCGACCGACAGGGCATCCTTTATGACATTCAGATAGTCCTCCATTGCCTTGCCGCGGGACTTTTTGAGTTTATTGAAGATATGGTAATCGCTGCAGCTGACAAGGATGCCGCATTCTTTCAGTCCCATATCCTTTGCGATCGAAAAGTCCTGCTTGCTTGCCCTGATCCAACCGGTGATCTCGGGAAATGGGAGTCCGAGCTCTTGACAGAGACGCAGCGCTTTTTTATCCGTTTCACTGTACAGGAAAAACTCCGACTGGCGTATCTTGCCTTTCGGACCGCCAAGTTTATTCAGCAGCTTGAAGAGATGCACGATCTGCTCCGGTGTATAGGGTGCGCGGCTTTGCTGACCGTCCCTGAAGGTCGTGTCCGTGATCCAAATCTCATCCGGCGGATCCATCGGACTGACTCTGTGGTTAAACGTGCATTTCGGAATTTCCGTATATGGGAAAACGTCTCTATAAAAATTCGGTTCATTCGGTTCCTGAAGCGTGTACTCATAATCGGATTCCATCAGGAACTTTTTCTTTTCATCAAATAATACCATTTCATGTAATCCTCCCGAATTGCAATTTCAGATTTTAGAATCTTTCATTATTGATATGATAAATGAAATGTTACCATTTGACAATACAGAAATATTGCATTATTTATGCGGGTATTTTGGTTATAGCAAACAAAAGAAGAACAACGGATATGAAAGTAAGAGCAATTTTAGTTTCAAAGGTTAAGAAAATCTCATGATTTCTTACCGGCGAATTGCTGAAATTATATACCGGCGGTCACAGTATAGCAGAATAATTACGCCGGTCTGCATTTTGAATGGAGATTAGGATAATGTATCAGCCTTCAGATTTAATCATTTGATAAGGTAAAACCGTCAACCGGGAGGTTTATCTCCGAATTGACGGTCTGCAGCGATACATTAACAGCAATTATACAAGTATTCGATCCCAAAATCGATGAAACGCAATGCCTTTAATAAATTGACTTATAAATTCATTATCTCCAACTGATCCCAAAAAGACCCCAAGACTATTTCCGATCTTTTCGTCTTCAATCCATTGTTTGCCTTCATTTGTTCCTGCTATAGGCTTAAAGTGTATGAATGCTTCTTTTAGGAACTTGCAGGCCTCCATGGCAAAGTATGGATCTGCCTTTTTACCCCCGTCAATATAAACAGCGTCAAAAACAACCGATGAGTCAGTGATAAAAGATTTTACTGCTTCCATCTGGCTGGCATCAGAGCTTGTTATCATCCCGATCTTATCGCTTATTATAGCCGCTTGAGCGCCCTCTGCCTGTAGTGCTTTAATAACCCCGTTAACCTGATCATAATCAAATCCCTCGGCAATGATGACCGCAACAGTCCTTGTTCGGGCTGTCTTTACCGTGTTTTCCTGGCTGAGAGCGGGGGAGGCTTTGGTCACCGTTGAGCCGCCCGAGGCCGGGGGGGTGGCCCCGACTTTGATTGCTATGGCCTTTGCCAGGTCCAGGTCCACATTGGCAAACATATCAGTGACGCGTTGCTTAATGCATTTGTCCTTCACTCTGCCTACCTCAAAGGCGAATGCATTAATGATATGCTGCCTTTCGGGTGCGCTCATGCTGTTCCAGAATAGAGTCGCCTGTGAGAAGTGATCATTAAAGCTGGCGCTTCGGGCACGGATCTTGTTACCTTCAACCTTTTCCTGGTGGTGAACATAGCCCCCCTCATTCTCACCGACGGGATAAGGAGAATTATTCGCCATGGCATTGCGGTGGTATGCAACATTTCCTACGTTGATGGTCTGGCGGCCGTAGCCGTCTCGTTGATTATTGTGAAAAGGACAAACCGGACGGTTAATGGGAATCTCATGGAAGTTAGGTCCGCCAAGACGAATCAACTGGGTATCGAGGTACGAGAACAGTCGCCCCTGTAAAAGGGGGTCATTTGAAAAGTCAATTCCCGGCACTACATTTCCCGGATGAAAAGCTACTTGCTCGGTTTCCGCGAAAAAATTGTCCACATTGCGGTTTAAAGTCATTTTTCCAATAATGCGAACCGGTACATCCTCTTCCGGCCAAAGTTTTGTCGGATCCAGAATATCAAAGTCAAAGGAAAATTCATCCTTTTCCTCAAGCAGCTGCACCCCCAGCTCGAACTCCGGATAATTGCCCATTTCAATATTGTCCCATAAATCACGGCGGTTAAAGTCCGGATCCTCTCCACCGATTTTTGCGGCTTCGGCTTGTAAGAGAGAATGCACGCCCAACAGTGGTTTCCAGTGGAACTTCACAAAATGCGCCTTACCCTCTTCATTAATAAAGCGAAAGGTGTTTACACCGAAGCCTTCCATCATGCGAAAGCTCCTTGGGATGGCTCGGTCGCTCATTGCCCACATAACCATGTGCGCCGATTCTTGATTCTGTGTAATCCAATCCCAAAATGTGTCATGGGAGGCTGTTGCTTGGGGAATTTCGTTGTTCGGTTCCGGTTTGTTCGCGTGTATAAAATCCGGAAACTTTATGGCATCCTGTATAAAAAAAGGCGCCATATTATTGGCTACTAAATCATAGTTTCCTTCTTCCGTATAAAACTTTGTTGCAAAACCACGAACATCCCGTGCCGTGTCCTTTGAACCTCGAAAACCAATAACTGTTGAAAAACGTACAAACACAGGGGTCTTCATGTTTGGATCTTGCAGGAACTTAGCCTTTGTATAGGATCGCATTGATTCATATACTTCAAAAACGCCGTGGGCTCCGGAACCGCGTGCATGAACTACCCGCTCGGGAATCCGTTCATGGTCAAAATGAGTGACCTTTTCTCTGAAATGGAAATCTTCCATCAGCGTCGGGCCGCGTTCTCCTGCTTTTAAGCTGACCTCATCCTCTGCGATTTTAAGCCCTTGATTCGTCGCAAGCGCCTGGTTTTGATTGTCATATTTGCGAAACATCCCCAACTGCTCGTTTTTGCTGTTTTCACTGATACTCTTCTGTTTATCGTTCATACACTATGCTTCCTCCGTATTCGCTTAATGTATGAATTATTATTAGAGGTTATCACCCCAAATATTCCGGCATATGGGGACGGCAATTCTCGTTGAACCGGTTTTTCGTGCTGTTTTTGGCCTATCCATAAGCTGATACTATTTCGCAATTTATTGAAGAACAGTATTAGCTGAGCTGGAGTTTTTTGTTGAGAATGATCTCCGGCATCAGTTCATTGGAAATTGTCTCAAGGAAATATTCAAAGATCCTGATTTCGTTTTCTGTAAAACGTTCTCTGATTCTTCGCATGACCTCGTCCATATACTCGGCGCTTTGTCCGTAGTAATGCTTGAACTTATCCGTCACGGTCAGGGTGAATTCTCGCTTGTCCGTTTCGGAACGTTCCTTCAACACATATCCCTTCTTGATCAAGCTCTGCACTTTATAAGCGGCGTTGGCTTGCGAAATCATCACAAATCGCGCAAACTCGTTGATCGTCGGCTTGTCAAGAGCGTATATGACCTCGACGCACAGCGTTTCCACAGCGGTCAGACTGGCTTCTCTCGTTTCGAACCGGCTGAAGATCTTCCGATAGAAGTTAAGTTTAAATTTCATATAAATTTCCGAGAATAAGGCTTCAAGCATTTTATTTCTCCGTTTTGTTATTTTGTCCGACAGCGGATATAATGTCACTTTCCGTCTGTAATTGAAAATGAAAACATAGCTACGCAAACCGTAGTTTCCGCGACTTTGGCGACCGCCTCGCCGATTCCGATCGGGCCGCGCATGCGAGTGATCCTACAGTCCAGGGTCAAAACGTCGCCGGGCGTGACGGGCGCTTTGAAGCGTGCGTTTTTAATTCCGCCGAATAAAACGATTTTGCCCTGATTTTCCGGAAGCGTCAAGGCTGCGATCGCACCTGTTTGTGCGAGCGCCTCTATAATCAAAACACCCGGCATGAGGCTTTTTTCGGGAAAGTGTCCGAGAAAATTCATTTCATTTGCCGTAACGCACTTGATGCCCAATGCCCATTTACCGGGATCGTAATCGAGGATTTTGTCCACAAGCAGGAAGGGATAACGGTGCGGAAGGATTTTTCTGATTTGATCGTTTGAAAGCTCCAAGAAGCTTGGCTCCTTTCTTCTCTATTGCTCGTATCTGGAAATGACGAGCGAGGCATTATGTCCGCCGAATCCAAAGGAATTGGTCATGGCGTGTTTTATGCTTTGGTACCGTCCGGTATTCGGTACGATGTCAAGATCACATTCGGGATCAAAAACCTTATGATTAATCGTCGCCGGTATAAAACCCTCTTTAACAGCCAGCGCGCAGATAATCGTCTCGACAGCACCGGCGGCGCCGAGCAGATGTCCGGTCATCGATTTGGTCGAGCTCATCGGAACGTCTTTCGCGTTCTCTCCGAAGAGCCCCTTGACGGCGAGGGTTTCGCATTTATCATTCGGCGGCGTCGAGGTGCCGTGGGCGTTGATATAGCCGATATCTTCCGTTTTCAATCCTGCGTCCGTTATCGCATCGCGCATCGTTTTGATCCAGTATTTGCAGGTCGGATCGGGTGCTGTGATATGGTAAGCGTCGCAGGTTGTCCCATAGCCGGAAAGCACTGCATATATGTTTGCTCCGCGCTCCTTGGCGTGTTCAAGCTCTTCGAGCATGATGATCCCGGCACCCTCGCCCAGAACGAATCCGTTTCGTTCCAGATCGAAGGGAATAGAAGCACGGTTCGGGTCGCTGCTTTGGGATACCGCTTTCATCGAGGTAAAGCCGCCAATGGCCAGAGGCATGACCGCCGACTCGGTACCTCCGCAAAGAACCGCATCAAGATAACCGTGGCGTATTTGACGCATCGCGTCTCCAATGGCGTTGGCTGAGCCGGCGCAGGCTGTCACAATACAGGAGGCATAGCCATGAAAACCCGATTCGATCGCAATGCGGCCTGCGGCCATATTTGCGATGGACATCGGAATGAAGAAAGGGGAGACCCTGTCAAACCCTTTTTCGATACCCCTCATCTGCTCCTGTGCGATTGTTGTAATTCCCCCGATTCCGGAAGATACGATGACGCCGCAGCGGTTGAAATCGATATTCTCTGTCGTCAATTCGCTGTCCTTGAGCGCTTCGGCAGCGGCTATAGAAGCTAAAAGCGTAAACCTGTCAAGTTTTCGGGCTTCAACCGATGTATAATAATCCGTTACCTCTATTTTGACCTCGGCAGCCAGTGTGACTTTGCTCTGACTCGTATCGTATGTCGTTATGGGACCGATCCCGCAGACGCCCTTTTGCAGGGATGCCCAAAACGACTTTTTTTCATTCCCAAGAGGATTTACAGTGCCGATTCCGGTAATGGCAACACGTCTGTTCATAGGGCTCCAGCCTTTCTGTTTAGAATAATACCGATATGTTTTTTATAGGCATTAGTATATTACATGTACATACCACCGTCAACGCAAAGAACCTGTCCGGTTATATAGGCTGCTTCGTCGCTGCATAAAAACGCGACGGCCGCCGCGACATCCTCGCTCCTGCCCACTCGTCCGAGCGGGATGGTTTTCAGCATCTCGGCTTTCAGTTCATCGCTCAGGCCGGAAGTCATATCGGTTTCGATATAGCCGGGGGCAATGGCATTTACCGTTATTCCGCGCTTGGCAAACTCCTTTGCCGCCGATTTGGTTAAACCGATAAGCCCGGCTTTGCTGGCTGCGTAATTTGCCTGTCCGGCGTTACCGGCAATACCGACGACGCTGGCTATGTTGATAATCCTTCCGCTTCTTTTCTTGCTCATCGGGCGGAAGGCCAGCTTAACGCAGTTGAAGGCACCTCTGAGGTTGACGCCAAGCACGGCGTCAAAATCCTCCGGCGTCATGCGCATGATCAGGTTATCTCTTGTTATCCCGGCATTATTTATCAGGATATCGGGAGGTCCGAAATTCTTTTCGCAGATTTCAAAGATTCGTTCACAGTATTTGATTTTGGTGACATCGGCTTTGACTAACGCGACGTGCGGATTCTTCATCAGGCACAAATCTTTTGTCAGCTCGGCTTCTTTGTCGTTTCCAGCGTAATTAATCACGATGTTGACGCCATATTCAGAAAGCTTTGCGCATATCTGACGTCCGATTCCGCGGCTGCCGCCCGTTACAATAGCCGTTTTTCCTGTAAGTGAAGCGTAGCTCATGCGCCTTTTACCGCCTTAACTGTTTTATAAAAGCTGTCGACATCCTCAATCGAATAGGAAACAATGTCCGGTGCCGTCTTCCTGACAAAGCCGGAGAGCACTCTGCCCGGCCCGATCTCAATAACGGTATCTACCCCGAGGCTGCGCAGTTTATAAATCGTTTTTTCAAACAAAACAGGGGACTTGACCTGGTTTTGCAATATGTGCGGGATCGTTTCGCCCTCACCCAGCACATCCGCCGTTGTGTTGAACACAACAGAAAAATGCATATCGCGAAACTCCGTTTGATACAACCGCTCGCCAAGCAGCTTTGAAGCTTCTTCCATCAACGGCGTATGGAAAGGTCCGCTGACGTTGACGGGCAAGCAGCGTTTGGCACCCATTTTCAGGCACTTTTCCGCCGCTGCGTCCACCGCTTCAGCTTCTCCGCCGATAACGATTTGACCGGGGCAGTTAAAATTTGCGCAGGCTACGATGCCAAGATTAAGCGCGTTAATTTCGCTGATGGCTTCCTGAATCAGTTCCTCCGAGAGGTTGAACACCGCACACATTTTGGATTTGATATTGGCTGTCGTTTCTTCCATGACCTTGCCGCGAAATGCCAGAAGGCTGATCAATGTGTCTTCATCAAAGACACCGGATGCATATAGCGCCGAGTATTCGCCGAGTGAAAGGCCGGCTGCACAGGTTGGATAAATGCCCTCTTCATACAGAAGCTTTGTCACGGCGGTCGCAAGTGCGGCCATACAAGGCTGCGTGTATCTCGTCCTTGATAGAATGTCCAGCGGTGTTTCAAAGCACAGGTTGCGGATGTCAAAACCGGCGTTCTCGTTATCGAAACTGCTGCGGATCATCGGAAACTTTTCATAGAAGTCTCTGCCCATGCCAACCTTCTGACTGCCCTGTCCGGCATATAAAAATGCGAGCTTCATATTCCTTACTCCTTATGATTATCATTCCATATGGATATTTGTTTCAGTATATCAAAGGACTTTTTCATTTCAACATATAATTCCTGCAAAATGACGGCTGCAGGTCTGATTTCCTTCAGCTGACCGGCTACCTGGCCCGCCATCAATGAACCGTTATGGATATCACCGTCAAAAACTGCCTTGTGAAGCGAGCCCAGCGTGAAATTCTCCAGTTCCTCAAGACCCGCTCCTTCCTTTTCGCGTTTTAAATACTCTCTTGCCATTTTGTTTTTCAAGATGCGTACAGGCACGCCGCCGATTCTGCCGGTGACGGTTGTGTCGGTATCCTTCGCGTTTATGATCGCTTGTTTGTAATTAGTATGAATCGGGCATTCCTCCGCCAAAAGCAGCGCCGTTCCGAGCTGAACACCTACCGCACCCAGCGCGAAAGCCGCCAGCATTTGCGGTCCGCCTGCGATTCCGCCAGCAGCGATGACCGGTATTTTAACCGCAGCACAGATCTGAGGAACCAAAGCCATGGTCGTCAGTTCTCCCACATGACCACCGCTTTCGGTGCCCTCGGCTATGACGCCGTCGGCCCCGTGGCTTTCCATCCTGCGTGCGTAAGCGACGCTGGGCGCAATCGGAAAAACCTTTATGCCGGCCTTTTTCCATTTTACCATGTACTTCCCGGGATTGCCTGCGCCGGTGGTGACGATTTTGACACCCTCCTCGATTACAACATCGGAGGCTTCGTTTGCGTTGGGGTGCATCAGCATGATGTTGACGCCAAAGGGCTTGCTTGTCAGGGATTTTGCTTCCGCAATGTTCTCACGCAGTTGCTTTATGGTCATTCCACCCGCTGCGATGAGCCCCAACCCACCCGCATTGGAAATCGCCGAAGCGAATTTGCCGGTTGCTATATTTGCCATGCCGCCTTGGATAATCGGATACTTGATGCCGAGGATATCTCTTAAATCCATGAAGACGTTCCTTTCGCTGTTTATCCAGTAAGGGTAAGACTGTTTTACCATGAAAAATATACTGCGCCGTAGGTCAGGCCGGCTCCGAAGCCGGCTAAAATGATTTTCTCGCCTTTTTTCAGTTTCCCGCTCTTGTTGAGCTCATCAAGAGCGATCGGTATGCTGGCGGCTGATGTGTTTCCGCGTTTGTAGATATTCATAAAGAACTTATCCGGCGGCGCGCCCAGTCTTTTAGCGGCCATGTTGATGATTCGCGCATTTGCCTGGTGCAGCACAAAATGGTCGATGTCTTCCGGTTTAAGCCGCGCTTTGTCAAGTACCGCTGTAACGCTTTTTTTGATACTGTCGACCGCAAAACGGAAAACCTCTGAGCCGTCCATATGAAGAAAGGGGGGGGCCTGTTCGTGGTCTGTTTTCGAAAACGGACTTTTCTTCCGGATTATTCCGGGGCAGTAGAGCAAATTGTCGTCTCCCTTCGCTCCCGCGTTAAACAAAAACGGGGCGTTTCGGCAGAGTTTGACAACAACCGCACCGGCGCCGTCCCCAAACAGCACGCAAGTGTCCCGGTCGCTGAAGTCCACAATCTTGGATAATACCTCGCTGCCTACAATCAGGGCGTATTTACCGGATGAACTGCGTAAAAGGGAGTATGCCAGATTAAGCGCGTATACAAACCCGCTGCAAGCGGCGTTTATATCAAAAACCAGAGCCTCTTCTTTGAGCGCCAGATCGCGTTGTAAAAGACAGGAAAGAGAAGGGGTAATGTACTCATTTGTTATTGTAGCACAAATAATGACGCCGATCTCACTTTTTTTTACTTTTGCGCATTTTATTGCCGATTCAGCGGCCGTTCTCGCCATAAATAAGTCTGTTTCGCCGTCGGAAATACATCTTGCCTTGATACCGGTCCTCGAGGATATCCATTCGTCACTGGTATCAACAATGCATTCAAACATTTTGTTCGTTACAGAGTTTTCGGGCACATAGCTTCCGGTACCCAGTATTTTTAATCCGGTCAAAGGATCACCCCGATCTGTTGTCGTATATGTGGGAAGGTAAGCGTGTGATGCCAGCGCTGCATACCGAAGGAAGGAAACATAAGGCATCTGATGGCATAAAACGGCGTTTTACGCCATCAGATGTTTAATCTTTATGCAAGCGCGTTTACGAGCATGACAAGGTCATTAACAGTTCTGACATCCTTCGACGCGTCTTCGGGTACGGAAATGCAGAATTTGTCCTCAAGTGCCATGATGAGTTCAACCGCCGACAGGGAATCGGCTCCGAGATCCTCACTTAAGCTGGCATTTTCGGTGACGACCTCACCGTCGATGTTTAGTGATTCAACGATTACAGCCTTTACTTTTTCAAATGTGGACATATAAGATTTGCGCTCCTTCATCATTATACTCAAAAGAATTAGTTAAAATTCTTTAAGTTGATTGTAGCACTTAAGATGGAATTGTCAAGTAATTTTAAGTAATTATTCTGGTCATATTTTCCCATACATGCGCATAATGGTTTATTTACGGGATGATACAACGTTACTTTTTTACAAAAAGCATACATCCGCATAAACAAAATAAGCATGCATGAAGTGATTTTGATTCATGCATGCTTGTTTTACACCATAAAAATGCCTTATAATTCCAGGAATTTCAGGTAACCAGCGTAGCCGTTTGTTGCCATTTCCTCTTTAGGTATAAATCGGAGAGAAGCACTGTTGATGCAGTAGCGAAGGCCGCCAGCTTCCGCAGGACCGTCGGGGAACACATGTCCGAGATGGGCATCTCCGGTTTTGCTGCGGACCTCAGTGCGGCACATGCCGTGGGTTAAATCGGAAACCTCCCTGAGCAATTCTCTATCAATGGGTTTTGAAAAGCTCGGCCATCCGCAGCCCGAGTCAAATTTATGCGTTGAGGAGAAGAGGGGTTCTCCGGTGGTGATATCCACATAAATGCCGCTTTTGAATTGATCAAAGTATTCGTTATGAAAAGGTGGTTCGGTTGCGTTTTTCTGCGTCACATCATATTGCAGATCAGTCAATTCCTGTTTGAGCTCGGCGTCTGTTTTTTTGACAAAATGCGTAAAACCTTCTCCTTCGGGCTTAGTTGCGGCCGCCAGTTCAAACTTCTCCTTACCGATATGACAGTAACCGTTAGGGTTCTTTGTCAGGTACTGTTGATGGGATTCCTCGGCCGGCCAGAAATGTTCAAGTGGGGCTATTTCAATGACGATCGGTTTGCTGTACCGTTTGCTCAGTTCCGATACCGACGCTCTGATGACCGGAAGATCATCGGGGTCCCGGTAATAAATGCCGGTTCGGTATTGCACGCCCACATCGCCGCCCTGCCGGTTTAGAGAGGTGGGGTCTATGATTTCATAAAACATGGTAAGCAAAAACAAAAGGTCGATTATGTTTGAGTCATATTGGATTTTGATCGTTTCGGCATGCCCGGTGTTCCCGCTACAGACCTGCTCATAAGTTGGGTTGTCTGTTTTTCCGTTAGCGTACCCGACCTCGGTTTTCGAAACACCGGCTAAAAGCGAGAAAAATTTTTGAACACCCCAAAAACAGCCGCCGGCTATATAAATTTCTTTATGCATTTATTTGCCTCCTTGTTCAGGCTTCTATGCGTATCGATATTGATTGTATGTTATGGTGATTGATGAAAATTTTCAGTTTCCAAGACGATTATCCGGTTTGTATGACCGGCGAAGCTTTTCTAAATGTCCACTGAACAAATGCGTTTGTTCAGTGGAACAAATGCGTTTTGCAAAACGCATTTTTCAGATGCATTAATTGTCTGCCTGAATAAACAATTCAAAAACGCTGTCAAAGCATTGCAGTTGTTGCGTTTTTGAATTGTTCAGCAGGCATTATTAAAACAACTAAATGAAATGGCATCTGCCGGACACGCTTTTTTACAAGCGCCGCAGCGGATGCAGAGTGCGTGATTCGGATTGTTTTTCACATCAATATTCAGCTTGCAGGTGTTTTTGCATAAACCGCAGTCGGTGCACTTGCGCTTATCGATTTGATAATTGATCAATGATACCTTGTTGAAAAGACCGTATATTGCACCAAGCGGGCATAAATATCTGCAAAATGGCCTGTATACCCATAAGGACAATACAACGATGATCAGAAGCACAAGGAACTTGTATGTGAATAGAAATCCGGTAGCAGACCGGATTCCGGCGTTGAGCAGATAAAGCGGGATTCCGCCCATCAACATACCGCTCGGACAAAGATACTTGCAGAATGCAGGCGTACCTATGCCGAACCGGTTGGTTGCAAACATCGGCAGCATCAAAACGGCAATGACCAGAACGGCATACTTGAAAAAGACCATAACCTTATCGCCCGGCAGTTTCTTTCGCTTTGCAAAAAAAGGAATCTTATGGATTAAATCCTGGGCAAGACCGAATGGACACAGCCATCCGCAGGCGAGCTTTCCGAACACGGCTCCGAACAATACAAGAAAACCGATGATATAAAAAGGCAACCCGGAACCGCTGCTGCTCAAAACGGCTTGAAGAGAACCGATCGGACAAGAGCCCAATGCGCCGGGACACGAATAGCAGCTCAGCCCGGGAACGCAAAGCCGTTTTAGCTCGCCGCTATAAATACGGCCGCCGATAAAGCCTTGTATATAGCCATTGGATAGCGCGGTAAACGCAAGTTGTACACCGAGCCTTATTTTATGCTTTTTCATCATCGTATTATTCAACCTATGCCAATGCATTCAAGGCAGATTCGGGCCGCTTTCCGAAAAACGATTTCCGTTTCGCCAAGACAGATACCCACAGCGAGCAATGCCGCCCCGCACAGGATAAAGGCGGCGGGGATAAGAATGCCGGTGATCGGTTTATGTTTCATTAAGCAACTCCAGACGCGCATTGATTTCGGCTTCCCATCCCATCTTGTTTTTGCCGCCGAGAACAGGTTCCCCGACCTGATTTCCCCTGGTGTCAAAAAAAAAGGTGGTCGGCACAGCGTAAACTCCGCTCAGTAAATCGACCAAAAAACCGTCGGAGGGCAGCAGATGCGTATACAAAGCACCTGTTTTAAGGACTAACTGCTGAGCATAATTTACCTGATCGCTGATGATGCCGCCCTTTTGATCCATTACATCGGCAACAAGGCCCAAAATCTGCACATTAGACGAGGCCAGTTCAACGCTCAGTTCGCTAAGATAGGGCATTTCCTCCAGACACGGGCTGCAAAAGGTAGCCCATACATTGAGCATGGTAAGTTTTTTATTCGAAAAGATTTCCTGGGTAATTTCATTTTTGTCAAGGTCATATGTCAAAAAAGGCTCGATGTCGGTTTTCGCTTTTCCGCAACCGGACAGCAAAACGACAACGGCGATAAGAGCAGCTGTCAATTTTCTCATTGACTTTTTACCTTTCCGCGTGTATTTCTATTTGTAATCAGGAATCGTTTTTATTTTAATGTCAACTGAACAAATGCGTTTTGCGAAACGCATTTGAAAAAAGAGCAAAAATGCTCTTTTTTTACGGCAAAGCAAGTCTGCTGAGCCGTTTCATATGCATTGATTATCTACCTGAATAACAATTCAAAAACGCTATAATAGTATTGCAGTTGCTGCACTTTAAATTGTTCGGCAGGCATTATTTTAACATGCACCGATTTTTCCGTCAAGGAGAATCAGCGAAAACCGATTGACCGGAACACACACAAGTGATGAGTGTAATTCGGTTAAAAAATACGCAGACAGGCGTTTACCGCCTTGTCTGCGCGATTATGCGGGTAAATGCTTCAGATTTTTTCTGCGACAACCAAAAAACCATGCGACAGCGTCTGATAATAGCCTCTTGAGTAAATGATGCTGTCGATAAACCTGAGCTGTTTTTCGTACTTGGCGGGTGTGAAATCCTCAATCAGCCAGGGAATAGCTTTGAGATAGTAGACGATTGCACCGATGTCATAAAACCGGACCGGGACGATGTGTTCTTTTTTACTGACGATCTTGAAACCGTTCTCATCAAGTTCCCTGACAGCGCTCATGAGATTCCAGCTGTTGAGCATCCGGCCATTACCCGACAGGTCCAGAAGCAGATTAGCGCAACTGAGCGCGCCGACCTGTTCTGTGATAAACAGGTGGTTTTCCTTTAATACCCTGTGTATTTCCCCGGGACAGTACGCATTGTGCCTGTTGATAATAAGATCAAAAAAGGATTCCTCAAACGGCAGCCGGTCATTATACGGCGGTTGCGGATTTTCCGGAATGTAAACGACTTCAACGCCGAGCGAGATGAGCTTTTCTCTTGCGATCTCCACATTGGGGGGGTAGCTTTCCGTAGCGTATGTCCGTGCGGGCAGAGGGGACAGGGAAGACAGAAGTTCACCGCCGCCTGTGCCTATATCCAGTAAGGTCTCGGTATCGGCAAACAGGCTTGAGACTGTTTGCGCGTAGGACCAGTCAAACGAGTCTTCTTCCATCCTTCCGGTATCGATGATGTCTGAAAAATCCCAGCCGGAAAACTCGGTGTCAAGTGCTTCGTTTATATATTCCGCGTAAGATCGACCCACAAACACACCTCCAAATTTACAACCATAGCGACGAAAGCCGATTTTTGTACCCGAAACCATCCTTTTGTCAGAAGTCTATTCCGTTTCTGGAGGAAACGAGAGCGCAGGATTTCATCACACAGTAATAACGGAAAACCGCCGAACATGCTGATTTTGATTAATATGATTATAACAAAAAAAACAAAACAAGTCGAGTAAAACCCGGCTTGTTTTTACGATCAGAAGATATAGCGTGAAAATACTTTCACACACAGAAGAAATCGATTTGGCCGCCAAATATGACGGCGGCCATTTTCTTCTCAGCGCGAAACAAGTTTCACACAATCGATTTTTCCTGACTATTTGTGCTGCCGCTTCGCGGCAGCATGGAGGTTTTTATGTCAATAAACGGTTTCCACGCCTTCTTCAATGACGGTCAGGGTATCGCCTTCCATGATAAAAACCGTGTCGCAGTCATTAACAAAATCAGCGCCCTGTCTGCCGCCTATGATCGTAGCGGGCTTGGTGTCAACCGCTTTTATACCGTAGGTAATAATATTATTGTCAAAGTATGATTTCAGCATCGTATAACCGCCCGTTGAATCGTCCGGATAATAATACTGTGAAAGATACCCGCTGCCGGACTCGACAAACTCAAAAAACATGACTTCGGCTCCGTTGCCGTCTTGCATTGTGCAGGAGGCAGCGTTTTGATCCGGATAAAAATCGCAGACCAGAGATGATTTCTCGCCGTTTCCGTCATCATATGTCAGCGTATATGTATTGCCGCTCACATGGAAGTCGATGTCTGTATAGGCGAAAAACTCAAGCGCTCCGGTTATAACAGCCGGATCCGTGCTGGTAAATACCGAAAGAGGGATCAAGGCAAGATCGACCATTGTGATGGGAAGGAGCGTAAGGGAAAGCATCCAGGTCTCATCTGAATTTTCATCAAGCTTGTCATAAATCTTTTCCGTCGCGACAGATTTTGCCTCAAGATATTTGGCATAGCTCTCTGATGGTGTTCCGGCGGCATATCCGGATAAACTGCCGCCGTTACCTGAACTGTTTCCGGGATCTTCGGTCGGTTCCGGCGTGGAGACACCTCCATTGTTGTTGCCTTGACTTGAAGATTGCATCGCAGACGGAGTCTGATTGCCATTATCATTCGGTTTATCGGATTTTTTTACGGTACAGCCGGCAAAAAAAGCGAAAAGAAGCGCCAATACCGCAATGATGGATATGAGCTTTTTCATTTTATCCTCCCTTATTGGTTGACAATATTCCAATCTATCTCTCATTTCGGCCATGCTCTGTCTGACTGCATGACTATGGTCGGGGCGACAAGATTCGAACTTGCGACCCCCTGCTCCCAAAGCAGGTGCGCTACCAAGCTGCGCTACGCCCCGATGCAAAAAGGATTATACACGAAATCATCGTAAGGCGCAAGCCGTTTAGACGAAAAATGCGGACCAAAATACGGACTGTCCCGTAAAGGACAGTCCGTAAGATGAGATATTATAGTGTTTCGGATTCAAAGCTACCGGCCATATCGGCGATTTCAGCTACCGCGTCTTTTATGTAGAAGTTGCCAAGTACATTCCCCGTTTCATCGTTGTAGAGGTTTTTAAGATAAGGCGCTGTTTCAAAAACCTTGTCCATCACAACATCTCTATCGTCTAAAACGGCGGTACCGCGGATTCTGATCCACTGGCCTTTTGCATTGGCAGCACAGATCTCAAAATTGGGATTGTCAATTGTCTGCTTGAAAGATTGCTTGTGCTTACCCATACCGAAATAGATTTTGCCCTCAAACTCCATTAAAAAACCAAAAGGTCGAACTCTGGGTTTGTCTCCGTCACAGGTTGCATAATAGAAGGTGCCGCATTCTCTGAGAAATTGTAACGCATCCATAGAAGAAAATCTCCTTTTCGTATTTTGCTAGATTATAGCATCATTGGGTGGGGAAATCAATACGGGTTTGTAAAATTAAGCTGACCAATGTATAATACATCTTGCGTTGATTTACGCCCGCGAATGGGGGAAACGAATGGAACTGACCTATGTAATATGCCCCGAGGATGCAGGTTTGGAACTGCTCGATATCCTCCGTATAAAACTGCGCCTATCGATGACCCAAATCCGGAGGCTCAAACGGGAGAATGGGATCTTTATCCGGGGAGAATCTGTGTATACAAATTACAGGGTATCCCCCGGCGAGCCGGTCAGCGTTTACATCAATGAGCATGCTCCGGAGATTCCGGCGGAAAAGGGGAGCTTGAACATTGTTTATGAAGACGATTGGCTGATGGTCGTCAATAAACCGCGTGGCGTTTTTACGCATCCGTCCCGAAGCCGTTATTCCGGTACGCTTATGAATTTCGCACTAGCCCATATTCTCGATACCGGGGGCGAATCCTGCCATGTCGTAAACAGGCTGGACAGGGATACGAGCGGTCTTATCTTAATGACAAAGTCCGGTTATGCAAAGGCTCTGTGCGCCCATACCGATATGGAGAAGCGGTATACCGCGCTTGTTTTCGGCGTACCGGAAAAAAAAGCGGATAAAATCAGGCTCGCGATCAAGCGCGCGCGGGAGCGGGAAATGCGCAGGATCGCAGCGCCGGATGGCGCAGCGGCGGTTACGCGTTATCAGGTACTGAGAACTTTTCGGGGTTTCAGCCTTCTCGATCTTGTTCTTGAGACAGGACGGACGCATCAAATCAGGGTTCACTTAAGTACAATCGGTCACCCGGTTTTAGGTGACAAATTATATGGCACACCCGAGTCGCTTGAGATGGCAGCGAAGTTGGGCGCCGAGCCTCATATGCTTCACGCTTCCCGCCTTCAGTTTGCTCACCCGTTAACGGGGAGACAACTGGATTTGCACTGCCTGCCGGACTGGGCGCAGATGCTTGATAACCGGTGGGTATGGAAGTGAACCGCTCCGGGTAAGACAATGCGTTAAGCTAAATCTTTGTTTTTCCTTCTTGACAGAACAAAGGACAGATTGTATACTGTTGTACGGCTTACGATATTTGCTTCTATAGCTCAGGCGGCAGAGCGCATCCTTGGTAAGGATGAGGTCTCCAGTTCGAATCTGGATAGAAGCTCCATAAAAAAACCTAATGTTTACAAGGCCTTAAGGCTATTGACATTAGGTTTCTTTATTTAGGATAACTTATGTTGAAACGTGGGTCAGTTAGTTACCTCCGGTCACATAAGTCAGGAAAAAGGCGTGGTTCACAAGATGTCAAAAGCATTTTGTGAACCACGCTAAGCTTTTATTTTATGCGCCATAAATTTGCTTTGCCTTAAATAGCAGGCAGCCGCCGCTGCAGTCACCGATCTCGCGCG
>LSQX01189703.1_pt1 | contig 40226 bp, 31 predicted proteins | sample 654561 | NCBI WGS metagenome assembly LSQX01 (sample SAMN04489861, study PRJNA283612) | anaerobic digester metagenome | isolation source: 4 biogas reactors fed with cattle manure at either 37C or 55C with and... | place: Denmark: Kongens Lyngby | collected 2014 | reverse complement strand
ATATGAAAGTGGTCAAATGCTGAAAAACTGATTCGGCCTGTTTATGAATCCCTTACATCAATATAAAAATTGAACCGGAGAGAATGTAATGAACAAATTTTGAAAGATATGGCAATCATTACTTGACAGGAGTCACATCATATGAACTTCTTACATTTTTTTCAATTTCATACATATATGTATCTTTATATTATATAGATAACTAAAATGAAAAGATAATAAATCCTTTTGATTCAAGTTCTTATTGATACAATTTAGCAAATGTGATATGTTTCAAAACATCTAACATTTGATATATGTTTCTATTTTGTTTTAAACAAGATTATCATAGATATTACAGACTCCTTATCCTAATGAATTGCTTGTTGATCAAAGTAAAAGATATCAAATTCGGACATCAATACTAGAGTGCTTGAAGGTGTATGTTGCGATGGAGTCGAAGTTACCGAAGACGAGTTTTTGGGAATTTGAATTAGGCTATAATAGTCTTACTGATGTGTTGGAGTTTTCAATCCAGTTTATAAGCACAAGTAGATATCAGTTGCTGGATTATTATCTTTCAAACGCTAAGGAAAGTGTGCTTTTGGTGTTTGATGAGTGGAAGATTCAAGAAAACTTTATCTCTACCGGAGAGTATCATTATTATCACGGTGGAAGGATCAGGAACAGTGATATTCCTTCACTTGTGAGGATCTTGAGGTCTCCTCATGTGTGCATCGGAACAACGATAAGGCAACAGCTTGCAGTGAATGAAAATGTGGGATACTCAAGCTATAGCTATGAGACGGTCAATGAAATCGTCGATTCTGAGAAATGTAGGTTCCTCAACTACATAAGGTTGGCTTTGGCAACAAGATATCCAGAAGCGATTACGTAAAACGGCAACCGGAACTTATTCCGATTGCCGTCTGGGTTATCATCCGGAAACATAGATGCTACAGAAATTAATATGTGTTTGCGATGTAGTATTCCAGCTGGCCGATCTGGAAGGCCCTGTTCTCCAGCGTAGCTTTTACGACATCGCCGATTGAAACGATGCCAACGACTTTTTCATTCTCCACGACGGGAAGGTGCCTGAACCTGCCTTGTGTCATTAATTGAAGGCAATCGTCAAGACTTTGATGAGGCTTCACATAGGTAACGCATTTGGTCATTACTTCAGATACGGGTATGGTAGTCTTGTATTCGATCTTTCCTGTAAGATGCCTTATGATATCGCGTTCGGAAAGTATTCCGGCGATACCTCCGTTTTCATCAAGGGCCAAGACAGCTCCGATTTTATGTTGGGTGAGCTTAAGCAACGCTTGTGCTAGTGTATCGTTAGGTTTGACGGAAACTACTGTTTTTCCCTTCTGGTCGAGTACTGCTTGAACGGTATTCATACGAACCCTCCTTACATCCAATAATATATCAGCTGATAAGCATGCTACATTAGTGAAACGAATTTCACAAGAGAAATCCTTGTGATTTCATCACCTAATGGTCAAACAGCCCGTTTTTTTATCTAATCAGTCATCATATCGGTATTTGGACATGCGATGAATGCAGATGTTTCGATTAGTTGCATGCGGATTAGTAATGATGTGCAGAAAGTGCTATGATGAAAACATGCCACATACGGATAGTTTTGCTGGACAAACCAAAGTTTCTGTCGTTAAAGTAAAGGGAACGGATTGCCCACGGGTACGTACACCAAACCTTTTGGTATGTGAACGACAGCGTGACACTGTCAACAAGGCCTTGAATCATAAAAATCTCTTACAGGAGGATCCCGATGAATGACATTAAAACCTTAATGGAGAAAGCATACCGCAACCATATTGTGGTCCCTTCCTTCAACATGCCGCACCTTCCTATGATGAAACCGGTAGTCGATGCTTTGCGCGATACAAATACATTTGGCCTTATAGCTGTCGCCAGGCTTGAATGGATGAAGTTTTTCTCCGTTAGTCCGGAGGCTGTCGCCGAAGAGTACGCTCGACAAGGCGATCCCGGCGTAACAAGATTGCACCTTGATCATGTCCCGGTCATAGATGAGGATCATTTGGAAGTCGATTACATGGATGATATCGAGCGTGCGATCCGGGCAGGTTTTCAGTCGGTGATGGTGGATGGATCGCGTCTTCAACTGGATGAAAACATCAAGGCTGTGCGTTATGTAGTCGATATGGCACATTCGAAGAGTGTTCCGGTTGAAGCTGAGTTAGGTGCCGTGATGGGTCATGAAGACGGTCCGATGCCTGATTATGACGAATTGTTCAGTAGCGGACGCGGATTTACTGATGTCGCTGAAGCCAAAAAATTCATTAAGGAAACAGGAGTTGATTGGCTCAGCGTTGCCATCGGTTCGGTTCACGGAGCAATCAGCCCCTCGAATCGCGACAAGAAAAAAGTCGCTGCGAGGCTTCATATCGGTCGCCTTTCCGAATTGGACAAGGCCTTGGATATCCCGCTCGTACTTCACGGCGGTTCAGGAATTGCCCTTCCTTACCTCAAGGAGGCCTTCTCTCATGGCATCGCAAAATTGAACATCGGGACAGATATTCGCCAAGCGTATGAAGCCCATGCCAATCTTTCGATAGCCAAAGGACGCGATGCCGTATATCACAGAGTCATGGAGATCGTGAAAGAATTGGGCATTGCAGGATCAGCTGATACTCTTCTTTCGGTGTAACTACTTTTTTTTGGAGGCGTATCCATGAGTTTGATGGGCATAGATATCGGGTCTTCTACCTGTAAGGCAGCGGTATATGCTGAACATGGGGTGCAACTCGCTTCGGGGGCGGCATCGTACAAAGTGATGAAACCTGAGCCGGGGAGATTCGAACTAGATTGTGTTGAGGTAGAGCAGGCTGTTTTTTCAGCTATCAGGCAAGCCGCGGATGTTGTGAGAACTTCTTGTAACGATCCGATAACTGCGATTTCCATTGGTTCGTTCGGTGAAGCCGTAGTCCCGATCGACCGAAACGGTACGATCATCGGTAATAGCATCTTCAGCCATGATGATCGGAGTAAAGACGCAATCGCCAGGCTTGAGCAAAAAGGAAGGGATTATTTTTATCGGATTAATGCCAATGTCCTGGGATATTCGTACACATACCCGAAACTTGTTTGGTACAAAGAACAAGTTCCCGAGCTTCATGCAAGAATATGGAAAGTCCTCACATGGTCTGATTTCATCGTGTACAGGCTTACCGGTAACGCGGGAACAAATTTCAGTCTTGCAAGCCGTACGTTGCTCTTCGATGTCCGAAAAGAACAATGGTCCGACGAATTGATTGAGATGGGCAGGGTAGATAAACGAATCCTTGCGGATGTGGTTCCTCCCGGGACGGTGATGGGCAATATCAGGCGTGACATGGCTAGCATGTTACACTTGGATAAGGATGTGACGATTGTTGTCGGAGGTCATGATCAGTGTATTAACGCACTTGGAGCCGGTGCTGTCGATGCCGGAGATTCAGTTACCGGAATCGGGACGGTTGAATGCACGACCGTCGTATTCGATCCGTTACCCGATCTCGACATGTTGCACTCATTGAACCTTGGAGTTGAACACCACGTGGTTCCGGGTAAATATGTGGCATTCATCCACAATCAGGCAGGAGCGTTGCAGACTTGGTTTATGCATGCGTTTTGTACCGAACTCCAAAAAGAGCAACCTGATGAACGTGCTATCCTTGATTTGCTAACAAATGAAGCCCCGAGCTCTCCGACGGACCTGTTGTTTTTACCATTCGTCGAACCCGCTGGAGCCCCGATGTTCCTTCCTGCGAATCTTGGAACATATATCGGAATGGGAGCGACTACGGGAAGAGGTGAATTATATAGGGCTTTGCTGGAAGGCGAGACATTCTTTTTTGTCCAGGCATTTGAAAAACTGCAGCAACATGGGATCAAGGTCAAAGATATCATCGCCACCGGTGGGGGAAGTCGCTCGGATGTATGGTTGCAAATAAAAGCCGATATGTTCAATCGGGCCGTAAGACGTGCCCGATACAGGGAATCGGGTACCGCCGGGGCTGCAATCGCAGCCGGGTTATCCACCGGGGTGTACGATTCGGTCTTACAAGCCGTGCAGGCGTTCAAAGGTTCTGAGCAGGCTTTTACACCGGATCATGGACATGTCCAACATTATGAGCGGTTGTATAAAAAATATCAAAGAGCATTAGAATGGATTTCAAAGGATTAACTGGCATGTGATTCACGCTTCGGGGACAATGCGTAAAGTACGGATACGATTGCCCCCGACACGATATGTTCGATTGATAGTAATTTTATATTAATAATAAAACTTCTTACATTTTTTGTAATAAGTCCTTGACTACTTACATATCTTTGAGCATTCTTACCATTAGCGACCAAATGCGCTTGAAACATAAACAAGCCGCAATCCATTGCGGGGAAGTAAATAGAGCGTGAGGAAGGGCGATGACCGATCCGTTACATCTGTTTCAAGAACACTTTCTTCAACCGAAGAATTCCCATCTTTGGGATCCCAATGATCTGTTATTCAACTTACGTGATGGTATCTATGTGATCGATGCGGACGGAAAGATTCTGTATGCTAATCCTGCATTTGCCCAGCTTGCGGGGTATATGGGAACCGAATCAATAATCGGCAAACAGATTTCTGACTTGATCGATACCAAATCCAACCAGGAATTAGTTATTTGGTATGAAGACATGATTGCTACCGGGCAACTCAAAGATATTGTGTTGGACTATCGTAAACCCTCGGGAGAATCTACTATCTTGGAGATCAACCCGGGTCTCCCGTTCGCAGATGGTAGCATCAGGGGTGTGGTCCGGGATATCACTGATAATAGAGAAAACGAATTGAAGTTGGCACGGTTTGAAGAGTTTTACCGGACTGTGGTGAACATGCTCCCATCAGCGGTGACCGTAGCTAAACTCGACGGCACGATCGTTGAATTCAATCAACGGGCAATAGAATTATTCGGAGCATGTAATCTGAGAAAAGATCACACTACCAACATCTATGATTCGATCGCTCCGTCGGAGCATCATCGACTTGCCGATTTGTTCAATCAATTAATGGAGCATAGACTGTTAATAAATGTTGAGCTCTTGTTACAGAAGTCCGACAAAACCATTTTCCCCGGTGAAGTATCAATCAGGATCGTTCCTGGAATTTATGATCAGCAAGATGTGATCGTGATTATCTCAAGGGATATTAGCCATAGGAAAAATCTTGAAAATGATCTGAGAAACATGGCCACCACCGACCATCTCACGGGATTGCTAAATAGACGGGGTTTTCAAATCGCGAGTAAGAAAATTTTGAAGCAGAATAAGAGCAATAACCTCGAATCCATCTTAATTTTCCTTGATATAAACGGAATGAAGGCGATAAATGACAGATATGGCCATTCGGCCGGTGATTGGTCATTGAAAATGGCTGCTGAGGTATTAAAGACTAACTTCGGGCCCTCGGATGCGCTTGCCCGTTGGGGCGGTGATGAATTTCTTGTGCTGACCGCTTCATCAAACGACACGACGATCTACGAGATTATCGGTAAATGCAATTACCAGTTAAAGCAAATGTCAAACGAAGAAGCCTCTCCGTTCGGGCTGTCTTTCTCGATCGGTATGGCGACACTCCAGGACGGGCATGAGAATGATTTGCAGTATCTGCTCGATCAGGCGGATAAAATGATGTACAGGAACAAACGCAACGGTGACAGTCCTACATTTGAGCCAATGAACCAATGACCGAATGAATCAATTGCTTTTAGCTATTTTCCCCTTTATAATCGGAATTTATAAGAATTACATAATGGAGTCAGCCAAATGAATTATCGAACCTTGGGGCGTACGGGATTACAAGTCGGAGAAATCGGTTTGGGTACGGAACACGTTGTACGTGAAGAACAGAAGATGGTGAATGACGTCGCTGCGATGGCAATCGACAATGGTATGAATTATTTTGATTTCTTCTGGCCGCAAAGAGATTTCAGAACAAAGATGGGAATCGCTTTGAAAGGAAAACGCGATAAGATTCTGTTGGCGGGGCACCTAGGAGTGATGGAAAAAAACGGGCAGTACAGCCGTACTCGCAAAGCTGCCATCTGCGAAGATGATTTTCATGATTTTCTACGCCGATTCAACACTGATCATGTCGATATCATGATGTTGCATAATGTCGATGAAATTGCAGATCTTGAGGAAGTCCTCTACGGGAAATTCATGGATTTGGCAGTCAAACTCAAGAAAGAAGGCAAGGCTAGGTACTTTGGCTTCAGTAGTCATGAAGCCACCATCGCACAAAAAGCTGCAGAAAGCGGTTTGGTGGATGTCATCATGTTTTCGATGAACCCTGCGTTTGATGTGCTCGGGCATATCGCTCCCGATAACGTTGAGCAAGATGCTCAAAAGCGAATGCATGATCTTACCAAAACCGATAGCCAATCGGTATTGGCCCAAAGAAAAGATTTTTATGCCGTATGTGAGAAAGAAAACATCGGTTTGGTTGCTATGAAGCCATTTGCCGGCGGATGGTTGCTTTCGACAAGAAAATTGAAATATCCTCCCACATCGACACAATGCCTGAATTTCCTGTTGGATCAAAAAATCGTGTCCACCGTGGTTCCGGGGACGAAGAATACTGATGAACTACTGGATGTCCTGCAGTTTTTTAAGGCAAGTGCCGAACAACGTGATTACCGTAATATCATAACAATGAATGAATGGGATCTCAGTGGAAGTTGTATGTATTGCAATCACTGCCTCCCATGTCCGGTGAACATCAATATCGGGGAGACGATTCGTTTGCTTGATCATGCTATTCATGGAATGACCGACGAAATAAAAAAAGATTATCAAAGGCTCGAGGTAAAAGCCGGCTCTTGCGTCTCTTGCGGGGCCTGCGTCAAGCGATGTCCCTTTGGCATCGATCCGATGCAGCGAATGCATGATGCGAAAGCAATGTTCGCTATGTAAATCATCTTTTTTGCCAATAATAGATGGCCAATTGTGTTCTGTCGCGCAAATCCAATTTCTCCAGGATGACTGAAATAGTATTGCGGACCGTACCTTCGGTCACACATTGTTTGTCCGCTATTTCTTTGTTCGAAAGACCGTTTGCCACATGGATCAAGATCTCATTTTCACGTTGTGTCAGTTGTTGGATTGAACGGGTTTCGGTAAAGCTTTTCAATGCTTCTTCACTGATGACCGGCAACCCGTGATACACTGACTTCAGGGTTAACACCTGCTTGGCAGTCTCATCGGATTTCAAAAGATAACCGGAAGCTCCGGCTTGCAATGCCAGATGAAGGTTTCTGTAGTCGTGGAATGTCGTTAACATGACGACCTTCACATATGGATACTCATTTTTAATAATTTTGGTTGCACTGATACCGTCCATGACTGGCATTTGGATATCCATCAAAACGATATCAATTTTGTTCTTCTTGACCAGATTGATTGCTTCACTACCATTTTTCCCGCTACCGATCACATCGATTTCCTTTTCGGAAGAAAAGATGATGGAAAGGCTTTCAATCACCAATTCGTCATCATCGATAATTACGATTTTCATAATCTCTCTCCGGATGAATAAGGAAGGGTAATGATGAGGGTGAACACATCATTTTTCTTGGTGCTGAGACTTCCTTTCACGGCCTCAATGCGTTTTCTCATATAACGCAGTCCTCCTTGATGCATGGTCTCAGTTGCCTGTAATATCCCGTCGTTTGATAGTTCGAGTCTCACAATCGATTCTGTTACGATGAGAGACGCCAAGATACGGGTAGGTATCGAGTGTTTCTGAATATTGGTCAACGCTTCTTTAATCGAAACAAGCACTAGTTGAAAAATATACGGGGGGACTCTGTTCAGATCTCCTTTGCAATCGAACGAAACAGGATAGGAAAATTCATCGAATAACCGGCGGACGGTCATGATGTCGGTTGTCGTATCGGGTTCTAGGTGCATCACAGCTTCCTTCAACTGCTCCAATGCTTTGTCAAGGCGTAGTTCAGCTTTCTGTTGGGTGGTGATTGCTTGATCGATTGCATGTTGCCGTAACAATGTCCCTGTGGCTTTCAACGATAGATGAGCCGCGGTCAACTCATGACCGAGATTGTCATGGAGGTTTTCTGCTATGCGTTGCCTTTCAGTCAATGCTGAAAGGCGTTGCGTATCCCGATAATCAGAAAGGAGGTTCGTTTCGTTCTGCTCGAGCTTGTATACCTTAAGCCGTAACTCATCGCATGACTGCTGCAACTTATGCTGTTCCTTCTTCCAAATTGATAATACTGAACCGAGTATCATCGCTATCACGGGAAGCCACGCCAAAGTTCCCAGGTAGTACATACCCAACAACAACGCGGGAATCGTATGAACATATTTAGCTTGGTAGGCCAAATAGAAAATATGGAAATAAAGGAACAAAGCGAAAGACGGGTTACACAGTACTGCAACGATGAGCAACAGATTGTCGAAAATCATATATTCCGCTTCGAGATGAAGCCTCCAACGCAGCAGGAGTGTGCCTATCAACAATAATGTGACGATAATTTCTCCTATGCCCCTTGACGGGAGCAACAGAGCCCACAGACAGGTGAACGAAAGTATCATCAACAATGTGCATACGATTTCTGAGCTGATTGCCACATGTTTCTTTATCAAATGCCTAGTATCTCCTCTTACTGCCAAGCAAGAAAAATATCAGTGCATACAGCAAGAGTATACTATGGCCAAGCAGGATTTTGGAGCCATCTTGTGCATTAATCGCAGATAATGCGTAAGGCAGCCAGTAGGTGGGCAACACTCTGGTAAACGCAATCAATTGATCAGGAAGGAATACCAATGGGATAGAGACCCCGGTTACCAGACACATCAGCGAACCTATTCCTGAGAACAATCCCAATGATGTGTTGTAAGAACGGAATAACGAATTCCATGCCAAAGAAAACGAGAGTATCATCGCACTGTAGGAGCAATAAAGGGTGATCAACAACACGTGTGACCATACCGCATCCTTATATATAATTTTTATACCGAGAACGAATAAGATTACCTGAACAAATAGGAGCACCATGTAGGACGCAAGATGCTCGAACAGATATCGGAAATAGCGCAACGGGCTCGAGGCAATCCTGATGATGATGTTCTGCATCCGGTCGGTGGCAATCGGGCGGGTAAGCAAAAATGCGCAATACATGTTTGCCATTCCAAAAAGAGTGAGGCCAAAAGGGAATCCACCCGAAGTTGAAGGAATGATCAATAGGACAGACGGTAGAATAAAAACGAGTAAAAGATTCAGCGGATGGCGGACATTGTCTTTCAAAGTCATTGTCATGATAGTCATTTCGTTACCCTGTTCATCAATGGTTGCAATAGTGCGAAGAGACCGACAGCCAATATGATTAATGGAATCATGCCGACAAAGACATCGCTGTTGTCATACCGTAAGGCTCCGAATGTCGCTGTATTGGCCAACGCGATCGGAGTGAGATACCGCCGCATGATATCAACGAACGCATGTTCGGGCAAAGGAAAATACAATCCTATGGTCATCGGGGCAACAATTCCGTAAAAGGTCGTTACAACATTGGCAGTTCTTACCGATCTTGATAGGAATAAGACGACCGTCCCTATCAATTGGTGGACGATTACCGAAAGTAACATCAATAGCGTAGCTAGCCAGATCCTCGGGAGTGTGATTTTTAATATGATGGCCGCGGCACCGAATATGGCCATTGTCTGGATGAAACTGATGATGGTACCGCTAAACAGTACTGAAAGTATGATATTTCTTAATTGGACAGGAGTTGCCTTGAGCCGATTGCGTATCGGAGAGAAAAAGTCATTTCCCAAGTTTTCAAAGCTCAATGATGCCCCGAAAATCTGGAATGACACTGCAAATCCTACTATCAACACATGAATGTAGTGGGTCCTGTCCAATCCGATGCTGTTTTGGAAAATAATCCCGTTGAAAATGTAATTGAAAAAAATGATCAGCACGACAGGAACCGCTATCAGGATGATATGGCCAAAGATATCCTTGGAACTTCTCAGTATATGGAATTTGAACATGGCTTCATACCTCATCCCGCAGCTGTTTGCCGGTCAACGTGAGAAACACATCTTCAAGATTCGGTTGCTTGGAATTGATGTTCACAATCCCAAGCGGTGCTAAAATTGGTATGATCTTATCGAATAACGATACTCCTCCGGGGAATATGATGTGATATTGGTTGTCTTTCATCACTACATTTTCAATATCAGGAATTTCACGTAGACTGTTCAATGCCTCCTCATTGGCAATCCTTACATCCACGAGTATGTGCGAATCTCCTTTGATCCGGGCGATGAGTTCAGCCAATGTCCCGTGTGCTATGGTATGGCCTTGGTCCATGATATACACTCGCGATGCGATTGCCTCGACTTCCTCGATGTAATGAGAAGTGTAGAGGATGGTGATGTTCTTTGTCGCCAATGATTTGACAAATTCAAGGATGAAGTTTCTTGATTGCGGGTCGATGCCGACTGTCGGCTCGTCCATGATAAGGAATTCAGGATCGTGCAAAATTGAACACCCTATATTCAATCTTCGCTTCATACCGCCTGAATAGTGTTTGACCTTCTCATTCAAACGATTTTCAAGACCAAGCAAGTGGGCGACCTCTTTGATTTTCATAAGCAGTTGCTCTTTTTTCAAACCGTAGAGACTCCCGAAGAACATCATATTTTCCTTGGCTGTCATCTCTTCATACACTGTAATCTCTTGGGTTACATACCCGATGCGTTGCTTGATAGAACGTTCTTTTCCATTTTGAACAAGATCAAAGACGGTAACAGTGCCTTCATCGATGTTAATCAGTCCGATGATTGCCTTTATACACGTGGTCTTGCCCGCTCCGTTCGGCCCCAACAGTCCGATTATCTCACCTTTATGCACTTCAAGGTTCATGCAATCCAATGCAAGCGTACTGTTAAACCGCTTAATTGCTTCTTCCATTTTCACTATCATCGATATCACCTCGCGATAAATATATCTGACTAAGTTAAAAATGGGGTAGTTACAAATGTAATGTTTTTCATACGACCCGAGGATTGGCTCATGCCTAAAATATCATTGTTTTTTGGTTGTATAAGCTTTTGTTTTGACTTATCATATAGATATGTCATAAGAGATGACAATAAACTTGGATTTATTATAAGGGCCTTTGATTTTTAACATTTCAAACTGGTTGGGCTAATTCATAGTGCCTCCATGCTCCATCACGACTTGCTGAAGAAATGGGGGATATCGGTAACGAACTTCGAATACGGGGGTGTGTCATGACTCGAACTTCAGCACAATGCTGTGTAAAGGTTGCATGGAAACTATTAGCTCTGTGTGTAGTAGGTATCTTTCTGTTCACACTGCCGGTATCAGCGGCCGTGAGAAGTGCCCAAAGCCGGGTATTGAGTCAACCGGATGACGTTGTAACCACTGTGAGAGGGAATTTCAAAGCCGGCCATCTGCTCAGTACCCCATTAATATCGATAACTATAGTGAATGACCCGACACCGGCCTTCCTGCTTTTGAATCTGGAAATTAAATTCGGTGGTGATTGGGCAGATGAAACCGCTGTTGTGAGTTTGGTGAAAAAACTCAATGCCAATGAAACTCTGACATTTAGCAATAAAGACATGCTCAATTATCTCAGCGCTATCAGAAAGACAGGCAGTTCGGTAAGCGACACGCTGAAAGAAAAAATCGGTATATCCAGCCTTGATGATAGCAGTGAGGCGATAGGAGCATTAGTAAATGGGCTTAATCTTCCCGAAGGTGAATACACCATCAAACTGACCGCAAAAGAAGTAACGCTAAGTGATCCGAACAATATCGAATCAAACATAACCAATGAAAGAAACCTTCACGCTACTGAGGAAGTGAAGTTTAAAGTTGTTCACATCGGGGCAATATCCAACGTGACATTCCCTTCAATTGATGTCAAAACCATATCCTTCAATGTCCCGATGATACCAGTGTACAGTGCTGCTGAAACCCATACGGCAAATGGTTCGACATCTTCAACAAAAGTGGTAATCAGTGGTCCGGGAGTATCGCAGACACTTTCAAAAGCCCATGCAAAATCGAATGCTTACGCCGTTGGTGCGATCAAAGGGTATCCGTCGGATACGACAAACGGGTTTGTCAGTTATGATGTGTCCGCTGTCAAATTCAGAGCCGGAAAAAAGTATTCGATAGAAATCAGCTTTCTTGATTGGAATGGAACGGAGATAGAAACAGTGGGGAGCCCCAAATCGGTGGAATTTTCGACTCCGAAGTTAAATACGGCTATTGATACTTCCGATCCCTATCGCCCTGAGTTTAGTTGGAGTTATATTGGAAGCGATTATTCTTCGTGGACCAAAGAATACCGTGTTTATGTCAATGGCGCATATAGAGGCTTTACCACAAATAATAGTTTCAAGTTGTCCACACCTCTGAGCCCGAACACCACCTATAGTTGGTATGTGATGCCTATCAATAAAGATGATTCACCTTTCTTTGATTCTGCGACGCCACTGACAAAAACATTTACCACGAAGGCACATACGGATTTGACAGTATCTGTCGATCAACCACCAAACAATGCGATCTTGATTGTTGGTAATTCATATGATTTTTCAGCCGATGCTTCATACTCCGATGGTGCGAGTGCCGCATCCTCCTCATGGAGAATCGGGAATGAGACAAAGAGCGGATTGAATGTCTCCTATACTCCGAATCGGAGGTATGCGTCCAATTCGTTGTCTGCATACGCAAGCGTGACAGACTCATTGGGACTGACTAAAAATTCAACTGCCATGTACATGTCCGTCCTTGATCCTGTTGTCGCGATGCAAGGCGGAACCGCTTTATCGGTGAAAAAAGACACTGCAACAACTTTCACTGTTGATGCCAATGCAAGTCGTGATATTGCCCGTTATGAATGGTTTGTTAACGGTAGTGCTGTCGGTACGGGAAATAGGGTCACCCAATCATTTAGTCAAAGCGGTACCTTTCAGGTCTATGTAGAGGGCACGACCGTTGCGGATATGAACGGCAACACCAAAACGGTGAGATCCGCGACCACCACTGTAGAGGTAATTGGATCCGGGCCGGTAGTATCGATTACTCAGCCAAAGACCGTTGGGAAAATGTTAATCAATAATCGGCTTGACATAGTAGCCTCTGTTACAAATGAAAACCGTTTGTCAAGTGTACAATGGACAGTCAGTGGTCCGGATACTTCTCAATCAGGGACTTCAGGAAACCAATTACGTTTTGTACCGACCAAATCGGGAGAACATACGATAACGGTAACGGCAACCGATATCCATGGATTGAAATCTTCTGCTTCGATTCGATTGTTGGCAATTGATCCAAAGGTAACGTTGCAATCGCCGGTGAATAATGCCTCATTCGGCTTGGATCATGAACTGACACCAGTGATTGATGCTCCGTATGCCGATTCAGTCACATGGTCAATCGGAGGGACGACGGTAACAGGATCATCATACCCGCTCAAATCATTAGGAGTTGGTAATTACGCAATTGTCTATACTGCTAATTATAATGTTCTCGGGCAACAAGGCAATCTTTTAGTTCACTCTGTTGGCGGTCCAATAAGCAGAATCAATGTGGTCGATCAAAATCCTCCCAAAGTTACCATCCAATTTCCTCAACAAGGGGATGTTCTGAAAGCCGGCGAAACCTATCGTTTGAGGGCTGCAGAGGAAAGTGACACACCGATCTATGAACGATACTGGGAATTCGATGGTCAAAAAATTAATGGCAATTCATTGCAAATTCCCACATCCACCATGCAAAAGAATGTCAATCTGTCATACACGGCGGTGAATTCCAGTGGAATCAGGAAAACAGAGACGATATCCGTAAAGGTTATCAATCCCTCATTATATGTTGTTGTCCCGCAATTAAAAGAATACTTGATAGGTACGACTATTCCGATTACAGGATCTGTCGCAGATGGAGAACTGTATTGGATAATCAACGGTATCGAACGACCTGATTGGGATAAGAAAATAACTACTGCGGGAACCTTCGAGGTTAAGGCAGGATGGCGAGCAAAAGCTTTGGATGCAAGTGGGAATGAACGTGAATACACTGCGTTATCAGAACCCGTAACATTTACCATGTACAGTAATAAAGCCCCTGTAATTTCGACAGCGTTGCCGGTTGCGGATGTGTTACGTGAACGTGTTAATCGTGGAATTGCCTTCTCGGTCGACGCGACCAGCGATAATTCGCTTCAACCGGTATCCTGGCAAGTCATCAAGGACAACGTTATTATCGGATCCTCCGGGAAATCGCTCGTACATACATTCAATGAAGCAGGCCAATATACCGTCAAGGCAACGGTTTCGGACAATTATGGTAACAGTATTTCTAAAGAATGGGCGGTGAAGATTGTCGATCCAAAAATTTCGATCGATAATTTTTCGAATGCAATAGTATTCCCGAAAGGAAATATTTTCGCACCAATGGTGACCACAAAGGATTTGACTTCATATTCATTGCTATTGGATAACCTGATCGTTCCCGAAGATTATGATTGGAACAGTGTTTCGGTCGGATCACACACGCTTAAGGCTGAAGGATTTTTCACCACCACTCAATCACAAGGTGCCCAAAAGATTACCTCTGATGCCATTGCATTCAATGTCGAAGATCGGACACCCCCTGATTTTGAGCTCATTCCAACCTTCGATGATGGATCTCGCCTTGTTGTCGGTAATGAATACACATTGATCGCATCCCCGCAGGGGAATGAGAGCATCCAATGGTATGTGAACGGAGTTGAAAGAAGTGGTTCAAGGCTCGTGGGTGATTATGTATTGTACTACACGACAAAATCAGGTGACAAAACCCTTACATTCACCGCGAAAGCAACATTGAACGGTATGGTGGTGGAAAAATCGGTAAAGGCAATTGTTGCAGATCCTTGGTTGAGCGAGCCTACGTTCTCGCCGAGGGTAAATAATCTTCTGCCGCCGGATACTCCGATAACGGTGAGTTATCAAAGTCGTGATGTTGATGCAGTGATACTGAGTGTTGATAACAGCCCTGTTGCAGGAAACACGATAACTTTAAATCCGGGTACCCATACGGTGGGAGTGAAAGGACTGATTAAAAATGTAACTCTGCCGGAACCTCTTAATTTCCAGACTGAGTTCAGCGTTGCAAATGAATATGAACGGCAGGTGACAGTTGCTGAAAGAACCAGATTAACTGCCATCAACATGGCAGATGCGATTAAGGTAAATGATCCGTTATCGATAACTGTTGCCACAACCGGAGACAATAACAATCAGAATATCGCTTCAATCACATACGTTGTTGACGGAAAAACGTACAAACAGGAGAAATCCCCAGTTACAAAGCAAACAACAATAACAGGGTTATCTCCTGGATCACATACCATCACGGTTTCGATGCAGGATGTGTTCGGAAAAACTTCAACCATCGAGAAGACTGTGAATGTGTATAAGCCGTTACAGTTGACAATCAATACTCCATCCATGGGAACAAGATTCTCGCCAGACGCTGTGATTACCGCGAGGATGAGTGCAAACGAGAGCTATTCGAATTTGAGGTGGACAGTTGATGGTAATCCTGTCGCTCAAGGACAGTTACCGACGGTCACCATCGGAAAACTTTCTCCCGGAGTTCATACGGTCGCAGTCAGTGCCTCAGACCAAATAGGAGCGATGGTATCGAGTTCCGTGACTGTGGAAGTGCAAAGTGATTTCCAATTGAATTTATTTGCACCGAATGAAGGTGTTGAGCTATTGGTCGGCAAAGAATTAACAGCGATAGCCGGTATAGAAAAGACCATTGGGTCGCAAGTGAATCTTTCCGATGCCGCAGGGAAAATCACCTGGTTTGTAAATGGCCAGACTACGGGGACCACTGGTTTGAGTTATGCATTTGTCGGTAAAGAACCGGGGGCGTTCAGGATTCGAGCGGAATATAGAAACGGTGCGATGGTGAAAACTACGCCTGAGCGCACTGTGATGGTACGTGATGTAGTCGCCCCTACGATCCTATACCCCATCGAAGGCCAGAATATCAGCTATTCAGCAGGTGAAAAGGTCTCTTTGATTGCAACGGGAGAACCAGGGGCAACGTTTACCTGGATGAATGGTTCTCAAGTGATTGCAGTAGGCCCATCCACCTCATTTGATCCAAACGGATTGATGGGAATGCAACAAATAAAATTGGTGATGATCGCTTTTGGAATAACAAAAGAACAAATGAGCTCGTTCTTCTTTAGATTGAACAACCCGCCAGACCTCACATTTGTTGTTCCTGAAATACAGTATACCGGTGACAGACTGGCATGGACCGCAACAGCGTTTGATGTCGATGATCTGGTCACCAATCCACCGATAGAGATGTCTCTCGATGGAGTTATTTTTGATGATGAAACTCCAAAGGTGCTTTCACTTGCTGATATCGGACATCATGTGTTGACAGCCAAAGTAATCGATAATAATGGTGTTGCGACGATAAAACAGAAGACGTTTACCGTGGAAGCGAGTGACCTCAAACTCGAAATCAGATCTCCACAGGACCAAGTAACCTATTTCAGTACGTTCGCTATACCATTGCAGGCAGCTTTGGCAGAACAAACAGGGAACGGTTCATTTCAATGGACAGTCCAATACCTTGATGCACCACACGTTCAAACTGAGACCTTCCAGGGTGATTACACCTCATTCGTTCCAAAAGCAACAGGAGAAGTTCTCATTACTGCGAGGTTCTTAGACCAAGATCAACGAGAACGCGGTACTACGAACAGAAAAATTGTTGTTGCTGCCAAACCACTCGAATTGGGCATCTATTGGCCACATGGCAGTCTTGTAAATGCCGGTCAAAGCTTGAAACCAACTCCAATTGGATTACCGGATCAATACGATGAATCCATGCTTGAATGGGTTTTAAATGGAGTTCCGATTGAAAATATTGAGAATATCACTGCTCCTTTGATTCCCGGTTCACACATATTGAGCCTTATCTATACGGAGGGAAAGACAGTAAATAGGGCTGAGATATCGTTCACTGTCAACCAAGCCCCTTCGGTGATTATTGAACGACCCATGGCAAATAGCCAGTATATTGTTGGCTCACAAATACCACTGGCAGCGAAGGTGATTGATGATCAGCAATATGATCAAGTGGTGAGGTGGACGAATAGTAACGGGGACCTTTTAGGTGAAGGCAATCCGTTGATAATCACCCCAGACGAAGCAAAAACTAATTCCATAAAAGCAACAGCAATTGACCGCAACGGAGCTCAGGGTACTGCTGAAATACAATTTGCCACTTATGTACCTATAAAAGATGTTGCGATAGATGTACACGGAGGCCTATCTACCTACCTGTTGACTGAACAAGCTCTCCCGCTACATGCAAAAGCTTCATATGCCGGTGGTATCAACCCAGTGGTTACTTGGGTATTGCAGCAAGGAGATCAAACCATACAAAGACAAGGTGATGAAGCGTACTTTATAAGCAGTGAATTTGCTAGATTTACTGAAGGATTTGCTTCGATTTCAGTTTCAATCACTGATCAAGGATTGCTCGATGAACAACAAAAACTTGTTTTTACTGGACAATATCCGTTAGAAATTACTAAGAATGCCACAGTAAGCGTATTAAGTCCAACTTCAGCGGATGCCTTCAGGGTCGGACAAGCAATCGTGGTGCGGTTGAGTCTGGTTGGATTCAGTGCTCCTCGATTTGCTACCACGCTTGATCAGGTGGCGATCGAAAACTCCTTTACACTCGTTGATGGAGTGAGCACTTATGAAACAGAAATACCGGCAACGGCTATTACTGAGGAAGGCGTGCACGAATTGTTGATAACTGTACAGGAAAATGGTATCGAACGGATACTGTTACTCACGGTCAATGTGTATAAACCTCGAACAGGAGTTTTTGTGGATAAAGCTCCGATTTCCTATACTATCGGAGAGACTGGCAAAATACTTACAGCAGTCGTGGAATCTCTCACTGGTGTTGATTCACTTAAGTGGTATTCAGATCTAACGATAGAACCAATTGGTACCGGTTCAACGCTTGATTTGTCAGATGCCCGATTGGTGCCCGGAAAGAGATCGATCCGAGTCGAAGCGTTTGCAGGTTCTGAAAGTATTTCATCATTTACCACTTTGGTTGACGTGTCCGGTCCGATGACTCTCGCTATTATCCCGATCGAAGAACCAATGATTGTCGTTAGAGGAGCTGACGTGACATTGTCGGCACTGGCGTTTGATCACAACGGGCAAACAATTAGTTCTGATTCGATTATCTGGACGAGCCATTTGGATGGAATGCTGAACGTAGGGGATACCCTTAATCTTGCAGCATTGGGTAGTCTGACTGCGGGCAATCATGTGATCACGGTTGAAGCCACTGGAATACAAGGAGATACGATTACAGTTCTGAAGAAACTGAGTGTCATTGCGCCTGAAGGAAGAACACAATCAGATAGTGCTGGTCCCAACGATCAAGAACAAGACCAGCAGGATCAGGATGATGAGGAAGATCAAGATTCCGGGTCTTTCCGGCAACAAAATTTCGACGATGGCATGCCATTGCCTCCATTTGAACCGCCAACCTTTGGCCCATTTGGTCCCGGAGGAGCGCCTCCCGATCCTGGCTTGGGTAACATATTCGGAAATTTCTATAACAATTTTGGTGGCCCTATGGGCTTTGGCGGAATGGGTGGCACTCCATTCATGGGATGGTAACAGGAGATTGTGATGAAAAGATTAATAGTAATTGTAATAGTAGTAAGCATTGCAACTTCGTTGCTGTCTGCATATGAGGTGAATGTACCGAATGAAGTTCCGGATTACAAGGACCTTCAGTTGATTCTGACGATCGGCGAACAAGACCGTCCCGTAGAGCAAGCACGTTTCTATTTATTACAAGAGGGATCGGATACTCCGGTCTTTTCGGAATTCACGCTGGCCGATGATGTGTGGTCGACTACTATTTCCTTTGTTCACTTGAATGGCGAAGAGCTCAGTTATTACGTACAAATTCAGGATATCGATGGTAAATTCCATCGGCTCCCTGAAAAGGATATGCTCAAAGCTCGGATGCTCCATGATACGAGTGCACCAACACTGGAAATGCTTTCTCCTGAAAAACCTGTCCTACAAAAGGGAAAAGAGCAATTGGTTGTGTTCAGAATTGTTGAAGACAGCAGTGTTTCCGATTTTTCAATTCAATACAATGGTGTTCCAATTCAAAAAGCTGCTGTTTATCAAGACTTTCTTACATTCCTCATCAATCCGGAAGAATCGGTTGGGGAATCTGCCGTGATCGATATCTCATTGGTGGATGTATCTGAAAACAAGGCGGAGCAATCCATATCTTTTGAAATCAAGAAGGAATCCGGTCCTTTCTTTTCAGCCACAGCTGATTATGTTGCCGAGATGGGTGTGGAATATACGCTTGATATGGGAAAATCTGCGAATACTACGAATGTAGGTACCATGTTCGGTGATTTGGACCATAAAGTGATCCTGAATGTAAAACTTGGAGGTGAGACAACAGTAAAAGCCGGTCCGGTAGCCTTGGAATTGAGTGCCGGACTCGGTGATAGTGTGTCTGTGTTTGATATTCTTACATGCTATCCCGATACGTTGATAGCTGATTATCAGAATATCATGAATCTACTTCATCCTTGGAATTTCGCCAATGAATTTGATTATTCCGGTGAAATTCCTCGTCCCTCATACAACAATAATTATTTCTTGGCACGTTTTTCATTATTCGATCCGATATTCAGTTATGCATTCGGAGACCAGAAGATTACTTTCCAAGAACGAACGGTGAAGGAATTCGGATTCAGGGGACATTCGTTGAAGATTGATGTTCCGTTCTTCACGTTCTCCATCGGTAAAGGCCTGGCTGACCTGGGTCTGTACCAAGCGGCGTGGCCTAAGAATTTCTTTGGCGTGAACATCGGAATCGATGTGTTGGATTACTGGTATTTCCAAACGAACCTGAGCTTTATAAGTTCATTGCAGGGTAGGTACGATAGGCTTGTTTCCACGGGAACTTCCGCAATCGGAACATTATATGATGTAGGCTCGGTGAAACCCGAAGAGAACTTTGTCCTCGGGATGGAGACAGGTGTGAAGACCAAAATCTTCACATTGAGCGCAGATATGGGCCTGACATTGTATGTCGATGATGCCGGTACGATAATTGACAAGACTAAACTTGCGAATGACATTTCGAGCCTGGTAGATATCTCAACCTATCTTGGATATGTCGACAAGATAACAACAATTTTCCCATTATTTGATTATTTCCCGCTTTCAGACGGTATCATCGTAAAAGCTATCAATATGAATCTTTGGGGTCTCACATACGGAGCTGACTTACACCTGCCATTGTATGGCGTAGAAGCCTGGTTCCATAAGACTGACAAATCCTATAAGAGTCTTGGCTCGTCAGTTACTTCGGACCTCATGGATTGGGGCACCTCGTGGGAAGGACAGTTGTCCGAATTCAATCTTGAAGCAGGTTATAACGGGACGAAAGATAACATTCCGGACATCCTCTTCAATGATATCATCGCGCTGGTAAAACCATCGTTGGCACCAACTGCACCGCCGACCGAAATCAATATCTCAAATATCGTTCATACCGGAATCGTTGGAATTGATACGCCGGTATTCGATCCTATCGGTTCATTTTCTGTCGACTATACGTTTGAATGGGCCACGACAAATGCCGAAGCACTGGCCAAGAAAATCACCAATGACGATGCTGCAAAGAACTTAATTCTCAATTCAACGAAAAACGATACGAACATGACCCACACCGGAGAGCTTGCTTACAAGAGTGCTTCTTATAAAATTGGCGATGTGAAATTATCTCTCGGGGCTAAGACCAAGGATGCGTATGTAACAAAAATTGAGGTGGATGGAGTGAAAAATGGTGCAACATATTGGAATTTCTCCTATGCCGTCAATACGTCTGTCCAGGTTGCAAGGTATCGCTTCGATGTGAATTTTGCAGATCAATGGTCTACCGATACAGGCACGGACCATTCATACAAATACGGAGTAAAAGCAACTATCTCAGATATGTTCTTCGATACGGTTACTGTTAGCGGTACCTTTAACCAGATATTCAATGCAAATGCTTTGAAAGAATGGGATATTGAGGGGGGGCTTACCTTGGATAAACGTTTCGGATTCCTTTCGATGAGTACGGCTTTCGGAGTCAAATATGTTGAATCAATAGTCGACAATACCAAAGATGCTCTTACTTCAAGTTTGACTGTGAAGGGAACTATTGCGTTCTAGATGATGATTAACTGACGCTGCCTAACACGTTAGAGATTTGAGAGTTAAAGTCTGGCAGGATGTGTTTTATAGTATTAATCTTTGTTTTTCTCCTGTATGCGTAATTCATTTTTCTGCCTAATTAATTCTTTAGGAAATTGTCATTTTTCTAGTTAAATTTTATAAATTGAAAAGGATAAAGATTTTAATTGTAAGTAAATAAAGAGAGTATGTTCAGATTGGTACTTATTGTAAGAATATCATTTATAACCCCTTTCAATCACTTGCCATACATGGTATAACTTATTTAGTAATACCGAAGGAGGAATTGCGTAATGAGAAAAGTGAAGATTCTGTTAGTTGCTTTGATTCTCAGCGTATTCGCAGGATCAATGGTGTTTGCAGCTGGAGCTGCAGAAGCCGCCGGCGCTTATTCGTGGAAGCCAAATAAACCGATTAACCTGATTGTACCCTGGGGAGCTGGCGGGTCAACCGACCGTTCTGCCAGAGTAACAGCAGAAATTGTTGGAGAGGCTTTGGGTGTAAGCGTAGTAGTCGTAAACCAACCCGGTGCTTCTGGTTCATTGGGAACACAGGCTGCTTTGGATGCGCCTCGTGATGGGTATACTTGGACCGCCGGTGCCGTAAAGGACCTCGGAGTGTACAAGATCCAGGGATTGCTCGACACAACGTTACAAGATTGGCATATTTATACAAACGTGGCGATGCCCAACGTAATCAGCGTAAATGCAAACTCACCGTATAAGACTTTTGATGATCTGATGGCTGCTTTTAAAGCAAATCCCGGTCAGGTCAAAGTTGCTACTGCTGGTGTGAACTCCGCTGGCCACACAGCGATGGAAATGCTTTCAAAGCTTACTGGCATTACCTATCGTCACGTCACCTACGATGGCGGAGCGCCTGCCGTGACCGCGACTGTCGGTGGTGAAGCTGATGTCGTTCCTCAGCTTTCTGTTGAGCAGGTCGACATGATTCGTGCTGGAAAACTCAGACCGTTGGTTGTTATGACCACCGCACCGCTTGAGATCGAAGGCTATGATGGTGTTGTTCCGCCGATTACCGACTGGCTCCCCGACTTTAAGGTCGCAGCTCAGTATTTTGCCATTTTCGTACCGAAGGGGGTTCCCGCAGAGGTTACCGAGACTCTCGATAAGGTATGGCAAGACAATGTGATGGTAAGCGAATCGTTGAAGAAGTGGGCAAAAGAAAATGCCGTAGTCTTCAATCCTAATTATGGCCAAGAGGCTTTCGACAGCTCATTTGGCATGGTACAGATCGATGCATGGCTCAAGTATGATGCCGGCGATGCTGTAATGTCTCCGGAAGCTGTAGGAATTCCACGTCCGTAATCACTTTTGAATGATGTGTAATCATTGAGATACCGGGCATGCAAACACGTAATTGTGCTAAGCATGCCCGTGTATCTGTATTTGGATCATCAAGGAGTCGTCCATGGCACAAGTTCAACCATCATTGAAGAAGAAAACGCCTGCAGGCAAGAAGATGCCCAAGGCAGATTTCATCACTTCGATCTTGCTTATGGTAGTGTCGGTATACATAATAATCGAATCACTGAATATGCCGCGTCTTGAACATAGGAATATCAATCCATACACGATACCCGGTCTTGTCCCTGCTGTTTTGGGAGTAATAATCGCAGTATTGAGTGTCGCATTGTTCATCAGATCGATTATGTACCGAGGGTATATCCTATCAAGTAAGACCACGGCCGATGCAGCGGAAACAGGCAGTAAAAAGAAATGGGCTTTTTTTAGAAAACCCGAAACTATCCGAGTGTTGCTTACTGTGGGTTTTTGTCTTCTGTATGCCATAATCCTCGTAGGATGGGTATGGTATCCCATAGCTACATTTGTCTATACCTTTGGATTCATTGCTTTTTTTGAATATGAAAGGGGAAAACCCGTCTCTAAACAAATCAAAATGTTTGTCATTGCAGCTATTGAGGCTTTGTTGACCGCCGCACTGGTATCGGTAGTCTTCAGATACCTCTTCTTAATACGTTTACCATAGGAGTCGCCATTATGTTGGAAGGATTAAAAATGTTAGGGATCGGAATTCTAGAATTCCTTACCCCGATGACGTTGTTCAACGTGTTGTGGGCGACACAGTTAGGTATCATTGTTGGAATGTTGCCTGGTCTTACCGCAACAATGGGAATCGCATTGCTTACTACATTAACATTCCGTATGCCAGCGGATAATGCGGTGTTGATTCTCATATGCATGTACATCGGATCAATCTATGGTGGCTCTAGAAGTGCCATATTACTCAATATTCCCGGGACACCGGCCAATGCAGCCACGGCTGTTGACGGGCACCCGCTATCACGTCAGGGCAAAGCAGGTGAGGCTATCGGGATTGCCACGACTGGATCGTTCTTAGGTTCAGTAATCGGTATGATCATGTTAGCGTTGTTCACCCCGATTATTGGAAATTTTGCATTGAATTTCCAATCTATCGAGTTTTTTTGGCTTGCTATCTTCGGAATAATTATCAGTGGAACGCTCACCGCACCGAAAGATCCGTTGAAGGGATGGATTTCAGGATTCTTCGGCTTGGCGATCGCGATGATCGGTATGGAAGGTATTCATGCCCATGTCCGTTTCAATTTCGGAATATTCGAACTCTCTGGCGGTATCAGATTGATTCCTGCAATGGTAGGGGCTTTCGGATTTGCTGAAGTGATCATGATGATGAAACATCAGGCGGTTGAGATCATCAAATCGGATATCAAACGGGTAGTGCCCAGACCGAAAGAAGTATTTAAATACTGGAAGACAATAATTCGTTCCGGATTGATCGGTACATTTATCGGTGCGATTCCGGGGGTGGGGGAAGATATCGGAGCTTGGGTGAGTTATGATTTCGCTAGACGCGCAAGCAAAGAATCGGAGAAATTCGGCCATGGTAGCATCGAAGGGTTGATTGCCTCTGAAACTGGTAATAATGCTGCTGTTGGCGGAGCAATCATTCCCGTGCTTTCATTGGCAATTCCAGGATCAGCACCAGCGGCGGTTTTGCTTGCAGCGATGTATATCCACGGAGTTAGGCCGGGTCCGCTCATCATGGTCGAGAATCCCCAATTCGTCTATTCAGTGGTGGCTATGTTCTTGTTTGCCACATTGGCGATGTTTATCTTAGGGTTGTCGATGGTGAAAACCTTGGTGAAAGTATTGGAAGTACCACGAAGCAAACTTATGCCAGTGGTTCTTGTACTTTGTGTTATCGGGGCATACGCAGTGGAATCGCGCCATTTTGATATTATCATCATGGCAATCTTTGGTATCTTGGGGTATGTGATGCAGGAACTCGATTATCCGGTGGCTCCGATGGTACTGGGAATCATTCTCGGTGATATTTTGGATAAGAACTTAAGGCGCGCATTGGTAGTAACCGACGGAAGTTTTGTTCCGTTCTTCACCCGACCGATTTCAATAGTACTGATTTTCTTTATTCTTTTGAGCATCTTCAGCAAGATGCGTTGGTTCAATTTGTTTATGGGATCGATAAAGGGTGCTATAAAAGGTATGTTCGTAAAGAAAAAGAACTAGATAAATTTGCCCAATAAGGAAGGAGAATGTGTGCATGGATAAAAAGCAAAGCCTACGAGCAGGTTTGATTGGTTCCGGATTCGCAGCGAGATTTCATGTAGAGGCACTGCGGAGAGTCTATGAAGCGAATGTCGAAATTGTGGGTGTGTATTCACCGACAGCGTCCCGCCGCGATGAATTCGCCGCTCAACGCAACATCAAGAGTTTTGCATCGCTTGATCAATTGATCGATGCATGTGATGTTTTGCATGTATGTTCACCGCCTTCGGCACACGAACAGAACATCATTGCTGCCCTGGAAGCTGGCAAACATTGTATTGTGGAAAAACCCTTCACCGGATATTTCGGTGATGGAACTCCGGAGTTCAACGGACATACTTTTCCCCGTGAGAAAGGCCTTGAAGCGGCAGTTCAAAGTTTACAGAGAATCATGGATGCCGAGAAAAAGAGTGCTGGAACTATTGCCTACGCAGAAAACTGGGTATTTGCCCCTTCAATTCAAAAGGAACGGGAGATTCTTGAAAAAACCGGTGGCCAGATACTGTGGTTGCACGGTGAAGAATCTCATTCGGGCTCACACTCGATCTATTATGGTATGTGGTCCCATTCCGGGGGTGGTTCGGTCATGGGCAAGGGTGTTCATCCCTTGTCGGGAGCCCTGTATTTGAAGAAGGTTGAAGGAAGAGCCCGAAATGGAAAAGCTATTCGTCCGGTAGCGGTTTCTGCCCGAACGCACCGTGTGACTACGACCGATTGGTATAAGGACGAAGGATTCTTAAGAACCTCATACACCGATGTGGAAGATTACGGTATGATGCACGTCGTTTTCGAAGATGGCTCGTTTGCCGATATCTTTGCCTCGGAATTGGCCTTGGGTGGGGTTCACAACTGGTTGGAAGTGTGTGCGAACAATCATAGGACACGTTGTCTGATCAATCCGAACAACGCGATGGAGACATTCAACCCGAAGGAAGAAAATTTCAAGGATATTTATGTCGTTGAAAAGATCGGTACCAAACAAGGTTGGGCATGGACAAGCCCGGATGAAGATTGGTTCACAGGATACCAACATGAGATGAACATGTGTTACAAAGCTTTCAGCAAAGGTGAACCGGTAGAAGCAGACAGCCAATTGGCAGCCGATACCATAGCTGTCGTATATGCAGCGTATCTCTCTGCTGAACAGAAGGGTAGAGAGGTAAAGGTCCCATTGGTCTAGATACATTTATAGCTATTTTTTCTATCATTACAGTAGTATAATAAACCAACGATAAGCGTCCTCTGGGTGAACACCGTTCACTTAGAGGACCTTTAATAGGTAGAGAGCATCCGGCGATGATTTTTTACAGAGGTTTTTGAACGGGCATTCACAGAGATAGCGAAGAGGTTCTGATCGTACATTCTACAATTCGAAAGGAGGCTCATATGGCACGTGCATATCATCTCGTTCGAGAGCATGCGGTGAAATACCTTTCCATACTTATCATTTCAATGGTGCTGATGGTCTTCGCTTCGTGCGAATTGCAGTTAGAGCAAGAACCGAACGAGTTCTTCCCTGATGCAAACATGATCCCTCCCCAGAGCATGCAAATAAAGGGAAATATCACGTACGATGAAATTGAACCAGATATAGATAGCTTCTATATGCAGCTTTCTCCTGGAAAATATGAATTTTCTCTAATTAACCTGACCGAAGACCTGCAATTGATGCTTTACATCCGGGACATAGATACTGGATTCGTAATTGGTGGACCTACGAGAAGTGACAATGCCCGTACGGTAGATGAGGTAATTACTTATACCGCACTTACTATTGTATACGCTCATATGCAAGTTGAAGGCTCTGGTGATCGCCCTCCAACACAAACTGGGCAGTATTGGCTTAAAGTCAGTGAAGTGGAATGATGGAAAAATGCTACATAAATGACAATTTACAGGCTCTTCTTATAACATCGCCTTCGTTTATGTTGCACATGTTCAAATGATTTCCATTGGGTCTGTACATTCATATTGTCTTCAAGCTCGGGACCTGTTTCAGCAAACTGAACATGATTGGCAATCGCCCTCTTTATCCCTTCATTCATAATGACCGCATTGACGCCCCTGCCTAAATACTCGGGTTTTACCGCAATGATATACATGTCCAAGATGGTATGAGTTTTCAAAGCTCTCATGATTCTCAGCCAACCAAGAGGGAAGAGTTTTCCTTTTGATGCTTTCACTGCTTGAGCTAAGGATGGGACCATCAAACCGAAGCCAAGGACTTCATCTTGCTTATCCACTACTATCAATACATACTCCAAGGATACCAGGCTCACGAATTGCTTGATAGCCATCTCGATTTGGGCATCGGTCAACGGACAGAACCCATATAGGTTCGCAAAAGAGTCGTTGTACATCCGGAACATCTTGCGGACATACGGAATCACGTCCTTTTTCCGCTTGTATGAAAGCAATCTGTACCCGTGGCGATTTTGGGCAATATCGCAAATCCGTTCTATCCGTTCATCTACCTTTTCTGGAACTGTGATCTTGAATTCGATCCAATCGATATCCTTTTCAAATCCAAGCTGCTCCAGATGATCTTTGTAATAGGGATGGTTGTACAAGGTGATGAACATCCCCGGTTGATCGAATCCTTCAATCAAAAGGCCTTGTTTGTCCAAATCAGAGAACCCGATGGGTCCGATGAGGGTATCCATGCCTTTCTCTTTCGCCCATACTGACACGGCTTCAACCAATTCTTTTGTCACTTCGATATCGTCAATCACATCGAACCGGTGAAATCTCGCCTGATGCATGTTTTTCATTGCATTGAGTTTATGATTTATCAAACCACCGATCCTTCCGACGATTTTTCCTTCTTTATACGCTAAGAACAACACGGTTTCGACAAAATCATATGCCGGGTTTTTTTTGGAATCGAGGTTCCATTTCTCATCAAATAAAAGGCAGGGTATGTAATAGGGATTATCTTTATACAATTCTATAGAAAATTGGAGAAATTGATTCAAATCCTTTCGTGAAGCAACTTTTTTGATTGTGATCATATAGTTCTCCCTCATAATGATATGTAATTGTACGTAATTATGACGTTAGTGCAAGGTCTTTACAGTATTATTGTCATAATTTTATACTACCTTTAATATTGCTATAATTGAAATTGATGTGACAATTGTGGGAAGAATAAAGTTCCAATGACTGCTCGTGTTAGAGGTTGTTTTTCTGTGTTATGATCTGACTATAACGATATTTATATGTATGGATGAATAACATGGCAACATTTGCATCTGAATGTACAGAGAAGAGAACAATTACACCCATAGCAGCAATACATAGCCCATTCGCGTCTAAATTCGGTATTCCTCGACAAAGCGGTATTGTCCCCAGTGTGAAAGCCACGATAATCTTTACCCCCGACTTTAGAGATCCAAGCGCCATCAAAGGATTGGAACGATTTACCCATCTTTGGTTGATCTGGGATTTTCATCAATCTAAAAAGACTTTTGAGTCTATGACTGTCCGTCCACCGAGATTGGGAGGATCCAAAAGGGTAGGAGTGTTTGCTTCTCGAAGTCCGAATAGGCCTAATTCGTTGGGGCTTTCAAGTGTCAAGCTTGAATCTATTGAACTCACCAGAGAAAAAGGCCCCATCCTCCACGTATCCGGAGCGGATATATTGGACAACACTCCCATATACGATATCAAACCCTATATCCGCTACACAGATTGTCATCAGGATGCGGCAGATGGATTTGTTCTTGATACTCCACAAAAGATTCTAAGCGTAAATTTTCCTGAAAATCTATTGGTCATGCTTCCGTGTGAACATAGATCTCCAGTGATTGAACTACTGCGACAAGATCCCAGACCGGCTTACCAAAGCGATCCTGATCGAATCTATGGGATGGAATTTGCCCGTTATGAAATTCGTTTCAAGGTGAGTGATTCAATCGTCTCGGTAGTGGAGGTCGTGGATACGCTCGGCCTGTGAAGATACACACCCAAAAGCCATCTCGCGAAATAATCACAAGATGGCTGTCATTAATCATATCATTGGCGAGTCACTGGCTTTGAATGTGAGTTGATTCTTGATATAACTGTCTTCCGTTACATTCAAGAAATATTCCATGTCAAACATATCGCTTTTCCCATCATCGGGAAGATCTTCCAAATCAACCAGGTTTTTGATTGTGTCCAACGGTACAGTCCCGATAAAATAAATCTCATCTGTTGATACTTCAATCTTCTCTACATTTGACAACACGTCATCATAACGATTTTGATTCCACGTACCTACAGAACGAGCTTTACCACGCGATGAACTTCCGGAAACAGGCTCGGGACGATTACGTAATTCTATTCTGAATCCGATGTCATATTCTTCCGATTCATCGGGGATGATAAAAGCGTCGCGTTCATCCTTCGGGGGCGTAAAGAGGAAATGAACATGCGTGTCGGTGCTTTCATAACCGATCTCATTGGGAGTGTTTGAACTGAAACTCAAGTCAGTGTAGGCATCCAAGGTCATTGGAGGTGTGGCGGTGTTGGTTACAGCGATGCTCGTAAAGTGGGTTACATTACCATACACGTAATTGAGCATTTGGCTATACAACGCGACACTTCCATCTGCATAGGTGATTTCAACGGTGAACACATCACCGACTTCGAACAAGTCGTGAAAATTAGAAGGGATTTTTAGGGAGATAGCATAGGTGTTTTGATCGTTCAAATGCCTTGGAATATTGTAACCCCCATCGGTTCCGTCAGTTTCAAAATTCGACCAGGGAATTGACGCAGTGCTTGGTTTTATTGAGCTCCCGTCAGCAAAGTAATAGGTAGCGAAACCTGAAGCTTCCGGATCTGAATCAGAACTGAATTCAACAGCTTCAAGATGTTCCGCATAAGGAGGCGAACTAGGGAGATAGATTTTTACCGATCGGGCATTTGAAAATGCAGTCGTATCTCTGAAATTTAGTTTGATATCCAGGCGCATGTCACGTTGCAATGCTGCCTCTTTCTCAGTTATTGTCGTCGCGCTCAGGTACGAGTTGACGCCCGAGTTCTCTCTGATATCGAGTAAAAAGCCCAATGTGAATTCTACTGGCGAGGCTTCGGGGATATCACTTTCAGCTTCACTCCCATACGGTGATGTGTCCCAATCATCGACAATTCCATCTCCGTCATCGTCGGCATCGATGACATTTGGAAGACCATCCCCATCCAAGTCGGCCTTCCCCCCAAAAGGGTCGAACACCGAATCAGTAAAGAGTCCGCCATCAACCTGTAATGTATCTCCTTTTCCATGTTCGGCACCACCGGTGAACCCAATCAGTTCTGATGTGGTAGCGTCAATCTTGGCAACGATTTCCGCGTCGAGTTCGGCCTTGTTTGTCATATCGATCATTCCAGGAGTATTAGGAATCTCAATATCGCCGAGTGCCACGTCAGCATTCACTTTTATTCCGGTGGATACAACCGGATTTGACACGTCTCTTGATGAAGTTCCAGAAGGAAGGGTACCGCACAACACGCCGCAGGCTTTGCCTTCTTCGTCAATTATCGCATAAATCATGGGATTCCCTTTGGGAACATGCAACGTAAAAGTCCCGGTTGTTCCGGTATCGGCAGAGTAGGTTCTACCAGTCGTAGCGTCAGTCGCCACAATCACCACTCCCAACATCGGTGTTCCGTTGCTATCCTTGATGACTCCGGTCACCCGGGCAACAGATGAATTGGTAGGGTTGTTATTTGTCGTGTCGTTGTTATCTGCAGTCGGTTGTTGATCCAGTGTGCAACTGAAAAGAACACATAAAAGAACAAACAAAAAGAGTACCGGATGTTTGCGCTTCTTCATAGTAAAAACCTCCTTGCTGCCCGATCATCTGATGGGCTGTTAATGATGTAGGAATGTATATAAATATCATAAAATATGACATGAATCCTGACAAATGAATAAATAAAATTGTTAATTATTGTTATGAATATCAAGTAGATGTGACAGTACTGATATAAAGTCTTTAAAAATCACATTAAGCATCGTACCGTATGTCTGATACCATCTTGCAAGGAAGAATGGCTATAAACATGATGTTTAAAACATTAACCTGTGGATTATAATGCGTCAAATATTATTTCTATTGACAAAACAGAAAGTCCATGCATCTCTGGTGGTTCATTATTCGGATGTCACTTATTGTTGTAGAATTTCAGGTTGTATTCTATGCTTGCATAGGAAGCTGTTGTTTATAAAGGATTACATTCATGCAAGAACGATTACGAGTATCATCGGAAGTTGGCAGACTCAAGGCGGTATTACTCCACCGTCCGGGGAGGGAACTTGAATCTTTGACTCCTCAATACCTCGATTCAATGCTGTTCGAAGATATCCCGTTCCTTGAACAGATGCAGAATGAGCATGATATGTTCGCTCAGCTGCTCATTGATCAAGGATGTGCTGTGTATTACATCGAGCAGTTGCTCGAAGAAGTGCTGGGTGATGCCGCACTTCGTCTGGAAGTTGTCAGACACCTTGTCGATACCGCTCATCTTCACTCACCTTCTCTTAAAAAGATAATCCTGGAGCATCTTCAAGAATCGGATCCGCAACAGCTCGTCGCTTATCTCATCGGAGGGTTATTGAAGGATGAAATCGATGATAAGGTAACCTATAAAAGCCTGTCATATTTTATCAGGGATGCGTATCCGTATTATATCTCACCATTACCAAATCTTTATTTCACAAGAGATCCCGCCACGATGGTGAAACAGGGATTCTTTATCAATCTGATGAAAACCGAATCACGACGGCGGGAAAACTGGCTCGTCTCGCTAGTTGCACGGCATCATCGGTTGTTTCATTCGGTCCGCATGTATGATGATTGTACCAACGGCAGTAGTATCGAAGGGGGAGATATTCTCATAATCAACGATACCTGTGCCGTGATAGGAAGCAGTGCCCGTACCGATGCCTGGGCAATCGAGGCTTTTGCCCGTACGATGCTGAAATCTCATCAGGACGGTGGCGAAGGTTTGAAAGAAATTATTGTTATTCAAATTCCCTATACGAGGGCTTATATGCATCTGGATACTGTATTCACCATGGTCGATATCGATAAATTCTGTATCTTCCCTGGGGTTGAGTCTGCTTTGCGTGTATTCTACATGACCCAAAATTCTCGCGATTCATTGAAAATCGAAGAAGTTTCAAGCCTGAAGGAAGCCCTGAAAAAGGCTTTGGGCCTTCCTTCGGTGGATATCATCAGAAGCGGAGGAGACGACATGATCGCCTCTGCCCGTGAGCAATGGAATGACAGTACGAACACGCTAGCGATCGCCCCGGGCACGGTGGTCACTTACAGACGAAATGTTGTCTCGAATGAAACGTTAGCCCGCCACAATATCCAAGTCTTTCCAATCCGCGGGTCAGAATTGGTACGTGGTAGGGGAGGTCCTCGATGCATGAGCATGCCGTTATTAAGAGAACCGTTGTAGGATAAAGCCATCATAACTAAAAAAGGTGTGCTATACTTATTGACATGCCATTCATGAGTGGCACCGATTGATGACACTAATAAAGGGTTAGCTACATATGGTCACTCGAACTCTTTGTGCAGAAGGACATCTGATTGACTCGGGTCTCCTCTCGAATATCCTCAATACGATCCTTCAGAAAGGTGGCGATTACCGGATAACGAGTTTTGATATCGGTAAAACTCCTGAAAAATCATCCAAATTTGAAATTGAATTGATAGGTAAGGATGAATCTACCATCAATTCGCTATTACATGCATTGAAACCATTCGGGGTGTATGAACAGGAGGTTACTCAGGCAGTCCTGATGCGCGCGTCGGGTGATCGCTGTGCCCCTGAAACCTTCTATTCAAGTTCCAATCATCGTACGGAGGTTTTTTATCAAGGAAGATGGTATGGAGTTCTTCACCAACGAATGGACGCTTCTCTGGTATATGATCCTGCAACAGATACCTTCGCATGTGTTAAGCTCAGAGATCTCAAACAGGGTGATTTGGTTGTTTGCGGCAGTGAATCTATTCGGATATTTCCCATCGAAGCCGAACGAACGGCAAACAACGAAACAAATGATTCGTTCGCTTTTATGACCAACGAAGTATCTTCGGAGCGAAGTGTCGATATCGCGGTAAAAAAGATCGCGGATGAATTGCGTAGGGTAAAAGCCAAAGGAGGAAAGACCGTCGTCGTGTGCGGCCCTGTTGTGGTCCATACAGGGGGAGCTGACGCACTTGCTTCGTTGGTCAGGATGGGATATATTCAAGGCTTCCTTGGCGGGAACGCCGTTGCTGTCCACGATATCGAGATGCGCTTTTTCGGAACATCATTGGGCGTCGATATGAATACGGGTAAAGTCGCAGAACACGGTCATAGTCACCATATGCGCGCAATAAATAAGATCTACGGATGTAAGTCCATCAAGGCGGCTGTCGATACGGGTGTTTTGAACAGCGGGTTGATGTATGAAATAGTAAAGGCGAACATTCCGTATTGCCTCGCCGGATCTATCCGGGACGACGGTCCGCTTCCGGAAACTGTGACCGATATGATCGAAGCCCAACGCCAATATGCCCAAATAATCGATGGAGCTGATTTGATCATCATGTTATCAACGATGCTACACGCTATCGGAGCAGGGAACATGACTCCTTCATGGGTCAAAACTGTTTGTATCGATATCAATCCGGCAGTAGTGACGAAGCTGAATGACCGGGGCAGTGGCCAAGCTATCGGCATAGTCAGCGATGTCGGATTATTCCTTAGGGCTCTGTCCGATACTATTGCTTCTCTCGGATAGATAGGACGCTTTTCATTGAAACGTGCCGATATCGGTATGATAAATAACACGCTGTAAATGTACACTACAAAAGCTTTTGCAATATCCAAATTGCATCCTTGATAATCAAATTCGATTTAGATACAATAGGTCAACATGCAAAATGATGATCTTGAATTAATTAACAGTCAAACTATCTTGCGTTGTATCGAGCATGACCTCGATAAACCCACACGTGCCCAAATAGCAAAATATACCGGATTGAGTCGAAACGCGACGTCTGTTATAACCCAAAAACTCATCAAGATCGGTTTGATTAAAGAACTTGAAACGACACGGACCGGACGTGGAAGGCCCGGGACTCCGTTGGTTGTCGATACTTCGGTCTGGAAAGCGATCGGAACTGCATTTTATTCAGGAACTTGGAACTTTGTCATCGTAAATCTTTTGGGTGAAGTGCTTATGAACCATTTCATACCTGTGAATTCACGCGATAGAAAAGCAATTGTAGATTCGCTTATCGAGGGTTTGAATTTCATGCGCTCCCATTGCCCGCGGAAAATGATTCCTGCTTTTGGTATCGGGGCTCCTGGTCTGGTCGATCACAAAACCGGACATATTTTCCGTGCTGACGATTTGGGGTGGAAGGATGTCCTGCCGATCAAGGACATCATAGAAGTGAAAACTGGATTACCCGCGTTTGTGATTAATAGATACCAAGCAAACGGTGTTGCTGAGATTCGCTACGGTAATCATAAAAATTCACACAATATGGTATACCTTGGCATCGGGACCGGAATTTCCGGTTTGATTTACCTAGATAGAGAACCGCTCATGACGACAAAATACCGGCTAGGCCATATGGTAATTGATCCCCATGGACCGATGTGCGGGTGTGGTCAGGTTGGATGTTTGCAGGCGATGGCTTCTGAATTGGCTCTGGTTGAGTTCGCTTTGAGACAAATGAAACTCAAACCCGGATTCTTGCGTAAGATAAGGAAGGAAGATCTCAACGGGCAAGTGATCGCTTCATTGGCAGAAGAAGGCGATATCGATGCTCGTACCTGTTTGAACTATATAGCCGATCCGTTGGCCATAGCGGTGAGCACATTGGCAAATGCGATAGCTCCTGATGAGGTTATCATCGGAGGACCGTTGGGGGATTCGAGCAACTATCTGGTCGATTGTATTCGTAAGAGAGTCCATGCTCATTTACTTGACTGGCAGAATGAGCAGATTTCCATCTCACAGGGAACCCAGAGTTATTTCGGCCCGGCCATAGGTGCAGCAACTTTCATGTTGGAACAAAAGTTGGAATTGATTCTCAATTCAGCAAATGCCCAATAATCTACAACGGGAGTGTCACAAAAGATCCTGACTGTGAACTACGATAGATGGCTTCGATGATCTCAACAGCGTTACGTGATTGCTCTCCTGAAAGCTCGACCGGCGTATCGTTGAGAACAGCATCGGCACATGATTCGAACAGTTTGTAATGGCCATGATATCCGATGGCTTTGGGATCTGCCGCACCGCCTCCTGTTTTCGTTTTGTGTGAAAACCGTTCCCTTATTATTTCATCTTCAGCTGTTTCATGTTTGAAATTCCATGCGATTATGCTCTCTTCTTCCAGGATGACGCTTCCTTCGGTCCCTAGGATCTCTATTTTCTTTAGAAAACCGGGATAAGCGCCCGTAGTCCCTTCTATCACTCCCAAAGCTCCGTTTGTAAAACGGATCACCGCTACCGCGGTATCCTCGACTTCGATTCGTTCATGCGCAAGAGTGTCGGTATATGCGAATACTTGTTTGACATCACCCATGAACCACTGCAGCAAATCGATTGCATGGATCGATTGATTGATCAATGCCCCGCCCCCGTCAAGTTCCCATGTCCCCCGCCATGCACCACTATCATAGTATTGTTGGCTTCTATACCATTTGACTTGGGCATCCGCCATGACGATCTTACCAAAACGGCCTTGTTCGATGGCCTGTTTTATCAATATCGGAGCCTCATGGTACCGGGAAGGAAATATTCCGGCGAGCTTAACATCATTCAGCGCACATTCGGCGATGATTCGGTTGCATCTTTCTTTGGTTATCTCAAGTGGTTTTTCGACAATCACATGTTTTTTTGCACGAGCTGCCGCGATGGCACTGTCAAGATGTAATCCTGAGGGGGTAGCTATGGTGACGATGTCCAACTCAGGATCGGCCAAGAATTCTTCGAGGTCCGTATAAGAACGACACCCATGCTTGGAGGCGAATCGCGAAGCTCCCTCTTCGGATCGCGAACAGCCAGAGACAAGGTGTCCGTTCTCCAAATCTTTGATAGCCATCGCATGTACATCAGCGATCATCCCCAATCCAATTATTCCGAAGCCTAGCTTTTTCATATTCCCCCCTGAAGTGACATGATTCAGTCACGCTAGCATGTTCGTTTGGGATTGTCAAATTCGTTTCTGGAAGACTTTTAAAGATTAATAATCCAAAGAATTATCAAATTGTTGGAATTATGAATGAAGTTTGCTTGCTCCTATGCTATACCTTTAAGAAGAAATATGTAGGGTATGAGGTCAGGCAAAGATGAAAAGTATTGCTTACAATGATAAAACGGATTCGGTGATTGTTGATGAACATGTGTCGAGAAAGATTTTGGCTTACGGGAATGACCTCATGGCCGTTGAAGTGCATTTCAAACAGGGAGGGGTAGGAGCTCCTCACACTCATTCCCATGCCCAAATCTCGTACATCGTATCAGGGAAGTTTGAATTTACTACCAAGGAACGTAAACATATCGTGGGTCCGGGTGATTCTCTCTATTTTGAAAGTGGAGCATCCCATGGAGCAGTATGTTTACAAGAGGGAACTATTCTTGATATTTTCACACCGTTTCGTTCTGATTTTCTTTCACAATAACAAAACATATGTTTCATAAAAACCTACCTCGGGCAGATGGCTCTCCCAAGGTAGGCAGTCTTGTACTATGATTAGAGAAGATGATGTCTTTGATTCCTGTACTAATCTTTCCATTGGATAAATTCTAGCACATTGTTATCGGGATCTTTAAAGTAAACAAATATCTCACCGGCCACGCAAGCCGTTGGTTCGGACAAGAGTTCGATACCCGCATCGCGCAATTGTTTTACTGCGGTATCCATATCATCGACTTCAAAACAAAAATGGGGGCAAAATGGCGCTGATAGCTGAGGCTTTTTGAAATTACCCCTCAGGTCCTCAATCAGTTCAAATTTTGAACCATTGATTTCAAGAAACGCAAATTTGATATGGAGACTATCAGAGACTTCGACCGACTTTAAAGTAAGTCCCAAATTCGTTGTGTAAAATTCAATAGAAGCGTCAATATCCGAGACTTGAACGGCAGTATGATCGTATTTCATATATTCATACCTCACTATTATTTATTCAACAGAGCACACTGTTAGTACCATTGTTTATAACGTATATTCATATGAATAGCAATTCATATTTGAACCAAAGTCGAAATGAAGTCAGAAAGCTGCTTGAACCATTGTAGATCATGCAAGAAAATAGACGGATTAATTACCCACTTAGAACACCACTATATCGAAACAACGCTATTGACATAAAAAGAAGGGATCTAAAGAGTACTTCTTTAAAATCCCTTCTTGGCGGATATCTTGATTTGCAGGTATGGAGAAAGATTTGCGACTAATCATACGAGAAGTTCAAGTCTGAGTGAACTCACTCATATAAGAAAAGATGAGAGCCACGGTAATCGAACCCGGATCGGCATAGCCCAATGTGCGTTCTCCAAGATTTTTCATTCTTCCGAATGATGCGACCATATTCTTTGTTGCTTCGGAACCTTCCTTTGCTGCTTGTGCACATAATTTGAAGATCTGTCCTATTGATAACCCTATATTGGCCGCAGTGATGTCGACAGCTGGTTTCAACGCATCGAGCATCGTCTTGTCGCCGTAATTGGCCTTGCCTCGTTTCATAACGGAGGCCAAGCCAAGTTTCAGAAATTCAGAAAATGATGTGCTGTCAAGTTGTTGCAAATTCTCGAGTGCTTTTGCTCCGTCTTTAAAGAACGTTCCGAAAATTGCACCGGAAGCACCCCCGGAACTCATCATGATTGCCATGCCACAGCTTTTGAACAGGCTTCCCAAATCGGTGAATTCTTGGGCAGAAAGCTTTTTCACCACAGCAGTGAAACCAACTTCCATACCAGAGCCATGATCAGAATCTCCTAATTTATCAGCTTCATTAAGCATATCTACATTGCTTAAAATCCCGTTAGCAACAAACAACAGCATGTTTTTACATGTAGCCACATCAAATATCATTTGTGTCTTCCTTATTCAAAAATCAGCGATGAAAATCAAATGCGATAGAATTGGCATTGGTGAATAGGTATTTTTTCAATTCTTCATCCAATTGGATCAATGAAATTGAAAATCCCCTCATATCCATGGTGGTCGAGACCTTTCCTATGTGAGTATACAAATTCTTGATTCCGATTTGTTCGAGAAACTCGGCAATAGCTTTGTTCGCAATTAATAATTCCATATTGGTAAATGAACCCAGATCATTGATCATCAATGCCACCTCATCGCCTTTGTTAAATGGCAAGTCATTGATGATTTTGGTGAGCATGATACCTACCAATTCTTTCGATGATTTCAATTTTGTTACTTCGACACCCGGTTCCCCATGAATTCCCATGCCGATTTCAATTTCGTCTTCTGCCAAAGTGAATGTGCTTTTGCCGGTATTGAGCATGATTCCGGGTTCGAATGCAGTTCCCATCGAACGAATCTTGCTCACTGCCTTGGATACGATTCTAAAAGCTTCATCGAGATTGTCTACCGATGCGCATGCTGCCCCTGCAATCTTGACTGCGAAAAACAGTCCGGCGATTCCGCGGCGGCCGTCGATATCGTCGGTGGCCACGTCGTCGTTAATCCTGACAGTCTTGACCTTAATCCCTTCATCTTCGAGCATTTCAGCCGCGATATCAAAGTTAAGGTTATCTCCGGCGTAATTCCCATATAAAAAGAGGATCCCATTGCCTCTGTGGCTTGCCTTGGCTGTTTCGTAAATGATCTCGGGATTCGGGGAAGCAAAAATATTGCCTATTGCGGCTGCATCAGCCATGTTCTCACCGACCAATCCATGATAGATCGGTTCGTGTCCGCTCCCCCCGCCGACAAGCAATGTCACCTTATTTTCCTTGATTTCCTTTCTCATGATACCGTTTACATTATCGACCTTCACGACTGTTCCGTTATAAGCGGCAACGAGTCCCTCAATCATTTCTTCAATAAGAGAGTGGCGGTCATTGATTAAATGTTTCATCACATCCTCCTGAACTCACGTGTCTTGATCATGTTTCCATTATACCAATCATAAAAGGCAACATGCTCTGATGCAATAACTATTATTAGTTTAACTGTCGTTTAAGCGGTTTTATCCGTAATTCATTGACAAAAGTGGCTCCGAGAATCAAAAGTCCTCCGAATAACTGGAGGATAGATATCGATTCTCCAAGAAGAAAGAATGAAACGAATAAGGCTACGACCGGATCAATATAGCTCAATATTGCCGCTTGCTGCCCGCTGAGCCGGGTGAGGGACGAGAAATAGATATAATACATAAGGCCTGTGTGTACAATCCCGACAAATAAGATTGAAAACCAATCCTTGATGGCCAAGCTATCCGAATGAAATCCATCGGTCATGATCACATATGGTGTCAAAACGATTATCACTGCTGCGAATTGTACCCATGTCCTCACCATGCTGTCTACTTGCTTCGTCGATTTATTGATCAGGATAACGGCGGCATAAAGCACCGCCGCACCGATACCGAAGAAGATTCCAGAGATGTCGTCAGTTCCACCACCTGTTACCCCGATGGTCAGCACAAGGCCTGATGTCGAGATTAAAAAGCATATTATTTGTTTCAGAGTTATCGATTCACGCAACAATAGGATACTTGCGCCTATGACCATCGTTGGCGCAAAGTAATAGCTCAAGGTAGCCAAGGCAATGGTGGTGTGTTGATATGCACTGAAAAGTAGTACCCAATTGACGGCTATGATCGCACCAGAAAGAAAAAATCTCCATAGATATCGGCGTTCTTTGACAATGATGCCAGTTTTTCCGCTTACAAAAATGAATATTGTCAACACCAGGAACGCTATGATGCCCCTGTATAACGCGAACTCAGCGGGCGGAAGCGGATTGTTCTTGACGAACGCTCCGATGGTTCCAAACGTAACCATCGCTACGATAATTTGAATCCTTCCGATAAGTAGTTCCTTGGCAGGGCTATGGACAGTACATTTCGTAAACACATCTACTCTCTTTACAGCATAATAGAATTACCTGTTCGATATTCATGCATAGGAACTATAAGAGCATGATATGTGATGTTTTCACTAAGTGCAATAGGACTTGTACTGGTAACATATTTATTGGTTTTTATTTA
>LSQX01270553.1_pt1 | contig 40229 bp, 42 predicted proteins | sample 654561 | NCBI WGS metagenome assembly LSQX01 (sample SAMN04489861, study PRJNA283612) | anaerobic digester metagenome | isolation source: 4 biogas reactors fed with cattle manure at either 37C or 55C with and... | place: Denmark: Kongens Lyngby | collected 2014 | reverse complement strand
TATGAAGTTTCGCGTTCCTTAGCCGCCTGTGAAGGGGCAATTTTAGTCGTTGATGCTGCCCAAGGGATTGAAGCACAAACCTTAGCCAATGTGTATTTGGCTCTGGATAACAATTTGGAAATTATTCCTGTTATAAACAAAATAGATCTTGCGTTTGCTGATCCAGATCGGGTTGCCAAGCAAATTGAAGATGTGATTGGCATTGAAGCTCAAAACGCCCCACAAATTAGTGCTAAAAGTGGTTTAAATATTAAAGCAGTTTTAGAAACCATCATTGAAAAGGTACCAGCACCCCAAGGTGATCCAAAAGCACCCTTGGAAGCGCTTGTCTTTGATTCTGCCTATGATCCCTATCGAGGAGTTATCGTTTTTGTGCGGATTAAAGAGGGGACATTGGCGGTTGGCGATAAAATCACATTCATGGCGGCAGGTGCTGAATATGAAGTGATTGAAGTTGGCGTTCGAACACCCAAAGAAGTGAAGAAAGATAAACTGACCACCGGTGAAGTCGGTTGGGTGACCGCATCCATCAAATCAATTGCGGATGTGCGGGTTGGTGATACCATCACCCACACTGCAAATCCAGCATCAAAGCCCTTGCCAGGATACCGTGAACTTAATTCTATGGTTTTTTGTGGGCTGTATCCAACTGAAAGCAACCGTTACAATGATTTAAAAGATGCCTTGGAAAAATTAAATTTAAACGATGCTGCTTTAAAGTTTGAACCGGAAACCTCAAGCGCACTTGGCTTTGGCTTTCGTTGTGGATTTTTAGGTTTATTGCATATGGATGTCGTGCAGGAACGCATTGAACGTGAATACAAAATTGATTTAATTGCGACTGCACCCTCCGTGATTTATTATGTTTACAAAATTGATGGAACGAAAGTTGAAGTTGAAAACCCATCTTTGATGCCAGAGGCCAATCTTATCGATTACATTGAGGAACCGATTGTCGAGGCGACCATTTTCGTACCGGAAGAACACATTGGAGCGATCATGGAACTCAATCAAAAAAAGCGCGGTGTCTTTAAATCCATGGATTATGTGGACAATGTTCGCATGAAGCTGGTTTATGAGATTCCTTTATCGGAAGTTGTTTACGATTATTTTGATACACTTAAATCCGTTTCACGTGGTTATGCTTCCTTTGATTACGAACTGGCAGGTTATCAACCATCTAACTTAGTGAAGATGGACGTTGTTTTAAATCATGAAGTGGTGGACGCTTTGTCCATTATTGTGCACCGTGATTTCGCATATAATCGTGGGAAGGCCATTGTCGAGAAATTACGGAAATTGATTCCCCGGCAACAATTTGAAATTCCAATCCAAGCCGCAATTAATCAAAAAATCATTGCGCGCACCAACATTAAGGCTTTGCGTAAAAATGTTTTAGCAAAGTGTTATGGTGGCGACATTAGCCGTAAGAAAAAATTACTTGAACGTCAAAAAGAAGGTAAGAAACGTATGAAGCAAGTCGGAAACGTGGAAGTGCCGCAAGCTGCCTTTTTAGCTGTATTATCCATGGATGATGAGTAAAAGCAGGGTTTGAAACGAATTACATCGCTTTTTGATGGCTTTTTCACGGCTTTCAGATTTACATGACAAAATACCCTTGAATGGGTGTTTTTTATTGTGTAGATTATAAAGTGAAGGAAGGTAGATTATGAAACAATATCCCGCAGAACCGTTTCGCATTAAAAGTGTCGAAATGATGAAAATGTTATCAAAAGCAGAACGAGAGGAAAAGATTAAAGAAGCTGGTTACAACACCTTTTTACTTAAAAGTGAAGATGTCTACATCGATTTGTTGACTGACTCAGGAACCAGCGCCATGTCGGATAAGCAATGGGCCGGTATGCAGTTGGGTGATGAAGCCTACGCTGGCAGCAAGAATTTTTACCACCTTGAAAAGACGGTGCAAGATGTCTATGGTTTTAAATACATCATTCCAACTCATCAAGGGCGTGGCGCTGAAAACTTATTAAGTAAAATCAAAATAAAACAAGATGATGTCATTCCGGGCAACATGTATTTCACAACCACCCGCTATCATCAAGAAGCCAACGGTGGTATTTTTAAGGATGTGATTATTGATGCTGCGCATGAACCAAGCGCCCAGCATGATTTCAAAGGCAACATCGATTTAGAAAAACTCGAAGCTGTGATTCTTGAAGCAAAACCGGAAAATGTGCCTTATGTCAGTTTGGCGGTCACCGTTAACATGGCCGGTGGTCAACCGGTTTCAATGGCGAACATCAAAGCCGTTTATGAGTTAGCGAAACGCTACAAGATCGACGTCTACATGGACGCCACACGCTGCGTAGAGAATGCATACTTTATTAAATCACGTGAAGCAGCCTATCAACACCACAGCATTGAAGCCATCTTGAAAGAAATGTTCACCTACGCTGATGGCTGTACCATGAGTGGTAAAAAAGACTGCCTTGTCAACATTGGTGGTTTCTTAGCGACCAACGATGAAGCGGTCTTTAATCAAGCAAAAGAGCTTGTGGTTGTCTTTGAAGGCATGCCATCCTATGGAGGCATGGCAGGTCGTGACATGGAAGCGATGGCAATCGGCATTAAAGAAGCCGTTCAGTATCCTTACATTCATCATCGCATCAGTCAAGTTCAATACTTAGCGGATCGGTTGTTGGCAGCGAATGTCCCGATTGTGCAACCCGCTGGTGGTCATGCGGTCTTTTTAGATGCCCGTGCCTTTTGCCCGCATCTTAGCCAAGATGAATTACCGGCACAAGCCTTGGCAGCTGCGATTTATGTTGAAAGTGGCGTACGTGCTATGGAACGTGGCATCGTTTCCGCAGGGCGTGATAAAGATACCAACGAACATCATTATCCCAAGTTAGAACTGGTGCGCTTAACGATTCCACGACGTGTTTACACTTATTCGCATTTGGATGTCGTCGCAGATGGCGTCATTCATCTCTACAACCATGCGCAAGATATCAAGGGCTTGAAATTTGTTTATGAGCCGCAAATGTTGCGTTTCTTCAACGCTCGCTTTGCACCTTTGCCTTAATGTATAATAAACACGGTGATACGATGAAAACAATGACAGCCTTGATGAATGCGATGCGCCACCGTTTAGGATGGGACAAAACCGATAACCTTGCTTCTTTGATGCGTTATCTTAATGAAGAAGTTAATGAGCTGACCACCGAAAGTGAACAAAGTCCCATCAACGAAGCCGCCTTAAAGGCAGAAGTTGCGGATGTGTTTATGGTGCTGTTAGCGATTATTGACGATTTAGACATCGACATTCACCATGAACTGGAAACAAAAATCGCTGCCATTATAAAAAAATATGAACAAACCTAAAGCCTTATACATTCACATTCCATTTTGTAAGCACATTTGTGGTTACTGTGATTTTATGAAAGTTAAATACAATGCAGAGTTAGCGGATGTGGTTTTAGCGCGCATCAATGCGGACCTTGCCTTGCTTCAAGGTCCTTTTAAAACCATTTATTTTGGTGGCGGAACTCCAAGCAGTCTTTCCAATAAGCAATTGATGACGTTAAAGCCAAATTTGATGCGCTTAAAAGCTTTGGATTGTGAAATGACCATGGAAGTGAATCCGGAAACGCTGACGCAAGCTAAAGTTGAGACCATGGTTGAACTAGGTGTTAATCGTGTCAGTGTGGGAGTGCAAGCCATCCAATCGCATTTGTTGCGGTATTTGGAACGCCAACATAGCTACGAGGATGTCTTGCATGTTTTGAATTTATTGCGGCAAGCAGGCATTACCAACGTGAGCTTCGATGCCATGTATGGCATTGAAAACCAAACGCTTGCGGATTTTGAAGCAACCCTGCAGGCGTTTGTGGATGCAGAGGTTGATCATGTTTCCTTGTATGCTTTAACCATTGAACCAAACACGAAGTTTGCGCGCATGAACGTGCAACCCGTTGACAATGAACTTGAAGGTCAATTTTATGAACTGGCATCTAATTTTTTACAAGCGCACGGTTATGAACATTATGAAGTGAGTGCCTTTGCGAAAAACAAACGCTACAGCGCTCATAATTTGGCCTATTGGCATTACGATGACTTTATTGGTGTTGGTCCAGGTGCCGCATCTAAAGTTGGAAATGTACGAACAACCAACAGCGGGAATCTGCATCATTATTTAAATCAAACGCATTTAATCAGTGAACAAGTTGTTCTGGATGATGAGGATTTGCTGTTTGAGCACTTTATGATGGGCTTGCGTTTAAGTGAAGGCATCGATATAAAAGCACTTTCTAAAAAACTAAAAGTGGATGTGTTTTTAAAACATAAGGTTGCTCTGCAAAAGGGAATTGAAAAAGGGTGGCTGGTCCCTGAGGGAGACCAATTAAAAACAAGCACCCAAGGGCGCTTGTTTCTTCATGACGTGTTGTTGTTGTTTATGCCATGATGTAGTCTCTGTACAGGGCGATTGTAGCCTCCTGTTGAAAGCTTGCCTCATCATGCGATTCCAGCATCGAGAGGATTTTTTCAACCATAGGGAGGCTTTGTTGATGCGCAGCAGCTTCCGCTAGCACCAGCCGCAGATCCTTAATGAAATGAACATTCATAAAGCCAGGCTCGTAGTTTTGTGCGATGATCAGTTGCCCGTTAACCTGCAACTGCCAACTGTTAGCAGCGCCACCACTGAGAACATGAATCATCAGAGCCTGATCAAGATCGACAGCTTGGGCGTAAGCAAGCGCCTCGATTGCACCCAATAAGTTATTAGCAACGGCGATTTGATTGGCGAGCTTCATATGATGGCCCATGCCCACACCGCCCACATGCGTGATGGTTTTCCCCATGTGTTTTAAAAGCGGGAGCACTTTTTCATAGGCTTGCACATCACCACCGACCATGATGGTCAAACTTGCGTTTTTGGCCCCCACATCCCCACCACTAACAGGCGCATCCAACACCGAGATGCCTTTTTTAATGGCTTCTTTATGAATCGTTTGTGCCAAAGAAGGGGATGAAGTGGTCATATCAACACAAATGGCGCCACGTTTTGCATGCTTGATAATGCCATCATCGAGATAAACGCTACGTACATCTTCCGGCAACGAAACCATGGTAAAGATGACATCAGCGTCTTTGACGACATCCGCAATGCGATAACAAACCTGCGCTTTGTGCTTTAAACGTTCACTCTTTTGAGGACTGCGGTTGTATACTTTTAAATCATAGTTGGCATCAATGAGATGGTTTGCCATGGCATAACCCATGATGCCCACACCAATCCATGCGATTTTCATAATTGACCTCCGTATGAATTAAGTTTAACGAAAGCGGTAAACGATTGCAATAACTTGGAAATCATGATAAACTACACATGCTTTACTTCTAGGTTCGTTGGATTCTCCGACCACTTACTTGGAAATAAAGGACAATTCAAAAAGGAGGAAGTTATGATTTCCAAAGAGAAAAAACAAGAAATCATTCAAGAGTTTGCGCAACACGAAGGTGATACTGGTTCCGTTGAAGTGCAAGTTGCGGTGTTGACTCATGAGATCAACAGCTTAACTGAACACATCAAGATCCATAAAAAAGATCACCATTCCAATCGTGGCTTGCTTAAAAAAGTAGGACGGCGTCGTAACATGCTTGCCTATTTACGCGAAAAAGATGTGAACCGTTATCGTAAACTCGTAAGCCGTTTAGGTTTAAGAAAGTAAAGGAAGAAACCATGGAAAAATCATGGTTTTTTTATTGCATTAATGTGTAAACAGGCGTATACTAATAAATGTAAACAGGAGTTCACAATATGGCACAAATACAAAAACCAAACGTGCGTGCCGCAATTATTGCGGCCGCCAAACAAGAATTTATTAAAAACGGTATTGAAGCGGCCTCGATGCGTGTCATCGCGAAAAATGCAAACATTACCGTCGGTAACATTTACCGTTATTTTACAAACAAAGAAGCTTTGGCCGATGAAATTATGATGCCAACTTTAGCGCGCCTCAATGAGGTGTTGTCTTTGGTTGAGGAACCCATCGGTGATGACTACGATTTAGAAAAAGCGATATCATTCATTGATCGCAAAGTTAAACAACTTTCGGAAGGCATCTTAACGGTCTTTAAACATCACAAAGAGGAAAGCCTCATTGTCTTGAATTATCCGCGTTTTTATGATCAAGTCGTTGCGAGCTTGTATCATGTGATTCAACAATTTATTGATCAGTTGGACATCATCGACGCTCATATTTTATACACGGAAGAAATCAGCAAAATGCTTTCGGAGGCCATCATGAGTGGCTTGGCAAAAGGACTGACTGAAACACTGGTCCCGTATCATGATCAACTCGATGAGCTCAAAGCGATTGTCAATTTGTATCTAACTTTGTTTGTCACCATGCTAAGGGTAGGGTTTAATCATGAATAATAAAAGAAATCAATGGATTGTGCTTGGTGTCGTTGCGATTATTATCGCTTTAGTGGCAGCCATGTTGTTGTTTCCACGCAAGCCAATTGAAACACCAGCTACCATTCAAAATGTAAAGGTATTAGAAATCGAAACTTCACTCAATCAAGAAGAAATGAAGTTTGTTGGTTTTATTCAACCAAAAAACATCCAACAAGCAACCTTTGGGACCTTGGGTACGATTGAAAAGGTCTATGTTAGTGAGGGGCAATACGTCAAAAAAGGCACTTTATTGATGAGTGTCAATGATGAAAATGCCCAACTCAGCCTCAACAATGCGAAAGAAAGCTATAAGGTTGCGCAATCAAATCAAAAACAAGCCAAATCCTTGATGGATGCGGAACAGCTTAATTTAAAAAATGAAGAAGCATCCTATCAGAAAGATCTTTCTAATCAACGAACTAAAGTTACGCAGTTAGAAAACGATTTGGAAGCAGCGGAAACTAAATTAATTGAAGCTGAAAATGAGTTTGGTGAAGATTCCGCAGAAGCGCAAGCAGCCCGCATTAAATTTGTGCAAGTGCAAATTGAATTGGAAACAGCGCAACAGTATTTAACAAATTTAGAAAGTGAAGAGCCAGCCAGCATTGCGATTGCGGAAGCCCGTTATGAAGCGGCAGTTGCGGCTTATGAAACCACAACCACACAAACCTCCATCGCATCAAATGGTGTTAAAGCAGCTCAAGATCAAGTGGATCAAACCAAGCTGTATGCTGCCATCGATGGTGATGTCGTGGCGCTTTTACAAAATGTTGGTGATTTAGCCTTGCCTTTGATGCCCAGTGTGATTGTTGCATCCCAAGATAAGGTGGCGGTTTTTGGTTTGAGTCAAAGCACCGTCAATCAGGTTGCGAAAGATACTCCCGCAAAAGTAAACACGGAACATGAAAGTATTGCGGGGACCGTCAGCGATGTATCGATTTTACCTGATGAGACTTCGCGGACTTACGAAGCCCGGGTTGACATTGGCTTTCAAACAAACTTAAACATCGGAGAAACCGTCGAAGTTGTGGTTGAACTGCAAGAGATTGAAGGGGTGTGGATTGATTTAAATATTCTAAAAAACGATGGGCAAGATTATGTTTACATCGTTAAAGATAGTCGTGTGTGCAAGCGGGTCGTTGAAAGGGTGGCGATGCGTAATAATTTAGTGCTCATTAAAAATGTGCAAAAAGGTGATTTGATTGTCACGGAAGGCTTTAAAAACTTAAAAGTTGGCGATCAAGTCAACATCATTGAGGACCAACATGAGTAAAATTGTTGAAAAATTTATTAAATTTCGTCACATCGTTGTCATCATTCTTGTTTTCTTCATCTTTGCGGGCATCGGCGCTTATTTTGCGATTCCAAAACAAGAAAATCCAGACACTAATTTACCGGCTGCCCTAATCACAACGATTTATCCCGGAGCCACGACCATGGAAGTTGAAGAGTTTGTCAGTAAGAAGATTGAAAACAAACTGTATGAACTTCCTAACATTGATATGTTGAAGTCGTTTTCCTTTAACTCAGCCTCCATTGTCATTGTGATGTTTGAGGTTGATGCAGATCCCAAGGTTTCGCTTGATTTAGTGAACCAAGCCTTGGAAGAAGTCAAAGTGGATTTACCGCCACTTGCTTATGATCCTCAAATCGATACGGACTTAGCGGATGTTCCCCAATTCATTTTATCCTTGTCCAATCCGAATTTAGAATTATCCGATTTAGCGCTTTATGGTGAAGGCATTGCGGATCAACTGCTACCCTTAAGTGGCGTTATTCGCGTCGATGTTTTGGGTAAAGGGACCAAGCAAGTTGAAATTGATGTGAACATCGATGATTTGTATTTATATAAGATTTCAATTGAAAACATTGTGCAGTTGTTGCAGGCACAAAACTTAACGATTCCTTCAGGATCAATTGATTATGAAGATGGCAAAATTAACGTGCAAACGCCCGCAACCTTTCAATCGTTGGAAGACATTGAAAATATCGTCATTTCAGGTTCGCAAGAGCAAATCGGTTTTGTGTATTTGAAAGATGTGGCAAAAATATCGATTCAAACCAATTTTGAACGCTATTTTAAGCACAACGATGATTCTGCCATTTTTGTTGTGGGCTATTTTAACCCCAATGAAAATGCGGTTGCCATCGGGAAACAAGTTGATCAAAAATTAACACAAATTAAAAATCAATTGCCGGCAGATATCACTTTTGATGAAATGGTGCTGTCCTATCGTGATATTGAGCATTCCGTCAATTCATTCATTCGTGATTTATTTTTCTCAATCGGGTTAATTGTCTTTGTCGTGATGATTGGTGTGCAATTACAAAACGCCATCATTGTTTCGATTTCATTACCATTGTCCATTTTTGCGACCTTTATCGTGATGTTGCTTTTAAAGATTGAATTTCATTTTATTTCAATTGCGGCTCTCATTATTTCTTTGGGGATTCTGGTCGACAACAGCATTGTCGTCACAGAGGCAATTCAATACCGGCTCAATGAAGATTATCCAATCATGGAAGCCGTGTTCATTGCGATTAAAGAGACGGCACGTCCGGTGTTTACCTCAACATTAACGACAATTGTGACCTTTGGCATCTTATTTTTTATTCCAGGTGTCATTGGAAAGACGGTTGCTACAATTCCGATTGTTGTCATCACGGCTTTATCGGCTTCTTATTTTGTGTCACTTTTTATTGTTCCGGTCTTAGCCACCTATTTACTTAAAAAAGAAGACACGTCGAAACAGAAAACAAGCAGGCGGACGTTTACGAAACGTTCATTTGAAAAAGCGCTTGATTTTGGTTTGGCAAATCCTAAGAAAGCCTTGCTTCTAGCTTCGGTTATTTTATTAGCATCCGTTGCTTTATTTAGTCAATTGGGCATGAGTTTTTTCCCAAACTCCGATAAAGAAATGCTTTATATTAATGTCCAAGCGGAACAAATGAACATTGATGTCACCAATGATGTCATGCAAGAAATTTCAGAAGTACTAAAACAGTTTGAACAAGTCAAAGAAATATACAGTGCAGCCGGTGGTGGCTTGCCTAAGTTTTTTATCACCACGCCTTTAATGACGCCTTCTGAAGATCAAGGCCAAATCCTTTTAAAGATTGATCGCAAAGGGCAATATCGTTCCAATGAAGAACTTGGGTATGCGATTCAACAGGCCCTTGATCAACGCTTGATTAACGCCAAAGCGGAAGTCAAATATTTAGAGTATTCGATGCCAACCGATGCCAGGATTGTCTTTAAAGTGTCGGGTGAAGATCTCGAGGCGATGGTGGATGTTGCCACACGGATTGAGGAGCTCTTAGAAGCACAAGCCGGGACCTTTTATGTGCGCAACGACTTTGTTGCGAACCAATATGAATACAAAGTAAACATTGACAATGATTTTCTGGCGACCACCGGAATTTTAAAATACGATGTTGTGAAGCAAATTAACACGGCTTTAATGGGCGCGCAAGCATCATCTTTAATCATCGATCACCACGAGTTGGACATCGTTGTCAAGGCAGACATTAATACCGTGGAAGATTTGTATCGCTTACCCATTAAGTCTTCAACCACGGATTCCTATTTACAATTGCGGCAAATCGCGGACGTGGATTTGGTATTGTCTTTACCATCGATTGCACGTCAAGATCGCTTGCGTACCATTACGGTGCTATCGGATGTGCATCCGGGTTATGTGGCGGCTTTTATTGAAAACAATGTTTTAAAGCAACTGAAAGCGGATGGTATTGACCACCACGTGACTGTTAAAACAGAAGGTGAACTTAAAAACATCCTTGATTTGGTTCAAAACTTAGGGATATCAGCTCTGGTTGCGATTGTTATTATTTATATGATTTTGCTGGTGCAGTTTGTAAAGTTTAAAAAGCCATTTATTATATTAGCATCCATCCCTTTATCATTAACAGGGGTTTTCTTAGGGTTGTATTTATTCCAGGTTGATATTCAAGCCATGGCATTGCTCGGTGCGGTTAGTTTAATTGGAATTGTTGTCAACAATGGAATCTTGTTGCTGGAAGTCGTAGAAGAACATTTGAAAGATGGTTACAGCTTAAATGCAGCGATTCGCCATAGCGTTGACGTGCGGTATCGACCCATCATTTTAGCGACGATCACAACAGAAATTGGACTCATTCCTTTGATTATTGCGAAAGACCCGATGTCGGCCCCAATGGCGCTTGTTTTATTCTTTGGTTTAGCATCATCAACAATCCTAACTTTGGTCATTGTTCCAGTTTTAGTTTCACTTTTATACGATGAAGGAAAAGCAAAAAAAATATCAAAAGCCGTGGAAGTATGATATTATTAATAGGTGAAAATATTGAGGTGAAAAATGGCTAAGCAAAAATTTGCATTGGATTTTGCCGGCAGGGAACTTATTGTTGAGACCGGTGAATTGGCCAAGCAAGCAAACGGATCAGTGTTGATTCGTTATGAAGATACGGTTGTGTTAACCGCGGCAACGGCGAGTAAACAACCCAAAGATTTGGATTTCTTTCCATTAACTGTTGCATTTGAAGAGAAACTTTATTCGGTAGGTAAAATTCCAGGTGGTTTCTTACGTCGCGAAGGGCGTCCCAGTGAACATGCGACCCTAACTTCGCGTTTGATTGATAGGACCTTACGTCCCTTATTTCCAGAAGGTTTTCGAAATGAAGTGCAAGTGATCAACATGATTCTCTCAGTTGATAACGATAACTCACCCGAAATGAGTGCCATGTTTGGATCATCCTTAGCACTCGGAATCAGTGACATTCCTTTTAGTGGACCGATTGCAGGTGTGACTGTGGGACGTGTCAATGGTGAATACATCATAAACCCGACAATTGAAGAGCTTGAACACTCTGATATTGATTTGGTTGTGTCAGGCACCAAAAACGCCATTAACATGGTTGAAGCAGGTGCAAAAGAAGTTGAAGAAGCAGACATGTTGGAAGCCATGCTTTTTGGGCATGAATTCATTAAACAATTGTGTGTGTTTCAAGAAGAAATTATCGCGGCGATTGGCATCGAGAAACAAGAAGTCGTCTTGTATCAAGTCGATGATCAATTAGAAACAGCCGTGCTATCAAAATATCAAAAACAACTCCAAGCAGCAGTCGCGATCAACGATCGAATTTTACGTTACGATACCATTGATGCGATCGAAGCGGAAGCTTTGGAGCATTTTGATGTTGAGTTAAGTGATGTGGCTGACAAAGAAAAATCATTAAAACAAGTGAAAGAAGTTTTAAAGAAAATTGTGTCGGATGAAATTCGACGTTTGATTACAGTTGATAAAGTAAGACCAGATGGCCGGCGTGTGGATGAGTTGCGGAATTTGGATTCCCAGATTGATTTACTGAATCGCGTGCATGGCAGTGCCATGTTTACGCGGGGCGAAACCCAAGTGATGTCAATTTGTACTTTAGGAGCCATGGGCGATAATCAAATCATTGATGATTTGACGCTTGTGGAGTTTAAGCGCTTCATGCATCATTACAATTTCCCGCTCTTTTCAGTAGGTGAGACCGGTCGGATTGGCCCTGTGAGTCGGCGTGAAGTTGGCCACGGTGCTTTAGGGGAACGTGCTTTATCTTATGTTTTACCCACACAAGAGGAATTTCCGTATGCGATTCGCTTGGTTGCGGAAGTGCTTGAATCCAACGGATCAAGTTCGCAAGCCTCCGTGTGTGCTGGTTCCATGGCCTTGATGGCGGCCGGTGTGCCAATCAAAGCAGCGGTTGCGGGAATTGCGATGGGACTTGTCACTTACGATGACAAATACCAAGTCTTAACTGATATTCAAGGCATCGAAGACCATTTTGGTGACATGGATTTTAAAGTTGCTGGGACTGCCAAAGGCATCACGGCGTTGCAGATGGACATTAAAATTGAAGGTTTAACCAAAGAAATTCTAGAAGAAGCGTTGACGCAAGCCAAAGTTGGGCGTGATCAAATTCTTGACAACATGAATGCGATCATCAGTGAATCACGTCCAGAAGTTGCGAAATACGCACCCAAGATTGCGCAAATGCAAGTTCCAATCGATAAGATTCGTGACATCATTGGCCCTGGTGGTAAGATCATTAACCAAATCATTGCGGAAAGCGATGATGTGAAAATTGACATTGAAGATGATGGCCGCGTTGTCATCTATCATCAAGATATTGAATCCATCAACAAGGCGAAAAGTCGCATTGAATTAATCATTAAGACCGCTGAGGTTGGTGAGATCTATGACGCCAAAGTGGTTCGCATTGAAAAGTTTGGTGCCTTTGTGCAGTTGTTTGAAGGCACGGATGGCTTGTTGCATGTGTCCAAGATTGCGCATGAACGGGTCGAAAAAGTGGAAGATGTGCTGGCAATTGGTGATATTGTGAAAGTAAAAGTGATCGATATTGATGATAAAGGCCGCGTTAATGTTTCACGCAAAGATTTATTAGAGCGTCCCAAACGTAAACCAAGAGAACGCCAAAAACGTAAACATGAACAAAAACAATGAGGAGGAATTATGGATTTTAAGAAACTGATGGAACCTTTTAAAGAGGAAATGATTCAAGATTTGGTGCAGTTAATTCGTTTTCCATCGCTTACGGATGAAGAACATGCGAGTGCTGATGCACCCTTTGGCCCCGCAATTAATGAATCCTTATTGTGGTTTTTAGAACGCGCCAAAGCGGATGGCTTCGATGTGGATAACGTCGATGGTTACGCAGGTATTTGTTCCTTTAATAGCGATGCGAAAACAAGCATTGGTGTGCTTGGGCATTTGGATGTTGTCCCGGTGGGGGAAGGGTGGACTAAAGATCCCTTCGGTGGCGAAATTGAAGATGGAATCTTGTATGGCCGTGGCAGTGGCGATGACAAAGGACCAACAATTGCGGCTTATTATGCCATGAAGCTTTTGAAATCACTACCACAAAAGCCCAAAAAGAAAATTGAACTTATTTTAGGAGTCGATGAAGAAACTGGCATGCGCTGCATGGATTACTACAAAGCGAACCGCAAAGTGGCGGATCAAGGCTTTGTACCGGATGCATCCTTTCCTGTCATTTACGGAGAAAAGGGGATTTTAAACTTTTCAATTTCTGGAAGAGCTACCAGTGTCATCCAACATTTGGTGGCCGGGGAACGCCCCAACATTGTCATTGGCAAAGCAACCGTAAAAATTGCGGGTGCTCATGACCAAGAAAAACTTGATTTTTATTGCCAGAGTCACCAAATTAAGGCAGAAGCACAAACAGAGGAAGATGGCGTTTCAATCACCTTTTATGGACGCTATGCGCATGCATCCTTACCAGAAAAAGGACTCAATGCAGCCTACCATGCGCTTAATTACGTTGGCAGTGCCTATGATGATGAACTTGCCCAACAGTTGGCAACTTTAGCAGTTGGTTATCTGGGTGAAGGTCTCAACATTGTCTTTAATGGCGTGTACATGGGCTTTTTGACCGCCAATTTAGGCATGGTGAACATCAGTGATGGCCAGTACCGACTCGTGATTGATATTCGTTATCCCAATGATTTACAATACGAAGCCTTAATGGGTGATATCAAGACACGCGTTAATGAAGTGAATGAAAGCATGCAGGTGGAAGTCTTAGCCCATAAGATGCCACACTTTGTTGATCCACAATCAGAGCTAGTGACAACCCTGGTGGATGTGTATCAAAAATACACGAATGATCACTTCACGCCCCCACTGACTATGGGGGGCGGTACTTACGCACGCACCTTAGATAATTTTGTCGCTTTTGGAATGAATTTTATTCATCATCCTTTACCTGATCATGTAGGCCAAGCCCATGAAAAGGACGAAGGTATTTATTTGGATGATTTATTTTTAGCAAGTGTTATTTATGCTGAGGCGTTGTATCGATTAGCCTATGAGAATTCGTAAGAAAAAGTGGGTTGAACCATTTTTAAAACTTGATCATCCTACTTACATTAAAGAACCTGAAACACTAATTAATCAGTGGCAATCAACCTTTAACAAAGGTTTTTTGCATTTAGAGATAGGTGCTGGGAAAGGCGATTATTGGCTCAACATGGCACGTCAACATCCACAGGCCTTATGGGTTGCCTTGGAAAAAGAGGAAACCGTGGGCGCGATGGCGATCCGCAAAGCTTACGCGTTTGATGTGGATAATGCGTTTTTCATCATTGATGATGCCAGTCGCATCACAGAATTTTTTGGTGAGCATGAAGTTGATATCATTCATTTAAATTTCAGTGATCCTTGGCCTAAAAAGAGCCATTGGCGGCGTCGTTTAAGTTCAGAAAGTTACATCGATGACTATCGTAAGATTTTAAAGCCGGATGGTAAAATCATCATGAAGACGGACAATCGCCAACTGTTTGAATATTCACTCGTGAATTTCAATCAACAGCGTTTCACTTTGGAAGAAGTGTACCTTGATTTTCGTGATGCTTATTATGAGAAAATAAATAAACTTGATGCGATTACGGAGTATGAACAACGCTTCATCGATTTAGAACAACCGATTTACCGTGGGATTTGGAGGAAACATGCCTAATTATCAAACATTAATGAACCATTTAGAAAACTTATGTTTATTGCCTGGGATTGCCAATCACGAAACACAAGTTGCCCAATACATGGAGCAGCACATGCAACCCTTTTGTGATGCGATTGTTAGAGACAATCTCGGAAGTGTGTTTGCCTTGAAAAAAAGCAAGGTCAAAAACGCTTTAAAGGTCATGGTTGCGGCTCACATGGATGAGGTTGGCTTTATTGTCAAAGACATCAATGCAATCGGTAATTTAAAGATTGCACCGGTTGGGGGTTGGTGGGCGCAAGTGTTGATGGCATCACCAATTTCCTTGTACAACGCTCAGGGTCAACGCTTTAAAGGTGTGATTGGGTCCATTCCACCGCATCTGTTGACACCAGAAAAACGCAATCAAGTCGTTGACATTGATGATTTGTTGGTTGACATCGGCATGACGTCGAAGGCACAAGTGCTTGAACATGGCATTAACGTGGGTGACATGATTGTTTTGGACAGTGAGTTCAACATCTTAAATGAACAGCGCATCATGAGCAAGGCCATTGATAACCGCTACGGATGCGCCATGAGTTTAACACTCCTAGAGGCACTGCAAGATGTGGATTTGCCTTATGATTTATACATTGGTGCTACGGTGCAGGAAGAAGTTGGCTTGCGAGGAGCACAAACGGCAGCCTACAAGCTTGATCCGGATGTCGCCATCATCTTTGATTGTTCACCCGCCAACGACGCGGATGGGAATCAAGATGAGCTAGGTAGACTTGGCGAAGGGGTTTTGTTGCGGTTTGTTGATCGTTCCATGATGCCCAACCGCTGCTTTTTGAAGTTGTTGAAAGACACTTGTATTGAACATGACATTCCACATCAATATTACTTGTCCTTGGGTGGTACCGATGCTGGTGCGATCCACAAGAGTAAAGCAGGGGTGCCAACCTTGAGTTTATGCGTGGTGGCGCGCAACATTCATACCAACCATGCCATCGTTGATATAAGTGACATTCATCATGCTTTTGATAGTGCCCAAGCACTGCTGCAAAAGTTGAATGAAAATATAATATTTGATATTATGAAGTGTAATCAATAGAGGTGATTCCATGCGTTATGTCATCCTAGTGGTGCTTGTGCTGCTGGTTGGTTGCACCATCGAGCCGGCGCAGATTAACGATGCAATTGACAAAGAAATAGAAGCATCCTTAAGCTTAAAAGCACCGGAAGTAAAAAATTATAAAACACCTTATTATAGTTTTTATTTGCCACCGCATGTCGGTGTTCGTGATTCCAATAAAATTGGAACAACCTTTATCAGTCAAAATCATGAAATTTTAATGAACATTGATATTCCGACGATCATCATGCGTCGTTATTACCGTTATGACTTAGAAAATAACATGCGCGTTTTTGATTTAGAAAAAGATGATTATCAATATCAAGGTAAGTTTGAAAACTTCGAAGGCGATGAGCTTGATTTTGAAGTGTTTATTAATGAGGATGATCAGAAGTACATTATTTTAGTTCACAGCAATCATGTGGTGCTTTCTAGTTGGGTGCCCTTATCGAATGTGCCTGCGATTTTGTCAGACATGTTGTTGTTGATGCGTTTCACCACGGTTGATGAACCAAAGATTGTCCAAACGTACTCACGTAAGCAAATTATTGATTATCAACAACAAGTTTTAGAAATGTTTGAACAAGTTGCCCCTGAATCGGGAACATTGTTGGATATGGATCGATTAATTAATGGCATGATTGAATTTCCGGATTTTGAAGATTTTGTGATTGATGATGATTACATCAATAGTCAAGATGAAAGTGAGCCAGGTGAATAGGAATGCTAAAAAAACTAATGTCGCTCTTGTTTGAAGAAGTTGATGTCGTTGAGGAAGTAAGCCCGCAACAAGAACCGATCAAGGAACAAACAATTGAGCTTGTGGAGGCCGAGCCTAAGGCGGAAGTGATGGAAGTGTTTGAACAAACGGAACTTCCTATCAAATCAAAATCAGTCTTTGTGGACTCCGATGATGATTTTGAGGCGCCCAAAATCCCACAAGAAGTTAAGGAAAAAGAAATCAAACCCAGTCATCCAGCACCTGATTATGAATTTTCTTCCAATATTAGCCCAATCTTTGGGAAAATCCCTGAAAAGGAGCGGGAACCAATTTTAGTGCAGTCTAAAATTGAGCTTGAAACCGAGGAAAGCATTTTAGGGACGATCATATCTCCCATTTATGGAATCACGAAGCAAAAACAAGTGAAACTTAAAGTTGAAAAACCAACGGTGATATCCGGTAACATGTCTCTTGAAGACATTTTAGAAATTAATGAACCCACTGAAATCACCATGGAGCAAATGGCTTTTCATGAAGAGGATGTTGATGAGGCACCCCCTGAAAGTGAAGCCAAAGAAGATATTTTGATGCAACTCTTTAAAGAGGATGAACAATGATATATTTTATTGGAATCAAAGGGGCAGGCATGGCATCGCTGGCATGCATGCTTTTTGATATTGGCGAACAAGTCAGTGGCAGTGACATTGAAAAACACATCTTTACAGAAGCTGAATTGCACCGGCGTGGCATAAAAATTCATCGCTTCAATGAGGTTGAATTTCAAGACCATTGGACGGTTGTGGTTGGTAATGCCTTTACCGATTCTTTTTCAGAAGTCATCAAGGCTAAAGCAAACCCGACGATTCGCGTGATTCGTTATCATGACTTTTTGGGTGAATTACTGCAAAAATACAAAAGCATTGCCATCAGTGGTTCGCATGGCAAAACCACAACGACTTCCATGGTTGCCGCCATGTTACAACCAACCATCAAGGCTGGTTATTTAGTCGGGGATGGCCATGGAAAATTAGCTAAAGATGACGAGTATCTCGTGATTGAAGCGTGCGAATATCGTCGCCACTTCTTATCTTATTTTCCCCAACTTGCTGTCATTACCAACATTGATTTAGATCATATCGATTATTTTGAAGATGAAGCGGACTATGAGTTAGCCTTTAATCAATTCATCACCAATGTCAGTGATACCGTCATTATTTATGGTGATGATCCACGGGCGCATGTTTTAAAATCAAACATTGAAACAATTTATTATGGCTTTGGGGCCCATAATGATTTAATTGCCAAGCATGTGGAAGCTTTTGAAGACCATGTGAAATTTGATGTTGTGTTTAAAAATGAGCACCTTGGGCAGGTTATGCTTCCTTTTGTTGGTGACCATATGATTTTAAATAGCCTTGCAAGCATTGCCATTGGTTTTAAATTAAACATGAGCCTTGCTGAAATTGAGGCAGGTCTATCAACCTTTAGCGGTGCGCGCCGCCGTTTTGAAGTTGAAATCGCAAACGGCAACGTGTATGTTGATGATTATGCCCATCATCCGACCGAAATTGAAATGACCATTAAAGCCGCAAAGACCCGTTTTCCCAACCAAACCATTGTCGCAATTTTCAAACCGCATCGTGTGTCGCGTCTTTATCGCTTTGGCAAAGCCTTTGCTAAAGCCTTGTCACTTGCAGATCATGTCGCGCTTTGTAACTTCACAAGCATCGATGACTTTGAAGAGGGTTATGACATTGACATTCATTACATCCAAAACATGATTGAAAACAGCGAAGTAGTCAGTGAAGATGAGGCAGGTGCAGCGTGGCTTGCACAGTTTGCACCAGCGGTTTATTTGTTTATGAGTTCGAAGGATATTTACGTTTTATCCGATCACTTAAAGCTCTATCAAAAATCTTGAAAATTGTTTCAATTTTCGTTACAATGTTCATGAGGTGAAATCATGGACGCAATTTTTACAGTATTAAATGAAGCAGCAGTTATTTTATTACCTATCTTAGGAGCGATTGTGCTGTTTTTTTTGGCGATTTTAATTTACAAATTAATCAAGACACTTGATAATTTGCAACGCAGTTTATCAACAGTCGACCACACACTGACACAAGTTGATAAGTATGTGGGGCAGTTGGAACAACCAGTTTCTACCTTATTACGGGTTTCGGCGGGGGTAAACACGGTTGCTAATACAACCGAAACGATTATTTCAAAACTTATTAAATTCATTATGGAAAACTTTGAGTGGTTCAAAGAAACCGTCGTGGATTTATTCAAAACAGATGAAGAACCAGATGAAAGTGAAGGAGGTACTGTTGATGAATGAAAATAATAATGAACTTCAACATGCGATGGATGAAGTGCAAGAAGAATTTGCGAAAGTAGAAAAGGAAGTTGAAGATCTCGTTGATTTAAGCGACGATCAAAAAGATAAGATTAAAAAGGTTGTGGACGTTAGCAAAAAGACAGTTGAAAAAGCATTTTCTGATCTCAAGGAAATGGTGGATGAATTGAAGGATAACGAAAAAGTAAAAAGTGCGCTTGATACCTTTAAATCCAAAGCAAAAGAACTGTTTGAAAAGACAAAACTTCAAATTGAAGAAATTAAAAATAACCCAAAGTTGCAAAGCACGTGGGAAGACATCAAAGAGACCACCAGCGAAACAGCATCCAATATCAAAGATAAAATCACCGACAATGAGAAGTTGATGGATACCTTTGAAGGGGTTAAAGATAAGACGCTTGCCGGTGCAAAAACAATCAAAGATAAAACAACTGAGTTTATGCATCGCGAAGATGTCCAAGAGAACATTGAAAAAGCAAAAGCGACAACCGTGGACATTACGAAAAAATCAGTGAAAGCTATTAAAGGTTTGTTTTCTAAAAAAGAGGACGCCGATCATGGGGAAAGTAATTAATTCATGAAACGCGTTACAATTTATGATGTCGCAAAAGAAGCTAATGTCTCACTCGCAACGGTGTCCCGTGTTATTAATGGTTTAGACATTGTACGTGAAGAAACCAAAGCCCGAGTGCAAGAAGCCATTATTAAATTGGGCTATAAACCCAATGCCATCGCTCAGGGTTTAGCGCTTCAGAAAACAACAACCTTGGCGCTTGTGGTGCCGGAAGCAAGTTTTGTCTACACCGGTCAAATTATTAATGGTTTACTTGATGTTGCGAAGATTTATAAATACAACATCATGTTGCACACCACCACCGAGGGGATTCTTGAAATTAACGAAATCATCGAAAATATTATCAAATCGCGCGTCGATGGTGTCATCATTTACAACGACAAGTTGTTGTATGATGAGTTGCAGGAACTTACAAAATATCAATTTCCAATTGTCTTGATTGGAAATAAAATGTCAGATGACAACGTTGCTTGTGTTTACGTTGACTTTGAAAAAGCAACCTATGAGTTAGTGAATAAATATTTACTGAAAGACATGACCAACATTGCCATTATTGAAGACCGTAAAAACCCATTTGCAATCAAACAAATGATTGATGGTGCACAAAAAGCCTTTAAGGAACAAAACGTAACGGGCTTTAGTTATGTGGAAATCCCTTATAATTACCGGTCCAGTTATGAATACCTGAAAAACTATTTCAAAGACAATCATCATGAAGTGGTGATTTGTCATCGGGACTCACAAGCTTTGGCGACCATTAATGCCGCCATGGAAAACAACATTAAAATTCCTGACGAGCTGGAAGTCATTTGTGCCATCGATACAAAATACAATGCGATGGTGCGTCCACAATTAAGTGGGTTCTCCATTCCTTCCTATGATTTAGGAGCTGTTGCCATGCGCATCATGACAAAAATGCTTGCGAATGAACCGCTGATTGATCGTGAAATTGAATTGAGTTATTTATTTACTGCAAGACAATCGAGCAAAATTTAGTTATAATAGAGTTTGTATTAAAGATAAAAATTTAATACAAATTCTTTTTTTATGTTTCAGTGGAGGAATTATGAATTTTTTACAAGAACTTGAATGGCGTAATTTAGTGAAGGACACAACCGATAAAGAAGCGTTAGAAAAGCGGCTTTTGGAACCAATTGTTGTCTATTGTGGCTTTGATCCAACTGCGGATAGCTTGCATATTGGGCATTTGCAACAATTGTTGCTTTTGAAACGATTTTTAGATGTGGGTCATACGGTGATTCCACTTTTAGGGGGTGCTACCGGTATGATTGGCGATCCACGCCCAACCAGCGAGCGGGCTTTAACGTCGCTGGAAGAAATTGCGCATAATGTCTTGGCAATCAAGAAACAATTTGAACACATTTTAGGTGACCATGAACGTGTTATTATTTTGAATAATCACGATTGGCTTTCGCAATTTAAAGTGCTGGAGTTTCTAAGGGATTATGGTAAACACTTCAACGTCAACACAATGATCAGCAAGGACATTGTAGCCAATCGTTTAGAAACCGGAATTTCTTACACTGAATTCAGTTACACGCTTCTACAAGCAGCCGATTGGTTGCATTTGTATGAAAACTACAATTGTGAATTGCAAATTGGGGGCTCTGATCAATGGGGCAACCTTACAAGCGGTACCGAATTGATTCGTAAGATGAGCACACAACCTGCGCGGGTTTTTGCGATGACTTCGCCCTTAATTATGAAAAGTGACGGCTCAAAGTTTGGAAAGAGCGAAGGCAAAAACATTTGGCTTGATCCAGACAAAACCAACGCCTATGCCTTTTATCAATATTGGTACAATGTGGGCGATGATGATGTTATCGAATATTTAAAGCGCTTGTCTTTTAAATCAAAGGCTGAAATTGAAACACTGATTGAACACGTTCAAAGTGAACCGCATCTGCGGGCAGCGCAGAAAGCGCTAGCCGCTGAATTAACGGCGCTTGTTTTTGACAGTGAAGCTCTGTCAATGGCACTTAGAATTAGCGATATTTATTTCTCCATGGAGTATGAAAAATTATCCCTGGATGAATTTGAAATGGCCTTTGAAGATGCACCATTCATTGAGATTGTTGATCAACAACCAATCTTAGAGGTGTTATCACAAGCGGGACTCATCAGCAGCAACCGCCAGGGGCGCGATCTTATCAAACAAGGTGCAATTTCCATCAATCAACGCAAGGTGGATGATTTTTACGCACCTGTAAAGCGGGCCGAAAGCTACCATCAACAATATGCGATTATAAAAAAGGGTAGGAAACATTTCGTGGTTGCGCGTTTTATCAATGATTAATCGAATTATATTAGATTGAGGTATGTCATGAAAAGAAAAATACTCGTGATCATCATGCTTGTTGTTTTAAGTGCATGCGCTCGCGGAAGTAAAGTTGTTGAGGAAGAAAATTTAGAGCGCTATAAAGCGTATTATTCATTCATTTTTGATAATGATCGTTTTATTCGTGAACCTCAACATTACGAATTGGACATTGTCTTTACAAAAATGAACAGTCAATACCGCTATGATATCATCATTGATCAACCTATAATTGCCATGTATGACATTGAAGTGATGGTTGTTGAAGATGACCTTGTTTATGACAGTACGGATAAAATGATGCCAAACTTTGGTATTTTTGAAGATAAAAAAGTCAGTATGATTCCCAATCAAGTTGATGGTGACCTTGGTTATGTCAAAGGTGTGATTGTCAGTGGCGTTGTCGAACGTAACATTGTGGAACTTAAAATCATGGTTGGCTGGCGGGACTATTCAAAACTAGTTTCGCACCGTGAGTTTTTCATTCGAAATTTAGATTATGAAAAGATGAGTGATCCTGATTATGACATCAAAGGGGGCGAGGATGAGGAGCCGCCTGTAGATATTGATGATGAAGAAGCTGAAATTGAGGAAGACGATGACGAATAATCCAAACACAACTCATAAGCGTCGTTCCTTAATTGCAGGTGGCTTGACAAGTTCAGCCGGTATCTTTATCTCAAAGGCGATTGGCATTTTATATGTGATGCCTTTTAAGGCCTTAGCAACCGATCAAAACATCGCTTATTATTCCTATGGTTACACCTTATATGATGTTGCACTGCAAATCACAATTGCCGGGATTCCGGTGGCGATTGCGATGTTGATAGCAAAATATTATGCAAGGGATGACATGGCAACCGTGTTGATGATTCGTAAAATCGGACGTTACATGCTCTTGTTTTTGGGTATATTTTCCATGTTGTTTGTGTTCTTGTTTGCAAGTCCTTTGGCACGTTTAATCATTACTGAAAATGTCTCAGAAAGTGCCATTTATTACACATCCAATATTTTTAAAATCATCGCTTTTGCGATGCTGATCATTCCCGTGTTGGGCTCATACCGCGCCTTTTTCCAAGGACTTAAGATTATGGAAACTTATTCCTTTTCGCAAGTCTTGGAACAATTTGTACGTGTTGGTTTTTTATTAGGCACAGGGTATGTGTTGGTGGTGCTTTTTCGCTATGATCCCATCTGGGCAGTGTACATGGCGATCTTGGCCGCCTCGATTTCCGGGCTAGTGGCCTTGGTGCACTTGCATTTTAAAGAAAAACCTTTGGTGGATGAAATAAAGGCTAACGTAGAGACCGCGCCGCTTGCGACGCGTATGATTTTACGGGAGATCGTTTATTTTTCAATTCCGTATTTGCTTGTTAGTGTTTTGGGTAAAAGCAGTTCATTTGTGAATTTGGCTTTCTATAATCGTGCCATATTTATGATCAGCGACAATGAAAAACTAATTGATTTGATTTTTGGCATGATTATGTTCACGACCCAAAAAATTATTTCGATACCTGCGGTGTTGGCCTTGGGATTTTCTGCGGCTGTGATTCCTTATGTGAGTGAGGCGATCACAACCAACAATCACGCTTCGCTCAAACGCAACATCAACGATGCCATTAGTTCCGTGCTTTACTTGGCAATTCCAATTTCTGCCGGGATAATGTTTTTTGCGACACCCATTTATTATTTGTTTTATACGGATAATTTTGAATTAGGTGGCCGCGTCTTGTTTCATGCCGCAAGTGGTGGATTAGCTTTGGCTTTAACGCCGGTGACAACGGTAATCTTAACGGTAGCAAATTTACGACGGCGTGTCATCAAGAATTTGTTTGTCAGTTTTATTTTTCATGCTTTGATCTTTTTCCCAATGGTATTGTTATTGGGTTACCAAGGTGTTATCCATGCATCATATTTTGCCCATTATCTTGTTATTATATTAAACTTAACGGTTTTAAAACGTGTCTACAAGGTTTCTTATCAACCTTTTTTGCGAAGCGGGTTGCTGATGCTGTTATCAGGATTAATATTTTTGGTGTTACGCCAAGTGACCGTATGGTTGCAGGTCCCATTTATAGTAAGCGGGCGGTGGTGGACTTTATTTTATCTTAGTGTGTTTGGTTTAATAGGTGTGATTTTGTATGGTGCACTTACGTGGTTTTTACAATTGCCACAAACGATTTTTAAGATTGATTCACTGCGCGATATCATAAGGCGTTAAGGAGCGACAATGTTTGATTGGTTATTTGAAGAAACAGATGAAAAAGATGAGATCATTAATGAAATCATTACATTAGAATTAGAAAACCTCTTTGACTTCTCCCCAAGTCGGGCCCAGAAAATCAAAGAATTGCGTGATAAAATTCAATATTATGAGGAAGTGATTCCCAAATAAAAAAATGTCCACGATGTGTGGACACTTTCATTGTTATTATCGACTGTAGAATTCAACAACTAAAGCTTCGTTGATTTCAGCGTTGAGTTCATTCCGCTCTGGAAGGCGCAGATACACGCCTTTTTTTGCGTCCTTATCAAAGGAAACAAAATCAACCGTATTCAGGGTTGCTTCCAAGGCTTCGTTAATCACAACTAAATTTTTAGACTTATCTTTGACTTCAATCGTTTGGTTTGGTTTCACCGAGTAGGAAGGGATATCCACTTTATGGTTATCCACCAAGATGTGACCATGGTTGACGAGTTGTCGTGCACCACGTCGCGTGCGTGCTAAGCCCATGCGATACACCACGTTGTCTAAACGTGATTCCAATAACGCTAAGAAGTCATGACCGGTGTTACCGCCCATTTTAACTGCTTTCAAGTATGTGTTATGGAATTGACGTTCCGTTACCCCATACATGTAGCGCATGCGTTGCTTCTCCCGTAATTGTAACGCGTAGTTGGATAGTTTTACCCGCCGTGTCGGGCCATGTTGCCCAGGTGGGTATTGACGTCTTTTAAGTTCTTCATTCGTTTCAAGGATTGAGAAACTTAAGCGGCGTGACTTTTTCCAAACGGGTCCTTTAATTCTTGCCATAGATCCTCCTTTATTGTTTTATGGCTATAAAACAACAACAGGAATCAATTACATTAAGGCATGTTTATCTAAAGAATTTCACCGTTAGCAGCCGGGTACTTTCCTTCACACGCTGGTGCGATAAACATCACTTCTTACTGCATTGACATCTGCTATCATTTAATGCTTTTCAAGATTATCACACTTACTATCTAAAGTCAAATAAACACCTTTAACAGTGCTTTTTTATATTTTTAGCGTAAGGTACTTAAAGAAAATTACATTTGTGATAAAATAGAATCAATGAGGTGAACCGATGGAACAAATGATTCAGTTTTTTGCCCAAAAAGAAGTTTTGATTATTCTCTTAGCCTTGTTTGTGATTTTGATTTTAATTTACATGTTAACGCGTGTGCGAGTTTCGACAACGAGGAAACAACTCAAGGAATTGGAAGTCCTTTTTAATCAAAATAAAAGTGTGCCACTTGCCTTTAAACTTAACAAAGCAATCGCGCTTGCAAAGACCAATGATCACTTAATTGAACAAGTTAGCGATGTCAAAGCAAAGTACGATAGCCTTGATCAGGATTTTAAGGCGATGGCAGTCATGTTGGCAGACATTGAAGATGCGATTATTGTCAGGAAAAACAAGCAGGCGACACTTTGGTATGAAGCAGCGCATGAGCAACTGCAGCAAATGAGCGTGGCTGTCGATGATTTGGATGCCCTTTTAAATGGAATTTTAGAAGATGAAGCTGAACAACGTTCCTTAATTACAAAACTTAAAGACGAGTTTCGCTTATGCAAAACACAGCTGACCAATCAAAAACCAATGTATGCCCACAGCCTTGAAACCATCGAGGCGCAAATGACAAACATTGAATCCATGTTTTCATCGTTTGAAGCCTGGATGTACGCTTCTGAGTTTGAAAAAGCCAAGGCTAAAAGTGAAGAAATTGAAACAAGTATCAGTGCTTTGAAACTGTTGCTTGATCAACTTCCAGAACTAATCAATTTAACCAAGGGTGTCATCCCAACCTTAATTGAGGAAGTGGCGGCGCACCATGCGGTGAGTAAGCAGCGAGAAATGCACGTGGATCATTTGGATGTTGAGCGTAATCTCGATTTGATCAATCAAACCTTAAATGATGATTTAGTGCAACTTCGCAACGGGATCGTCACGGATGTGAAAAACCATTGCCTGGAAAATGAGAAACGCTTGTTGCAACTAAAGGTCGCGCTTGAACATGAAGAACGTGCCTTTGATGAAACAACGCAACTTGTGGAACAGATGCATACCACCTTGCAAGGGGTGGAAGCCCAATACAAGGCCCTTGAAGGCCAACATCAACAGTTTGCACAACGCTACGGTTTGCATTCCATCAAAACATTTTTAGAAGAGAAGGCGATTGCCATCAAGCAAGCGCAAACAAACTATGATGATTTAAAAGAACGTTTTATCAAACAACAAGTGCCATCCTCGAGTCTGTTGGTTAATTTAAAAGATGAAGCCATGGTTGTTGAGCAACTTAAACAACAATTGGCGGCGGAACATAAAAAGTTTTTTCAGTCGCAGAGCGATGAAGAGCGCGCGCAAAAACAATTATTGAAATTGCATCTCATTGTCAATGAGATTCAAGTAAAAATTAGAAAACATCGGCTGCCAACGATTAGTGATTCTTACAGTGGCGATGTGCGTAAGGCCAAACAAATGACGGCTGTCATTGAAGATTTATTGCAGCGCGAACCCTTGGATATCAACCGTTTGAACACAATGGTCAACGAATCCATCGATTTTATCTATAAATTATATAATAATGTCAATAACATTGTCGGTATGGTAGATATGATTGAAAATGGCATCGTGTTTGCCAACAAATATCGTTCTTCCATTGACTTTGTCGACCATGAATTGACGCGTTCCGAATTAAGTTTTCGAAACGGTGAATACACGCAAGCTTTGAGCATTGTCTTAGCAGCGATTGAAAAATTACATCCTGAAACCTTTGAAGATTTAATTCGTGAAAACGCAAAGAGTGCCACAAGTGGAGGTTAACATGATTTATTTAGACCATGCAAGCAGCAGTCAAGTTGAACCACAATTTATCAAGGCAGCACAATCCATGTTGCCTGATTTTTTTGCGAATCCTAATTCACAACATATGCTAGGGTATGAAGTCAATTCGAAGATTGATGCAAGTCGCAAGCAGATTGCCCAGCATTTTAACGTGCGCCCCCAGGATGTTATCTTCACCGGCTCCGGCAGTGAAGCCATGAATTTAGCCATCAAAGGTGTTGCGCTTGCGAACTTGAACCATTCAAAGCACATCATTAGCGTTAAAACGGAGCATCACAGCGTGCTCAACAGTTTAGAGTATCTAAAGCAATATCATGATTTTGAAATTTCATATTTAGAAGTTGATCAAGTTGGGCATGTTGATTTAGATAAATTGAAGGCAGCCTTACGTCCAAATACAAGCATGGTGGTCATGATGGCCGTCAACAATGAAATTGCGACCATTCACCCTTTAAAAAAAGTTCATGAACTTATTAAACAAAACACCCGACAAGCGGTGTTGGTTGTCGATGCGGTTGCAGCGATTGGTAAGATTGACTTTAATTTAATCCATGGGGATGTGATTGGCATGAGCGCCCACAAACTTGGTGGTTTTGCTGGCTCAGGGTGTCTCATCAAAAAGCAACACGTTTTGATGGAGCCTGTGATTCACGGAGGCCAACAAGAACAAGGACTCCGTGGTGGTACGCCTTTTGCAATTGCTAACATTTTATGGGGTGCGGTGTTTGAAAATGCACTCGAAAAACAAAAAGAGCACAAGCAAAGCATGGCGGCACTGCGTGATTATGCGATCGCGCAACTGCGAACACAATTTGATGTTACAATAGTATCGGACTCAAAAGGGTCACCTTACATTGTCAGTTTCATTCAAAAGGGGATGCACAGTTCGGTTATTTTAAACACGCTCAGCATGCAAGGTGTTTATGTTTCAAGTCACAGTGCATGTGCCAGCCAATCGCAAGCACCAAGTCATGTGTTGCTGGCCTGTCATTATCCCAAAACGCTGGCTCAAGGCATGATTCGCATCAGTTTTAACTACAAGACAACGCAAGCTGACATTGACGGATTTTTAAAAGCATATCAAAAGGTGAAAATGTATGAGAAATAAAATATTGTGCCGCTTAGGAGAAGTTTCGACTAAAATCGGCAATCGTAATGAATTCATTAAAATCTTAAAAAAGAATGTGCAAGTCACCTTGCGCGATTTTGATAACATCGTCGTGGACCGCAGTTTTGATCGCATGATTATTTCTTATGATGCCAAAGACCAAGAACCCATTGTTGATGCGCTTCAACATGTGTTTGGCTTAAGCAGCTACTCGGTGATTGAAGTGGTGCCGCTTGACTTGGATGTCATTGTTGATACGGCTTTAAAACAGATGCAAACCCAACCAACCGCGACCTTTAAAGTCTTTACAAAGCGTTCCAATAAAAACTTTCCCTTTATATCGGACCAAATTAATCGGGCCGTGGCAGGTGCTATATTAAAAGCTACCGATCACACGGTCGATGTGCACCATCCTGAAATCCCGGTTCGGGTTGAAATTAAACAAAACGAAGCTTATGTATCGGTGCAAACGTATCCGGGACTCAAGGGTATGCCCGTGCGCATGGCAGGGCGGGGCGCGCTGTTGCTTTCTGGTGGGTTTGATTCACCAGTTGCGGGTTACTTAGCGAATAAGCGGGGTCTGGAATACATAGCGATTCATTTTGAGACCATGCCTTACACGTCATTGCAGGCCCTGGATAAGGTCTTAAAGTTAGCGCAGAAGATTAGTGTTTATCAAAATCAAACGCACGTGCATGTGGTACCCTTTACCATGGTCCAACTTGCCATCAATCAACACGTGCCTGAAAGTTATCGCATTACGATTATGCGCCGCATGATGGTGCGAATTGCCAATATGATTGCGAAAGCCAATCGTGCGCGTGTCTTAATTTCAGGTGAAAGTCTGGGTCAGGTTGCCTCGCAAACCATTTCCAGTTTAGAAACCATCAATGCGGTCAGTTCACAACTTATTTTACGTCCCGTGATTACCTACGATAAAATGGAAATCATTGAGCTTGCACGGACGATTGATACCTATGATTTATCAACTTTGCCTTACGATGATTGTTGCACAGTCTTTACACCCAAGCACCCGACAACCAATCCGTCGATTGCAAAGGCGACAAAATACGAATCCTTTCATGATTTTGAACCGCTGCTTCAGACAGCGGTTGTGGAAACCAAGAAATACATCGTGAATAAAGAAGGCATTACATTAGTTAAGGAGTAATACAATGGCATTTGATTTTTTAAGTGATCGACTCACAAATATCCTATCTAAGATCCGACGTCAACCACGTTTAACTGAACAAAACATGGATGAGGTCTTGCGTGAAATTCGAATGGCGCTGCTTGAGGCCGACGTCAACTTGCAAGTCATTCAAGACTTTTTAGCGCGCATTAAAGAAAAGGCACTCGGCATCTCTTTAATTGACAAGGTGGCACCCTCAGAGATGGTGATTAAAATTGTCTTTGATGAAATGGTCACTTTATTGGGAGAAAAAGAAGTTGGCTTATCTCTGGATGATCCTTTAAATGTCATGTTTATGGTTGGTTTACAAGGAAGTGGTAAAACAACATCCGCCGCTAAAATTGCCAATTATTTAAAAACAAAACACAATAAAAAAGTATTGCTGGTGGCGGGGGACTTACAACGTCCAGCTGCTATTGAACAATTAAAAGTACTGGGACAGTCCATCGATGTTGATGTGTTTTCTTTGGGGCTCGATAGTGATGTTATCAAGACCACCAAAGCTGCTGTTGAGCATGCGCAGCAGGAGCGCTTTCAAGTTGTGATTGTGGATACGGCAGGGCGTTTGGCTATCGATGATGAACTCATGGATGAGCTAAAAAACCTCTACCAACACATTCAGCCGCAAGAATTGCTCTTGAGTGTGGATGCCATGAGCGGTCAAGACATCGTCAACGTAGCCAATGGCTTTAAAGCAGCCCTACCATTAACGGGCTTAATGGCAACTAAATTTGATAGTGATGCACGTGGTGGAGGAGTGCTTTCAGTCGCTTCCTTGACGCAAGTCCCAATCAAATTTGTGGGAACCGGTGAGAAGGTTGAAGACTTGGAACTCTTTTATCCCGATCGCATGGCCAATCGCATTTTAGGAATGGGCGATGTGGTCTCACTTGTTGAGAAAGCTCAAGAGAAAATCGATGAAAAAGAAGCCATGACGGGCGTGCAACGCTTGATGGCAGGTACCTTTACCCTCAATGACATGTTGAGTCAGATTGAACAAATGAATAAGTTAGGGTCTTTAAAAGGCATCATGAAAATGTTACCCAATGCGAAAGCCTTAGCCGATCAAATTGATGATGATCAAGCCAGTAAATCCATGAACACCTCCAAGGCAATCATTTTAAGCATGACGCCTTATGAGCGTGAAAATCCTCAGGTGCTTAAAGCATCCCGTAAAAATCGGATTGCCAAGGGTAGTGGTGTCACTGTTGCGCAAGTCAATGCTTTGTTGAGTCAATTTGAAAAGACCAAACAACAGATGCAAATGATGCTGCAGGGGGCAAGTCCCATGATGGCGAGCTCGGGTTCCAACACGCGGCGTAATCCGAGAAAACGCAAAAAACGACGTCGTCGATAAGCACAATTGATGTGGTAAGGTCCAAACCTTGACACATCAATTTTTATGTGATAGAGTAAGCAAGCATTACAAGGAGGTTAGTATGGCTGTAAAATTACGTTTAAGAAGAATGGGAGCCAAAAAAGATCCATTTTATCGCATTATTGCTGCGGATTCACGTTCACCACGTGATGGTCGCTTCATTGAAAGCATTGGTTACTACAACCCAACTACCGTACCAGCGGAAGTTAAAATCAATGAGGAGTTAGCGCTTAAATGGCTTGCCAATGGTGCAATCCCTTCCGATACGGTTAAAAACTTATTTTCTAAAGCAGGAATTATGAAAAAACACCATGAAAGTAAAATTAGGAGTAAATAATGAAACTGAATGAAGTTGAACAAATTCTCTATGATTTATTAATTCCCATGGTGCAAGAGAAGGAAAGCTTGCAAGTGAAAAGCATGCCAAGCATCGATGACGATGAAATTATTTTGCTTGTGTATGCAAAAACGGAAGACACGGCGCGTTTAATTGGACGCCAAGGGTCAATGGCAAGTGCCATTCGTCACATGATGTCGATTCCTGCCCGTTTAGAAAATAAAAAGATTACGATTAAATTTGAATCTTACTAAGTAATGATTAAAGAGATTAATATCGGAAAGATTGTGCGACCTTTTGGGGTCAAGGGTGAAGTGAAAGTACAACTTTACACCGACATCCCCAATGAGCGCTTTACAATCGGGAAAACGATCAAGGCTTTCAATGACAAGCGCACGCAAGCGCTTGTGATTCAAGGATTCAAAGTGCATCAAAACCATGGCATTCTTAAATGCTCCGGTTTTGAAAGCATCGATGATGCGCGCACACTAGTAAATAGTATATTATCAATAGAAATTGACACCAGCAAGGAAGATCGCATTGCTTTCTTTGATTTGATGGATTGTGATGTGGTTGAAGATCAAAATCACATCGGTAAAGTCATCGAAGTGATGGATAATCCAGCCCATCCGATTCTAAGGGTATTAACCCCCAATCAAAAGCATGTGTTGATTCCTTATGTGGATGCCTTTGTGGTGGATGTTGATATCCAAGAGAAAGTCATCAACATTCAAAGCATTGAAGGGTTACTATGAAAATAAGCATTGCGACACTCTTTGATGCCATGTTTGAACCATTTTTTATGACATCGATCATGAAAAAGGCAAACTTAAAAAACCTGGTGCAATTTGAAACGATTAATATCCGTGATTACACCAAAGACAAACACACACGCGTTGATGATTATCCTTACGGTGGTGGAGCCGGCTTGGTGATGCAGGTCCAGCCGATTGTGGATATGCTTAAGGCCATCAAGACCAAGGACTCCCATGTCATCTTGTTAACCCCGGCAGCACCGGTCTTTAACCAAGCCCGGGCGCGTGCGTTAAGTAAGAAATCACATCTTATCTTAATCTGCGGCCATTATGAAGGGGTCGATGAGCGTGTTATGGCTTACGTTGACGAAGTGTTATCGATCGGTGATTATGTTTTAACCGGTGGTGAGCTTGCGGCTATGATTGTCGTTGATAGTGTAGTTCGTCTTTTGGACGGGGTGTTGGCAGCGGATTCAACCAAGGAAGAATCTTTTGAAAACCATCTGCTTGAATACCCACAATACACACGTCCTGAAACCTTTGAGGGTGATCAAGTACCGGGTGTTTTACTCAGTGGTCACCATCAGCAGATTAGAAGTTGGCGTTTGAAAGAATCCTTACGAAAAACTTTAAAGTATCGTCCCGATTTATTAGAAAAAGCCGATCTTGATCAAGAAACACAAGCGCTTCTTAACGCGCTTCTCAAAGAATCTGAAGATTGATTTATTTTCATTATTATGTTAGATTAATAACGCCTAATATGGCAAAGCGGTTCCGCTGCTCTGGTATGAACCCAACTATACAATAGGAGATTAACATGAACAAACATTTACTTGATGAAGTTGTTGCAACACAGCTTCGCGATGACATTCCTTATTTTCGTTCAGGTGCAACGGTACGCGTGGATGTCAGAATTAAAGAGGGCGACAAAACAAGAATTCAAGCCTTTGAAGGCATTGTGATCGCTCGTAGTGGCAAAGGGATTGCCGAAACTTTCACGGTTAGAAAAGTTTCATCCCAAATTGGTGTGGAACGTTCATTCCCAATCCATTCACCAATCATTGAAAAAATTACAGTACTGCGTCACGGTAAGGTTAGAAGAAACAAACTATTCTACTTACGCGGACGTTCTGGAAGAGCTGCTCGTATCAAAGAAATTCGTAAATAAAGCGCCGCATGGCGCTTTGTTTGAAGGAGCAACATGACCCAAAAGAAGCGTTCAATTTTCAAGGAATTCAAAGATTTAATGAAAACTGCAATCATCAGTGTGGTTGTCGTTTTTGCGATGACGAAACTCGTCATTAAACCGATTGAAATTGAAGGCATGTCGATGCAGCCCACGCTGCTTAACAAGCAACGTGGTTTTTCCAACATTTTGGCTCATAAAATCACGCCCATCAAACGTTTTGATATAGTGATCATCTACGATGCCATTGACCGTGATTATTTTGTGAAGCGGGTGGTCGGCCTTGAAAATGAAGTCATCGAGTTTCGTAACGATGTGCTTTATGTCAATGGTGAAGCCATCGACCAGCCATTTTTAGATGAGAACTATGTGATGTTGACAACCAACGATCACCAGTTTTTATTCACCAAAGATTTTGGTCCGGTGAAAGTCAAACCCAATCATGTGTTTGTCTTAGGAGATAATCGATTGAATTCAACGGATTCGCGGGTGCGCGGGGCCTATCCTGTTAAAAACATCATCAGCAAACACATTTACATTGTCTATCCTTTTAATCAAATGCGGTTCTATCACAATTAGACAGGTTAAAATACAACATCTATAAAACTCCACGTGGAGTTTTTTCTTTTATAAGCCACAAATATGTTTGTGCATTTGTGAGGCTTCTTTTATAATAAAGCTTGATGATTGATTAACTATTAAAAGGTAAGAGCGATGAGTGTTATTTTTGAAATGATTTTAGAGTTTGCGTTTACGCTTGTGCAATCAGAAAAGACCCCTGGGTGGTTAAAGTATCCACTCATGTTTGTGATTGTGGTTTTTTATGCTTTTATTTTAGTAGGCTGTGCCTTTTTAATTATGAAAACCAACAACCTTGTAGTGAAAGTGTTTTTAATGGTTGTTGAAGTGCTGATCGTGATTGGTATGGTTAAACTGTATATGAAATTTAAAACACACATCCACAACCAAGTGTTGCCTTAGGAGGATGTTATGATCCTTGATGTTCTTGTACTGCTTATACTTTATCTAAAAACATTCTATAAAAAATGGAAAGCCAAGGGCAAGCAGGTCTTAATCGTGAATACATTAATGTATGTTTACGTGGGTATGGTCCTTTATTTTACGTTGATGCCGATTGTAGGGGCCTTACCATTTATATTTTCTCATCCTTATGTGTGGATGAACATGCATTTGTTTTCTGATGTGATTTTAGGGCGTGGTGATTTTGTGCGTCAGATTGTTCTCAATGTTGTGATGATGATGCCTTTTGGTTTCTTATTGCCGTTGGTTAAAGAAAAAACGACGAATCTATTCAAGGTAATCGGCTATACCTTTTTATTTAGTTTAACGATTGAGATGTTACAACCTTTAATCAATGGTTTTCGGATGGCGGATGTCACGGATTTAGTAACCAACACGGCGGGTGGCATCCTCGGTTATCTTATTTATAAAATTTTCAAACCTTTGGTCGACAAGGTATTAGCGGCTTTTGCATAAATGGCTAAGTAAGCTCGATGTCAGGAGTCAGGGATGAAACTAAATACAAAAAATATCAGTGACACATTCATGTTGTTGCTTGCGCTTGGCTTGGGCTTATTTTTAGGTGTTTACATCAAGTATGCAGGCTTGCGGGTTGGCAGTCTATGGACGGGTAATTTTGGGCAGATAGGCAATGGCTTGTTTTTATGGACTGCGCTCTCAACCATGATTGCGCTACACTCAAATTCAAAAACAAAAGCCGCGCTGCATGTGTTTGCTTTTCTTGGGTCCATGGTTGTTTCTAATTACACGTATTCTTTTTTAGTGGTCCATTATTTTGTACCACGGGTTGTGTTATTTTGGACGTTGATGTTAATTCCTTCAGCCTTAGGCGCAGCATTGATTTGGGATATCAAAAGCAATAAAACCATCCTTGGGATACCGGTGCGACTCATTGTGTTGTTTGTTGGAACCTTAATCATGCTTTATGACTTGTTTGTGTATCCCTTTTTATCGCAACACGTTGATGCGCTGATGATTGTTGCGCTCTTGTATTATGGCTTCGTGAAATCGATTCAAAGAGTGCGTGTGTTATAATAAATAAGGCGGAATTTCAATAAATAAAACTTAGATGTGTCTCATTTATTCACAATCACTAGCATGTTGAATTTTGAAAGATGATGGCACAAGGAGGGACTAAGATGCAGGATTGGGAAAGCAAACTTAACAAATTTCTAGAGACTTGGGCATACATGGACCACACCATTGGTATCTTGGTTTGTGGTAGTTACATTACCGGTGATCCCGATGAACATTCAGATTTGGATGTTCATATTATTCTCGATGAGCAGGTAGCTTTTCGAGAAAGAGGCAATCGGTATGTTGATGGTTTACTGATTGAGTATTTTGCGAACACGCCCAATCAAATCAGGCAATATTTTAAAGAAGATTATCAAGCCATCAGTCAGATGAGTCAAACTCAATTTGCGACGGGAAGTATCGTATTGGATAAAGATGGTGAAGTTCAAAAACTTAAAGATGAAGCAATCGCAATGATTAATAGAAGGTTTGAAGATATCAGCCCTGAAATTAGTGAATTACATAAATATGCACTATGGGATGCATTGGATGATCTCCAAGCCATTTATAAGGCAAAAAGAAATGACTTTGATTTCATCTATTTTGTGAACTTGGACATGCTCATTGGGACTTACATGAAATTAAATAAATTATCATATGATAAAAAACAATGTTAAGACATCTTGAAAGTAATTACATAAGAAAGAAATATTTATTAACAGAAATTACCGATAAAAAAGTAGCGAACCTTATCCATGATTGCATCACCCAGCCAAGTAAAACAAAACGCTTAACGGCTTATGAGCAGTTAACACACATCGTTTTTGATTTGACGGGTGGATTTGATATTAATGCATTCAAATTCAAGAGTTCTAAAGACTTAAGTCGAGCAGGGGATTAATGTTTAAACAATAGCAATCACCTACAAACACTTTGAATAAAAAAGTTTTTAAAAATTTAACACGAATGGTGGTAAAATGAACGAAAACACTATCTATGAAATGAGTTTAAATAATTCACCGTTTAATCTTATTAAGCTAGGAAGTAAGACAGTTGAACTTAGATTAAATGATGATAAACGAAAAGCATTAAAAGAGGGGGATTATATTAAGTTTACAAATTTGGAAACTCAAGAACAAATTCTAGTTGAGGTAATTAAACTAAATGTTTTTCCCGATTTTAAAACTTTATATACAAAGTATGATCCGATAGCAATGGGATATACAGAAACAGATATCGTAGATTATCGAGATATGGAAGCATACTTTTCTTCTGATAAACAAAAGCAATACGGTGTTTTAGCAATCGAAATTCATTTAGAAAGAGAAATAAAGTATGGAAAATAAAGGTAGTAATATAAACTGGTTTCCAGGACACATGACAAAAGCCAATCGCCGCATGCAGGAGCATTTAAAGGCGATTGATATTGTCGTGGAAATTCGTGATGCGCGGATTCCCATGGCGAGTGAAAATCCCCTGCTTAAACAACTTGCTCAGAATAAATTAAAGGTTATTGTTTTTAATAAAGCGGATTTAGCTGATCCAAACATTACCAAGGCTTGGCAAGCTTACTTTGATGATCAACACGATAACTATGTGTTTGTCAATGCAACCCAAGCTAGCAGTAGAAAAGACATTGTGAACATGATTGAAAAAGTTGGGCAGCCCAAGCGTGAGCGTGATCGAGCCCGTGGGATTAAGAATCGCCCCTTGAAGGTCATGGTTGTCGGAATTCCAAACGTCGGTAAATCAACGCTGATTAATTTACTTGCGAAAAAGAAAATGGCAGCGGTTGCGAATCGCCCCGGTATCACACGCACGACCACGTGGATTCATATTAGTAAAAATCTGGTGCTTATGGATACCCCAGGGGTCTTGTGGCCGAAGTTTGATGATCCCATCATCGGAATTAAGTTGGCGCTTACTAACGCCATTAAAGAGCAGTTTCTGCCGATTGATGTCGTTTGTGAACATGGTTATGATTATCTCGTTAAGCATTACAGCGACGCTTTAAAAGCGCGCTACGGCATCGTTGACTCGGTTAACTACCATGAGTTTTTAGAAGCACTGGCTTCCGCCAAAAACATGCGTTTGACGCAAGATAAACTTGACATCGAACGGGCACAATTGTTTTTCTTTCATGATATAAAAGATCATAGCTTTGATCATGTCAGTTGGGAAACTCCGAATGAATACCTATGAATTAAAACATTGGAAGCTTAAGCAGGATGTGATTGGTATTGATGAAGCCGGCCGCGGTCCGATGGCGGGGCCACTGGTTGTTTGCGGGGTAATCTTACCGCATCATTATCAGCATCCTTTAATTAATGATTCAAAGCAGTTGAGTTTGAAACAGCGACAAGCTTGTTTTAATGATATCCTTTGTGATGCCAAACGCATCATGATTGATGTTGTGAGTGTTGATGTGATTGATACTCTCAACATTTACCAAGCGACCAAACAAAGCATGGAAGCGATTATCAATCATAATCACGTAGCGGCACTTGTGGATGCCATGGTTTGTGAAGGTGATGTTGAAATTCAAAGCATCGTGAAAGGCGACCAACAATCAATTTCAATCGCCGCTGCTAGCATCGTTGCCAAGATGATACGTGACAACATCATGATTGCCTATGATCAAATTTACCCCCACTATGGGTTTAAAAACCACAAGGGTTATCCAACCCAGAAGCATAAACAGGCGATGGCTGAGCATGGTTTAAGTCCCATTCATCGTCGTAGTTTTACCTTTAAATCAAAATAGGATAAGGGTAAGCGTGCGCTAATGATGGACTATGAAACTTTCATCTGCGCATTTGATTGGCTTGGCACTTGCACATCGTGGGGAATACCACAAGATTGCCCGGGCGCTTAAACAAAGGCGATACGTTGAACCAGCCCATCATGAAGCTGCCATTACTATCTTTGATAGGCACTATCCAAATTCATTAAGATTATTAACACAACCACCCTTTGTGTTGTTTTATCAAGGCAACATTAATCTTTTAAGCAGCCGGCGTTGCGTTGCGATTATTGGGAGTCGCAAGCCCAGTGCTTATGGGATTGCGATGACACGCAAGCTTGTGGATGCCTTACCAAATGATGTGGTGATTGTGAGTGGTCTAGCCAAGGGCATCGATGGCATTGCCCATCAACACGCCTTACATACGCATGGGTGTGTGGGTGTTTTGGGTTGTGGGATTGAGCGTGTGTATCCACGAGCGCATCATTTCCTTTTTGAAGCGATGGCGAAACAGCAATTGCTTTTAAGTGAATACCCTGATCATGTGCCTGGCTATAAACATCACTTCGTGGCTCGCAATCGCATTATTGCGGCCTTGAGCAATCCGATTTATGTGATGGCTGCCCAAGCAAAAAGTGGAACTTTAATTACCGTTGATTATGGTTTAGCGCTCCAAAAAGATATTGTTGTGCTACCTTATAATATTGATGATGCCAGTGGCGTTGGTTGCAATAACCTGATTGCCAGTGGCGCGCTTATGTTGACAAACGCTGAAGATTTATTCATCATAGAGAATGGAAATGGTTTATGAAAGGGGAGAATTGGACTATCCAATATATTTTATGAAGAAATTAATTATTGTGGAATCACCATCCAAATCAAAAACGATTCAACGCTACATTGGTGATGACTATGAAGTTTTATCAAGCAAAGGTCATATTCGTGACTTGGCCATCCGTGGCAAAGGAGGCTTGGGAGTCGATGTTGAAAATGATTTTACACCAACCTATGCAATTGCGAAAGATAAAAGAGACGTCGTTAAACAATTGGAAGGCGCTGTTAAAAAAGCGAGCGATGTTTATTTAGCAACCGACCCGGATCGGGAAGGGGAAGCGATTGCTTGGCATTTAGCGGAAGTTTTAAATTTGGATTTAAATAAATCAAACCGTGTAACTTTTAATGAAGTGACAAAAAAAGCGGTGCTTGAGGCACTTGATAATGCCCATCCAATCAACATGGATTTGGTCAAGTCGCAAGAAAACCGCCGTATTTTAGATCGCATCATCGGTTTTAAATTATCAAAATTACTACAATCAAAAATTAAGAGTAAAAGCGCAGGTCGTGTACAATCAGTCGCTTTAAAATTAATCGTGGAACGCGAAAAAGAAATTCAAGCCTTTGTGCCTGAAGAGTTTTGGACCATTCATGCCTTATCAAAAAAAGGCAAGCATGAACTCAACATAATTGCGGTCGATGAAAAACTGAGAGACTTGCATCTTAAAAATGAAGCTGAAGCTACTGCTTTTGTTGGTGAATGCGACACCAGTATGCAAGTGGTTGATATCAAAAAGAAAAAAAGCAGACGCAATCCTAAACGCCCCTTCACAACATCAACTTTGCAACAAGAAATGGCAAACAAATTTAATTTCCCCGCACGTAAGACGATGCGGATTGCACAGAAACTTTATGAAGGTGTTGAAATAAATGGTGCAACAACCGGTTTAATCACCTACATGCGTACCGATTCAACCCGAATTAGTGACAGCTTTTTAATGCAACTCAAAGATCACGTGCTTGAAAGCTATGGCAAAGAGTACGTTGGTTTTTACAAGGCTCCCAAAGCAAAAGGCAATGTTCAAGATGCGCATGAAGCCATTCGTATGACGGACATTAGTCTGCACCCCGATAAAGTTAAAGGCATGCTAACCAACGATGAATTTCGCATGTATGCCTTCATTTATTATCGGACGGTGGCAATTTTAATGGCATCCGCAGTCTTTGATAACACCCAAGTCATCTTTGACAACAACCACCATAAGTTTATGATTTCGGGCACCATTAAAGTTTTTGATGGCTATTTAAAAGTTTATGAAGCTTATGAACAAGCCAAAGATAAAATTTTACCTGAGTTTGAAGTGGATGAAATCATCAATATTCATGAGCTTGAAAAAGTACAACACTTTACAAAAGGTCCTTCGCGTTACAGTGAAGCAACCTTGATTAAAGAAATGGAAAGCAACGGCATTGGCCGGCCTTCAACTTATGCCATGATCATTGATACCATTTTAAAACGTGATTACGTTAATTTGATTAAACAAAGTGAAAC